>ERZ1066126.2-NODE-2-length-361297-cov-30.567401_pt1 | contig 361297 bp, 297 predicted proteins | sample MGYA00382773_ERZ1066126 | MGnify/ENA primary metagenome ERZ1066126 (study PRJEB33369, sample SAMEA5778356) | biofilm metagenome | biome: Industrial cooling water; feature: Water cooling tower basin; material: Biofilm | place: United Arab Emirates | collected... | reverse complement strand
ATCGTAGCGAACGCAACGGCTGCAACAAAGGCAAGGAACAGATTACCGAGGATCGAGTCGGCGCCGCCGCCGATGTATTGCGCCAGCAAGGGTGCCGCCATGTTGCCGCCAGCATCGATGCCGCTGATGGTTGCTGAACCGACATTCATCGCCGCGCCCAGGCCGAGGAACAGCGTCAACACATAGAAGCCGCCGATGATCCCCATCGCCCACAACACGCTGGTGCGTGCGTCTTTGGCGGTGGGAACGGTGAAGAAGCGCATCAGGATGTGCGGCATACCGGCGGTGCCGAACACCAACGCCAGACCCAGCGAAATCTGATCGATCGGGTTTTTCAGATACAGGCCCGGCTCGAGAAATCTCTGTCCGAGTTCTTGTGCGCTCATCGCGGTGGCCGGATCGCCGAGTAGTTTTGCCACTTGCGCTTGAATGCCCGGATTGTCGACGGCCGCTTGCAGAAAGCCAGGCAGCGAAAAGCCGTAGGGCATCCAGGTGAAAAACACCAGCAGCAGCGATGCCGACACCAACAGCACTGCCTTGATGATTTGCACCCAGGTGGTGGCGACCATCCCGCCGAACACCACATACGCGAGCATCAGCACGCCGACCGCGACTACGCTGACTTCGTAGTCGATACCGATCAGCGTCTTGACCAGCACGCCGCCGCCGACCATTTGCGCTGTGAGATAGAAAATCGACACCGTGATCGTCGACACAGCGGCAAGCGTCTTGGCGGCCTTGGGATCGTTGCGGAATGCGAGGATGTCGCCCAGCGTGTACTTGCCGATATTGCGGCAGGGCTCGGCGATCACCAACAGCACCGTGATGTAAGCGACCAACCAGCCCACCGAATACATGAAACCATCGTAGCCGTAGAGCGAGATCAATCCGGCGATGCCGAGGAAACTGGCGGCCGACAAATAGTCGCCCGCAATCGCCCAGCCATTTTGGATGCCGGTCACCGAGCGCCCTGCCGCGTAAAACTGCGCGGTGCTCTTGACCCGCCGTGCCGCCAGATAGGTGACGAACATGGTCAGCGCGATGATCACGCCGAAAACCAAGAATGTGAGCCACTTGTACTCGGCCGAAACCGCGCCCTGCGCGGCGACGGGACACGCCGCAACCAAACCTGCGACTACGACACCTGATTTGCGCTTCATGGCGTGCTCCCTTCGAATTGTTTTTGCAGTTCCGCCGCCAGCGCATCGAAATTGCGGTTGGCGTGGCGCGCGTAAATGGCGGCGATACCCCAGGCGACCAGGAACTCGCTGAAGGCGAAGACCAGTCCGAAGTTCATCGGCCCCCAGAGCTTTTGTTTGAACAGTTCGGGGAAATAGCCGGCTCCCACGGGCAGCAGGAAGTAATAGGCGACCGAGATCGCCATCAAGGTCCACAAAAAGCGGCTCTTGCGTCGATGCAACTCTTTGAACTTCGGATGCGCATGGATATGCGCCCAGTCGGTGTTGCTCATGGTGGTTCCCTCCCTCGTGGATCGTTGGTGTTTGCTGAAAGTGGCTTCGGGTCAAAGGCAGTTGGCGGGGGCCGAGCATCCAGTTCATGCGTGAGATGCAGTCAGCTGCACACCCGTCGGGCAATGCGTCACAGTTTCTCCGCCGGCCTCTGCTCCCTGCCCTATCGGCTCGCCCCTAAAACGCGTACTTGACCGTGGTATGCAAGCGCCAAAGATCGCCACTGGCGCCCGATTCGATCTCCCGATCGGCGTAGAACAGTTCGGCGCCGATATCCCATTTCGGCAATGGCGAATAAAACAGGTTGACGTGGAAGCTTTGGGTACTGCGCGTCTGCAGTAATCCTCCGCCGACGGGCGAGTCGTACTCGCCGCGGGCGTAGAAGACGCTGCCGCGCAGCGCCGGCGTGAACAGGTGGCGATAGGCCACGTAACCGAATACTCCGTCGACCGTGTCGATCTCGCCGCGCGCGTTGAGCACGCCGTCGTTATTCGCATTGAGCGCCAGGTAGCGCGAGATTCCCTGCCCGGCGGTCACCGCGAAGCGCACATCATCGCTGCCGATCGGCACCTTACCGAACACGCTGATGCCGGCGCCGACGGTGTCGTCGCTGCGGCCATCGGCCTCAAAGCGCAACTGTCGCAGCAGGCCGGCAACACCGAAGGTGCCGGTGCCGATCTTGCCGTTGTAGCGCACCACCAGGTCGGGTACGGAGCTGTCGTCGGTGCTGATTCGCGCACCGCCGCCACGTGGCGTCAATGTGGTTTCGGGGTTTTCGAGCGCGAACATCCACGGTCCGTGGGTGTAACGCACCTGCGGCTCGCGAACAAACACCGTGCCATCCGTGGGCCCAATCAGATCCGTCGATTCCGGCAGCGTCGCGGCGTCCATGAACGTCGTCCAGGTTTGACCGAATAACCAGCGGTTATCGACATTGACGAAGGCGTGGCGCACAACCAGGCCACTGGCGTTGTTGAAGCGCTCGTCGCCCAGTCCATTGCCGAAAAAGTCCGCCTCGATGCGGGTTTGCACGCTGTGCCCGTTGCTGACGCCATCGGTGCCGAAAATCAGGCGCGAGAACTTGAGGTGCGAGTCGATGTCCGAGGCCTCGGAGCGTCCGCCGATCGGGATCAGGCCGGGCACGTACAGATCGCGTGCAATACCACCGTCGGCTAATTCGCCATCCCCGGTATGCGTGCTCATCGCGTCGAGTTTGACGAAACCGGAAACGAAGAACTTCGTGCCTGGCACGGCCGATGGCGTCAGCGTGGTTTGCTGAATCGGCTCGGGTGCGGCCGCAGCTGTTGCGCCTGGCGTCGGCGCAGGCGCGCTGACAGGGGCAGCAGGCGCGGCAGCGCGCAACTGGGCCTCCAAGGCCGCAATGCGCGCCTCCAGCGCAGCGATGCGGGCGTCATCGGCGTGCGCCGGCGACAGCGCCACCAGCAACAAGGAACTCACCAACAACGAAAGCCTTTTCTCGCGCATGTTTCGCTCCCACGACTACGGTGTGCGCATCGTGGTCCAACGCGAGCGTTTTCAACATTCGACTTTGGTCGATCAGCGTGCGCGAACGCGCCCGTGCCAGACAGCCAACATGGCCGGCAATACCAGGATCAGGATGACTTCGAACCAAGGTCTGAGGCCCGGCTGATCGCGCATTTGGTGGACGAGCACGCCGCCGAGAATTGCCAGGCCGTACCCCAGCAGCGGTCGCCCCGAAACCTGCGCAAACCAGCCAGCCAATCCGCCCAGGGCACCGGCCAGTGCTGCCACCAACGCCGCAGACACCACCAGGATCAGTACGACGACAGGCCCGAGCAATGCCGCACTGCCGGACTCCGGTCCGCGTCCCTGCGCTGCGCCATGGTCATCGAGAAAAACGAATAGCAAGGCCATGGGCGCTGCGTACAGCGTTGCCATCATGAAGGCGCGAGCGAAAGCAAGTCGAGGCTGAAGATTCTGCATTTCGACCATCGCCGCAGCAATCGCGTGTCGTCTTCGAATATGGCAGTGTAGCACCGCGCCTGAACCGCTTAGGACGAAACTGATGAAGGCCTGGTCGATCGACGGCAATACGCAACGTCTGGATGGCGGTGCGATGTTCGGCAATGTGCCGCGCGCGTTGTGGCAGAAGTGGCTGCCGCCGGATGACCAGCATCGCGTGCCGCTCGCCTGTCGCGCGCTGCTGGTGCAACTGGACGATGGTCGCTACGTGCTTTTCGAAACCGGCATCGGCGCGTTCTTTGACCCTGCCATGCGCGAGCGATTTGGCGTGGTCGAGTCTGAGCACCGCCTGCTGGCCTCGCTTAGCGCCATTGGCTTGACCGATGCCGACATCGATGTGGTCGTACTCAGTCATTTGCACTTCGATCATGCCGGCGGATTACTGGCGCCGTGGGCCCCCGGAGAGCCGCTGCGCCTGCTGTTCCCGAAAGCGCGATTTGTGGTCGCGCGCGAGCATTTCGAGCGCGCCGACAGGCCGCATTCGCGCGACCGTGCGTCGTTTATCCCGGGAATGAACGAGTTGTTGCGGGCCAGCGGTCGCCTGGAATTAGTTGAACTCGGCGCCGCGCAGTCGTTGCTCGGCCAGCCTACGCCGGCGCGCGCGCCGTGCTTGGGGGACGCGGTGGACCTTTATCTGTCCGATGGACATACGCCAGGCTTGATGCTGAGCGAAATCCGAGGCAAACGAAACATTGTGTTCTGCGCTGACTTGATTCCTGGACGACCGTGGGTCCATGTGCCAGTGACGATGGGCTACGACCGCTTTCCTGAGCGCCTGATCGATGAGAAGCGACACTTCCTGGAAGACCGACTCGCGCGCGACGTACGCTTGTTCTTTACGCACGATCCTGAGGTCGCAATGGCCGGTATCGCACGCGATGCCAACGGCAAGTTTTCGACGATCGATGAGTTGGCGCGACTGGAGGCCGTTTCTGTTTAGTGCGCCTTCGGTACGCGGACCCATGGTCCGCGGCGGCTCGTCATGCGCGCAAAATGCGGACCACGGGTCCGCGTACCATTAAAGCCGAAGCCGGTAGCGCACGCGTCGAGGCGCATTTCGATCCGAGCCTTGCGGTTCTGCAATACTTCGCTCTTCACAGTCTTTGGAATCGCATCGATGCGTTTATCACTACTTGCCTTATGTCTCGCCGTGGCCCCGCTGTTCGCCGCCGACATGCCCAGCAAACCCATCGCCATCGTCGACGGCCAACCGGTGTACGGTGTGGACATGCCGACAGGCGATGCGGTCGACATCAAAGACGCGCTGGCCAATGTCGCGCAATACGCCGATAAGCCATCGAAGTTCAGCGGCCGCGTCGCGCAAGTGTGTCAGACAAAGGGCTGCTGGCTGGTGCTCGCAAACGGCGAAACCCATGCGCGCGTGATGTTCGGCAAGCACGATTTTTACATCCCCAAGGACACCACCGGCAATGCCGTGGTCTACGGAACACTTACCGTCAAAGATCTCGATGAGAAGACGGCCAAACATCTGGCCGAAGATGCCGGCAAAGATCCAGCCGCTGTCACAGGCCCGCAAGTCGAATACCGCATCACTGCAACAAGCGTGATGCTGCAACCAGGCGTGTGACCGGTTGGCGAGCGGCCAGTTTTCCGTGGTGAGTCGGGCAGTCGGTTGAGTTCTTCATCGCAACCAACTTCAGATCCAGCTGCTCACCACGTCGCACGTGCTGGCCGTTCGCTTGCAAACCATGCGCATGCAATGCTTGCGCAGGCGAATGCGCGAGCTGTTTTTTTCACAACTGACTACAAATGCTATGACCTACTGCGTCGGCATGATGATGGACGAAGGCTTGGTGTTCCTCGCAGATTCGCGCACCAACGCCGGCGTCGATCAAATCAACAGTTTTCGCAAGCTCACACTTTTCGAACGCGCGGGCGATCGTGTGCTGGTGCTGCTTTCGGCGGGCAATCTGGCGATCACGCAGGCGGTGATCGCAATCCTGAAGCGTCGGCTCGATGCTGAGGATGGCACCGGCAATCTGATGGCCGCCAAATCGATGTTCGATGCCGCCGAATTGGTCGGCGAGGCGCTGCGCTTCGTCTATGCGCGCGATGCGCGCGCGCTCAAGGATCACAACGTCGAGTTCAACGCGAGCTTTGTTCTCGGCGGACAAATCCGCGGCGAAGCGCCGCGCATGTTTTCGATCTACGCCGCTGGCAACTTCATCGAAGCCACCGACGACACACGTTACTTCCAGATAGGCGAGAGCAAGTACGGCAAGCCGATCATCGATCGCATGATCACGGCGACATCGAGCCTGAAGGAAGCGGCTAAATGTGCGCTGGTTTCAATGGATTCGACGATCCGCTCCAATCTGTCTGTCGGTCCGCCGCTCGACATGGTGTTGATCAAGACCGATACGCTTAGCGTGCATCACCACGTGCGAATCAACGTGGACGACGAGTACTTCCAGACGATTCGAATCCGCTGGGGACGTGCGCTACGGCAGGCGTTTGCGGATTTGCCGGATCCGCCGTTTGCGTGAGTGGAGCGACGGTACGTTGACTCGCTAGCTTTCGTCGATTCGGTCAATGGTCAATAGTCAATAGTCAATGGGAAAGCCAAGAGCTGGACACTCGCGTCCGGCATTTGCCATCGGCTAGCTTCAGACTTTGCGGGACTTTTCAGAAAGCAATTCGGCGCACATCGAAACGCATTCGTTTTAGATGAATACCGAGCGGCCGGCGACCATGCCCTGGAACGCGACTGGCGCTTTCCCATTGACTATTCACTACTCACTATTGACCACTGAACCCACTGATCAATCGGTCCGGATCTCATCGGCCGAATCGCGCCAGAATCACGGATCAGCCGGCTCCACCGACACGCGCACGCGCAGCTTTTCGCCAGGGTCATAGCCCAAGCGCGAAAAGAATACTTCGCCGCGATAACGGTACTCGACGTCGTAGCCGATGATGCGGCGTTCGTCGTAACCGGACTCGACCACGCGACAGCGGGTTTCGACCTCGCGATAGCTGCCAGGGCGATTGTCGTTGGCATCCACCTCGCGGCCGACCGCGCCGCCGATCACCGCGCCGGCAACCGTTGCGGCACGACGCCCGTCGCCGCTGCCCACCGTATTACCCAGCGCACCGCCAACGATGGCGCCGACGATGGTGCCGGTGTTGGTGTTGTCGTAACGACCCGAAGAGCGGCGAACTTCTGTGTCGTAACACTCTTCGCGCGGTTGGCTGACACGTACATTTTCGTACACCGGGTCGACGCGCAAGACATCCGCATACACGGTACGAACGTTCTCATCCGGATAGGCCGGTGGCGGACCGTAATCTCGCGGTTGCGCGAGTACAGAAGTTGCCAGTCCCATCGATAGAGCAAGCACTAGGGCCGAACGCATTGCGATCTCCAAGCGGCACTTAACGCGGCCATTACATCAGTGGGGGGCTGAATGTTTTCTGATGCTCGCTTGGGTCATTCAGCAGCCGTGGTTGATCCCATGAGAATGACCACTCGCGAAGCCGTGCAGGCTGGGAAGTAAAGCGAATCGCGGGCCACAGATTTTTCGGCCAGCATCTCGTGACCGATGCTGGCCAGCTAGACGCAGCCGGAGGCAGAGCCCCGGCGGTCGGCGAATTTGTCGCTCTTCAATGGCTGGATTCGGTGGCAGCAGCGTAGCGCCGGCTGACTTCATTCCAGTTGACGATATCCCACCAAGCAGCGATGTAGTCGCCTCGGCGGTTCTGGTACTGCAGGTAGTAGGCGTGCTCCCACACATCCAAACCGAGCACCGGCGTGCCGCGCACATCCGCGATGTCCATCAGCGGGTTGTCCTGATTGGCTGTTGAGGTGATCTTGAGCTTGCCATCGTTGCCTACGATCAGCCACGCCCATCCGGAGCCAAATCGCGTGGATGCAGCCGCGGCGAATTCCGACTTCATCGTGTTCAACGAACCGAAATCGCGTTCAATGGCCGCGCCCAATTCCGCACTCGGCTCGCCGCCCGTACCCTTGGGCGCCATTACCGTCCAGAACAACGAGTGGTTATAGTGACCGCCCGCGTTGTTGCGCACTGCGGCTGGCAAAGTCGAGACCTTCGCCAGCAGGTCCTCCAGCGACTGTTCGGCTAATGCCGGGTTCTTGTCGAACTCGGCGTTCAAGCCGGTCACTTGAGCGCCATGGTGGCGCGTGTGATGGATCTCCATCGTCTGCGCGTCGATCGCCGGCACCAAGGCGTCATACGCATAAGGCAGTTTGGGGAGCTCGACGGCGGCGGATGCGGCAGTGGCGAGCGACCAAAAGCACAGACCGATCAGGGTTTTCTTCATGGGCTCGGATTCTGGTGTCAGTAAGATCCGCCAAAGCTAGCGTTGTCTGCGTCGCGATGCCGTCATCTTCGCTAAAGCGGGCACGACGAGTATCGTTTCTGTGTTGGACGGCTGCTTGCCTAAGCAGGCGGCGGATTCGCCGCATCGACCACTCGATTGCGGCCTTTAGCTTTGGCGTCGTACAGGGCCTGATCGGCAATGCGCAGAAGCTCCGCCGTAGCCCGCATTTCTGGGGTTTGTGCGGCAAGACCGATACTGACAGTGAGGTTCAGCGACTTGCCTTCGTCGATCGGCAGTGCGGTGGCTTGCAATTCGCTGCGAATTTTCTCGGCGAGTGCGAGAAAGTCGTCGTGATTGGTGACTTGCGAGAACACCATGAACTCCTCGCCGCCCAGACGTCCACCCACCATTTCTGAGGTCAGGCATTCCTTGACGACGGCAGAAAATCCGGCGAGCACGCGATCCCCGGCCAAGTGACCATGGACATCGTTGACTTTCTTGAAATGGTCGAGGTCCAAGATCATCACGCGCAGGCGCCCAGGCTCGCGGCGACCGCGGTCGAATGCATGTTCCAGCATCTCGCGCGATTGGCGACGGTTGTAGAAACCGGTCAGGCCATCGAATACCGCATGATTCAAAAGCTCACGGTGGTAGGTGGCCTCGGCACTGCCCTCGCCGAAGAACTTGAGTTCGCAATGCCCGACGCGCAAACGATCGCCATCGCGCAAGCCGAACTTCGTGATCTGCTCGCCGTTTACGAAGGTGTGATTGGTCGATCCTAAATCTTCCACTGTGTAGCCATCGCCATCGCGCACGATGCGACAATGCCGACGCGACACCGAGGAATCGCTGAGCGCAAGTCCGCAGTCTTCAGCTCGTCCGATGACCAGAGGGTTATCGTCGACGCGAGCTTCCAGTCCCAATTGCGCACCCGCCACAACAACGACGCATGCCGGTTCGCGGCGCACGCGCGCTTCTGCTGGCGTGATCACGCGGGTGGTGGTGCTATTGGGTTGAGCGTCTTGGGTCATTCGTTTTCCGACTCAAAACCATCCGCATGGAGGCCAATTGTATCGACGTCCGTACTTTCGTTGTTGCCAAGTTGCGGGTCCGGCGTGTTCGCAGGCGGCGCAATACTGGCGGTGTTGCTCACGATCTGTTCGGGGTTCAACTGCACCGTCGCCGTCAATTGGAACGTTGCTTGCGCGCCGCTGGCCAGACTTACCAATGCATCAATGTTACCGCTGCCGGTGGCCGGACACGAGCCGGACCCGCTGACAACACATGTCCATGTAGCTGCGCTCAACTGCGGGGGCAGAATATCTGTTACGCGAGCGTTGGTCACGGGTTGTGGACCGTTATTGCTGACCAGAATGATGTAAGTTGTCTGGCTACCACCAGGCAGCAGGCGTTCTCCGTTGCGCTTCACGATGGCCAAGTCCGCGGTGGCGGAAGCGATCGTGTGTGCTTCGGTATCGGTGTCGGGCAAAAAGTTGGCGTCGCCCAAATATCTGGCTTCCAGCGCGAAGGCACCGGTGTTTTTTGGAATGAAGGAACAGCTCAGAGCTGGGAGAACCGCGCTGCAACTACCAACGCCATCGGTAATGAAAATTTCTCCGCTCGGGTTGCCCGCACCAGGCTCGACCACCGTTAAAGTCGTGGTCACCGTGATCGGTTCATTCAGCGCCGACGGGTCGGGTGTGTCGGCAATAATGTCGACCACGGTTTCAGCGCGATTGACCGTGTGCACCTGCGTTGCCGACTGACTGGTTGCTAATGTCGGTGTGCCCAGGAACGTTGCGCGCACGGCGGTGTTGATCGCCAAAGCCGATGTCAGCTGGCAACTCGTTGCGCTAGCGAGGTTGATCGTGCACGTCTGATTGTCGGTAAGCTGACGCACTTCGACCTGACCAACATTGACCTGTGAACTGCCGTCGCTAACGGCAACCGTGACCGTGTAGGGTTGACCAACGACGCTCGGTCCAGGCGCGACAGCAGTGATGCTAGTCGATGTCGGCAGCGGCCCGAGAATGGTATGACTACCGGTGCCGCTAGAGTTGATGAATGCGGTGCCGCTCCCGTTGAACTGCGCGGTCAACGTAACCGGGCCCGCTGCGCCGGCAGTATTCAAGATGCACGAGCCAACGGATCCTTGGCCCGGCAACTGCGCCAGCGACGCAAGGCAATTGCCGCCGCGGCCATCGCTGATGGTCAATGAGCCATAGGTAGAAAATGGCGTCGGAAACACGGAAACGACCTGGGCCGTGACGGTGTACGGATCGCCAGCGGCCGTGGGATCGGGCGAGTCCGCAACGATCGTAGTGTCCGTTGCATAGAACGAGGGTTCCGAAGAACGACCGGCTGCATCGGTTGCGATCGCTACGATCACATCGACCTGCGACAGCGTTACAGTGCTGGGAACGTCCAGTGTGAACCTTCCGACGATGGACCCACGATTGAGTGGCGGCAAGCCCGACAGATCGGCAGTACCCAAATAAGCACCCAACTCGTCGCCATTCGCCACGAAGAAATCGAGTCGCATCGGGTAGTTGTTAGGGCTGAACTCCACCGGTGTCGCCATTTCAATATCCACAGTAAAAGTGTCTGGATCCGGCATCGTGTCGACCGTGAAGCTGGTGAATGTCGGGAAGTTTTGTAATCGATTGGGTCCGACATCAACATCGTCCGGGTCGTTGGCCGTTCGCCCATCGCCACCGAGATCGACGCTCAATCCGCCATTGCTATTGATCAGGTTTGACCCGAAAACCTTGACCGTGCCGAGATGCGTCGGCGCGTTGGTGAATAGCACGCCGTTGCCGTTATTGAATCGAATCTGGTTGCCGACGACGTCGCCGATGGCCGGACCGATCTGGATTTGGGAATCCAGCAAACCGGAAACGTTGATACCGTTGCCGCCGTTCGGCAAGGGCGAAAGCCCATTGGCGCTGGTTCCGATGCGATTGCTAAAGATCGCACCGAAGCCGAAGCAAACACTGCCCGGCGTCACGCATTGCAATCGAATGCCGTCTTCATCGTGACCGCTGATTACGTTGTTTCGCGCCAACAACAACGATTCCACGGGCCCGGACACATCGGCATAGATGCCGCGGCGGCCGTTGGCCGCAAACGTGGCCGTTCCGCTGATGTCCGTGCCGATGTAATTAAGCTGTGCCTGCAGCGCAGCGCCGCTGGTCAGTTCCAACGCTTGCTCAATGAAGCCGGCGATAACATTCCGAGATAGCGGTGCGCGCACGGGATCGCCGACCACCACATCGCCTGCGGAACGCACGCCCACAGATTGATTGCTACCAGCGGTGGCACCATTGGCACGCAATCCGATCAGATTGCCAAACACAAATAACGGATTGTCTGGCGCACCGTTGCCGACGATTTGTGCGCCCGGGAAGCTGTGAATGGAAACGCCTTCCACGCGACTTGGGCCGTTGTCCAGCGCGAACACCAGCCCATCGGTACCTGGCGCGGTCGACGAGCCGTCGATCTCGATTTGCACCACCATGTTCAGCGGTCCAAAGCCCGTTTCCGAATTGGCCACCGAACCGGGCTGCGAATTGCCGTCGACGCGGACATTGTTGGGAAGCAACGGCAAAGCGCTTGTTGGTACGATGATATGCGGCCCGCTGCCCGGAATATTGAACTCGATATCGGCGCCAGGACCGAACGCTGCGGCGGCCGCCATTGCGCCACGCAATGTGCAGTCGTTCAATGCCGACGTACAGGCCTGAGCCGATGGCGCGGAATCGTCATCGCTGCGGTCGACAACAAACGCGCCAGTCCCGAGTAGCAAATAGCGAACGCTTCCCGGGCCGTTCTGCAAGCCAAATCCAGAGTACGGGCTGGCGCCTAGCGTTACGGTGCCAATTCGATTGGCAAAGGAGATGAAATCAAAAACATCTGCGGACCCTGGCGTGAAGCCGACGTCGGTAACATTCAGCGTCCCATCCAAAGTGGCAACGCCAGAGATCGCCAATCGATCGTATTGCGTACCCGGCGTCAGTCCTGAAACCTGCATTTCATAAACGGTGGCCGAGGTGGCGCTGAAATTGCCATCAATCGACAGAATGCCAGGACTGCTGCCAGGCCTCACCACAACAACGTCTACCGCAACATTCGCCACGATCGTACCTGCACCGCTCAGCTGGCCCGAGGTCAACGTCAACGTGCCGGGGCGCAGCAGTTGCGCGCCTGCAGACACGTCCAATAGCGCGCCGCTGCCGGAGTTCAGGTTCGAGTCGAGCGCAAGACCGCCGGTCTGGACGCGTAAAGCGCCATTGTTGTCTAGGGTAAGCCCCGTGCCTAGAGAGTTCGCTGGTCCGCCCGCACTGCCATTGCTGAACACATCGGCGCCAACCTGATTAACGATGCCGCCGCACGGTGGCGCGGCCAGGCACTGCACGCCGGCACCGAGCGTGGCATTACCGACCAGTTCAATGCTCAGTGAGTTGTCGATTGCCGCGGTGCCCTCCAATCGCAACACCGTTTGGTTCAAGCGCAAGGTGCCGCTGTTGTTGAGCGTACGATTGCGCAAGATGGCAGCTGCCGGCAGATCGCTGGTCACGGCGACCCCGCTGACGATGTTGACCACATCAGATGCGCCGCCACCTTCAATCGTGCCTTTCCATTGGGTTGTGTTGCTCAGCGTAATCGCGGCTGGTCCCGCCAATACACCGAGCTGATCGATATAGAGACGCTCAAAGGACCGTGTTGCGCCGTTGACCACGAGACGTCCGCCGATGCCGATTTCCGCAGCGTTCTGGGTGAGTGTCACGCCCTCTGTCCAGGTCCGCTGAGTGCCGCTGCGCGGATTGAGCGAAAGATTGGGGCCTGAGCCGCAGGTACCGCTATTGAGCACAAAACTGCCGCCATCGACACCCGGCGCCGCGATCGTCGCGCAACCGCTGTTGTGGGTGAGCGTGCCGTTGTTGTTGAAGGCCGTGAGCGAATCGGCGATCACAACGCTGCCGCCCGCCGCATTGCTTATTTCCAAGCTACTGGCGGGGGTATTAACGACGCTGGCGCAATCGACCGTTTCGCACGACAGCGTGAAGGTGTGCAGCGAATTGGTAGCGATGTTCCACGTCGCATTGTTGGTGATTCCACCCGAGATCAGGCGCCAGGACGTGTTCGCGCCGCTGCCGCTTGCAGTGATTGTTCCATTGTTGACCAACGGTCGCGCCAATCGCGCAAACGACTGGGTGGCGCCGAGATTCAGCGCAAGGGTGCCACCCGACGCTACGTTCAGCGTTGGCGCACCCAGTGTTTGCAGCACGTCTCCGCCGTTCCAGTTAAACGTTCCGCTAATCACAAAACCATCATCGCCCGTGAGCTGCGCATTGTTGAGTTGCAGCGACGCGAACGAGATGCTCGATGCCGATGTCGAGTAGTTGAGAATGCCGCCGTCGACCTGGACGGGACCGCTGTGACTGTACAGCCCGTTGAGCGCCAGTTCTCCGCCGCCGGACTTCACCAGTGAACCCGCACCCGCAATCTGAGACAACGAATTCAGCACCCGATTGACGCCGCCAATAGCGAACTCCAGCGTGGCGCCGTTGTTCACGTTATAGGTGCCGGAATCGGTGGCCGCACCGGCAACGACGAGCCGGCCGACTTGGATAGCGACCGTGCTGTCATTCCTGAACGCTGCATTCGACGCAAAACTGAGGGTGCCTGCCCCGATCTTCGTCAGGCTTGAAGGCGGTTGCAGCACAAAATCGACCAGTGGCGCCCCATCGCTGGACACGGACACCGCACTGGCAACATTGATGTTGAGCTGATTGTCGATCTGCACCCGAGCATCGGCAGCAAGCGCCAAGTCGCCCGCCGTCCAATTGATCGACCCGCCACTGACGAGGCGCCGCGTGCGCAGGGTCTTGGTCGCACCCGTCCAACTCGCGACGCTGCCAGGAGGCAGGATCAACTCGTCGGCGCTTGATGACGTGCCAGCAACGACGCCTCCCGACCAATCGAAAGCGCCGGTGATGGTCAGGTCGTGATTGCCGTCGATACGGCCCGCTTCGAGCGTCAAGTTATTCACAATCCGATCGGCGCCCAACGAGACATTCGCGAGCGGCGTGGCGGTACCGATCACAGCCGTGTCGACCGCGCCTGGCGTGCCACTGGGCGTACCGCTGCCTGCCGAACAGCCGGTCCAATTGCCGGGCACGTTCCATTGACCCGCGCCGTTAACGTTCCAGGTGCAGGTGGCGCTGGGTTGTTCGACGTAGCGAATATCGTTGCCATTCAGTTCCAGTCTGAAGGCCGGGTTGGTGTTGTTGACCAAGGTTGGCAACTGCGCAAATCCCGCCGGCCCCTGGACCACTGTAAACGGGCCAGTGCCGCTGGCGACCGCGCATCCAAGGGTGAGAATTCGCAAACTACCGTTCAGCTCCAGTCCCGGACCCGCGACGAGACGACTGACGGAATCGCACCCAGGCCCTTTTTCCGCAGTCAACATCGTTTGCAGCGGGACGAAAAGCGATCCAGCAACACCCTGCTCATAGGCGCCGGTGACAGCGCCGCTGACGTCGCCCGGACCGATTTCCAACACGCCCCCAGTTTGGGTCAACGAGCCCGACAGTGTCCCATCGAGGAACACCAGTCCACCTGATTGCTGTATGGCGGACGACACTGTGAGCGTCGCAGCATCCTCGATTCGCAAGTCTCCGCCGTTGTGCAAGAGCTGCCCGGTAACAGCCATCGACGTACCGGGCAACACCGCAATTTGACCATTTGAAAGCGTCACCGTGTCTGCCGACGTCAAACCGCCCGACTGGATTCCCAGCAGCGCCGACGGCTTATCGACATCGAGAGCGACGTCTGGACCAAAGCTGACGAGGTCCGACCCATTCAGCGCGAACGTCCCACCAATACTCACCGTTGTCGAACAAAGGCCCGGCGACACACAGTCAAACACCAGCGGCTTGCTATTGGCGGCCGCGACCAGCAAACCACCCGGCACCACCGAAACTCGCGAGGCGGATTCGAACAATTGACCGCTTCGCACTTCGTGGAAACCATAGATTCGCTGATGAATGTCGTCGTAGGTCACCGTTCCCGCCCCGCTGAAAAACGGATCGCGCCCAACCACCAAGACTTCGCGCACAGCGCCGAGACCGTTCAGGCGCGCAGACGTCAACAGGCCATAATCGCCCAACACCGCCACCGAGCCGGAAAGATCGATGGTGGCATTGTTGGCTAGCGTGAACCGGGTCACTTCGCGCACCGTCGACCATGTCGGCAGGGAGAGCTGAGTCGCTGCGCCCTCAGCATGCAAACCTGTGCCGCGATCGGGGGGCGTTGTCAGCGACGCGGTGATGCCATTTTGGAACCAATGCGTGCCGGCCCGCCCTTTCAGCGTTAATAGACTGCCCGTCGACCGCGGTTGCAGATAGCGAAGCACCGTTTCCGGTTCAACATGGACTTGTCCATTGTCGTTCCCAGGAATATTCAACTCGGTATCGCTGAGTGCCAACAAAGATCCGTCGATGTTCAGAAAACCAGAATCGCCGGAGACAAAGCTTTGCGCGGCAGTATCGACGACGATCCGGCCACTGGAATTCACATTGAATTGCCCGAACGAAATATCGGCGATGCCTCCCACAAATCGCAAAGTGCCATCCACCGACAACGCGCCCTCGATGGCGAACAGCGGGTCAGTTTCCGTGACCTCGATAACCGCGTTATTGGGCACAGTGATCGTCGCCGATGGAGCCACACCCACCGATCCCTGCACCAGTCGCAACGAATGGCCGATGGTTAGATTTTGCTCGGCGGTGAACGTGGCATCGCCAAGAACGATCTCGCCAACCGTGCCCCCACCGGAAACGTCGTAGGCAAGCTCCGGGCCGCTGTTGATGGTGGCGCGGTCGTTTGCGCCGGGCACCACGCCGCAGCTCCAATGCGATGGGTTATCCCAGGTCCCCGCACCTGGCCCAACATACAAGCAATCGTTAACGGGGAAGCCCGCGGCGACCGTAATGGTCTGCGTCGACGAAATCGATGCCAGATGGTCGGGGTTGCCGAAGAAACTCGCCGTCACACTGTAAGCGCCTGGCGCGAGAAACGTGATGTTGCACGAGGTCGCCGGCAGTAAGACCCAGCAACGCTTGGGTTCCGGCCCAGACGCGAGCACCTCGATGACACCTGTCGGAACACCGCCACCGGGTGCCACAACTGTCGTTGCGACGGTCATAGCAACCGGCACCTGCGGCGAGGTTGTAGGCGGCACCGATAGCGAGGTCGAGGTGGCAGCGCTAATGATGTTGATCGAACCGCCACCTGAGGAGGGATCGAATCCAGAGCCGCCCGGATAGTCGGCGACCAGACTGCGCAACCCCGACGGGAGCGCGCTGAGGGAGGGGGTGAATCCACAGTTGCCGATCGATGTATTGGCGCCGCTCGGGGAAAGCGAGGCAACGCAGGACTCACCATCTAAACCGGTGGATAGCGTGACGCTGCCGGTCGGTGGTCCCGCACCGTCACTTTCCACTTGCACCACCACGTCCAGCGGCTGTCCCGTCACTGCTGTGGCAGGGTTGACGTTTGCGATAGCGGTCATTGTCGGTGCGGCGACCGCTGAACTGCTCACGATTGCGCAGAGCGCAGCGGCTACGATCCAACGACGGTTGCGCCCTGACATTCGCAGATTCCTGTAGATCATTGCGCGGCAAGTCTACTGCGCGCGGTTTCCGTATCGATAGTCTTGCCGGGGAATCCTCTGATAATTCACGATTCGCCAGCTCGCCACGGGCGAAAGAGCGCTGCATTCGGATCTCGCGCCGCGCGGCTCAACGTCGTGGACTTTGCCGATTCCAGGCCTCAGCGGCCTGACGCAAGACAGGGCCGAGATGGATGCGATGCCGGGGCGAGAGCAAGTCGAGCGCCAGTTTGCGATCGTCATCGACGATGCGCGGATCCGCACCGCTTTCGATCAGCGCATTGCCGCATTGAATCAAGCCATGACGGCAAACCCAATGCAGCGCCGTGCGCCCAGCGCGGTCAACGGCGTTTGGATTGGCGCCAGCAGCAAGCAACGCTGCCAATGCTGGCTTCAATCGCGTCTCGTCGCGACTGGCCGGCTCAGCAAGACCAGCGCCGACCAGGAACAACAACGGCGACAGTCCAGCACTTGGCTGATCGCCATTGGCGCCAGCCTGAAGCAATCTTTCCAACATCGACTGCACCTGCGGCTGCGGCCTAGTGGCATCGAGAACCTGCCGCAACAGCGCCCACAATGCCGACTCGGCGCCGCCATCGATTCGCGCGCCCCGCGCGATTAGCAAGTCGACCATCGGCAATCGCAGACATCCTGCAGCCAATCCTAAGGCTGTGAAGCGCTCGGCGATGGGGCTCTCCAGCCCTACTCCGCGCTGAAGCAAGAACTCAACTGCCTCGGCCTGCCCCGCCAGCACGGCTGCACCAAGAGGCGTGATGCCGCGCTTTGACGGCGCCGTTGTGCTGGCGCCACGGTCGAGCAGTGCGCGCATCAGGTCGACCTGGCCCTTGCCGGCGGCGTGGATGACTGCAGAGTTGCCGTCTTCATCGCCAGCGTCGATATCGATGCCAAGCGCCAGCAAGCGATCGATCGTGGCCAGGTCGCCGCGCTTTCCTGCGGTCGCCAGGGCACGACCATCGAGTGCGGTGCCGGGGTGCGCGCCGGGCGGCCAATCGAGTAGCTGCGCCAACTCGAACTGTCCGTGATAGCGCGCGACGCCCGCAGCCGTGCTGCCGTCGCGCGCGCGCCGCGCCGGATCGGCGCCGGCACGAATCAGCAGCGGCGCCAGCTCGCGCGCGTCCGAACGACGCGCGGCCGCCAGACCAATGAGCACCGGGTTGCCTTGTGCATCCACCCCATTCGGATCAGCGCCCGCTGCGAGCAAACGCTCGATCGACACCAGCGGCCAGTGCAGCACGCCCGATAAACTTGGCTCGCTATCGGTCGCCAGGTAAGCGCGTCGTGCTGCCAGAGCGTCGATCAACGCAATCAGCGCAAGCGTATCGTCGGGTTCGAGCTGCAACTGTGGCAACGCGTCCCATGGATTGCCAGTGGCACGTTCGGCGAGCGTCGTCAGAAATGACCATGGAACCGGAGAATGCGCGCAGAGCCGCGCAAAGATACTGGGCTCGCCTGGCGCCGCGAAAGGATCGATGTTTTGCGCCAGGAGCGCTTCCAAGTAGCGCTCGCCATGCACAACGGCGGCGGCCAAAGCATCTGCGAGATGGGAAATCGCAATTCTCGGCACGCCCAGCAGCTCCTGGTAGAGCGGGAATCGGCCTTGGGTTGCTGCGCGTACCAGCAACTCGCCCGGCGCATCCGGACGAATCGTCGGCGCAACGTCGTTTTCGTCCGCAATGTGTGCGCTCGGCACCGGATACTCGGGGTCGAGCGCCATGACTTGCGGCCAGCGACCGGCGGCTGCGGCGACATCCACTGCACGTCGCCCTTGTCGATCCCGCGCGTCGGGATCGGCGCCCATCTCAACCAGCAGACGAATGGTCTCGGCGTTGGAGTTGGCTGCGCTCGCCGCCAAGTGCAGCACGGTGCGGCCATCGCCATCGATGCCCTCGGCGCTCAGCTTGTGCAAAAACAAACGTTGCAGAACGCGGTTGGCACCCGACCTCGCAGCTTCGGTGAGAGCACTGCGCTGCGCGTCGTCGGTAGCCGCGAGCGGCGCGCCGGCGGCAACCAATACATCCGCGATTTCGGCGTTGTCGGCGAGCGCCGCGACCATCAGTGCGGTTCTTCCGTTCGGGCCGCGGCTGTCGACTTTGGCTTTGGCCTTCAGGAGTGCTTTGACGCCGCGCGGATCGTCGCCATCGACGGCGGCCGCAAAAAGCAGCGCAGGCGTCGCGCCGGGCATTTCGGCTTTCGCGCCGCATTTCAACAGGAATTCGAGCACCGCCCAATTCGCAGCCTCAGCCGCAAGACCGATGGGCGTCATGCCCTCGCGATTGATGGCGTTAACGTCTGCGCCCGCGTCGATCAAACTCTGCGCGACGGCCGGGTCTCGCGTCAGCGCTGCAAAGTGCAGCGGCGTGTTACCCGCGCCGTCAGCCAACGTCACGTTGGCGCCGTTAGCGATCAGCGTCATCACTGCTTCGACGCGGCCGTCGTAGCAGTCTTTGGTGGCCGCGAGCAATGGCGTGACCCCATTCGCCGCCAGATTGACATCCGCGCCATCGGCAATCAAAGCTCGCAGCGCGCTCAAGTCCGGCATGGTTGCGGCGATCACCAGCGGCAGGCGCTGATCCGCAGCGTGCACAGGCGGGCGGGCGTTGGCATTCGCGCCCATCGCCAGAGCGGTCTTGACGCCTTTGGCATCGCCGCGCCGCGCCGCCTCCAGCAGGTCTTCGTCCGGCGTCGGAATGGCTTCGACGCTCGGTTCAGAGGGCAGCTCGCTGACTCCGCCATCGAGAAGGAACGATGGCACGCTGCGCGCTGCGCGGGGCTTATCGCGCTGGGCCAACGTGACGCGCACCGCGACTTCGACGGCCAGCAAGCAGGCAGCGAGCAGCAAAGGCAAGCGCAGCCAGACGGATTCAACGAATCCGTGGAGGAAAATCGGTGCCAGCAGCGCGAGCAAGAACCCCGACGCCACCCAAATGCCACCCTGAAAAAAGGCCTCGCGCTCATCGCTTAAGTCGCCGGCGCGGCTCGTCAGTCGCTGCCACAGCGATCGATTCCCGCTGGGATCGCGCATACGCGACGCCAGTAGCAACACCGGCATCGGCCACCATCTCCACTGTGCGAACAGGGCGGCGACGAGCAGCGCCGCAAGGAACAGAAACGATGCGACTGAGCCGAGGGCCGCAAAGATCGGTCCGAACAACAACTGCAGCGCCATACCGAATCCAGCGACCAATCCCAGACCAAGTGCCAGCCTGGGCAAGCGCTCTTGATGCAGGAACGGCTTGGCCCATGCCTCTGCCAAGCCAGCGCGGGCCACCAGGGCGAACAACAAGCCCGGCCAAAGCGCAAACGCAACCGGCGCCGGTTTATACGCCGCAACGGCGATCAGCAGCGCGCCAGCCGTGCCAAAGGCGCCAGCCAGGCGCAGGCGTTGAGAATGAGGATCGAGCATTGGGTCAGTATAGAGTGGCTTGCGACTGCAGCCCCCGTCGCCGACCGCATGTTGCTGGTAATCCCCGCTGGACAAATTGTCTGGCCAGAATTCAGCAGTAACTTGAGATCGATGAGCCGGGCAGAAAGCGGGTGGATAAAGGCCACGCAATGGGCCTACAGCGATCAACGTTCGAGCCCTGAAAAACGCTCGGCGTGCATGCAATCAAGCTCAGCCCCTGCCCCCTGCCCCGCGCCCCTGCTTCAGTTGCTGAACAATCCACCCGGGTTAACCATCAGAAATGGCCTCAGGCATGGATGGCGTGCCCCAACGCCGCTAGGGCCGCCTCGGGCAAGGTTTCGGTCATCGTCGGATGCGCATGGATGGTTCCCGACAAATCCTCCAATCGCGAGCCCATTTCCAGCGCCAGCGCATATTCGCCGGATAACTCAGACACATGCGCGCCCACGGCGTGGATTCCCAGCACCAGATGATTGTCGGCGCGCGCGGTGACGCGCACAAAACCGCCGTCGCTACCGGCCTGCATCGCCAGCGAGCGGCCGTTGGCGGCGAACGGGAATTGACCGACGATGACGTCGATGCCTTGTGCTTTGGCCTCATCGGGCGTGAGGCCCACGCCAACCAGCTCGGGCTCCGTGAAGCACACCGCCGGGATGGCAACTGGCGCAAATGCACGCCGATGCCCGGCAATGATCTCGGCCACCATCTCGCCTTGCGCCGAGGCTTTGTGCGCCAGCATCGGCTCGCCGACCAGATCGCCAATGGCAAACACGCCACGCATCGACGTGCGGCATTGCGCGTCGACCTTGACGAAGGGGCCGTTCATATCGACGGCCATGCGTTCCAGTCCCATGCCTTGCGTCGCCGGTTTGCGGCCGACCGCAATCAGAACCTTATCGCAGGGCAAGCGCTGCAACCTGCCGTCCGCGGATTTGACTTCCAGCGCGCGCCCATGGCCATCGTCGACCAGCGCTTGCGCGCGAGTGTTCAGATGGACATCGATCTTGCGCTGCTTTAACCAGCTCTCGACCGGCTTCGTCAGCGCGCGATCGAACAGCGTTAGCACTCGATCGAGCGCCTCGACGAACACGACCTGGCTGCCCATGCGGGCATACGCCATGCCGAGTTCCATGCCGATGTAACCGGCGCCAATCACTGCCAGACGCTTTGGCACATCGCGTTGCGCCAGGGCCTCGGTAGACGACCACACGTGCTCGCCGTAGGGAATTGTCGGCAACGTGGCGACGGTTGAGCCGGTGGCAAGAATCACGTGTTTGGCGCTGATCGCCACATCGCCGCTTGCCGTGCTCGCCATGCAGTTTTTCGCATCGGAAAACACCGCCTTGCCCAGAACCACGCGCACCTTGGCGCGTTTCAGCAAAGCTGCGACGCCGGTGTTGAGTTTATCGACGATGGTTTCCTTCCAATCTACCGCCTGACCCAGGTCAAACTCCGGTGCTTGTGGCAGGCGAATTCCCAACTTCCCGGCGCCAACGTGGTGCGTGAGTTCATCGAACTTGGCCGCGACGTGGATCAGCGCTTTCGAAGGAATGCACCCCCGAATCAAACACGTACCGCCGAGCCGATCGGCTTCGACGAGTGTGGTCTTCAGGCCCAGTTGCCCAGCGCGGATGGCGGCCACGTAGCCACCCGGGCCGCCGCCGACGACCAATACATCGGTTTCGATTTTTTCGCTCATCGCGGTATCTCGAAGGTTCGGGCCGAAACAGGAGAAGTACCCGTTTCGACAATGCTCCCGGTGGTACCAGACCAGTTCCCGCCGCCCGCTTGCGGGGGTAGGAACATATTTGGCTCGGTATATTCAGATTCGCCCTTGGAGGCTAACAGCCCCGCGTGCTCATCCTACAAACAACGTGGCTGGATGCTCCAACTGCCCGCGCACGTCCTGAATGAACTCGGCGGCGTTGTAGCCATCGACCATGCGGTGATCGAAGCACGACGACAGATTCATCATGGTGCGGATCACCACCTGCCCAGCGCGCACCATCGGTCGCTCGACCATCTTGTTGACGCCGACGATGGCCACCTCCGGTGCGTTGATCACCGGTGTGGTCACGATGCCGCCGAGTGCGCCCAGGCTGGTGATGGTCATGGTCGAGCCACTCAACTCTTCGCGCTTGGCCTTGCCCTCGCGTGCAGCCGTGGCGAGGCGACGAATCTCGGCGCTGCACTGCCATAGATCCATGGCCTCGGCGTGGCGGACAACTGGAACGACCAATCCATTCGGTGTCTGCGTGGCGATGCCGATGTGTAAAGCGGCATGCCGGTAAGCGATGCCTGCGTCGTCATCGAAAGTGACGTTGACTTGCGGATAGCGAACGATCGCATTGGCCAACGCGCGAACCAGGAATGGCAACAACGTCAACTTGCCGCGCTCTTTGCCGTAGTCGGCATTCAGCTTGTTGCGTAAGCTCTCGAGCTCGGTGACGTCCACCTCTTCGACGTACGCGAAGTGCGGGATGCGCTGCTTGCTGCGCTGCATCGCCTCGGCGATTTTGCGCCGCATGCCGATGACCTTGATCGGTTCGACAGACGTTCGTGGCGCAAGTGCGCTCGATGCTGGGTTGGCGACCGGCGCAGTGCCGCGCGCAATAAAGCCATCGAGATCGGCGTGAGTGATTTGCCCGGCCGGACCACTACCTGGGACGTATTGCAGTGCGATGCCCAGATCCTGCGCGCGTTTACGGACGGCCGGCGATGCCAGTGGTTTCTCGCCCGCGGCGCGCGGCACGCCAGGCGCGATCGCGCTGGCCACGATTGCGATCGGCACCGATGCAGGTTCGGGAGATTCTGGCGCGATCACCGCCGTAGGTGCAGACACTTCGGGCTTAGCCGCGGGTGCAGGCGCCGCAACCTTCGGCACCGGCGCCGCCGGCACATCCGCCTCCGGCGTACCCTCGCCTTCCACTTCGATGATGACCAGTGGTCCACCCACCGGCGCCATGTCGCCCTCTTTGCCGCGCAACTCCAATATCTTTCCGGACACGGGCGAGGAAATCTCCACTGCTGCCTTGTCGGTCAGCATATCGACGAGCGGCTGATCCTCAGCGATCACATCGCCGACTTTCACCCGCCACTGCGCGATCTCACTCTCCGCGATACCTTCGCCGATATCCGGCAATTTGAATACAAAGCGTCCCATGATTCACGTCCTTCAAGATTCGGTCTCTACTGCAGTGTTGTTGCCAGCGAGTGCGTTCGCACGCTCCTCAAGCCATTCCAACAACCAGCAACCCGCAACCAACAACCGCTGTTACGCCTCCATGACTGCGAGCAATGCGCGCTTGACGCGATCGGGCCCCGGGAAATACTCCCACTCGAAGGCATGCGGATACGGCGTGTCCCAGCCGGTCACGCGTGCGATCGGCGCCTCCAGGTGCACAAAACATTGCTCCTGTACTTGCGCCATCAATTCGGCACCGAAGCCGCCGGTCTTGGTCGCTTCGTGCACGATGACGCATCGCCCGGTCTTTTTCACCGAGGCCACGATGCAGTCGATATCGAGCGGCACCAGCGTGCGCAAATCGATGATCTCGGCATCGACGCCCGCCTCCGCCGCACCGGCCATCGCCACATGCACCATGGTGCCGTAGGCGAGTACGGTTACCGCACTACCCTCGCGCACAATTGCAGCTTTGCCAAGTTCGATGCGGTAATAGCCCTCCGGCACTTCTCCCAGTGGGTGCTTGGACCACGGCACCAAAGGTCGATCGTGGTAACCCTCGAATGGCCCGTTGTAAATGCGTTTGGGCTCGAAGAAAACCACCGGATCGTCGTCCTCGATGGCCGCAATCAGCAAACCCTTGGCGTCCACGGGATTGGAGGGGATCACGGTCTTCAAGCCGCATACGTGCGTGAACACCGCCTCCGGGCTCTGGCTATGGGTTTGCCCGCCAAAGATGCCGCCACCGCAAGGCGAACGCACGGTGATCGGCGCCCAGAACTCGCCGCCCGATCGATAGCGCAAGCGCGCCGCTTCAGAGACAAGCTGATCGAACGCGGGGTAGATGTAATCGGCGAACTGAATTTCGACCACCGGCCGCAGGCCATAAACGCCCATGCCAATTGCCGCAGCGAGAATGCCGCCTTCAGCAATCGGCGCATCGAACACGCGCTCCTTGCCGTACTTTTTCTGCAAGCCCGCCGTGCAACGAAACACACCGCCGAAGTAACCCACGTCCTCGCCGAAAATCACCGTGCCGGGATCGCGCTCAAGCATCACATCCATGGCCGAGTTGATGGCTTGAATCATATTCATCGTAGCCATCTCAAACCCCCAGCTCTTGGCGTTGACGGATCAAGTGCTGCGGCACGTCCTTATAGACGTCCTCGAACATGGTCGCGGCGCTGGCCGGTTTCACGCCCAGTGTTCCGTAGCTCTCTGCTTCTTTCTGCGCCGCACGAACTTTTTCGTCGACTTCAGCCAATAGCGCTTCGTGCTCGGCGTCGCTCCATATTCCTATGTGCAGCATGTGCTGTTTCAAGCGCTCGATGGGATCGCCCAGCGGCCAGCGTTTGTACTCATCGTCGGGCCGGTATGCCGATGGATCATCGCTCGTCGAGTGCGGAGCGGCCCGATAAGTGTAGAGCTCGATAAGCGTCGGTCCCAGATTGCTGCGCGCTCGATTCGCCGCCCACTGGGTGGCCGCATACACGGCGAGAAAATCGTTGCCATCGACGCGCAGGCCAGGCAATCCATAGCCAATTGCGCGTGCGGCGAAGGTGGTTTGCTCGCCGCCCGCGAAACCCTGGAATGTGGAAATCGCCCACTGGTTATTGACCACATTCAACACCACCGGCGCCTGGTACACCGTGGCGAAGGTCAAAGCGTAGTGGAAGTCCGCCTCGGCAGTAGTGCCGTCGCCCACCCAGGACGCGGCAATGCGTGTATCGCCCTTGATCGCCGAGGCCATCGCCCAACCCACGGCCTGCGGAAACTGCGTTCCCAAATTTCCGGAGATCGAGAAGAAGCCAGAATCTTTGGACGAGTACATCACCGGCAACTGCCGACCCTTCAGTCGGTCTTTGGTGTTGTTGTACACCTGACACATCATGTCCACGAGCGAATGTTCGCGGGCGATCAGCAAGCCTTGCTGGCGATAACTGGGAAACAACATGTCGCCGCGATCTAGCGCCATCGCCTGTGCCACCGCAACCGCTTCCTCGCCAGTGCATTTCATGTAAAAAGACGTCTTGCCCTGACGCTGCACGCGCATCATGCGCTCATCGTACGTGCGCGTTGTCAGCATGTAGCGCAAGCCTTCCTTCAGCGTCTCCGGCGAGAGCTTCGGATCCCATTCGCCAACCGCCGCGCCAGTGTCGTCGAGCACGCGAATCATCCCGAATGCGTAATCGCGCAATGTGTGGTCCGCCGCATCGACAGATGGCCGTTTCAAACTACCGGCCGGTGGAATCACGAGGCCGCTGAAATCGGTGGTTTCGCCAGGCCTGGCCTTGGGTTCGGGGACGTGTAATCGCAACGCGCTGCTGTGGCTCATAGCTTTCGTCCTCTAGGAAATGAGTTCGCGGCAAACACCTGCCGCGAATGCGAGGCGGGATCATAGCGAGGTCGAGTGAAGTCCGTTGCGCACCGGCGATTCCAGCCTGATGGCGAGCCCGCAACCAGAGCCGCCAACAGGTGCGCTATGCGATTCTTGCTTGTCGGGCACGCGTATCAGCCCGCAGGTTCGAGTGGATAGGCGCTGTGCTATCGGTCCCCATCTTTCGTTAGTTAGTGTGACGTGCCCTTTGCTGTTCCCGACGCCAGGTTCCGGATCGGGTCAACTGGCCACGCGCCCGCCGATGTAGGCCGGCCGAGTCAGTTGTTCGCTGGAACGATCGGACCAAAGCGCCTGGCAGACTGGGAAATCCACGAAGAACAAGTTCGAACCGATTCTCCGAACCACGACGAAGGACCAGAACATGACTCGATGGCTTGCTGCTGCCCTATGGATTTGCTGTGGACCGGCACAGGGTGGCGCGCTCATCGTAGCCACGGAACGCCGCCCGGCCCAGAGCGTTCCTCTGGACACCGTGGTCTCGGCGTGGATCGATAGCGAAGGCCCAAGCCACGCAGTGGAAAGTCCGCTGGACTTGCTTGAAGCCGAATACGGTGCCATGCAACTCGGAACGGTCGAATTGGTTTCTGGCACGAGGAAGCACCAGATGGCTTCGGGCTCCTGGTACTGGCTGCCGATTCCCAGCGAGCTTGCGTCCGATGTTCGCTTGCGGGAACCTGTGCTGCTGCCGCCCGAATCGGTATCCGCCGCTTGCGATATTGCGAGCGACCAGACGCTGGAGATTTCCGCCGATTCGCGAGGTTCGCTCTATTGGCGCTGCGCGCTGACGCACTTGCGCGCTGGTCGCCAGGTCAAGGCCGATGGCGCATTTGCGAACGCTGTCGCTTTGGCGCCAGATCACACTCTATGGCTGAACATTGCCTATTGCATCGAGGGACGGCGCGCGGGTACCCCTGTGCAAAGCTTGCGCACCGCACTCGATGCTCTGGTTCACGACAGCCAGGGCAACGCTGTCGCGAATGACGTTGTGCAGCTCGAACGCGCGCGGGCATTACAACGCGAGTTGAAACTGAGCGAAGCCTCAGCGCAACTCGCGGACCTGCGCTCGCGGCGCACTGGCGATCACTTGCTCAACATGGTTGCGACGATGGTCCATGCGCAAACGCTCCGCGACTTGAACCGCGTCGAAGAAGCGCATGCCGCGTTCGTCGATCTGCTGGAAATGGCGAGAAAACTGCCGCCTAGCCTGGAGGTTGCGGGCGCGCTGATGAGCGCTGGTTTGTGGCAGCGGACCCGCGGCGACTACGCCGAGGCCGAGCGAACCCTGCTGGATGCGCTCGCCGTTTATCGGCAAACCGACCCCTTCGGCCTGCAGACTGCTTCGTTGCTGTTCAACATCAGCCCGCTGTACCTCGACCAGGGTGAGCTGACCAAGGCGGATGAGGCGCTCCGAGAGGCGCTGGCAATTCAACTCAAGGTCAATCCCGCGGGTCGGTATGCGAAGAACACGTACATCGCGATGGCGGCGTTGGCTGTCGAACGCAATGAGTTGGACGAAGCGCTGCAAAGCGTTCTCAAGGCCATCGAGCTTCACAGCGCTGAACCGGCATCGCCGAACCTGGCCGCTGCGTACTCTCAGCTTGGCATCGTTCACTCCAAACGTGGATCGCTGTCCGATGCGGTATCGGCTTTTACCAACAGCGATCGGTTGTTCCGTCAGACCACACCGGGCACGATGATCCATACCTGGACTCTGCAATTGGGTGCTAGCGCCAGACAAGCACTTGGCCAGATCGAATCGGCGCGCGCAGATCTGGAACGCGTCGTTGCGATGCGCGAAAAAATCGCACCTGATGGGCTCGACCTGGCCAAAGGTCGGCAAGCGCTCGCAGATTTGGCGTTGGCCAATAACGACGTTGATGTGGCTGCCAAAATGCTCGATGCGGCGGTACCGGTAATGGAACGAAATGCGCCACACTCGAGCTACCTGGCGCATGCAATCAATAGCCAAGGTCGTATCGCCAGGCGCCTCGGGCAAACAGATAAGGCTCGCGAATTGTTCTGCCGTGCGGTCGATATCGTGGAACAACAAAAAATGCGCATCAGTCCGCTCGCTGAGCGGCGCGCGCGGTACAGCGCGGAACAGCGCTCACTGTACGACGACTGCACACTCGCACGCGCCCAGGATGGCGACCTCAGCGGGGCTTTCGACGTGATCGAGCGTTATAGGGCGCGCGGTCTGATCGAGTTAATGAGAGATCGTGCGCTGCTGCTGGACAACGACCTGACTAGCGCATTGAGATCCGAGCGCGACCGGCTGGAACTGGCATTGGCGCGCACCCCCGACGACGCCCAATTGCAGTCTGCGCAGGATCAGCTGATTAGTCGCATTCGGGCGCAGGCGCCGCGCTACGCGGCGCTTCGCTATCCCAAGCCATTGTCGCTTCGCGTGGCGAGTCGGCAGTTGCCTCGCAAGAGCGCGGCGGTCGTTTACTTGCTCTCGGGCGATCGCTTGCACGCCCTGGTGGTTCGGGGCGACCGCGAGCCGTCGTTCCTCGATCTAGGACCGAGCCGCGACGCAATTGCTGCGGTCGCCACACTGCGCTCGGCAACCGACACCGCCTCGCTGCGACGTAGCTTTGCGGCACTGATGGCGCCGTTGGAGACGGCGATTGTAGGCGTCGAAAGACTGATACTTGCGCCAGATGACGTGCTGCACCAAGTGCCGTTCGCCGCGCTGCAGGATACGCAAGGTAGATATCTGATCGAGCGCTTCAGTTTGAAACAGGTGCCGTCCTTGTCGCTGCTTGCGGAACTCCAGCGGCGCCGCTCGGCGAACGACGGCATCGTCGCAACCGCAGATCCGATGGCCGACGGCGGCCAGCGACCTGCAGTTTTGCGCGACAGCCTTGCGCCGCTGCCGAATGCGCGTCGCGAAGTCGATGCGATCGCTCGTATCTTCGGGGCTCGCACGGCAGTCATTGTTGGCGAAGCCGCAAACGAATCCGCAGTGATGGCAGCGGCACGCAATGCTCGCGTTGTGCATTTGGCGGTACACGGGTTTTTCGATGCCAAGTTTCCTGCGCGATCGGGTCTGGTACTGGCGCCGTCTGCGAACGACGATGGGATCGTCAGCGTCGCCGACGTCGCTCAACGCTGGCAGCTCGATGCCGATCTCGTTGTCCTCAGCGCCTGCGAGTCGGCCGCAGGCGAGATCAGCGCCAGCGAGGGCGTGATCGGCCTGGTGCGCGCATTTCATTACGCCGGCGCGCGCACCGTATTGGGCAGCCTATGGGCGGTCCCGGATCGAAGTACGGCCGACCTCATGGTGGTGTTCCATCGCCTGCAGCAACGCGGCTTCGATGCAGCGGACGCGCTTCGGCACGCCCAGTTGGCGATGATCGGGCGCCCGGCTCTCTCCGCGGATACCTTGCGCGGTGTTGGCGCCGTCGCCGTCACTAAGGGCTCGCCGAGCATCCAAGCCTGGGCAGCCTTCGTCGTACACGGCGGTTAGGCAATTGGTCGTTGCTGATGCGATGCTGCGCGGTGGTCTTTCGAATCTGGCGTTTAGCCCAACTCCTGCGCCAACTCGTCGTTATCGGGGACGCCCCGGGCACCGAACAACGCGCAGATGTCGATTTCGCGCAAGCGAGTGTGCGCTTCAACATTTGCCAGCGTTTCTGCAATCGAACAAGGGCGATTTTGAGCGACGCACTGCAAGTGTCGTTTCGACATTTGAGCGACCGACGCCACAGGAGTTTGGCACATGGATGATCGCCTGACGCGGTTGCGGCAGTGGCTGACGCCAAACTATCTGCACCGCGTGCTGACGGTACCGGAGCATGCGCTTTTGAAGCCCGGCTGGCGTCTGTATGTGCTCAAGATCGATGGACTGAGCCGACAACTGACGGACCCAGGCGCGCGAAGTTCGGCATTCGAGCAGCTGCGTACCCGCTTGTTTCCGCAGTTGCTGCTGCGCATGGATTTCACCGACATCGCAGACCTGACGCAAGATGGACGCCAGCTCTGGCTCACCGATGGCGCTGCCGTTCGCTGGCGCAACGCGGCGCCGAATGCCGCATCGAGCCTCGGATTCGCCTTTCAATTCCTGCCTTTCGCGATTGCCATGGATGGCGAATGCCTCTCGGGTGGTTGGATCGTTCCGGCTGAAAGCCGCGCGCGTCTAGCAACGCCGTGCATGCGTCTGCTGGTCGGGACGCGGCGATTGGCTATCGAGTTCCTGGCCGCCGGAAGCGACGATCCGGCGCAGGCAATGGCAGCATGCCGCAACCTGTAATCCGCTACGGATTGATCAATTCGAAACGCCGCACTTCGAGATTTCGGTGGCGAGCCTTCAACGCAGCTAACCATCCCGCATCCGGCTCGTTGGTCGCTGGCGCCAGACCTCCGACGCCACGCGTGGGCTCGAAGGCATAGAGTCCTTCGCCGGGGGCATCCAGCGCCGCCTGTTGCGCCGACTGGAAGTGCTCGCTGTCGATCGGCTCATCGCTCAGGAGAACGAAGAAGTGCTCGCGACCGCCTCGGCTGGTGATGCGCCAATCGAGGGCCGAGTCCGGCAGTCGATAGCTACCAGCGTCAAGCGGATTCTTGAGGGTCGATGTGGCGAGCGGGAACAACAGGTATTGTGCACCGGCGAGGTCCTCGTTGATCACGTATACATACCGCCGGTCGGTTAACGTCAGGTGCAGCGCCAGCGCGTCACCAACCCGAGCGGTAGCTCCTGAGCTGAGGATTTCGACGCCCTGATCGCTGCTGGTGCGTAACCACTCAGTTCGATGCGCCCCAGGCGTGGTGCCAGGCCACCAGATCGTGGCCGCGAGCACAACAGCCGCCGCGGTTGCCACCGCCATCAGCGGCGGTAAGCGATGCCGCGGCGCGGCATGCAGCGCCGCAGCGAAATTTCCGCAACTGCTGTGGCGCTTTTTGGGATCGGTGGCCAGCGCGCGCTCGATCGCATCGATCAGCAGGCGCGGTAGATCCGGGCGCAAATCCATTAAGCGGCGACGCTCGCCCTTGCGGTGTTGCGCTTTCAGTTCGATCACCGTCTCGGCGCTGTACGGATAGCTGCGTGTGGCAAGAAAGAACAGCAGCACACCCAGGCTGTATTGATCGGCCGAAGCGGTGACAGCAGTCGACGTGAAGCGTTCGGGCGCCATATAGAGCGGCGTGCCGCTGGCGCCTAAGGGATCGTTTGCGTATTGGCTTGAACCAAAATCGGCGACGACCCACCGGCCATCGCGATGGCGCAATACGTTTGCGGGCTTCAGATCGCCGTGGACGATGTTGCCCTGGTGTAGCGCGCAGAGTGCCGCACACAACTCGCCGCCGATCGTTGTTATTTCGCTGGCGCTGAGCTTGCCCTGGCGTCCCAGCCATTGCTCCAGCGATTCGCCAGGCAGCAGTTCACTGACAAATCCGATCAGCGAATCGGTTTCGACGGCGCCATATACCTTGAGCACGTTCGGATGGTCGATCCGAGCCAGCAATTGCCCCTCGCGAAGTAACTCCTGGCGATGCCCGCCCTTGAACACCTTGAGCGCCACGTCGCGATCTAGACGTTCGTCGTGGGCTCGATAAACGGTGCCATAACTGCCCTCGCCGAGTACCGCCGCGATACGCAGATCGCCCGCGATTGAACCAACGCCAAGCGGACCGATTGCCTGCGGAGCATCCGCTGCGATCGCAAAGCTTCCGGCGAGCGCGGCGACCTGGCGCAAGCTGGCGAGCAAGGCCGGACTCAAATCTGCAGCCGCTTGCGTCCAATCGATCGGCAGTCCTTCGGCCAAACGCGCCGTCCACTTCAATAACGGGTCGGCGTGCAGCTGGGTGACGTTGCTCGCAGTTGCCGCCATTGGATCAATCCTTGAAATCGCTCATGTTGCGCGCGAGATCGGCCAGCGCACGGGCGACGCGCATGCGCGCCGCGTTGGCGCTTGGGCTCTCGGTCGCCGCTGCGATCTCATCGTGTGCCATACCAAGCTCAACACGCATGACCACAACCTCGCGCTGATCGTCGCTCAGCTTGCTCAATGCCGCCTCGTACGCCCGCAAGGTTTCCACCGTCATTGTTTGTGCGAGGGGCAAGGGCGCTTCATCGACAATGTGCTCGTTAAGCGCACTGGCTTGAGGACGGCGACCAACACGACGCAATTCGTCTTTCAGCAGGTTACTCATGATCTGGCGCAAAAATGCGAAAAAAGCTCCGGGTCCTTGCGCTTGAAACGACGGCAAATGCTGAAACGCACGCAACAATGTGACTTGCACCAGATCGGAGGTCTCCGACAAGTCCCGTGCGCCCGACGGCAGGCGTCCACGCGCCCAGCGGGTAAGAATCGGCAGGTACCGAGCCAGAAGACGATCGCGCGCAGTTGCGTCGCCGGCATGACTGCGTTCGACCAGATCCATGGTGGTTTCGAGCGGGGCATTCATCGGCTGACTTCCACGATTTTGCGCATGCTAACGCACACAACTTCAGACCACTCGGTTTTGCCCGTGCATGGCCAATCGGCATTCGGGCGTCCGCTTTGCCTCATCGAAGAACTAGGCAGACAATGGATCGAGCCCGTGCGTATCGGCAGCAGCGTCCAGCAGCCTGGGAGTAAAGGCAGCAGCCGCAACGCCAGGCTCACGGCGCTCGGTTCTCGTTTTCATTGCCGCTGGAGTTGCCAACGGTATTGCGGGATCCAAGAGCCAACAGCCTGAAACCTACTTCTCCGGCAGCGTCACCGATAGTGCCAGCACTTCCTGGCTGCCCTCGCGCTCAAGGTTTACCTGCACAGCGTCCGGGTCGACATTGACGTACTTGCGGATGACTTCCAACAGCTCCCGCTTGAGCAGCGGCAGATAGTCCGGCATCGCCTCAGCGCCGCGCTCTTGGGCGACGATGATCAACAGGCGTTCCTTGGCCAGTTTGGCGGTGTTCTTCGGTCGCGCTTTGAAAAGATCGAATAGGCCCATCGCTGCTTAACTCCCAAACAGTCGCTGGAAAAAGCCCTTCTTTTTGGCATCGAGGAAGCGCATCGGCACGGTGTCTCCCAGGAGGCGCGCCACCGCATCGGTGTAGGCTTGTCCGGCGTCGGAATTCTCGTCAAGGATGACCGGCACACCGGAATTCGATGCGCTCAAGACTTCGGGCGACTCGGGGATGACGCCGATGACTTTGACGCCGAGGATTTCCTCGACATCGCCAATGCTCATCATGTCGCCGCGTTCGACACGTTCGGGCGAATAGCGAGTCAGAAGCAAGTGTTCCTTGACCGCAGTCTGGCCTTGTTCCGCGCGCCGCGATTTGCTCGACATGATGCCCAGTACGCGATCGGAATCGCGCACGCTGGAAACTTCTGGATTGACCACCACGACGGCACGATCCGCGAAGTACATGGCAAAAAAGGCCCCGCGTTCGATACCTGCCGGCGAGTCGCACAGAACGATATCGAACTCACTCTTCAATTCGTCGATGACTTTCGCAACGCCATCTTGGGTGAGCGCGTCCTTGTCCTTGGTCTGCGAGGCCGCCAGCACCGATAAATTGTCGAAACGCTTGTCTTTGATCAGCGCCTGCTTGAGCGAGCAATCGCCGTTGATGACGTTGACGAAATCGTAGACCACGCGCCGCTCGCAGCCCATGATCAAATCGAGATTGCGCAAGCCAATGTCGAAGTCGACGACCGCAATTTTCTTGCCGCGGCGCGCAAAGCCGCAGGCAAGACTGGCGCTAGTGGTCGTTTTGCCGACGCCGCCCTTCCCCGATGTAACAACGATGACCTCGCCCATGAGCGCTCCTTAGCAGTTTCGCACCAGCCGACTGTCTCTTAGCGATCGGCTAGGCTTTCAAGGGCCGCACATCGACGCGGCCCTCATTCAAATAGATTTCCACAGCTTTCCCGGCGATCTCGCGCGGAGCCGACTCGAAGACCTTAAAGTTGCCGGCGATGGACACCAGCTCCGGCCCAAAACTCAAGCAGTAAATCCGTGCACGCACGTCCCCCGCTGCGCCCGCGAGGGCCTTCCCCGACAGTCGACCATAAACGTGCACGCAACCATCGGCAGCGACTTCCGCCCCTGCACTGACCGCGCCGGTGATTATCAGATCGCGGCCTTTGGCGTAAATTTGCTGTCCTCCCCGGATTGGACCAGGAAGGAGCAGCGGCGGCACGGCTACCGGCTCTGCGGGTGCGTCCTCAGGCTCCGGTGGCGAGGCTTCCGCGCCCGGCTCGGCGTCTGCGGTCGCCGGTATCTCAGGCGCAGTCGGCGCAGCAGCTTCAGATTCGGTCGGCTTGGCTGGCGCCTCATCAGACTTCTTGCGCCGTGGCCCCACCGTCAGCGCAGGCAATCCAACCGCGTGCGCCAGCGGCTCGCCGATCGCATCGGCCACCAGCGCAACCACCCGCAACCCTGCGACCTGCGTGCGCATCAGTAAATTGGTGACTTGATGTGCCGTAGGCTTGGGATCGGCTTGCCCAAGATCGAGCACCACAGGCGCGTTCTTTAGTAGCGCCGGCGCTTTTGCAACATGCTGCGCAATTTCGATTTGCAACTGGTCCAGATCAAAGCGTCGCACCGCAAGCAGCATCAGCGACATCTGGGCTGACTTGAGTTCGAACGCTGGCGTGAACAGCAGGCCCTGCATCAGACGGGACTCAGGTCGCGCACGGCACTGAGGCGATCCTGCAGCAGAAAACTCGGTGCCGGCACATCGCCGTTGTGATAGCGCTCGCGGACGAAGGGATAGGCTTTCATTTCTTTGATCATCATGCTGACGCGCCTGCCATTCGGCAGCACCTGCTGGCCGACTTCCTGGAATCCATTGGTGCCAAAAAACACCAGCGACACATCGTCGCGTGGCTCTATGAAGACCTCACAGGTGAGCTCCGGATAGCGCACTTCCGCAAAGCTCAATACGTCGGCGTAAAACACGCGGCCGACGCCGTGGCGGCGAAAGCGCGAGTCGATGACGATGCGATCGATGTACAAAAAGTCCGGGGCGCGCGCCTTGAACCACAGGAAGTTCGGAGAGTCGTAATCGGCTTCGGGCGTGAGCGCAATCAGAAAGCCCGCAAGTTCGTCCTGGATACGCGCCACGCGGAAGTAGCGAGCGATCTTGAACAAATGCGCCATGCGCTCGCGGTCGATCGGAATGATGCCTGGGCCGGCCGCGTTGTTGAGCGCTAGCACTTCATCCAGCTCATAAGCTTCAACATCGCGCAAAATCAGTGACATACGAGGCGTTCTTCAAATCCTTTGCAAGCCCGGCCGGGCGCAGTCAGCCCGCGATTATGCACGGCTGGTCAGCGATATGTGTTCGATAAGTGCAAAGAACGAAGGCGCCCTACGGGCGCCTTCGAAATGTGTCGATTGGGGTTCGCTTAATCGGCTTCCGGCTCAACGACCAAAAACAGCGAACCTTCGCCTCGGCGCACCAGCAGGATGACCGGATTGCCGGCATCGACGCTGGCGATCGCCTCACGAACCTCACCGATCGACCCGACCGTGCGTCGATTGACTTCAACCAGAACATCGCCGCGCGCCAGACCGGCGCGCTCGGCAGGTCCTTGCTGCACGCCGGTAACGAGCACACCGCCCTCGATGCCCAACTCCTCGCGTTGCTCGGCAGTCAACTCGCTCAGCGACAAGCCGAGTTTGGATTCGCTGCCCGACGCCGGCGCGCCCGGCGCAGTGCGAGAGGCCAGCGGTGCGGCATCTTCAGCGAGCTTGCCGATCGTCACGGTAATGTTGCGGGTCTTGCCATCGCGAAGCACTTCCAGGGTGGCTTTTTCGCCGACCGGCGTGGCGCCTACCAGCGGCGGCAGTTGGGTAGAAGTCTCAAGCGCATTGCCGTTGTAGCTCAAGATGATGTCGCCGCGCTTTATGCCGGCCTTCGCTGCAGGCCCGTCTTTCTCCACCGACGCCACGAGCGCGCCGCGCGGCCGATCGAGACCAAAGCCGCGTGCGGTGGGACCGTCCACAGGCTGGAACTGCACACCGAGGAAACCGCGTTCGACAACGCCCTTTTCTGCCAGTTGCCTGGCGATCTGATTGACGGTGTTGATCGGAATTGCAAAGCTCAAACCCATGTAGCCGCCGCTTCCGGACAAGATTTGCGAGTTGACGCCGATCACCTCGCCGCGGGCATTGAATAGCGGCCCGCCGGAGTTGCCGGGATTCACTGCCGCATCGGTTTGGATGAAGGGCACATAGCGCTCGCGCAACGATCGCTCAGTGGCGCTGACAATGCCTTGTGTGGCGGTGTAGCTCATGCCAAACGGCGCGCCTATCGCAAGCACCCACTCGCCAACTTCAAGACGATCAGAATCGCCGAAAGTGACCGTTGGTAAGCCGCTGGCCTCGATTTGGATCAACGCTACGTCTGTTTGCTCGTCCAGTCCCAGCAGCTTGGCCTTGAACTCGCGATTGTCCGACAGGGTGACCATGATTTCGTCGGCATCCTTGACCACATGTGCGTTGGTCAAAATGCGCCCATCGCTGGAGGTGATGAAGCCCGAGCCCGACCCGCGGCGCTGCGGTGCCTGCCCACCAGGCATCCCCGGCTGACCGGGAATCCCAAAGCGCCGGAAGAACTCGTTCATCGGATTGTTTTCGTCGTTGAACTGTTCGAAACGCCGATCCGTGCCGCGCACAGCAATCTGCACAACCGAGGCCCGATTGCGCTGCACGATCTGGCGAAAATCCGGTAGTGCCATGCCCGAAGTATTGATTGCCGCTGGCGATGGAGCGGCCGGTGTTGTCTGCGGCTGTGCATCTCGGCCGCTCTGCGCGTACAAGCCAACACCGAGCGCCAGAGCAACTGCCGTTACCAAAGCGCCATAGCGAAACCGATTCATCGACATGCAAAGCCCCCAAGGACGGAAAGATTAGGACCGTTAGACCATCGCCTGGCGAATTGTTCCGGCGCGACTGCTGAAAGTCAGAGTCGATTCAGTCTCGTCGACACCATAGGGTTGCAGTTGTCGAAATCAAGTCGCGATAAGGTAAGAATGACAGGCTGTCCGCTTGATCCGGAGGACCAAAATTTCATGCGGCAGTTCGCGCATTTCGTCGTCAATGGGCTTGTCGCGGCAGGCGTCTACTTTGCGCTGTTGAGTCTGTTCATTGAGGTGTGCCACTTCTCGTCAGCGGCACTGGCCGGAGCGCTGGCGTACTTTCTTGGTACTGGAGTGGCCTTCATCGGCAATCGATTCTTCGTCTTTCGAGCGCGCCACCAGCCCGTGGCTGGTCAAGTTCTTCGGTTCGTCGTCCTGTATGCAGCGATGGGTTTGCTCCATTCGGCGGTATTGTTGGCCTGGACTGACCTCTTGCGCCTCGACTACCGTATCGGTTTTGTCATCGCCACGGCCTTGCAGATTGGCATCAGTTTCATCAGCAATCGGCGACTGGTGTTTCGTCCCCAGCACACCGTCGAAAAAAACACTTCCTAGCGTTTCTCAAGTCTCGAGTCGGGCATGTGTCCGAGGTCGCTCTTGCTAAAACAAGCACTTATGCACTAGATCGATGAACGGACCATCGTTGGTTCGAACCGCCAAGCTGTTTCTCAACAGCTTGGTTGTGTTCGTTCATTCGCCGGATTGTTTCCGCGCCGGCTGCGGCAAAACTACGCTGCAGCCCGGCGCGGCTTCAGATTTTGCGCCGGCTGCTCGATCAAGTGCCAGGACAACCAGGCGCAGCCGAGCACCAATACCGTTGTCCAAGCTATGTAGGCAGCCAGCGATTGCTCCGGCCACAGCAACATGAGTAGCTGTTGGATCGGGAATGCGTATAGATAGGTGCCGTAGGAAAAATCGCCGCGCGCGGCAAGCCAGTTCCCGACAGGACTGGTGCTCATCCCAGTCCCGATCACCAGGATCGGCAGCGCAATCCACAACACCAGGTGAAAACTGGTGTTGTTTACTGGAGAGCAGAACAACGCGACTGCGGCGAGCAGCAAGACATTGGGCGTAAAGTGGCGCTCCAGGCGGAATGCCGCAATGGCTGCGCCGGCCGCAAAGAAGATTCCGCACATGGGCACCTGACGCAGATCGCTGCCCCAGAACACGAGCATGGTCGGATCGACCCAAACCCACGTGAAATGCAACACGCCGAATGCCACGAACATGGCCAGGTAAACCCATCCACCGACGCGCATCACGATCAATGCCAGTGGGATAGTCAGGTACATGGCGACTTCGATGGCCAGACTCCAGATCGAGCCATTGACCACGCCTGGATACGGCAGGCTCTCGAAAGAACCGGGTAAGTGATAGATGGGAAACAGCGCCAAGTTCCAGAAGTACAGAGCGAATAGCGGATGCGCAAAGTACTCGGCGGTGCCCAGCGAACTCACGAACGGGCCAAGAATCACCGCGCTCAGGGCGATGACCACGGTCAACCCTGGCCACAGCCGGAGCGCGCGCTTGGCGAGAAAACGGAGAACATTCGGGTCGGAGCGATAGCTCTTGTAGATCAAGAAGCCGCTGATCGAAAAGAAGATGTACACGCCCAAAGGCCCTAGCGGCAGGCGATCGAGAAACAATGGTTCGTGCAGTTTCCGCAGCGAATGCGCGTGGCTATAGAGAACCAGCATGGCCGCAAACAGACGCAGCAAATGAAAGTTGTTGTGAATGGCCATGAGTGGGTGCGGCGGGAGGCGAACCTAACATCATATGGCTTTCGGGCGCAGCCAATCTTCGCCGCTTGAGATTTGGGCTCGCGGAGAACTACGCCACCCAGGCGCCCAAAGGCCCAGGTCGCGCGAACCAGTAGCCCTGCCCTAACTGGCAGCCAAGATTGCTCAAGGCCTGACATTGCTCTTCGGTCTCGATGCCTTCGCCGATGACTTCGATGCCCAACGATTCGGCGAGTGCATGGATAGCGCGAACCACCGGTGTGCTGCTGTTGGTGTCGATGCAGAGATCGCCAACGAACGAGCGATCGATCTTCAGCGAGTGGATCGGGAAGCGATGTAAGTACGACAGCGAGCTGTAGCCGGTGCCGAAATCGTCCAGCTGCGCCCGCACGCCGGCTTCGCGCAGCGTCTCCAACAGGCGACAAACGTGGTCGGGGTTCTCCAGCAAAACGCCTTCGGTCACTTCCAGGCGCACCCGACCAGGATCGAGGCCGCTGGTGGCGATCAGCCTCAGTGCGGTTTGCGCAAACCCAGGCGAGCGCAGCTGACGCGCCGAAACATTGATGCACACATAAGCCCCGACCTCGGGAAGGCGTTGAGCATCACGACAGGCCATGGTGAACATCTGCCAATCGATGACTTCGATGGCGCCGTTGTCCTCGGCCACCGAGAGAAACTCGGCGGGCAACATCAATCCACGCTCGCTGTGATTCCAGCGCAAGAGCGCCTCATAGCCGACCACCCGACGGTCTGTCAGACGCACGATAGGTTGGAAGTACGGCTCGAACTCGCCGCGCGTAATCGCACGCCGCAAGTCGCCCTCGAGATCGAGCACGCGAACGGCCTCGGCGCGCAGAATCTCATCGAACATTTCATAGCGCTGGCGACCTTGCGCCTTGGCGCGGTACATCGCCGCATCGGCATCGCGCAATAACTCCTCGGCGCGCGTGTAGCGCGGATGCGCGTAAGCGATGCCGACACTGGCGGAAGTGAACAGCTCTTTGCCGGCAATCCGCATCGGCTCAGCCAGCGTGGCGATCAGGCGATCCGCCACGTTGGTGGCGCGGTCAGGGTGCTCCAATTCTTCGAGCAGGATCGCGAACTCGTCGCCGCCAAGTCGAGCGACGGTATCGGGCGTGCGCAGGCTCGCAGCGATTCGTTCGGCGGCTTCCTTGAGCAGCTCATCGCCCACCAGATGGCCGACGCTGTCGTTTACGAACTTAAATCGATCGAGATCGAGAAACAGTACGGCAAACGAGCGCGTCTCGTCGCGCCGAAAACGCTGCAGCGCGCGACCGAGGCGATCGAGCAATAAGGTGCGATTTGGCAAACCCGTGAGTGCATCGTGCAGCGCCTGATGCTTGAGCGTACCTTCGATGCGCTCGCGTTCGTGGATTTGATCGGTCAGATCGCGATTGGCGATTGCCAGCTCCACGGTGCGCTCGGCAACGCGCTGTTCGAGATCCAGGTTGGCCAGACGCAGCGACTCTTGGGCGCGCTGCCTTTCGATGGCGTTGGCAACGTGGATCGCCACAAACGTGAGCAGTTCCTGATCGCGCTCAGTAAAGCGCGCTTCGGTATCGTAGCTCTGCACTGCGATCACGCCGACCACGCGCTCGGCGCACACCAGCGGCACGCCGAGCCAGTGCGCCGACGCTGCGCCGAAACTCGCCACCTCGCCGCTTTGATGCAGCGATTCGATCGATGCGCGATTGGCAAGCAGCGGGCTGCCAGTGCGCAAAACGTATTCGGTCAGTCCCTTCGCAAGCTTGCGCGTTGGGAAGTAGCTGTCGCGCTCATCGACGGCATACGGGAACTCCAGCGAATCGCCGTCGGCATTGAGCAGCGCAACGTAGAAGTTTCGAGCATCCAGCAGTCCGCCGATGATGCCGTGGATAGTGCGGTAAAACTCGATGGCGCTTGAAGATTGCGCCGCGCTTTCTGCGATTTGGAACAGCGCCGCCTGCAACTGCTCGCTGCGCCGGCGCTCGGTCACTTCTGACTTCAGCTCAGCGTTGCGCTCGGCCAATTCGCGGGTGCGCAGGCTGACCTGGTGCTCCAACGCTTCTTGCTCGCGCTTACGATCGACGGCCGTCAGAACGTGCTGCGCCACATACGTGAGCAGAGTGCGATCGTCGGCATCGAAGCGATGCGCAGGCAGGTAGCTCTGCACTACGATGCCGCCGCGAACACGAGCGCCCTGCAACATCGGAACACCGAGCCAATCGATCGCTTCGGGGCCGAGCGATTCATCGTAGGCAACGCTGAGCCGCCCGACGATCTCTTCGGACGGACCCATTTGCGCTTGACCGGAACGCAGCATGGCCAGCGTCAAGCTGTTTGGTATCGCGCTTGCCGGGATGGCCTCGTCGGATGGCGGACGGAGATAGTCCACCGAATCGGAAAAGTAGATAAAGCGCAGGGCTTCCTGGACGTCGTCGTAAAGCACGATGAAAAAGTTTTCGGCATACATCAACTGCGCAACTTCGCTGTGAATTGCGCGCAGCATTTCTGGCATATCCAGCTCGCTGCTGGCCATATCGGCGATCGCAAATAGCGCCCGCTGAGTACGCTCGGCGCGCTCCAGGCGGGCCACCGTCGATTCCAGTCCTGCGATTTCCAGGCGCTGGATCATCGCCGCGCGGACAGCGTCGACAAAGTCGGCCCAGTCGGTGTGGGCGTGCAGCCCCTCGACGACCAGCACAGCTTCGCCGAGCAGATTGCTGATAAGCAGCGTCTCCACATGCAGGCCCGGACCTGGACGGCCGTCCAGTGCATCGATGATTACCGAATGCGCTGGCGGCGTCGGCCAGACGCTACTTTCGTTACCCCGTCGATGGACCAGCCAGAGGCCACATACGGCGAATCTTCGTTGTGCTTCCCAGCTGGCAACCGTTCCAACACTCGCCAGGTCGGGCGCACTCAACAGCGCCCGATGAAAGCGCAGCAGGAACTCGACTTCGCTGGAATGGGAAGACAAGCGATCATCCGACCGAACGCAAGAGGCGAGAGTGTAATCCTGTCGTGCCTTGATTTCATGCGGCCATGACCGACGTGCATTTGTAGCGTCGCCCTGCTATGCGGCACACTCGCGGGAATCCCTACGGCACGAGTACCACCATGATCTACGACAACATTTTGGACACCGTCGGCAACACGCCCATCGTGCGCATCCAGCGCCTGGCTCCTGCGGGTATCGAGATGTTCGTCAAGGTTGAGGCATTCAATCCAGGCGCATCGGTCAAGGATCGGCTGGCGTTGGCGATCATTCTGGATGCCGAAGCGCGCGGCGAATTGCAGCCCGGGCAAACCGTTGTCGAGGCCACCAGCGGCAATACCGGGGTGGCATTGGCGATGGTTTGCGCGGCGCGCGGCTATCCGTTCGTTGCGATGATGGTCGAGACCTTCTCCATCGAGCGACGCAAAATCATGCGAGCGCTGGGTGCTAAAGTGATTCTCACGCCCGCCGCCGAGCGTGGCTCCGGGATGGTGCGCAAAGCCAAAGAGCTGGCCGAAAAACATGGCTGGTTCTTGACCCGCCAGTTTGAAAATCCGGCCAACCCTGCCTATCACCGCAACACGACTGGCCCTGAGATTCTGCGCGACTTCGCAAATCGCCGGCTCGATTACTTCGTTGCCGGATGGGGCACCGGCGGCACGCTCACAGGTGCGGGTCAGATGATCAAACTGGCCCGGCCCGAGGTGAAAATCGTCACCACTGAGCCGGCTGTCGCTCAACTGCTGGCGGGCGGGACCTGGTCGCCGCACAAGATCCAAGGCTGGACACCGGATTTCATCCCCGCAGTGCTCGATCGCACTGTGTTCGATCTGAACGTTCCCATCGACGATGTGACGGCGCGAGATACGGCGCGGGCTTTGGCGCAGCAAGAAGGTATCTTTGTCGGTATCTCCTCCGGCGCCACGTTTGCCGCCGCGTTAGAGATTGCCAAACAAGCAAAGCCCGGCAGTGTCGTGCTGGCGATCTTGCCCGATACTGGCGAGCGCTACCTATCCACCTTCCTGCTCGAAGGTGTGAATGAAGGGTCGGATGACGAGTGGCTGGCGGGCTTGGGTGGGCTCTAGCCACGGTTGAGGCATTCTCTCCTTTGCGCCGCGCGGGCTTATGGTCCGGAGCGCGCCGGATCGTAAGCGCGGGTGCGGGTTCGCGTAGCAGAGGGCAAGGTCGCGGGAGTGCAACGTTTGGCAAAATCGATCGCCCGCCTGCTGCTGGTCGGCGCTGCTGTGGTGAGTCTGACTTGGGTCGCGCTCGTGGTCTTCATCTGGCGCACACAGGAAAGTCTCCTGTTTTTTCCAACCCAGCTGCCGCCCGACGCGGTGCTGTCGACAGATCCGCAAGTGCATGAGCGTTGGGTCGATGTCGACGGCGCACGTTTGTCGCTGCTGCAAATGCAGTTGCCGGACCCTGACGGCGTGGTGTTTTTTCTGCACGGCAATGGCGGAAGCCTGCAAAACTGGTTCGTGGACCCCTCGCTATATCGCCAAGCCAACTTCGATCTGGTCATGCTCGACTATCGTGGCTACGGCAAAAGCAGCGGCCAGATCGAAAGCGAAGCGCAACTGCATAACGATGTGCTGCAAGTGTGGGAACACATTGCCCCGCAATATCGAGACATGCCAGTGGTGATCTACGGTCGCTCGCTGGGCACGGGACTGGCGGCGCGGCTGGCGACAACGGTGCAGCCTGAGTTGACCGTGTTGGTGTCGCCCTATGTCAGCATGCGCGAGCTAGCCGCCCACTACTATCCCTGGCTTCCCGGCGCGGTATTGCGCTACCCCATGCGCACCGATCAGTGGCTCGGGCACATCGATGGACCGGTGTTGATCTTCCATGGCAGCAAAGACTCGCTGATTCCGCCGCGCCATGCCCAAGATTTGGCCGCGTTGTCGGCGCGCGCGAGGCTGGTTTTGCTGGATGGCGCGGCGCACGATGACGTGCATGTATTCGACGAGTATCGGAACACACTGAAGGAAAGCTTGCGTTCGCTGGTGCAATCAAACTGAGCGCACAGCGTCTCGAAATGCCGACTCAAACACGTCGCGCTGCGAATGACGTCCCTCTTGGATGACGCGTTTTCCGGAAACGGTGACCGTCTTGATCGGGCGTCGTGCGCTCGCGAACAACCAGGCGGCAAGCACTTCCTGATCGGCGACTGGCGCAAACGCCGGATCGTCGGGATCGAGCTCGATGAAGTCCGCATCGGCGCCAACGGCGATACCGCCGGCAGATGCGCCGCAGGCCTGCGCGCCGCCGAGCACGGCATCGGACCACAGATTCGCGGCCACATCGGGTTTGGCGGCGCTGCCCAATTCGTTGCGTTGTCCGGAGGCGAGACGCGCCTGATACTCGAGCCAGCGCAATTCCTCGCGTGGGTCTAGCCCGACGTGGCTATCTGAGCCGATGCCGAATCGACCACCCAAACGACAGTAATCGCCGATTTCGAACAGTCCGTCGCCCAGATTGGCCTCGGTGGTTGGGCACAAACCCACCACGGCGCCGCAGCGAACGATCGCGGCTAACTCATCGTGCGAGGCATGCGTTGCATGCACCAGGCAGAAGCGCCTATCGACGGGCGCAATGTCGATCAGCCGGTCGATCGGATATCGGCCGTGCACGACGAGACATTCCTCCAACTCGCGGCGTTGCTCCGAGATGTGGATGTGAATCGGCCGCCCGCGCAACACCGGGCTGGCACAAACGGCAGCGATGGTTTCGGCATCGACGGCACGCAGGCTGTGTATCGCCGCGCCGAAACGAAAACCCTCATCGCGCGCGGCAAGTGTATCGAGCAAATGCAGATAGTCGTCGAGCGCGAAGGCGAAACGTTGCTGGCGCGGCGCCAGCGGTTCGTCGCGAAAGCCGCCGCGCTGGTAGAGCGTAGGCAACAGCGTCAGTCCGATCCCCGCCTCCTGCGCTGCGGCGATCAGCGCATCGCTCATCGCGCCTACCGGTGCATAGTGATTGCCGTTGGCTTGATGGTGTACGTAGTGAAACTCGCACACGCGCGTGTAGCCCATCTCCAGCAGATCCGCGTAAAGCAGTCGCGCGATCACGAACAAACGATCCGGATCGACCATTGCCGCTTCCCGGTACATCGCCTCGCGCCAGGTCCAGAAGCTATCGTCGGGCCGCTCGAATCGCTCGGTGCGCCCGGCCAGCGCGCGCTGGAAAGCGTGCGAATGGAGATTCGGCATGCCGGGAAGCACGTAGCGGCCGAGATAGTCGGCATCGTCGCGCGGAGCGTCGCTGCAGACGCGTGCGATGACACCATTTTCGACGTCTATGCAAACATCGCGCTGCCAAGTGCCTTGCACCAGTGCAAAATCGGCAAACCATCGACGCATGCGCTTCGTGCCCTTTGTCTAGTCGTCCAATCCTACGCTTGAAGGACCACGCCATGTGGGATCGCCTGATTTTCGTGCCGAACCTGTGGACTGGCGGCACCGATGCCCGCCACATCAGCAACGCTGCGCTCGGCATCGCTGCGGGGCGGATCGTGTATTTGGGCCGGGCTAACGATCTGCTCGGCGAACCATGGCAACTGGCGACCCAGGTCGAATATCGCAACGAACTGTTGACGCCGAGCCTCGTGGACTGCCATACGCACCTCGTGTTCGGCGGCGATCGCAGCGACGAGTTCGCCGAACGCCAGGCCGGGGCCAGCTATGCGGAGATCGCCGCTCGCGGCGGCGGCATCCTGGCTACTGTTCGCGCCACCCGAGCATCGAGCGTGGAGCAACTTGTAGAGCAAGCGGCGCCGCGGATGCGCCAACTGATTGCCGACGGCGTTGCGGCCTTCGACATCAAGTCCGGTTATGGCCTGGATTTCGACAGCGAGCGCCGCATGTTGCAAGCGGCACGCGCGCTCGGCGAGCGCCTCGGCGCGACCGTGCGCACCAGCTACCTGGCGCTGCACGCCGTGCCCAAAGACGTGGATCGCAAGGGCTATCTCGACTCGGCGATCGACGCCTGGCTTCCGCAGCTGCATACCGAGGGTCTGATCGATGCCGTGGATGCCTACCACGAACACCTGGCCTTCGACAGCGCCGAAGTTGAACGCCTGTTCGCGCGTGCAACAGCGCTCGGCATTCCCGTCCGCCTGCATGCGGACCAGTTGAGTGCCCAAGGCGGCGCCGCATTGGCCACTCAATTCGGTGCGCTCTCGGCCGATCACCTGGAATACACCGACTCGGTTGGCGTGGCGGCGATGGCCCGATCAGGAACCGTAGCGGTGATCCTGCCTGCCGCATTCCTGGTACTACGCGAAAAGCAGCGACCGCCGATTGCAGCCTTGCGTGCCGCCGGTGTTCCGATGGCTGTCGCCAGCGATCTCAATCCCGGAACATCGCCAATGTTATCGCTGCGCCTTGCGATGGGACTGGCGGTCAGTCTCTTTGGCATGACTGTCGAGGAAGTATTGTTGGGCGCAACGAAGCATGGCGCTCGGGCGCTCGGACTGGAAGCAAATAGCGGAACTCTGGTTCTGGGCGCACGCGCCGATCTGGCGTTGTGGTCCGTCGATCGTGCGGAAGCGCTGCCTTATTGGCTCGGCGGGGAGCTCTGCGTCGAAACGATCGCCGGCGGTCGGACGATTTTTCGTCGCGCCTGAACTTACAACATCGGCCCGAACGACGCCGGCGCGGCGGCAAACCCGCAGTACCAGCGTAGGTTTTCACCCGACGCCAAAGCGAGGCTGCCAACAGGGAAGAGACTCGGCGCCCGCCCTCGTCTCCCTGCCCGGCTCCAGGTCGCTGCGCAGGCAGTCAAAGGGGGCAGCGCAGAGCGACGATGTGCTAGCCTTAGAGGCTTGATTTCGCGCCTATGGCAGCGGCGAGTCTTTCGCCCGGAAGCCGTCGGCTCAACACCCGGAGTTGCTAGATGGCTGATCTGGCCAAAGAAATCCTGCGCGTCAATATTGAAGACGAAATGCGGCAGTCGTATCTCGACTACGCGATGAGCGTGATCGTCGGTCGCGCCTTGCCGGATGTGCGCGATGGCTTGAAGCCGGTGCACCGTCGCGTGCTGTTCGCGATGAAGGAACTCGGCAACGACTACAACAAGCCGTACAAAAAATCGGCGCGTATCGTCGGCGATGTGATTGGTAAATACCATCCGCACGGCGACACCGCGGTGTACGACACGATCGTGCGCATGGCCCAGCCGTTCTCGCTGCGCTACATGCTGGTCGATGGCCAGGGCAACTTCGGATCGGTCGATGGCGATGCGCCGGCCGCAATGCGTTACACCGAAATTCGCCTGTCGAAACTCGCGCACGAACTGATGCGCGACCTCGACAAAGACACGGTCGACTTTCAACCCAATTACGACGACAAAGAACTCGAACCCTCGGTGCTGCCCACCGTGGTGCCGAACCTGTTGATCAACGGCTCGTCCGGCATTGCGGTTGGCATGGCCACCAACATACCGCCGCACAATCTGACCGAGGTGGTCAACGCACTGATCGCGCTGATCCACGCGCCCGAGCTGACGATTGAGCAGTTGATGCAGTACATCGCCGGCCCGGACTTCCCGACGCACGGCATCATCAACGGTTCGATGGGCATCCGCGAGGCGTATCGCACCGGGCGCGGGCGCATTCTGGTGCGCGGCAAGGCCGAAATCGAAACGGAAGGCAATCGTGAAGCGATCATCATCACGGAACTGCCGTATCAGGTAAACAAGGCGCGGCTGGTTGAGAAGATCGCTGAACTGGTCAAGGCCAAAGAACTGGACGGGATCGCCCCCGACGGTTTGCGCGATGAGTCCGACAAGGACGGCATGCGTGTCGTCATTGAAGTCAAGCGCGGCGAAAACGCCGAAGTGCTGCTCAATAAGCTATACAAGCAAACACAGCTCGAAACCGTGTTCGGTATCAACATGGTTGCGCTGGTCGGCGGTCAACCGCGTACGCTGAATCTGAAGGAAATCCTCGAAGCCTTCCTGCGCCATCGGCGCGAAGTGGTGACGCGACGCACGATTTTCGAGTTGCGCAAAGCGCGCGCTCGCGCCCATGTATTGGAGGGCCTGACGGTTGCGCTCGCCAACATCGACGAGATGATCGAGCTGATCAAGACCAGTAAAGATGGTGCCGAGGCGCGCGAGCGCATGCTCGCCAAGCGCTGGGAACCCGGTCTGGTGCGTGCCCTGCTCGCTGCCGCTGGCGCCGATCGCTCGCGCCCGGAAGATCTGGGGCCAAATGAGGGCTTGTCCGACGATGGCTATCAGCTCTCGGAGCTGCAAGCCAAAGAAATTCTCGACATGCGCCTGCAACGCCTGACGGGCCTTGAGCAAGAGAAGCTCACCGACGAGTACAAGCAGATTCTCGACACCATCCGCGAGTTGTTTCGAGTGCTTGAAGAGCCGGGCCGACTCATGGAGATCATCGAAGGCGAACTGGTCTCGATTCGCGAAGAGTTCGGCGATGAGCGCCGCACCAAGATCGAGCACTCGCAATCGGATCTGGACATACTCGACCTGATTCCACCCGAAGACGTCGTCGTCACGTTGAGCCACGCCGGCTATATCAAACGCCAGCCGCTCACCGTTTATCGCGCACAGCGCCGCGGCGGTCGCGGTCGCAGCGCAACGGCGCTGAAGGACGAGGATTTCATCGAGCGTTTGTGGATCGCCAACACGCACGATACGCTGCTCGCCTTCACCGGCTTGGGCCGCGTCTTCAAGCTCAAGGTCTACCAGGTGCCTGAGGCCAGCTCGGGCTCGCGCGGCCGACCCATCGTCAACATGCTGCCGCTCGATCCGGGCGAGAAGATTCAAGCGGTGTTGCCGGTTCACGAGTTCGTCGACGACAAATTCGTGTTCTTCGCCACGCACCAGGGCGTTGTCAAGAAAACGCCGTTGAGCGACTTCGTCAATGTTCGCGCCAATGGCATTCGCGCCGTGGAACTCGATGAGGGCGACGGGCTGGTCAATGTTGCGCTCACCGACGGCACGCGCGACATCATGCTGTTCGGCAGCCACGGTAAAGCGGTACGTTTCGCCGAAGACGAAGTGCGTCCAATGGGTCGCAGCGCGCGTGGAGTGATCGGCATGCGCTTCGCCGACGGCGTGCCCGATGGACGCGTGGTGGCCATGTTGATGGTCGATGGCGACGGCGATTTGCTGATCGCCACCGAGCGCGGCTTTGGCAAGCGCACCGCGGTCGCCGAATTCCCGCAGAAGGGCCGCGGCACGCAAGGCGTGATTGCCATTCAGACCAGCGACCGCAACGGCGCACTTGTTGGGGCGATCCAGCTCACCGAAGCGAACGACGTGATGCTGATCTCCAATCAGGGCACGTTGGTCCGCACTCGCGCCAGCGAGATTTCGCAGGTCGGCCGCAATACCCAAGGTGTAACGCTCATTCGCCTCCCGGACGACGAGAAGCTCGTTGGACTGGAGCGCCTCGATGCGCTCGCCGATGAAGAAGGCGATAAACAAGAGGGCGATACGCTTGCGCCGCAGTGACGGTACTCTGTCTGCCGCTGAATTGCGGCTCGCTGAGCCTTTGGACGCAGTGCACTATCTCGGTGGACGCGGGAACTAAAGGTTCCAGCGATCTTTGCCGATGGCGGAAGAACTGGCGCCCCTGAACGGGGCGCAGTGAAGGCCAGGGACAACCCTGGGTCTCGGCATTTTTCCTCTAGAGCCGTGAACGGGCGATGCCGGATGTTTCGCCCGCGAAGAACAGTACTTCTGACGCGCTCGCCGAACCCTCGCGGGCCCGCACCTTATTGTCGTGTCTTTCGAACTGAGACACTCCCCTCCTCACTAGTTCATCGCGCGCCGGGCGCGGGTTAGCCCGCAAATTTCATGGGGTCGCGAGGTAATGGCCCGATTTCGTTGCAACGACGAGGACATCCTGGAGTTGATCGAACTGACAGACTGTTTGCTGCCATTTCCTCGCTAACACGGCCCTCGCTCGTTCTTTGCGCCGGACTCTTCGTATGAAATATGCGGGCTAGCCTTTGCCAAACAGCGCGTCGATCTTTTGCTCGTAGGCGTGGTATCCCAGCACCTCGTAAAGCTCCATGCGCGTCTGCATGCGATCGACGACGCTCTGCTGGGTGCGCTCGTTGCGGATCGCGGCGTAAACACCCTCGGCGGCTTTGGCCATGGCGCGAAACGCGCTCAAGGGATAAATGATCATCGCGATGCCGATGGCGCCGAGCTCATCCACTGTGAAATACGGCGTTTTTCCGAACTCGGTGAGATTTGCCAGCACCGGAATCTTGAGCGCGCCGATGAAGCGTTGATACTCCGGCAGCGTGGTGCAGGCTTCGGCGAAGATCACGTCAGCGCCGGCCTCTTGCGCGAGCACTGCGCGCTCGATCGCCGAATCGATGCCCTCCACGGCAAGCGCGTCGGTGCGCGCAACGATCATGAACCCGGCATCGGTGCGTCCGTCCACTGCGGCTTTGATGCGATCTGCGAAGTCCTCTTTCGCAACGACGGCTTTGCCCGGTCGATGGCCGCAACGTTTGGCCTGCACCTGGTCTTCGATATGGCAAGCGCCAGCGCCTGCGCGGATGAACTCTTTGATGGTGCGCTGGATGTTGAACACCGCTCCCCAGCCGGTGTCGGCGTCGACCAGCAGTGGCAGCTCGGTGGCGCCACTGATCCGACGGATATCCTCGCAGACGTTGTCCAGACTGGTCATACCCAAATCCGGCAGACCATAACTGGCGTTGGCGATTCCGGCGCCGGAAACGTACAACGCCTTAAAGCCGGCTCGCTCGGCCTGCATCGCAGCGTAGGCGTTGATCACGCCTGGCAATTGCAGCGGTTTTTCCGCCGCCAATGCGGCGCGCAAGCGGTGACCGGCCGAATGGTGCGACATGGTGCGACTCCGGTGAAATTCGAGGGGCGCGAGCATATCAGCGCGCACAGCGCGATCGCGGCCTGAAGAATTTCCGGGCTGGCGTTACGAGCGCAAAAGATGCCGCATCAGCCTGGGCCGAGTCGACTCAATCCTTCCAGATCTCCAGACTGTCCGCATAACCGCCAAGCAAGTTCCAGAGCGGCGCTTCTTTGTCCGGCGGAATCTGCGTGAAGGCAAAGCCGACATGCTCTTCGGTGACGCGCATCACATGCGCTTCGACGTGGATGTTGAGCTCATCGCCGAACAGCATGTCGAGCACGAACCGGTCGCCTCGCGCGCCAATCCAATCGACCGGGCGCATGACCATGACACCCGTCGCGGAAATATCGAGCAATTCGCTGGTCCAGGACTCATCGCCGCGCATCATCAGCACGGCGGTGTTGATCGGCATGCGGCGATGGCGCTTACCGACCGTTGGCTGGCTCGATTTGATTGGCATCATTTTCGTGCGATTCCCCATCTGCTCGCAATCGCCGCTGCGCGGCAGCGTAATAATGACTGATTGCACGACGGCTCGCTATTGGGTTGGGCCTAGGCGCCTCGCCAATTGCGATCCCAAAGTTCGACGCAGCCTGACCGCCGGCGCTTGACTCGCGACCTGAGAATCGCGCCGTCGCGGCAACCGATCAGAGCAGCAGCAGCGTCCCCAGGCCCAGGAAGGCCAGAAAACCGACAACATCGGTAACGGTGGTGAGCACGACGCCGCCGGCCAGCGCAGGATCGATTGCGAAGCGCTTCAGCAGCAGAGGGATCAAAACGCCCGAAAAAGCCGCAAAGAACAAGTTGATAATGATCGCCGCGCCGATCACGCCAGCGATCTTCCAGTCGCCGAACCATAGCCACGCAACCACGGCCACCACCGCCGCCCAGAGCACGCCATTGATCACGCCAATGGCGACCTCGCGGGTCAACAAATCCTTCGCGTTGTCCCAACTGACCTGGCCCAACGCCAGTCCGCGCACAATCATCGTGAGCGTTTGCGTGCCGGCAATGCCGCCCATGCTGGCGACGATCGGCATCAAAACGGCCAATGCAACAATTTGCTCCAACGTCGCCTCGAACTGGCCGATGACCCAGGCGGCCAGGAACGCGGTCAACAAATTGATACCCAGCCACGTCGCGCGCCGCCGGCTGGCGGCGACGATCGGTGCAAACATGTCTTCTTCTTCGTTGAGGCCGGCCATCGACATCAGATCGTGCTCGGCGCGCTCGCGCACCAGGTCCATCACGTCATCGACAGTGATTCGACCCACGAGCCGATAGTCGCCATCGACCACCGGGGCCGACAGATAGCGATGATTCTCGAATTCTTCCGACACCCGATCCACCGACATCGTGGCGGCGATGGCCGGCTGGGTGTCGTCGACGATCTCGGCAATGGTTTTGTCGGAATCGCTGGTCACTAGCGCCGTGAGCGCGACGCGGCCGATGTAGCGGCCGTTGCGATTGAGCACGAACATGTGATCGGTGTGCTCTGGCAGCTCGCCGCGCATGCGCAAGTAGCGCAGCACGACATCCACGGTGACGTCCGCGCGTACGGTGACGACATCGGGATTCATCACGCGGCCCGCGGTGTCGTCCGGGTACGACAGCACCTCGTTCAGCCGATCGCGATTTTCGCGGTCCATGCCGCGCAGCAGCTCGTCGATCAGTTGCGCCGGCAAGTCGTCGACCAGATCCGCCAGATCGTCGATTTCCAGCGAGTTCAACGCGCTGATCAGTTCGGCGTTGTCCATTTCGGCGAGCAGGCCGTCGCGCACCTCTTCAGCGACGTGCACCAGCACCTCGCCGTCGTCATCGGGATCGACAAGATTCCAGACCACGCTGCGCTTGGTACTCGGCAGCGATTCCAGCACGCGCGCAATTTCGCCGGGCGTGAGCGTATCGAGCATGCGTTTGACCGGCGCCAGTCGGCCTGTTGCGAGCGCCTCCGACAACGCACGCAGTTGTCGCGTCTTGCGATCGTAGCGCTCGTTTTCGCTCATGGCTCGACTCCAGACTGCGGCGCGACGGAGGATACGCGGCGCCCTCTCAACTCGCGCTAAACCGTTCGCTCGCCGAGTGTCCGATAGCTGGCTGCGGTCAAAAGCGGTTCACGCGAACCCGCGAAAGCAGTCGTCGAGGCGTCGACCCGTGGCGTGACCCACGGGTTTTTGCCATCCAGCGACATCGCGGCAGCGAACGCATGGCGCGCCGGCTATGCTCCCGCCCTCGCCTTCCAGCGTGGATCACCGCCCCATGACCGACACCGCTTTTTCGCTACTTCGCGACGCGCCCTCGGACGCCGACCCGAGCCTGTTGCGCCTGGCCGATCACTACTCGCGCGACGAGGCGGAGGTGATCGCCGAGCTGTTGCGGGTGGCGGAAATGAATCCGGACTTGAAAGCGCGCGTGTACGACACGGCGGCCGATCTGGTGCGGCGTACGCGCGGGCGCAAGGTCGAACAAGGCGCGGTCGAATCCTTCATGAGGCAGTACGATCTGTCGAGCGAGGAAGGCGTGCTGCTGATGTGCGTGGCCGAAGCGCTGCTGCGCATTCCCGATGCCGACACTGCCGACAAGTTGATTTCGGAAAAACTGGGCGATGCGAACTGGGAATCGCACGCGGGCAAGAGCGATAGCCTGCTGGTGAACGCCGGCACCTGGGGCCTGATGCTCACGGGCAAGCTGGTCAAGATCGGCGAGGACACCAAGCGCAATTTCTTTGGCGCCTTCAAACGCTTGATCGCGCGCTCGGGCGAGCCGGTGGTGCGTCTTGCGGTGCGCCAGGCAATGCGCATCATGGGCCATCAATTCGTGATGGGTCGCACGATCGAAGAGGCGTTGTCGCGATCGAAAGACAAGGACCAACGCGGTTATCGGCACTCGTTCGACATGCTCGGCGAATCGGCGCTGACCAGTGCCGATGCTGAGCGGTATCAACAAAGCTATCGCGCGGCGATTCTGGCCATCGGCGCTGCCGGACCTTATCCGGATCTGACCGGAGCGCCGAGCATTTCGGTCAAGCTCTCGGCGCTGCATCCGCGTTATGAACGCGCCAAGCGTGCGCGCGTACTGGCTGAGCTGACGCCGCGTGTATTGGAGCTGGCGCAATTGGCGAGAGCGCAAGGCATCCCGATGACCATCGACGCCGAGGAAGCGGATCGCCTGGAGCTGTCGCTGGAGATCATTGCGCGTGTCCATAACGATGTCAGCCTGGCTGGCTGGGACGGATTTGGCCTGGCGGTGCAGGCCTACCAAAAACGTGCGTTGGGCGTGATCGATTGGCTGGCGGACGTCGCGCGCAAGGCGGGGAGGCGTTTGAACGTACGCCTGGTGAAGGGCGCCTACTGGGACAGCGAGGTCAAGCGCGCCCAGATCGATGGTTTGTCCGGGTACCCGGTCTTCACCCGCAAAGCGAACACGGATCTATCGTACCTGGCCTGCGCGCGGCGCTTGCTGTCGCACGGCGAGGTCTTCTATCCGCAGTTCGCGACGCACAATGCACACACCATCGCTGCGATCTATCACTTCGCCGAAGGCAAACCCTTCGAGTTTCAGCGCCTGCACGGCATGGGCGCGGATCTCTACAACGAAGTGATCCCGGCCGAGCGGCTGAACGCCGCCTGCCGCATTTATGCGCCGGTCGGCAGCCACGAGGATCTGCTGCCGTATCTGGTGCGCCGTTTGCTGGAAAACGGCGCCAACAGCTCGTTCGTCAATCGCATCGTCGATGAATCGGTGTCGGTCGACTCGTTGATCGCCCATCCCTCCGACGTCGTTGCTGCTACCGAGCCCAAGGCGCATCCACGCATTCCCTTGCCGTTGAACCTGTACGGCGGCGATCGCCAGAACTCGCGTGGCATCAACATTGCGCGAGAACCGGAACTGCGGGCACTGATCAAGGAGACCGCGAACGTAAGCTTTGGTGCGCTGAGCGCAGCGCCTCTGGTGCCCGGCACACACGAATCGGGCAGCCCGTGGACAATTACCGATCCATCGGACCGGCGCCGGGTGTTGGGCCAGGTTACGCCGGCGTCGGCGGCCACCGTGGAACTGGCGATCGCCCAGGCCTATGCCGCCTACCCCGCTTGGGACGCAACGCCTGTGGAACGGCGCGCTGGCGCACTCGAGCGTGCAGCGGACATCATGGAGCAACATACCGGCGAGTTCATCGCGCTCTGCACCCGCGAGGCCGGCAAGACCATCACCGATGGCATCGCCGAGGTTCGCGAAGCGGTCGATTTCCTGCGCTACTACGCGCAGTGCGCGCGCCGCGAGTTTGCGCCGAAGGTGTTGCCGGGCCCCACCGGCGAGTCGAACAAATTGTTCCTGCACGGCCGCGGTGTGTTCGTGTGCATCAGCCCGTGGAACTTCCCGCTGGCGATCTTCATCGGGCAAGTGGCGGCGGCGCTGGTCGCAGGCAATACCGTGCTCGCCAAGCCGGCCGAGCAGACCAACCTGGTTGCGCATCGCGCGACGCAAATCCTGCACGAGGCCGGCATCCCTGAAGCTGCGCTGCAATTGCTGCCAGGCGATGGCGCGACGGTCGGCGCGGCTTTGACGCGCGATCCGCGCGTGGCGGGCGTGTGCTTCACGGGCTCGACCGAGACCGCGCGCATCATCAATCGCTCGCTGGCCGCTCGCGATTCGGCGATCGCGACGTTGATTGCCGAAACCGGCGGTCAGAATGCGTTGATTGCCGACTCCTCGGCATTGCCTGAGCAGTTGGTGAAAGACGCCATCAGCGGCGCTTTCGGTTCGGCCGGGCAGCGCTGCTCGGCGACGCGAATTCTGTTCGTGCAGGAGGATGTGGCGGAACGCACGCTGGTTCTGCTTGCGGGCGCGATGAATGAGCTGGTGATCGGCGATCCTGGTTTGCTCGGCACCGACGTTGGGCCGGTGATCGATGAAGACGCGCGCAAGGTATTGCTCGATCACATCGAACGCATGCGGCGCGAGGCGAAACTGATTGCTGCGCTGCCGTTGCCAGAAAGCGCAGCGCATGGCTCGTTCGTGGCGCCACACGCTTTCGAATTGTCTTCGCTCAAACAACTGCCGCGCGAAGTCTTCGGGCCGGTATTGCACGTGATCCGCTATGCCGCCAAGAACCTCGATCAAGTGATCGATGAGATCAACGCCACGGGTTACGGCCTGACGCTCGGCATCCACAGCCGCATCGATGGCACCATCGAACATATCCAGCGCCGCGTTCGCGCCGGCAATTGTTATGTGAATCGCAACATGATCGGCGCAGTGGTGGGCGTGCAACCCTTTGGCGGCGAAGGGTTGTCCGGCACCGGACCGAAGGCTGGCGGCCCGCACTATCTGCACCGTTTCACGACCGAGCGCACGCTGACGGTGAACACCGCGGCGGTTGGCGGAAATGCGTCGTTGCTTGCGTTGGCGGCGGGTGGGTAGAGTAAGATTCGTCCATGTCGAACGCACTCCGCCAAAGCTATGTGACCATCGACGAGTACCTCGCTGGCGAGGAACTGGCGACCGTGCGTCATGAATATGTCGACGGCTACATTCATGCCATGGCCGGCGCCAGCGAGCGGCACAATCGGATAACTACCAATTTGGTTATGGCATTGGGGCCCCTTTGGCGAGCACAGGGCTGTCGCGGCATGACCTCCGACATGAAAGTCCGGGTCGATAACGTTGTCTACTACCCGGATCTGATGGTCGTGTGCGACCCAAACGACACCGATCCGCTGGTCAAGACGTCGCCTTGTCTGATCGTCGAAGTCATGAGCCCAAGCACCATGCTCACCGATCGGCGCGAGAAGTGGCTGTTCTACCAGCGTATCGCCGCACTACAGGCATATCTGCTGGTGTCGCAGGACGAGCGCAAGATCGAGACGCACCGCCGTGTTCCAGGTGGCTGGGAGCAGCACTTTTTCTACCACGGCTCTATTGCGCTCGAGTGTCCGAAGGGTGATCTGCACTTCGACGACGTCTATGCGGATCTTTGAAAGCAAAGTTGCGCATTTGCTGCGGTGTTGCGACAGAGACGGATAAGCCCCCTCTCCCGCCCTGGGCGGAAGAGGGTGACGGTGGGTTTATTGCTGCGAAGCGCTCCATGGCGCCGTCCCGACATCCGTCGGAATAGTGGCGGCCACGGCTAAGCGCGAGATGCGGTCGTTAAGATCGCTGTCAACTACAGCAACCGCACCCGCCCGCCGCTGACAACCACGCGATCGCCATCGCGCAAGTCGTCCAGCGTGGGTTGCTCGATCACGAGGCGCCGGCCGTCGTCCATGCGCACGAATATCTCGAAACGCGGCTGGCTGCGGCGATTCTCTTCGATGTTATTGCCGATCACGCCGCCGGCGACAGCGCCGGCGACCGTTGCGGCCTTGCGGCCATCGCCTTTGCCGACTTGATTGCCTAAGGCGCCGCCAATGATCGCGCCGAGAATGGCACCACCGCCGGTACCTTTACGATCGCCATAAACACGTTCGATTTTCTCGACGACGCCGCAATTGTTGCAGTAGCGATCGTAGCCGTCTGCGGTCCGATACCCGCCGCTGCTGGCGCACGCGGTGAGCAACACAGTTGCCAACATGATCAGCACAAAACGCATCGATCGCATCGTCGCTTCTCCTGGATAAGTGGTCTACGGCCGCGTGCGACTGCCTTACCTCTGCCCGACGCCGCGGTCGTGGCAGCTTTTTGCCACGCGGCGCCTGAGTCGACGATGAAACGTCCGAACCCTGCCGAAAGATCGTTCAGCGCGGCTTATCGGCTTTTTTCGGGCGGACATAGAGCACGAGACTGTGATCTTCGAGCTCGTAGCCGTGCGCCTCGGCGATTTCGCGCTGAATGCGTTCGATCTCCGCGTTCTGAAACTCGATCACCTTGCCGGTGGCCACGCACACCATATGGTCGTGATGTCCATCCTGGTCGAGTTCGTAGACCGACTGCCCGCCCTCGAAATGGTGCCGAACCACAATACCGGCGGTCTCGAATTGGTTGAGCACGCGATAAACGGTGGCCAATCCGATGTCGTCGCCGTGCTCGATGAGCACTTTGTAGACATCCTCAGCCGTCATGTGTTTCTTCGGCGCGTTGCCCAAGATATCGAGGATCCGCATTCGCGGATGGGTGACCTTCAGGCCCACCTTACGAAGGTCCTGGGATTCGGCGACGCGCTCGGCGTGATGGGGCATGCAATCCTCGTTAACAGCGGGGCCAGAGTTGCGCAGTATTATCCACCGCTTCCTGGAAGCTTGGGTGCATGGCATGCGAATCACAATTTTGGCGCTTGCAGTTGTTTCGTTCGCAGGCTGCGGCTGGCTTTACAAGCAACCGGTGCAGCAGGGCAACGTGCTGGAGGCTGAACAGATCGATGCGATCAAGCCGGGCATGACCAAACGCCAAGTCACGCTGGTCCTGGGCTCGCCCGCTCTCCAGGGCGCGTTTCGAGACGATCGCTGGGACTACGTGTCGAGCTACAAAGACCAGGACGGCACTGTTGAGCTGAAGCGTTTGACCGTCGTTTTCGAGGACGGCGTGTTGGTGCGTACTGAGGGCGACTATGAACCGGGCAGCGCCGCGGAAACGGTCGAGCGCGAGAATGCCGAGGCGGACGATTCCTGACCGCACAATTGGCAACGCGTTTGCCTTGGCGCGGAGCCTGCGAAATCCCTATGCTGCGCGCACCAATGCCGCAGGTTGAGTGCTCGTGCGCCTAAAGCCGCTGAGTGGTCTGGATGCCGGTTTTTTGTACCTGGAAGCCGCTGGCACGCCGATGCACGTCGGCAGCTTGATGCTGCTGACGCCGCCCAAGAAGCGTGGCTACGATTTTCACCAGGCGCTCACCGATCTGATCGCCGAGCGCCTTCCGAAAGCGCGCGCGCTTAAACGCAAGCTCGTGGACGCGCCTCTGGAGTTGGCGCATCCGATGTGGGGCGAGGCGACACACATCGATCTCGAAGAGCACATCCGCCGCGAACGTTTGCCGCATCCGGGTAGCGAATCGCAATTGCTCCGGCGCGTTGCGGAGTTGCACGCCGATCCCCTGCCCCGCGACCGACCGTTGTGGCGTCTGGTGGTCATCGAAGGCCTCGCGAGCGGCGAGGTGGCGATGTATTCCAAGGTGCACCATGCACTACTCGATGGCCAGGGCGGTGTCGCGCTGGCGCAAGTGGTGCTCGATCTGGAACCCAGGATTCCGCCGAAGCGTAAAGTGTCGGTCAGCGAACCCAGCGCGCCAGTCAGTCAGCGTGCCGTCGCCAGCACCGCCTTGCGCGCCACAGTCAACCAGTTCGCCAAGGTGTTGCGTGCGGTACCAGCCACGCTCAAGCTGGCCAGCCAGGCCGTCGGCGAAGCAGGCGCCCTGATGAGTCGCGCCAAAGATGCGCTGTTGTTAGCGCCGCGTACGCCGCTCAATGTGCACATTGGAAACGAGCGCAGCTACGCCATCCAAAGTCTGCCGCTGGATGACGTCAAGCGTGTTGCCAAAGGTTTTGGCGTCAGCGTTAACGATGTGGTGTTGGCGCTGGTCGCTGGCGCGATGCGCGATTATTTGAAGCGTCTCGATGCGCTGCCCGATGAGCCGCTGGTGGTGGGCATGCCGGTATCGCTGCGCAGCGCGGACAACGGCGAGGTCAACAATCAGGTCTCGATGGTGCAATGTCCACTGCCCACGAACCTGGGCGATCCACTCGAACGGCTGCGCGCTATCCAGCTTGCCACGCGCGATATCAAGGGCCGCGTATCGGCGTTCAAGGATCTGATTCCTACCGATTTCCCGGGTCTGGCGGCGCCGATGTGGGCCGCCGGCCTGTCGCGTCTCTGGGCGCGGGGGAAGGTTGCCGAGCGCTTGCCGCCGCTGGCCAATCTGGTTATCTCCAATGTTCCCGGCCCGCCCGTGGATTTGTATCTGGCCGGCGCGAAATTGCACCATTATTTCCCGGTGTCGATTGTCACGCACGGTTTGGCCTTGAACATCACCGTACACAGCTATGGCGGTTCCATGGATTTTGGACTGATTGCGGCGCGGGATGTGGTGCCCAAGCCCGATTCGATTGCGAAGGGCCTGCAACGTGCGCTGACGGCGCTGCTGAAGAAGGTGCCGGCATGAGCGGTGTACACGATCCGCCCGAGGCGCCTTCGTGGTTGTTGATGGCCCTCGAAGCGCGCGCTTCGATCGAGTGGGCGTCGTTGCTGTTCGCCTGGCCGTGGCTGAAGCGCGCGCCGTCGGGCGATGGTCATCCGGTGCTGGTGCTGCCGGGTCTGGTTGCCGGCGACGCCAGCACCTGGCCGATGCGGCGCTTCCTGGAGCAGTTGGGCTATGCCGCTCAGCCCTGGGATCTGGGACTGAACTTCGGTCCACGCGGAGCGACGGTACCGAAGCTGATCGACAAGATTCAAGGATTGCACCGCGAACACGGGCAGCGCGTCAGTCTGATCGGTTGGTCGCTGGGCGGCGCGATGGCACGCGCGTTGGCTGCGGAGCTGCCCGATGCCGTACGCACCGTAATCACTCTTGGCTCACCGATTCAACCTTACCCAAAGGCGACCAATGCGTGGCGACTCTTCGAGGCCGTCAGCGGTTGGAGTGCCGACGATCCGGAGCTCCACGAGCTGGCCGGCCGCTCCCCGCCGATGCCGAACACATCGATTCTCAGCAAAGCCGATGGCATCGTCTCGTGGAAAGTCAGTCTGGCGCCTGATCAGGCGCATAGCGAAAACATCGAAATTCCTGCCAGCCACTTTGGCATGGGTGCGAACCCGATAGCACTGTGGGCGATTGCCGATCGGCTCGCGCAGCCTGAGGGCGAGTGGAAGCCGTTCGAGAACGATGGCTTGTTGCGCTCGTTGTTGTTTCGGAAGCCCGAGCAGCGGTCGAAGGTTATTCGTCAATAGTCGATGCACGGGCCGGTGTGGCGAACCGGGCATTCCGTTGCGTTTTCCGGCTTGGCAGGTTTCGGCGGCGATCTTGCGGCCGAAACGTCTCAGCCTCAACGGAACGCTGAGCTGCACTCGACATGCGCTGGTTCGCGCAGCGAAACGAAGACAGGGTCGAACTCGCCGCGGCGATTCATTCGAGCCGAATTAGCACCGCATCCGCCTCAACAAATTCGCCCACCGCCGCGCGCAGCTCGGCCACAACGCCATCCCGCGGCGACTTCAGGCTGAGCTCCATCTTCATCGCTTCCATCACAGCGACTTCCTGTCCTGCCGTGACGGCATCGCCAACGCTGACGCGCACGGCGACCATGCGACCGGGCATGGGCGCCTTGATGCGATCTTCGCTGCTGACGCGCTGGCTCGCCGTTGCGAAAGGGTTGCGCAGTTCGAAGCGCCAGCGATGATCGCCATCGTGCACAAAGACTGCGCCAGCAGCATCGACGACGCGCAGCGTTACCGCGCGATGGTCGAGCAGCATCGACAGCGTCGCGTCCTCGCTGCGCACGCCGCGCAGTGCGCATTCCTGCCCTTCCCAACGCAGCTGATAATCGCCGCCGGAACCATGCGCCGCAATGGTTAGCGCATGTCCGCCGACATCCAGACGGAGCAGGCGTTTGCCCGCATGTCCCACACGCCAGCCATCGGCCTTGGCCCACGGCGAGTGTGGGTCGTTGCCGGTTGTGGCACGCATCGGCGCCGCGCGTTCCTGCGTGTGAAGCACGCGCGCCGCGGCAGCGGCGATGGCGGCCGCGCTGGGCGGCACCGCAACACCCCGCACCTCGGCGAGATGCTTGTCCAGGAAACTGGTGTCGATGCTGGCATCGATGATCGATGCATGGCGAATGAGGCGCTCAAGAAAACCTACATTGCTCTTGGGGCCCACGACCAGAGTTTCGGCCAATGCGGCGCGCAATTTCGCCAGCGCCTTGGGCCGATCGACATCGTGCACGATGAGTTTGGCGATCATCGGATCGTAGTGCACCGTGACCACATCGCCTTCGACGACGCCGCCATCGAGCCGAACGCCGTCGCCGACAGCTGGGAGACGCAGCACCTCCAGCTTGCCGCTGCCCGGCAGGAAATCCTGGTCCGGATCTTCGGCATAGAGGCGCACTTCAATCGCATGGCCACGACTTTGAACCGGGCGCTCCGGCAGGAGATCCGCCAGCGTCTCGCCACTAGCCAAGCGCAACTGCAGCTCGACTAAATCCAGGCCGGTACAAAGCTCGGTCACCGGATGCTCCACCTGCAAACGCGTATTGATCTCCATGAAGTAGAAATCGCCGCCCTGCCCGACGATGAATTCCACCGTTCCGGCGTTCTCGTAATCGATCGCCTTGCCGGCGAGCACCGCGGCGGCGCCCATCTCGGCGCGCATCGCGGGCGTCAGGAACATCGAGGGCGATTCCTCGTAGATCTTCTGGTAACGCCGCTGCGCCGAACACTCGCGCTCGTTCAGATGCAGGACATCCCCAGCGCCATCGCCAAGGATTTGAAATTCGATGTGCCGCGGCCGTTCCACATAGCGTTCCAGCAACACCCGATCGCGACCGAACGCACCCTTGGCTTCGCGCTGGCAGGACGCCAACGAAGCCAGGAACTCCTCGGCAGAACGCACAATGCGCATACCCTTCCCGCCGCCGCCGTGCGCGGCTTTGATCATGAGCGGAAAGCCCACGCGCAGTGCTTCGGAATACAGTAGCTCGTTAGCCTGGTCGGCGCCGGTGTAACCCGGCACCACCGGCACGCCGGCCGCCGCCATCAATTCTTTGGCGCCGGCTTTCGATCCCATCTTGCGCATCGACGCCGAGCGCGGCCCAATGAACTTCAATCCAGCCCGCTCTGCCGCATCGGCGAAATCGGCGTTCTCGCTTAAGAACCCGAAACCTGGATGGATAGCTTGCGCACCGGTGGCAAGTGCCGCCTCGATAATCCGATCGCCACGCAGGTACGAATCCGCGGGCGCCGACCCACCAATCCAGACGCCCTCGTCTGCGCCCAGCACATGCTGGCTACGCGCATCGGCATCCGAATACACCGCAACCGTCGCCACACCCAGCCGACGGCAGGTGCGCTCGATCCGACAAGCAATTTCGCCGCGGTTGGCGATCAGGATTTTGTGGAACATAAAGCCCTCGGGTCGCTGCTTGTCGAAATACGGTCTCTCAAAGCCAATTGGGCGCTCGCTTCTCAAGAAACGCCGCAAGGCCCTCCTGCCCTTCCAACGACACGCGCAAGCGCGCAATCAACGCCGCGGTCTGCTCGTCGAGCTTAGCCTGCGCGGCTTCATCGCGACCAAAAATGCCCTCGACCAAACGTTTCGCAACCAGCGTCGCGGTCGGCCCCGCCTTCAAGAACGCGTCGATTTCTTTTGCCACGGTCGCATCGAGCGCTTCGGCGCCAACGACCTCGTGCAACAGGCCCATCGATCGCGCCTGCGCGGCGCTGAACAGCGCGCCGGATTGGAACCAGCGACGCGCGTGCCGAGCGCTGATGGCAGCGACTACGTAGGGCGAGATCACGGCCGGCACCAAACCCAGTTTAGTCTCCGTCAACCCGAACTTTGCGCTATCGACTCCGATTGCGACATCGCAGCAGGCGACGAGGCCTACGCCGCCGCCAAACGCCGAGCCCTGCACGCGTGCAATGGTGGGTTTGGGCAGATACGCCAGCGTGCGCATGAGTTCGGCAAGTTTCAGCGCATCGCTGTGATTTTCGGCTTCGGAATATGCGGCCATCGCGCGCATCCAGTTGACGTCGGCGCCCGCCGAAAACGACGCGCCATTGGCCGCCAGCAAAACCAGACGCACTTCCGGATCGGCGCCCACGCGCTTGAGCGCCGCCGTCAGCTCGGCAATCAATTCCGCGTCGAACGCGTTGTGCACTTCCGGGCGATCCATCGTCAGCGTCGCGACGCGCCCGCTCAGCGCTATTTGCACACCCGTCATAGCAATTCCCCGATCGCCCGGCGTGCAAAGCTACATCAAGACGAGCCTTGAGTTCAGCGCCATCGGCAAAGGATTTCTTCGCGGTCGAAGCCGCGTTTGACCCAATAGAACAATACGACCGCAGCAAGGCCTGCCACGCCACACGCTGCCAGCAGCGCGGGCAAGTGCAGCACGATGTACGGACCCACCAGCGAAAACACAATCATCAATGCCGGCATCAGCACTAGCGCGGTCATTTGGTTGGCCGCTTGCGGGTCTTGCATGCGCGCCGACACCCGCATGCAAACCAGTGCCGTAATCGCGCCAATGAGCGGGCCCAGTACCAGAACGCCCAGCCAGTAGAAGATATCGGGCCAGACCAACAGGCGATGCGATAACCAAAAGCTGGCCACCGAAACTGCTGCCCCCAAGATCGCAGAAATCCAACTGATCGCGACTGCCGGAATCAGCACTGCCAACAGTTTTCCGACCAGGAACACGCGGGTATCGACCGGCGTCGCCAATACCGATTCAAGCGATCGTTGTTGTTTCTCGCCAACAATCGCATAGGCGCCGGCAATCGATACCACGGCCAGGGGCAACAGCAAGAAATATCCAGCGGATACGCGCAGGAACATTCGCGCGGCCGCCTCTTCCAACTGTATTCCGGCAGCACCGGCCATCATTCGAATCCCGCCCAGCATCGCACCGAGCTGGCTGCCGCCATCTTGGGCCAACGCCGCAGCGCTCGCCGCAACCAAGATCGCCGGGAGCGCGGCGCCCACCAGGGGCATCAGTAGGTACACCGGCCACAACATGCGGTTCTGACGCTGATCCAGGAATTCGCGCCACAGAATCGCGCCGATCTCTCTCATCGTTCCCCCAGCAGATCCAGATAGCGCTGGCGCAGCGATGTGCGCCTCTGCGTCACGCTTGAGATGTCGGCGCCAGCGGCGACGAGGCGCCGAATCAGCTGAGGCACCTCGTTCGGCGCGCAGTCGAATGCATAGCGCGACTGGTCCTGTCGCGCGAGATTCACGCCATCAGGCAGCGCGTCGATCCGCATATCGATCACCACGCCCTCGTCGCGCTCGCAAAAATCCGCGAGCGCGCCGGAGAATCGCACCGTCTGGTCGAGGATCAACACCCGATCGGCGAGCGCCTCAACCTCCTCCAGCGAATGTGTGCATAGCACCAGCGACACGCCCTTCGCTTTGAGCTCTCGTATCAACGAGTGCACTGAAGCGGTAGCGAGCGGATCGAGGCCCGCCGTCGGTTCGTCGAGCAACACCAACTGCGGCTCATGCAGCAGCGCGCGCGCGATCGACAAGCGCTGCTTCATGCCTTTGGAATAGGTCGAAACGCGATCGTCGCCGCGCTCGCTCAACGCAAATCGATCGAGCGCCGCGTCGACGCGTCGATGGGCATCCGGCAATCGATGCAGCCCAGCAAAAAACCGCAGGTTGTCGCGCGCGCTCAGGCGCTCGTAGAAGCCCGGAACCTCCGGCACGTTTCCGCAGCGCGCGCGGATGGCGGTGTTCGCGGCGTCGCTTTTGCCCAAGGAATGGCCGCAGACCGTGGCGCTGCCGCTGCTCGCCGCGATCAGTCCGCCGAGCATGCGCAAGGTGGTGGTTTTGCCGGCACCATTCGGCCCCAGCAATCCGAGCACCTGGCCTTCGTCGAGAGAAAACGTCAAGTTGGCCACGGCAATGCGCTCGCCGAAGCGTCGCGTCAAGCCCTGTGTTTCGACGATCATCGCCCAACGAATTGCGGCTTGCGCTTCTCGACGAATGCGCGCGTGCCCTCGCGCATGTCTTCGGTCGCGGTGGTCACTGCAAAAGCCTGCGTCTCGAATTCCAGACCCTGGTCGAGCGCCATATCGCCGCCATGGATGACCGCATCCAGAATGCCGCGCAGCGCGTGCGGAGCGGATGCCGCGAGCTGCTGCGCAAGAGCATCCACCGTCGCATCCAGGTCCGCAGCCGGCACCACGCGATTGATGATGCCCAGCTGGTACGCGCGTTCGGCACTGATGGGTGCTCCGAGCAAGCACAGCTCTAATGCTGCGGCGCGTGAACAAAGGCGCGTCAAACGCTGCGTTCCGCCAAAGCCCGGAACGATGCCGAGATTGATCTCCGGCTGTCCGAGCTTGACGTTTTCCGCCGCAATCCGCAGGTGGCAGCTCATGGCCAGCTCCATGCCGCCGCCCAGCGTGAATCCATTGAGCCGGGCGATCACCGGCTTACCGAGCGTTTCCACGCCGCGCATCATGCGCTGCCCGGCTTGCGAAAAATCGCGCGCTTGCACACTCGATAGCGCCGTCAACTCGGCGATGTCCGCGCCTGCCACGAAGGCCTTCGCGCCTGCGCCCGTCAGAACGATGACGCGCACAGCCGCATCGCCCCGCGCCGCGCGGAACGCCGCATCCAATTCCAGGATCGTGGCGTGATTCAACGCATTGAGCTTGTCCGGCCGATTGATCGTGATCGTACGGATAGCGCCGCTATCGGCAATAAGCAGGTTTTCAAAAGTCATGGCGATCGTCGAGTTCAAGGCGAAGCGTCGAAGAATACCGCCCCGGCGGATCAAGTTCTTATTCCGCAGGCCCAACCTTCTGCGCGGGGTCAAAGTCCCGGTGACGCCCTACGCCGCGAACCCTGGCATCAAGCCTTGCGCAGGAAACTTTCGCAAGAAGCCTGATACACTTCTGCGCCTTGCCCGTCTGTGGGCGCTTCACCTGCGGTAGATGAACGACGATATTCCCAGTACCGGCGGTTCCGCGCCGCGCAGCTGGCTCGAGCGACTTGGACAAGCGATCGCCGGCGAGCCGCGGAACCGAGAAGAATTGATCGACGAGTTGCGCCACGCCAGAGAGAATGGCCTGGTCGATGGCGACACCTTGGTGATGTTGGAAGGCGCTATCAGCGTTTCCGACAAACAAGTCGCCGACGTCATGGTGCCGCGCGCCCAAGTTGTGTGGATCTCCATCGATGCCTCACTGAAAGATGTACTGCGCATCGTCACCACGAGCGGCCATTCGCGCTTCCCGGTGCACGGCGAGAACGAAGATGAGGTCATCGGCCTTTTGCTGGCAAAAGATCTGCTTCGGCATTTCGCCAACGGCGCCGAGCACTTCGAATTGCGCCAGATTCTGCGGCCGATGACGCTGATCCCGGAGTCCAAACGCCTCAACCTGCTGCTCAAGGAGTTTCGCGTTGCGCGCACGCACATGGCGATGGTGGTCGACGAGTACGGCGGCGTTGCCGGGCTGGTGACCATCGAGGATGTGCTGGAGCAGATTGTCGGCGAGATCGACGATGAGCATGACGCCGAAGACAAGCCGGAGGTCCACATCCAGGCGCACGGCGATGGCTTGTACTCGGTGCAAGCGCTCACGCCGATCGAGGATTTCAACGAGCATTTCCGCACGCGCTTCGAATCGGAAGCGGCCGATACCGTTGGTGGGCTGGTAGTCGAGGCACTCGGTCACCTGCCGGAGCTGGGCGACAGCATAGAGATTGGCGGATTTTTGTTCGAAGTGGCGAAGGCCGATGCGCGACGCGTCCACCAGTTGCGCGTGCGGCCGGGCGTGATTTGATGACGCGCGTGTCTCGCGCGATATGCGCCCTGTGCTTGCTGATGTTGCCCGCGCTGGCGTTCGCCAAAGATGTCTGGCTGGCCACCATCGAGCCCGGCGAACTGTACTGGCAGCGATTCGGGCACAACGCGCTGATCGTTCGCGACGGCGACCAAGGCGTCAGCTACAACTTCGGCTACTTCGATTTCGCGCAGCAGGATTTTCTGCTGCGCTTCATGCGCGGGCGCATGCTCTATCAAGCGATCGCTCTCGACGCCGACGCCGATATCGACGGTTACCTGCAAGAAGGTCGCCGCGTGTGGCTGCAACGCCTTGCGCTGTCGCCCGCGCAAATCGATGCGCTCGAAACCCACCTGAAGTGGCATGTGGCGCCAGAGAACCGCGACTATCGCTACGACTACTACGCTAGCAACTGCTCCACCAAGATCCGCGATGCCATCGATCTGGCACTCGCTGGCGCGCTCAAGTCTGCTAACGCGCACCGCTCCCACGGCGAAACCTATCGGCGCTTTACCCGCGCGTACGCCGCGCCCGTACCGTGGTTGTATCTCGGCACCGATCTCTTGCTCGGCCAGCCGGTCGACAAACCGCTCTCGCTCTGGGAGGAAATGTTCATTCCCGGCGAACTCAAACGCCGTGTGCGCGAGATGTCTGTCGACGGGGCGCCATTGGTCGCCGAGGAAATCGTGCTTCCGGCCAGCGCGAATCCCACCGACGTTTGGCCCGAGGTCAGAGACCAACGACCCACGTTCGCCGCTATTGGCCTGATGCTCGCAGCGCTGATTGTTCTTGCTGCTCGCCCAGCGCGCCAGGCCGCAAACGCCGGTCCGCACGGATCGGTCTACAACCGCCCTCGCCTTCTTGGCATGTTGCAGGTTTCATTGGCACTGCCGATGGCCATTGCCGGCACTGTCCTTGCTCTGCTGTGGGTCGCGACCGACCATAGCTCCGCTTGGCGAAACGAAAACCTGTTCCTGTTCTCGCCCATCTGGTGGCTGGCCCTCCCCGGCTTCATCGCCCTCAGCATCCGCGGACGACTTACGGACAAACTGCAGCGCCTGACCCGCTTAGCCGCGACGCTCGCGCTCATCAGCGTCGCCCTTGGCGCCTTCGCCAAGGTCTTCCGTAGCTTCGATCAAGGCAACATCGAATGGCTCTTGCTGATCTGGCCTGTTGTGTTGGCAATCGCTTGGACGACACGGCGAGGCGCATAGAAACCACAGCCTCGCAGTGCCGTTGTCGATGGTCTAGCCGACCAAAACCGACTACCAGGACGTCCGGATTCCGCGTATCCATTCGCCACCGCAGCTCGGTCTGCAGAACCAGCAAACGTGCTTACGTCCTGCTCCGGATTTTCGACACCGCGGCACGTTTCTGAGCTGCCGCGCGCTGGGCCGATAGCGTCGATTCCTCGGGCATTTGCGTGGCCAGTTTTCCAGTACCAAGATTTAGAATTCCCGACGCGTCAACCTCACCTCGGCGATAAAGGAAGATCTTCGCCTCCTGTGCATCGAAGTCGACCACCCCATACCGGCGCGAAGTGAACGGCACGCGCACGGCGCTGGAGACCGCTTCGGTCGTCTTCGTGCCGCGATGCTGATGCAGCCGACTCTTGTGGATATCGCCCCCGAGATAGAGCGCAACCTTGTTCTTCAACGCGGGCTGTAAGCGATTGACGTAGAAATCCGTGTAATAGTCCCAAGCTTGATCACTCGCGCCGGTGAGCGTTGAACCGGACATGAGTAGCAGTGGGCGCTTGGCCAGAGCAATCTCATTCAACAACCACGCTTCTTGCGCCGCTCCGAGCAGACTCGCGGTATTTGTTGTGCCTGGACCGTCCCAACGCTCGCGGTAATAGCGACCATCACACACCAACACTCGAAACGGATCTAGATCGAACGCCCGGTACGTTTCCTTGTCGGCGTAAGGATGTTGCAGCAATGCATCAACGGTTAACGGCAAGGTCGGCAACGTAGCCGGCAACGGCCGCGTGTTCAATGCCTCGAAGTAGTGGTGAAACATCACGCGCGCGATACGGCGCTTCTGGGGCACACTGTCCTCAGTGTCGGCGCCGTAGCAGTTATTCCAGCAGAAATCGTGATCATCCCATGTGCCGATCACTTGCCCAGCGGGAATGGTGTTGACCAGAGCACGGAGACTGCGCGTCTGGAACTGCTCGCGATAGCGATCGAACAGTTCGGCAGCAAACTTATCTACGCTCCAACGCGCAGGCGCGCCCAAATTGGGGAAGAAGTCGAGATAAACATTGTCGCCGCCGAGCAGCAACCAGTCCGGGCGATGGGCAAGCGCATCGGTCCACACCGGCATGCCATTCTTACCGTCATACATCATGCAGGAGCCAAAAACTAAGGTCGTCATCGTGTTCTCCGAGGTAAGGGCCAAAACGGATGGATGTCCGCCGACGTTCTAAAAGCGCTCGGCGGCGCTCACTTAAGGACTCAGGTTTGAACCCAGAAATAGCCGCAGAACGTGCCTCCAGAGTGGACCCGCCCGGTGATCTGATAAGCCCATTCGCCGTCGGGCTTGTTGAAAATTGCCGGATTCTCACCAGCGCTCACGGTGCAGATCGGCTCGACCGTCGACGTGCAAGTCAGCTGCACATGCTTGAGCCGCTTTTTGGTCGTCACTACAACTGAGCCACCTCCGGAGTTCTGCACTTTGACGTACCACTTTTTGGACGCATCTTCGCGCACCTTCACGCCCTTGTCGGTCATGCAATACGTCAGCCATTCGGCCGCCTCGCACACCGGAGCGCACAAACAAAGTACCAGCAACAACATCGTCCTCATGATCGTTCCTCTCTGTGATCTAGAGCAGGGAATTGGACAGCGCTGGCCGTTCACTTGGCCGACTGTCTCATCCTTGGATGCCCGAGAGCGACATTTGTCTCACCCGCCGCAGCCCGCCATCCAATCGCATGCGGATTGAGTGCAGTACGGGTCCGAATTGACGCAGACCAGCGCGTCCCATTTGCGCCGTGTCGCGCAGGCGCGGCGAGCGGTCGGATGAGCGCTTGGGTTCGACTCGGCAGATTCCCGTTATCCCCTCGCCAGCGCAGCGCCGCACGCCAGCGCGTTCGGCGCTCGCGCAACTCACCCCACCGGCAACGGATATTTGTAGCCGCTGGCGCAGTTGAACAACACTACATGCTCGCCGGGTGCGATCAGGCCTTGCTCGCGGGCAAGGCGGGCGCCAGCAAGCGTTGCTGCGCCTTCCGGGCACAGCAGCAATCCATCGAGTTGACCGGCATCGCTCCAGGCGCTGGCGATGGCGTTTTCGTCGACGGCGATCGCCGCGCCGCCGGAAGCGCGCACCGCGCGCAGGATCAGAAAATCGCCGAGCGCCGCGGGCACGCGAATGCCGTGCGCCTGTGTGGCCGCGTTCGCCCAGCGCTCGGCAAATTCGTCGCCGCGTTCGAAGGCCCGCACGATGGGCGCACACCCGGCAGCCTGCACAGCGAACATGCGCGGCCGCTTGGCGCCGATCCAGCCCAGGGCTTGCAGCTCGTCGAAGGCTTTCCACATGCCGATCAAGCCGGTGCCGCCGCCGGTGGGATAGAAGATTGCATCCGGCACCGTCCAGCCGAGCTGCTCGGCCAGTTCCAGGCCCATGGTCTTCTTGCCCTCGATGCGATACGGCTCGCGCAGCGTGGCGATCGAGAACCAGCGTCCCTCGCGTTCGCCCGCGGCGACCAGCTTGCCGCAATCGTCGATCATGCCGTCCACGCGCGTGAGTTGTGCGCCCTGCAGCACGATTTCGCGCAGATTGGCTTCGGGCGTATCGGCCGGACAGAAGCAATGCACCTCGATGCCGGCACGCACCCCGTAGGCGGCCAGCGCTGCTCCGGCGTTGCCGTTGGTCGGAATCGCCATGCGCGTGATGCCGAGCGCTTTGGCCATGTTCACTGCCATCACCAGGCCGCGCGCTTTGAACGATCCGGTGGGCAGACGGCCCTCGTCCTTGACCTCAATGCGCACATCGAGCGAGGCTGATAGTCGCGGCATATCGATCAGCGGCGTCTGCGTTTCGCCGAGGCTGATCGGTTTGACATCCAGCGCCAGCGGCAGCAATTCGCGATAACGCCAAAGATCCTCCGGGCGCGCACGCAGCGCCTCGCGCGACACCGACGCCGCAATCCGTGGCAGATCGTAGCGCACCCAGAGCGGCTTGCCAGCGCTCGATACCGTGAGCACGCCGGGCGCAAAACGCTCGCCCGTCAAGCTGCATTCAAAGTGACTGAGGAACGGGGAGAAGGCCATGAATCAATCCTAGTGAATTGCCGCCACACGGGTCGGCAGAGGCAATTGGGCCAGAACGGGTATCTGCAACCGCTACAGAAACAACCCCGCGGCGGATATCCATTTGCACATGCGTCCCCCTGATGGTCGCACGTGACTCGTCACTATAGGCAGGCCAGCGCAAGCATTGCCAGCAAAGCCGCGGCTGATCCGCGAGGAAATGTCGATGATCCCTGCCTCCATCCAAATCCGATACAGCACGATAAGCCCACGGTTGCAACTCAAGTTCGGGCCTCGCACTCGCGCGGCGAAATCCTTTGCCACACTATGCAAGCGTTGCTTATCCTCAGCCGATCACTTTTGCGGTCTGCGCCATGCTCCATATCCGTCACGAAACGGTCTACCGCTACGACGCGCCGGTCAAGCACAGCGTGCAGGCGCTGCGGCTGACGCCGCGCTCCGACGGCGGCCAGCTGGTGCTGAACTGGCACCTGGCGACGCCGGGACGACGCGTCGAACAGTGGGACGCGCATGGCAATCTGACGCATTGGCTCAGTGTCGATGAACCGCACTCGGAGGTGCGAATCGTGGCCACCGGTGTGGTCGATGGTGGCGAGGCGTCGATCCTCGACACCGGCACGATTTCGCCGATGGTGTATCGCGCCGTGACGCAATTGACGCAGCCGTTTGCGGAGATCGCGGAGATCGTCGATGACTCGCTGGCGCCGGAGGCGGTAACGCCGGAAGCGTTGCTCGCATTGGCCGAGCGCATCGGCGAGCGAGTGCGCTATCGCACCGGCAGCACCGATGTGCGTCACAGCGCGCTGGACGCGTGGCGCCAGGGCGAAGGTGTGTGCCAGGACCACTCGCATGTGTTTCTCGTGGCATGCCGAAGCGCTGGCCTGCCCGCGCGCTATGTGAGTGGCTATGTGGACACGTCCAGCACCTCGGGCCAGGTTGCCACCCATGCCTGGGCCGACGTTTGGATCGAGCGCGAGCGCCGCTGGCTGAGCCTGGATGTATCGCACCGCACATTGGCCGGAGAACGGCACTGCCGGCTGGCGGTTGGGCGCGACTATCTGGATGCCGCGCCGGTGCGTGGCGTACGCCGCGGCGGCGGCGCGGAGTCGCTGGAGGTGTTTGTGGCGATTGGGGCGAGTCAGCAGTAGCTTCAACTACACAACGTCGGTCTGCGTATCGGTGCGGCTGGCTGTATTTCGAGTCGGGTCCGAATACCAAATCGGACTTGCGCAACAGCGCGCATCCACGCAGCATCCGCGCGCCATGAATGAACGCATACGCCAGAAGCTCGACGCCATGATCGAGCGCCGCCAGGAGGTCGAACTCCTGCTTGCCGAAAGCCAGACGCAGTCCGACCCGAATCGCTTTCGCGAACTGTCGCGCGAATACGCGCAGCTCGATACGCTGTCGCAAGAGTACGCTGCCTACCAGCGCATGGAGCGCGACCTGGCCGACAACGAGGCGCTGATCGAATCGGAAACCGGTGAGCTCAAGGAGCTGGCGCGGGCCGAGGCGAACGACTTGCGCGAGCGCATTGCCGCCGCCTCGCAGCAGCTGGCGCTGGGTTTGGTTCCGCCCGATCCGCGCGACGACAAAAACTTGTACCTGGAAGTGCGTGCCGGCACCGGTGGCGATGAAGCGGCGATATTTGCTGGCGATCTATTTCGCATGTACACACGTTACGCCGAGCGTCGCGGTTGGCGCGTGGAAATCCTGAGTCAGAACGAGGGCGAGCACGGCGGCTTTCGCGAAGTCATCGCGCGCGTCGAGGGCGCTGGCGCTTACTCGCGCCTTAAATTCGAATCGGGAACGCACCGCGTGCAGCGCGTGCCAGAAACCGAAGCGCAGGGACGCATTCACACCTCGGCATGCACGGTGGCTATCTTGCCGGAGCTCGATGAGGTGGACACCGCGCCGCTGAATCCCGCAGATCTCAAGGTCGACACCTTCCGCGCCTCAGGTGCTGGCGGCCAGCATGTCAACAAGACCGATTCGGCGATTCGCATTACGCATTTGCCGAGCGGCATCGTGGTCGAGTGTCAAGACGAGCGCTCGCAGCACAAGAATCGCGCTCGTGCGATGAACTTGCTGCAGGCCAAGCTGATCGATATCGAACGCAGCAAACAGGCCGATGCACAATCGCAAGAACGCAAACTGCAGGTGGGTAGCGGCGATCGCAGCCAGCGCATCCGCACCTACAATTTCCCGCAGGGCCGCCTGACCGACCACCGCATCAACCTGACGCTCTATCAACTCGACGACATCATCGCTGGCAACCTCGACTCGGTGCTCGGCCCTTTGCAGCAGGAAGCGCGCGCCGAGGCGTTGGAGGCCCTGCTCGGGAAGCCGTGAGTGGTAAGGCGGGCCGATGTGATCGGTCGTGAATAATCATTAGTTGATGGCAAAGCAAATACTGGTGCCGATGCTTGGTCGCCTCCATTGACCATTGACTATTTACCATCGACTATTTGCGACCAAACCAACTTAACTCGATTCGAACATGGCACATCGCATCCGCATCTGGGACTGGCCCGTTCGCTTGACGCACTGGGCGTTGGCGCTGTGTATTGCTGGCCTTTACGCCACCGGCGAGTACGGTTGGTTGACGATGGAATGGCATTTCCGCTTTGGCTACGCGGCGCTGGCCTTGGTGGTGTTCCGCATTCTGTGGGGCTTTATTGGTAGCGAGCACGCGCGCTTTGTCGATTTTGTCCGCGGACCCGGCGCCATTGCCGCTTATGTGAAGTCATTGCTCGCGCCTACATCTGCGCCTAGTGTGGGTCACAGCCCGCTGGGCGCGCTGGCGGTCGTTGCGCTGTTAGCGCTGACGCTGTTTCAAGCGGTCACCGGACTTTTCAGCAGCGACCAGATCGAAGCCTTCGGCCCACTTTCCGAGCGCATCAGTGCGAGCCTTTCTGACGATCTCACCGATTGGCACGAACTCGGCCAGCAAATCCTGCTGATCTTCATCGCGATTCATGTGCTTGCCGTACTCGGGTACCTGTTCTTCAAGCGCGAGAATCTGATCGCGCCGATGTTTCACGGGCACAAAATCCTCGACGGCAAAGACGCACGCTGGGGCTCGAGCTGGCTGGCGCTGGTGCTGTTTGCGCTTTGCGCAGGGGCGGTTTGGGCGATCACGGTCTTTGGTCCTCCGTGAGATTGATTCCGTATCGTTTCGTCGGCGAATCCCTGCCCTGCAATCTTTGCGGCGAGCGGGCGCGGCACGTGGTTGGCCGTGTGGATCGCTCCTGGCTGCCGTTGCGCAATGTGCTGTGCGACGTCTGTGGCCTCGTGTTCCTGGATCCTATGCCGACGAGCGAAGAGATCGCTCGTTACTACCGTAGCGAATATCGGGAACGCTATCACGGCAGCGGCGCGCCGCGGCCGAAGGCCATTCTGCGCGACGAGCGTGGCGCCGCCGAGCGTATGCGCTTGCTGGCGCCCTGGTTAAAGCCAGGCCTACGTGTACTGGATGTGGGGGCCGGCACTGGCGCCTTTGTTGCCGCCGCAGCGCGCGCTGGCTTCAATGCGGTCGGCATCGAGCCGCACCAGGGATTCGCCGCTCACGCGCAGCGCCACTACGGCGCGGCGATTCATGCCACGCTGCTGGAAGATGCGCCTCTCGAAGACGCCAGCTTCGATCTCATCACCAGCTCGCATGTGTTCGAGCATTTGCGCGATCCTCTCGCGGCGTTTGCGCGCGTGCATAGGTTGTTGGTTGCCGGCGGTATCTTTCACGTTGCCGTACCCGACATCAGTAACCCAGATCGCACACCGATCGCGCGCTGGCATTTCGGGCACGTCCACGGGTTCACGCGCCGGTCGCTGATGATGATGGCGCTCAAAGCGGGCTTCGCGCCGGAAGCCTTCGATGACGGAACGCCGACGCTGGTGCTAAGAAAGCTGGATCAAGCGCTGCCGTGGTTCGCGTTCCCCGATCACGCGCGCGATATGCGCCAGTTCTTCGAGCGCCATACCATGTGGCGACATTTGCTGTCCGCCACGCCCTATCGAAAATTCGTACGCCGCATGGCACGTTTTCGCCGCGAACGGGCGGCTCTCAAACTCTAACCCGCCCTCGCCCGCTGCTCGCCCATGAAGACGCGCTCGCGTTGCAGGATGGTGTCCAGGAATGGCCCGGCGCCATGCAGTTTGCCGAAGGCATCGAAGCCACGCTCCAGGAAGCTCTGCAAGGCGCCCAGCCCCGCCAGTTTTGCCGGCCACCGGCATAGCGAGAGCAGATCCTTCAGCATCGGCTTGCGCACCAGCCGGTCCAATTCGCGCCCAAGCACCAGTAGCAACGCCAACTGGTGGCGCCGCTGCCGATCGGTTGCCGATTGCGAATACGCGATGGCGTAGTCATCGGCGCTGATCTGGTCCACCGTGGTGCAGCGCAGCGGCAGAGCGGCGGCCATCGCGTAGTCCAGTTCCTGACTCACCGCATTCAGTTCGATGGCCCGCGCCAGACTGTACAACACACCTGCCGGCAACAGTTTGAGCATGATCGGCACGACGCGTTCTACCTGGCGATCGCGATCGTCGAACTCGCCCTCGCCATACAAATCGCTCAGGAAAAACGTGCAAGCGGCAGAGAAGCGTTTGGAGGTCTGCAAGTCGGTATAGGTTGCCGCGAGTCGCCGTGCTTGCCACGCACGCAACGCCTTCAGGCGCGGGGCGACTGTGCGATCCTCCTGGGCGCGCTGGTGCGCCCGCTGCACGCGCGAGAGCAGCGCGCGCAACCGTTCCGCCACTTCGCTCATAGCCCGCGAATTGCCGCGATCAGTTCGTCATGGCGTCGGCGGAATATCGCGACCGACTCGACATGCACGTAGCGCAGCACGCCCTTTTCGTCGACCAGGAACACCGAGCGCTTCATGCCAAGAATGCCGGCCGAATCGTATTGTTTGGCTACTTTGAGATCGACATCGCTGAGCAGCGAGAACGGCAGGTCGCGCCGCTCCTTGAAGCGTCGATGGCTCTCGGCATCGTCTTTGCTGATGCCGACCACCGTCACACCCAGCTCGCGGTAATCTTCAAAACCGTCGCGGTACTCGCACAGCTGCGCCGTGCACACTGGCGTTTCGTCGCCCGGATAGAACACCAGCAGCACTTTTTTGCCGCGCATCGATTTCAGCGAAAACGTGCTGCCATCGTCCGCCGGCAGTGAAAAATCCGGCGCAGCGTCGCCGACCTTGAGCATGGGATTGGCTCCTGTGAAGAACGTTGAATGTTGGGGGCGCACCGGCATGGGATCAAGGGGTTCGGCGATTGTCGGTTGCCGGGACGACACGCTGAGGCTTGCCGTTTTTGGCAACTCAGAACCCGCAACCTGCCACCAGCAGCGTGTTCGCAGCTCGCAACCGTTCGCGCGCAGATGTAGCCTTCGCGGTCCAAGCCAGTGCGGAGCTTACCTGTCATGACGCCACTTTCACTCGGCGACGATATCGACCTGTTGCGCGATACCGTGCGCCGTTTCGTCGATAGCGAACTGGCGCCGCGGGCGGATGAGATCGACCGCAGCAACAGCTTTCCGCGCGACTTATGGCCCAAGCTCGGCGATCTGGGATTGCTCGGCATCACGGTTGACCCCGAGTACGGCGGCAGCGGGATGGGATATCTCGCGCATCTGGTGGCGCTGGAGGAAATTTCGCGCGGTTCCGGTGCCGTGGGATTGTCCTATGGCGCGCACTCCAATCTGTGTGTGCAGAACCTCTACAACAACGGCAACCGTGCGCAGCGCGAGAAGTACCTGCCGAAGCTCTGCACCGGCGAGCACGTCGGTGCGCTGGCGATGAGCGAACCCGGCGCGGGTTCCGATGTCGTCGGCTCGATGAGTGCGCGCGCCGAGAAGCGTGGCGATCGCTGGATCGCCAATGGGTCGAAAATGTGGATCACCAACGGACCGGACGCCGAGGTTCTGGTGGTCTATTTGCGCACCGCACCGAAGTCGCAGGGCTCGCGTTGCATGACGGCATTCATCGTCGAGAAAGGCATGCCCGGATTTCGCACCGCCCAAAAGCTCGATAAGCTCGGCATGCGTGGCTCCAACACCTGCGAGTTGGTTTTCGAGGATTGCGAAATTCCTGACGAAAACGTGCTGGGAGAGGTCGACCATGGCGTCAAGGTGCTGATGAGCGGCCTGAACACCGAACGGCTAGTGCTGAGCGGCGGACCGCTGGGCCTGATGCAGGCCGCGCTCGAACTCACGCTCGGCTACGTACGCGAACGCAAACAGTTCGATCAAGCGATCGGCACTTTCGGCATCATGCAAGCCAAACTTGCCGATATGTATACGGCTTGGCAATCGGCCAGCGCGTACGCCTATCGCGTCGCCCAGGATTACGACAGCGGCAAGTATTCGCGCGTCGATCCAGCAAGCTGTTTGCTCTATGCATCGAAAGCGGCGGTCGACGTGAGCCTGGAGGCCATTCAGGCCCTCGGCGGCAACGGTTACATCAACGACTATCCGGCTGGTCGTTTCCTGCGCGACGCCAAGCTCTACGAGATCGGCGCCGGCACTCAGGAAATCCGCCGCATGCTCATCGGCCGCGAGCTGTTTTCTGGCAAGCAATGACTCATGGGCGCCGCGCAACTCACAATCGCCTGAACAATCGTTCCGATGCGGTTGCACGTCCAAGCGCTTCGCACTAGCATCCGCGCCTCTTCAAGTGCCGCTGTAGCTCAGCTGGTAGAGCAACTGATTCGTAATCAGTAGGTCGCCCGTTCGATTCGGGCCAGCGGCACCAATAGAATCAAATGGTTAGGGCGATACGGAACTTGCCTCGACAATGCCAGAACTCGGTTGCGTAACGATTGCGTAACCCGAATGGCCCATGTTCCGGGGGATTGATGCGCTTTTCCTTCGTAGTCTTTGCCACCTTGCTCGCGGCATGTGGCAAGCCTGCAGAACCCCCACCACGTGAAGATAGTCTTCGTGCCGAATACGATTCGAGGCGCGCCGCCCTATTGGCAGACTCGAAGCGCCTCTTCATTGAAAACAAACCGGAGCAGGTCGTTGCTCTTTTGCAGCGATTTCAGCCCGTCATGGACAGCGAGCTGATGGGCATCTATCGCCTTTCATCCGACCAAGTTGTCGCGCGCTCGACGCTTCCCTCCGAGACAAGCGCGATAACACTAACCCAAGATGAGCGCGAGCGCGAAGAGTGCGAGAAATCGGTACGCTGCTGGGCGGGAGAAACCGGTCACCTCGCCATGCCGGCATGCACTGACGCGATCGAAGCACAATGGCCGAAGGTTGCAACATGGGTCAACGAGGCCGGCAACCCGAAGTGGAAAAATCCTCAGCGAGGTCCAAGCTCATCCACATCGCTAACTTGGTTCGGCAACAGGCTTAGGTACGCCAAGGCGAACGGGGAATGGCAACGCCAAGAATACTGGTGTGAGTATGATTATGGCGTCGTGGCTATTGGCGTCCGCCCATCGAATGTGCCCTTGCCGTGAGCTTGCCCGGCTATCCGGATGGCGCGTCGGCGTTACCCGGTTACGAGTAAGGCCCCATGGGAACGTCGAACGCAGATCGCCAGCGCGCCTATCGAGAGCGCCGAGCGGATGAGGGTAGCCAACGTCTCGATATCGTTGTCAGCGCCAACGTAGCGCGCGCCCTGGAGTGTTTGGCGCGGCATCGCGGCAAGACTCGGCGGGCGGTTCTGGAATCGCTGATGACGGCGGCGGAGCGGGAGGTGATCGATTTGCTGGACTACTTGGATGGGCGTAGGAGTTACTGCGCTTAGTGTTGATAGCGCTTCCTTCCGCCAGTGCCATTGATAAGTCGCAACCATTCCGAAGGCATGAGCGGGCTGTCTCGATTGTCCTGTCGGAACTTCCAATCGGGCGGTATGCCGTACTTAACCTCGATACAGTGCGCTGCGAGTGCGCGTACCAGCGGCAAGTCATCGCTCATACGCAGCCAGTCAGCCATTCGATCTGGATGCACCACGTCGGCGCTATTGGATGTTGCGTGAGCAACGGCACACCGACCCTGTCCGTAGAGATATTGACCCACATCGGACTGTGTAGCCTGCAGATAATCAGCACGCGTTGCCGCCTGGCCAGTCAGCTGGCCAAGCGAACTATTGATCCACGCGACCTGATTTACCCATTTTCCGAAGCGCAGATTGATTATTCTCATGAAGCTTAAGAGCGCAAACGGGAAATGGTCGAGGCTCATTCCCTCGCGGTAGAGTGCGAGCGCCAACCGCGCGGAAGGGTCGGTCGGCGCTGGCAGATAGAGGTCGGCGTGGGCCGCAATTTGTCCGCAAGTGGAGGCGGCAAAGCGCCCACGTGACTGACGAATGGGAGCGTTGGCGTTGGAGCCGATGAATGACCCGCTGGTAAGTAGCGCAATTCCTGCATCCTCGCTCCATGCGTAGGCGCTTAGGAGGCGAAGGACTGCTTCACCTCCATCAGCGAGCGATTCCTCCGGCGGTGAACGGACAGCTGCACAACAGGCTAACTCGGTGGTAGCCGGCAGCAGCAGGAATTCGCGCCCTTCGTATGCGATCTCTAGTTCGACTGCCGGCCAGCTAAAGTTAGGCACAACGGCAAGGCTCACCCACTTGGTTTTGTTCATTCGTTGCCTAAAGATAATCCGGGTGCGTCCGCATCGGATGCGCGCTCAACAAAGATCGCGACCTTGCGCCTTATCGTACGGGCTCGCCTTCTCGTCCCGTTCTGAGCCCTTGCGGCTTGCCGCGCCAGGTCGGTTGATTTCCTCGCAAGCGTCGTCCCGGCTGACTTCTTCAGCTTGAACCGGTCGCTCTACATTGATCGACGGCCCCAGCCGGCCATTTCCCAATGCGATGTATTCCATCCGCAGAGTGGTTAGTGGGCACCGTGTGTGCTGATACCAAACCTCGCCAGTGTCTGGCGATGTACAACGCCAGGACATTGGCCGCTGTCGTGGTGGTGGACTGGTGACTTGCGGAGCCGGCTTTTCGGATGCCGCCTGCGATACGTTCACGTCATCTGCCGGTGGTTCCGGGAGCGGCGGCGGTGCATCCGGAGCGGCGCGGATTTTGACCGTCTCAGCGGCGGCGCCGTCTGCGCATGGGCGCGACTGATAGGCCACTTTGCCGGCGGCATCGGTGCACTTGAAGACCTGGGCTTCGGCCATCGACCCGACAGCGATCAGAGCAAGTAAGAGAAATCGCATGTTGGCAACATCGATACTGACACCGCGCGCGCTCTAATTGTCTCAGGACCGATTGCATGCTGACCAGCGTCTGTTTCTCGCAGATTCTGACCGGCTTTGTTTGTGGTCGAGCGCGAGCCGCTATCAATGCCTGCGCGTCGAAGTTTGCGCCATCAGGTCGAACTGAGCGCGGCGCAGCGCGCGAAGGCGATCAAGCGGCGGAAGGAGATATGGGAGGCAATGCGGCCGAATAGTGGCTTAAGTGGAGCCACTATTCATCTCAAAAAGGCCGGCAGGCCGCAGGAGTTCGCCGCAGAGACCTCAACGGCATCCGGTGAGTCCAAGGCGCAAGTAAACAAGCACCTCGCCCGCGCCGAAGCCCTCGGCGCGGACCTAGACGAGATCGACAAAGGCGCCGAGATTGATGCGGATAGGCCGCCATGCGCGCGTCGCGGCTGCCGGGTTTTTCTGCAGGCTGGGCACTGGCCGGCTAATCCCATCGACAAACTACATACGCCCTGCAGAAATCTTGGCGTGAATATCGTCCCACGACTTGCCGGCGTCCGGCTTGCCGATATCCGGCACCTTCGCATGCGGTGCCGGGCTCGGCGCATCTCGGCGAATCGCGTCAAGCGTGATGCCTCGGTCGGCTTGCTCGCGAACCATAGCCAGCGCAAATTGCTCGACCGTGGAGCCGTGTTCGATGGCCGAATCGGCGAGTCTTTCGAAGCCGGGCCGCACCATCTGCTGAATCGATCGAATGCGCGCGCGCTCTGCTTTGACTGCGGCTTCATGGTCCCGGCCTTGCGGCGAATCCAGCCAAAGTCGGCGCACGTCTTCAAGCTTCTGTTGATGCGCGGCGATTTCAGCGTGAGCGTGCGCAAGATCGACGCGAAGGCGCTCGTTTTCGGCGCGTAGCTCGGTTTCGCTCGTCATAGATCAGTCGTCCACACTTCAAGAATTATCTTTGGATCGGCCTCGGCGCGGCGCGGGATGAATCCGCCACTGGCCTCAGCCTTGAGGAGCAAGCGCTCTTCGGCAAGCTCCATCTCGCGCAGCTCGCGCCGAAGCTTGGCCAGCCTCTCGGCTCGCTCGCCAGCGTTCAGCGGCGTGTGTGAGCCCATGCGCGCGGTCAACAACGCTCGCGCTTGTTTCTCGACGTGATCGCGGCCGAGCAGCAGGAACAAGGCTTGCGAAACGGCGAGCGGATCGGGCCAGTTTGGGCCAATCGAAAACGGCCGTTCGCCGCCGTCTGCCGCAAGCGTGCCCTCCAAAAGCGCGCGGCCTGCGGCCAAACCGTTCGGCGAATCGAATAAGCCGACGATGGCTTGAACGCCTTCGGCGGGCGAGCGCATAGCCTCGCCGACGTCATCGATTTCGAGAAGCTTAGCGGCGATTGCTGCGCGGATTTTTTCGATGCTGGCGGTCATACGGGCAACACCTCGCCGCTCTGCGTGCTGCCTTCGCTGAAGGCGATCCCGAGCGCGCGTCGCGTGGTCTTAAGCTCCCTCACAATCGCATCGACCAGCTGATTCGCAGGCGCCGAAACTTGGTTCAGCGCGGACGCTTCGTCAATCGTCGCTTGCCTGTCGGCTCGCAGCGCCGCGATGCGGTCGCGAATCGATTGCGCGTGCGCGTCCAGTGTGTCGTGCTCGGATTTGATTTGCGCGAAACTCAAGCCGCCGCGCAAGTAGTGAAGCCGGCGCTCGATTTCCGGCAACTGGCGTTCGAGCGCCTGCGCATCCTGGCGTAGCTGGTCGGCGCGCTGCTGGAGTGCCGAAATCTTGGCGCGCGTGGCGAACGCGGTCAGCGCGATGGTGCGCAGTTTTGATTCAATCTTGGGTGTAACGCGTTGTTTGTCCATGGGGGCAAATGCTGGCGACTTGCGAGCCCGTTTGCATCGTGGGTTTGGCGGGGTTTGTCGGCGTTTGGCGCACGGTCTACGCGGCGCGATCGCGTCCGGCGTTCAGGTGAGCGACGACGTCGACAAGTCGATAGAAGACGCGACCGCCGGATGGAAGGCGATAACCAGCGGGACCAACGCCAAGCTCGCGCCAGCGTTCAATGGTGCGCAGGCTAACGCCCAAAACTTCGGCCAACGTCGCGGCGCTCACCGAGCCGCCAAGCGTTACGCTTCCGCCTCGTGAGCGAATCTCGCGCTCCAAAGATTCGACGCTATAGCCGCACTGACTATCAATCGCGCGTTGAGTCATTTGTCGACCTTCGCTACCTATCGTGCTGGTTGGTCTGGCCAATGCTTGGCGACAAACTCGTCGACCTCGCCGCCGCCGACTGCATGCGCGGCCGCCTGATAGAACGAATTGGACGGCAACTCGATTCCCCAATCGGGGTTTGCGCTGACTTCAGCGCCAACAATCGTCATGGGAATACCGATCAAGCTGTAAGCGGTGATCGCCTGCTGTTTCGTGAGTCCGTAGTGCAGACACAACCCCAGGTAGGTCTGCATCGGTTCGTCCGATTCCACCACGCTCCCGCAGAGCTTCGCAAAGCCTTGCGAAACGTCGGCGATCAACTGATCGCCGGGGTCAACCTGCACCGTTGGCGCTTGCCGACGTGTCGTGGCTAACCAACGCGAGAACGCAGCCGCCGGATAGCGCCCCGCTGCGTCCTGCGCTGGCGGATTCGGTTCGTGGGCCATCTGACGCAAACGGCGTGTCGTCACTCCCGCAAGCGCGGCTGCTTGACTTTGGCTAAGGCTTTCAATCGTCACAGTGACCTCCGGTAGGAAATTGATTGAGCTGAAAAAACTGTCGAATACCGAGGCTATTGCCCCGTGGCGCTCGCGTGATCGCCTGGAGGGACCCATTGCATTCGGGGTCCCTTGCAAAGCCCGTTTGTGTAGCGGGTTCACACGCGCCGCGCTTGTTTAGCCACAAGCCCGCGCGGAATGTCCGACCGGCTGACGCCGCGGTAGGAAATCCGGAACCGCTGGGACTAGCAAAAAACTGCGGTCTTAGACCCGCTCTGCTGTACTCTCTCGGGAAGGACCCAGCGCTCATCGGAGCGGCTCCACGCGCTCCGCGCCGAATTGCTCGCAGACGATCAACAGCATGTCGGCGCGAGTGCAGCCCTCGGGCCTGACCGCAATCAACCTGGTTCCGTCAGTCATCGTGACCCGCCATGCGCGGTGCACTTCGAGCGCTGCCCGAAGCTCGTCGGCGTGTTCTGCGATCAGGGCGCGCAGCTCAGGTGTGAGCTTTGCTACTGGCGCGGCTTGAAGATTTCCAGCCGGCCCAATTCGGACGCGCAAACCCTCAGCGGCAAGGCGAGCGAGTGAGCTCATGCAACGTCGCCCCATTCCTCTGCGTCGTTGGCTGATGGGGTTTCTCGGGTTTTTGGGGTTTCGTTCGGCCGCTGCGTTTTTGTTTCGTTGGTAGATGTGCCCCCCTCCGTGCGCGAAGCGGGTAGAGAAACCCCAGAAACCCTAGAAACCCCATCCGAAACGTGTTCGGCGACTCGCCACCGGATGCCGTGCTTTGCGTCGCCGCCAGCCTTTTGGACCTTCAACCCGCCGAGCACACGCCCCTCATGTCGACGCAGCCAGCGGCCCAGCGCCTTCGTGCTCACCGTGCCTGCGCGTGTGGCGATGCTCTCCAGTGCGTCGGATAGTGCGGCGTGCGTCGGTGCGGCTTTTGCGGCCTCGGCTGCCGTTGCTGATCCAGTGCCGTAAACCTCGCGCCACGCTGCCAGGATTGCGATAGCGGACTCGCGCTCAGGGTCTTGGTCGAAAGTCCGCTCCATAACGGCGACCGGATCAGGCATGCCGAGCCAGACGAGAGGATCGCGCACCAGTCGCGACCACTGCCCGTAGCTGCCGAGCGGTGCAGATCGCCGATAGTCGTCGCGCATGCCGGCCTTGATGATGGTCAGGCATGCGCACACCAGCTCCGCGCGCTCGGCGAGTGCATCGGCCTTGGGGTCGTTGGTGAACTCGCGCAGTTCCGGCCGTTCGCATTGCGGGTCCAGCTCGGCGACGAGCACGCGGCGAGTCATGTCGCCGGCCGGCGTGAGCGCGTTTCCGGTCGCCATCAGCGTAGCGACACATGGAATTGTCACCAGTTCCGAGCGACCGAGCGGGCGCAGCCTGAGCGAGCTTTGTGTGAGCGCCGAGCACAGCAGTTCGCCGCGTAGCGGTGTCTCCACGTTGTCGAGCATCATGACTGCATCGCCGGCCAGCAGCGCCGATGCAAGCGCTTTGCTGTTCTCGTCGGCGTCTGGTCCCCAGGTCATCGCGGTGGCGGCGCGACCAGTGGCAAGGATCGCGACCAGATCGGCAAGCATGCTCTTACCGCTCCCACGCACGGGCGCGCTGTAGCCGAACATCGGCGCGGCCTCGATAGCCGGCCGGACGAATGGCGAGAGCATCGCAGCGATTGCGACGCTTTCATCTTCAGGCGTCACAAAGGCGAAGGTGCGGATCAGATGCCGCAGTCGGGCAAGGGCGGCAAGCGCATCGGCGCGCGTCGGGTTACTAGGCGGCTGCGGCCAGTCGCTCGGGATAGCTAATAGCAAGCCTGATTCACGGTCATAGCCGGGCGTGCATGCGATGCTGCCATCGGCGCGGATGAACGGCGCAAGCGCAATACCGCGCAACTGCGAAAAGCGCCAGCGACCCACACGTTCCAGCAGTGCGCGGCATGCCTTGGCGGGTGCGTCCGCGCGCTTCGGCTCCGGTCCGTTCGGGCCGTTGGTCCATCGTTGAAAGTCGGCGATACGCTCCAGGTCATCTTGCAGCGCGGCAATCGTGACAGCGGTCAGGATCAAGGCCCCGGCTGCGCGCTTCACGTTGCCCGGTTCGAGAGGCGCCGGAATCGCTCGGGCGAGCATCTCGCCGCGCGCGTAGATCGGTGCGCCGGATTGAATTAGTGCCTGCTCGCATGCGTCTACCGTTGTCGGAAGGTAGCCGGTCCGAATGTCGATCACGGGGCGCGCAGCCTTTCCGGCGTTAGCGGGCGCGCTGCGCGGCTCGCATCGATCTGGCGCCTTGGCATTGCCGATGCACTCGGCGACAGCGCCAGGCCGATGCTGCGCAAGGTCATTGAAGTCTGTCGCCCCGTTTGGACGGTTAGCGCCGAAATCAGGTAACGCCAGCAGCGCACCAGCAGCGCGAGCCGCGGCCGTCGCCTTGGTCGTGCCTGGGTTGCCATCGGTGCAAGAGTCATCGTCGGCAGCCACGATCAGACGAGCATCCATCCGGCTGCGCCTGACCGCTTTGGTCACCGCCTCCAGATTGCCCGCATTGAATGCGCACACAACTGCGTGCCCGGTTTCCTGCGCGATGCTGGCGCCGGTGGCGAAGCCTTCGCAGACAGCGACAGTCGGCGCCTTCTCTAGGTCTCCAATGACGTGCATGCAACCGGCAATTCGCCCGTCGGTCAGGAACCGCTTCTCGCCGTCGCCGGTGATAAATTGCAGACTGTGCAGCGCGCCTTCCAGATCGCGAACGGGAACAACCAACGAGCCCTTGTAGCTGCGTACGCCGTGCGCCTGAATGCCCTTGCGCACCAGATACGGGTGGTCGGCGGGCGCCTGTGCAGATGCCTGCCAGATCGCTCCTGCCTTCGCCTGCGCCTCTGCATGGCGCTGCACTTGCTCCGCCTCGCGCTGGCGCTTGATCTCGTCCAGGCGCCTGCGCTGCGCGTCCCGGTCGGCTTGTGGGAGCTTGTCCGCAGCAACCGCCGTCCACGTCTCGTTAACGCCGGTGCGCCAGTCGCCGAAAGCGCCTGCGGGCACGCCGTCCAAATGCAAGACGTACCAGCCGTTTTTGCTGCGCTTTCCGCCGGTACCAAAACGATGAATTTGGCCGTCGCCGATGATGCTTTCGGGCGCCTCAATGCCGACGGCGCGCATCGCGTCGCCAAAGGTAGACAGTGCTTCGTTGCTAGACATAAAATGTCCGCGCATCTCCCAGGGTGCGTTCGAGAATCCAGCCCGGTCAGCCGTGCCAGCGGTGCCGGGTTTTTCGTTGGGATCAGGCGGCATCTTGCGGCCCTCCCTCTCGCGCGAGCGCCAGCACGGCAGCCGATATCGTCGCGCGATCCGCGTCGCCGAGCCGGGTCAGCTGCGGATCGTCGGCGGTCGAGATGCGCAAGAGCCGCACAGTTCCGCTATCACTGATCGCTGCCAAGACCGCGCCAGACACGCGCCGGTGATGGAGTAAGCGCGCCGGCTCCATGGGAGCGGCGATCTTTAGCGGTGTGGTTCCGGCGGCGGGCCGACCGTAGAGCCGGCGCAATGCATCCATGTGGGCGGCGGTCATTGCGCGGCCGCCTTCGATGCGGCGCCAGATTTGACGCGCTCGACGGCCGACACGGGCCAATAGTTGCGGCGATTTATTTTGATTGGCGCCGGCAATATCCCGCATTGCATCCAGCGCCAAATGGTCATCTCGGATACGTCGCCCAGTTCGCGCCGGACGGTCGTGCTCGATAGCAGTTTTTCGTTCACCCGCGTTGCCTCACGTTTTCATTCGTGAAGCGAGCATGTGTCGGCGTTGTGCGCGTTACGACGTGGATACCTGGTAGCCGTCGCTAGGGTTTCGACAAACGCGACAACTCAGCGCTCGGAACTTCGCATTGATGTGCCAAACCTGCGAGCACGCCAACGGCACTTAGCAACGGCTCACCGAACTTCGCTTGGAAGAGACTTCGCAACTCAAGCGCTGTTGGCTTCCATTTGGCAGAAGCCGCGCCTTGCGGTCGCGCGCGGTCAACATCTGCTCGGAGCAAATCTGCGATCCAATGAAGACCATTGATCGCATCGGCAACGCGGTGCATCGCTGGCGCCACCGAATTTGGGCCACCTTCGCAATGGACCGTGGCGCCGGCCTCGGTTGCATCAACCTTTACGAACCGACGTTGAATCAATATGTCCGCCAGCGCCGTTGGATTTCTGTCGCTGCCCTCGGTGAACGTGTACGTGATCACGCCATCTGAGGGGCCTGTCGGAATAGGTCTTTCTCTGATCTCCTTGGAGAGCCACTGCGCCAAACCACGAGCCGCCGCAGAATTCCGGCGATATTGTCGCCGCTGCTCTGGCGTCAATCGCCCTACACGCTTAGCGTTCGCGGCGGCAGCCTTGTGAGCGCCACGTTCCATGGCTCGCGCGATATCCAAGACCAATTCGCCTAAGTCGATGCCAGCCTGAACAGCGTGCTCGTGGATCGTTGTGCACACTCTTCTGTAGTCGATCAATTCGGCACCGACTAGACCCTTGCAATGCCGAGTCACCAAAATGCCGGGCTTGTCGGGATTGTTCTTCGATTCGGTTTTGTGCGCTCGCAGGGGCACAAGCCCCCACTCCCAAATGCCATCCGCAAGGGCCATCCATGCAGGCTCGGTCATGGCACTTCCCCGCCAATGATTCCGGCAAGTCGCTTGTTCCAGGCCGAAAGCGCTGCGCGCACTTGCGGTCGATAGTCCGCATGGTCATACACCCGCCGCAGGCCCGGCAGCGCATGATTGAGGACGCGCTCTGCGGTATCTGGCGTGACACCACATTCACCCGTCAGCGCTGACCGAACGGTGCGGCGAATGTCGTGTGGCGTCCAGCGTTCGCGCTCCGGTTTCTCGTCGGAGCCAAACCCTTGTTTGCGGCGCTGTTCGATAAATCGCGGATCGACGAAGCGCGGTCGCGCTGCGCTCCAAACATCGCTTCGGAGTCCCCGCGTCCCACCGCTCGCCGATAGCAGAAAGGCATCGGGGCCGAAGTCCGGGCAGTCAGCGATGATCTTGCGTGCGAGCGGTGCGAGAAAGACATCGATGCGCCGATCCGCCTTGTTCGTGGACTGCACCCACCATTCGCCCTTGATGTCACCGCGCTTGATGGCGCCGATTTCGCCGATGCGTTGCGCCGTGCACAGCGCAAGTCGCAGGGCGTGTCCGTAGGGGTAGCCCACTACTTTGCAAGCTTCCCAAAGAGCCCTGATCTCGTCCGGGTCCAGTGTTCGATCGCGGTGGCGTTGCTTCGAAGGATTGCGAAGGTCGAACGCCGGGTTGTTCGGGATATCGTATGAATCACGTGCGTACTGGAACAACTGCCGCACAACAACGGCGCAGGTGTTGGCGTCGCTGTTTCCAGACAGGCTCAGCAAGTAATCGCGCAACTCCTTGCGGCTCATTGTGCGCACGTCGCGATTCGGGAATTTGGCGCACAGCTTGGCGATGTGGCGCTGGTAGTCGCTCACCACAGAACGCGATAGCGATTTGTCGCGCCTTTGGCCGCGCGGGTCGAAGTCCTTGTGATGCGCGAACCAAGCGTTAGCCAGCGAATCCAGCATCAGAGATTTGTCGGCCTGAATCGCGTCGACGACTTCGGCGCGCTGGCGCTTTGCTTCGGCGATAGGATGTTTGCCGGCTTCGACTAGATCATCCTGCGCGGCGTGTGCCTTGCGAGCTTCGGCAAGCGACAGCGCCGGGTATTCGCCAAGCTTAATCCGCGTCAGCTTGCCGGCGATGCGCATGAATCGAAACCACGTCGCAGACGATGGACCGATGGTGACGCATAGGCCAGGGTGCGCCAGATCGAAGTAATCGATTCGCTTTCGCGACGGCTGCGTAACAGCCTGCGTGACGAAGTGGTCGATGCCTTTGGTGGTCAACTGAACACGCATAGTTTTCGCTCCATTGCCTGACACAGCGTGTTACGCGGCGCGCAACGGCGGTCAACTGAAGGCGCGTCCAAATTGACCCCCGAAGGGAAAAATGCACACCTTCGTTTAGCCTCCATTGCGTAACTCGCTGCGTAACAGCGGCGATGATAGCGATAGTTATGAGTAGTTGCTAACGCTGCCTAACTTTGGGCGCTTGTGCTTTACCTGATAGGGTTTTTCGCCCCTTAATGTGTGGGTGAACGTGAGGCTAAGAAAGCCGATTTCTATTGATTCGTAATCAGTAGGTCGCCCGTTCGATTCGGGCCAGCGGCACCAATGAGAACAAATGCTTATCTGACGGCCGTCTAGACGGCCGTTTTCTTTTCCTGGTCGTCGCTTACGGCAACCGCTCGTCATCCGGCCAAGGCTGGTCGTCGCGCACGGTCTGACACTGGTAACCCGCAACACGCAAGACTTCGCCGGGCTACCGGTGCCGAGGGTGAATCCATCGGCGGCGGTCTGAGCGGGTATTGCGATAGTTCCAGGACTTGGCTGTACCGAGCACTGCGCGTGCCGAGCGATCAATCGACAATGCGGATCAAGCCATTCTTGATCTCGACATTCTCGCCGCCGTTTAACACCACTTCTTCCGAGCCCTGTTGGATGATGCACGGTGCCGAACCTTGCAATGTGGCTGAGCCGGTGGTGTTGCGGTTGAAGGTGATCGATGCCCGCGATCCGCTGCAGATGGCGGCGAATTGATGTTCGACGCTATCGAAATTGCGATAGTCGACATTGACCGCAGCGAGACTCGACTGGGCGGCCAGTAAAGCTGCGATGGCGCACATGGATCGTAAGTACGTCGGTGTCATGCATCACTCCTGTTTGTGTTCGGACCCGTAGCTCATCGCAATCTGGACGGGGGCACATCACAGGAATCGGTGATGCGGCGCGGTATAGGGTCGGCGCTCCGGCCGACTTCATAAAACGTTACTGGTGTGCATGGGATTTGCTGGCATTTTCTGCTCTAGTGCTCAACACCGGCAATGCCCGGTGCCGATCGCGAATTCCGCGACGTGTGCATTCCGAAAAAGGGGTTCCCCATGTTCGTTAGACGATTGTCGATGGCCGCGCTGCTCGCGGCTGGATTGCTCGCTGCACCCTTTGTCAGCGCTGAAACGATGGCCTACCCCTCGCGCGATGCCGCGAGCTTCTTGATCGACTATCCACCGACGTGGGAGATGACGCCTGGCGAGACAGCCGGCGACTACACCACGCTGCTTGGAACGTCCGGCACAACATTGATGCTCCGCACCGTTGCTGGGGAAGATGCTCAAGACGCCGTCAAAAGTTCCATCGAGTACGTGTTCGAAAACTACGCTGACGTGAACCTGTCGGAGCCTAAAGAAAGCAACCATCGCGGGCTTAAGGGGCTCGCGATTTCCGGCACGGCGACCGACAGCGAGATCGGCAAGGTCAAGATCGGCATGGGGTTCTACAAGCTCGACGAAAACACCATGGGCGAAATCTGGTTCGCGGCACCGCATGACGATGAAGAAGGCATTGCCGAAGCGGTAGCCATCCTCGATTCGTTCCGCGCGCCCGAGTGACGCATCGCGCCGCATGCGGCGAGCGACTCGCCGCATGGGGCTTATCGGCAAACGCCCGGCAACTCGGGCGCGAGGCTATCCTCGATATCCGCTCGAAATATCGAATCGCCCAATACGGGCGAAAACTCGCTGGTATTGCCGAGCGCATCGACGGCGACGGCGACCAGCGGCAGCACGTTGTCTGGCGCGGCGAAGGTCAACGACTTCGACGCGCCTGCCTCCGCGGCCAGGTAACTGTCGCTGGCCAGGCGAGTGCCCTCGCCTCCGCCACCGCACGCTGCGCGGTAAAACTCAACGTTAATCGGGTAGCTGGCATTGGCCAACGCGCTATCCACCCGATAGCTCAAGGTCACATTGGCGCCACCGCCTGGCGCAAATCCACTCGGCAATACAATGTCGGGGAAGTTTTGCAGACGGTTGCCGCCCGTGTCGGCATCGCCAGGGTCATTCGGAGTAAGCCCGCGCGCGCCGCCGCCGTTAGTGTTGTCGATCGCAGCAACGTTGTTGGCAATGAAGCGATTGCGCTGCACCGGCGCGTTTGTACACTGATCGACCACGACGCCACCATCGCCGCCAAAGGCAATCAGATTGGTCTCGCCGGGCAGCCCGCCGCCCAACTGCACCGGACAGGTCGCTCCGCTCAGCTGCACATTCGCCACGCGCTGACTCGGGCTTAAAGGGTTCAAGCCGTTGCCGATCGCCCTTGTGCCCGTCCAGTCGGTGCCGATGTAGTTGCCTAGAACCTTGGCGGTAGTGGCGTTGCCCTGATTCATCAGCAATCCCCAGAAGCCGTTGCCGCTGATCAGATTTCGGGCGTTCGGGTCCGCGCCGCCGATGATCAAGTTTGGAAAAAAGCCGCTGCTGATACCGATGGCCCGCGGACTGAGTGCGGCCGTACCCGCAGCGTTGGTCCCAATCAGATTGCCTTCGATACGCGCGCCATCGGTCACGGTGAAAAACGAAATCGCATCGGACTGGCCGGAAATCACGTTGCGCGTATCGGGCATCAATCCGCCGATGCGAAAGGCGCCGGAGCCCTGCACTCGGATGCCGATGCGCCCACCATTGCTGTTGTTGGCCGATTGCGAGCCGTCGATCGTGGTGCCGATGAAGCAGCCCTCCACGCGCTGTGCGGCGCCACCGCCGAGTTGAATTTGCGCGGTGAAACTGTGAATCGTCAATCCGCGTACGACGAGTGGCGTCAGAAAATTGTTGCTGACACCGTCGATACCGTTGATGGTGAGACCAGTGGCATTGCGCAACTCGATCTTCAACACCGCGTTGCTGCCACCGAGGCTCGGCGGATTGGTGTTGGGAAGAGCACCCGGCTGGCTGTAGCCATCGATGGTCAGCGCGTCGGAAATGGCTGGCAACGCCGTGGTTGTGACATCGATGCGCCAATGCCCGGTCGCCGCCTGAAAGCCCGGATCGCCGCTGGGCAAATTGAAGTTGACGACGTCGCTGCCGACGTTGGCATTGGCATCCAGTATGGCTTGCCGCAAACTGCCAGCGCCTGAGTCGGCGCTGTTGGTAACGACCAAGGTTGCCGCTTCGGCGCGCACCCAGCTCGCAACTGCGAGGAACGACAGTGCAACGGTGGACAGTTTCATGGAGCAGATGACCTGATAGCCAATGACTCCTTGCGCATACGCTGTTCGGATGCGGCACCTGACACGATAGCGATTCCGACCCATGCCACCGACCAACAAGCTATTCGCGGCAAATCGACCTTCCAAGATGTTTGGCGTGCTGACCAGGCTCGCGCGTCTGTCGCTGATCGCAGCCATTGCCTCAGCGCTGGGATTTGCCGGCCACTGGCATTGGCTGCTCGATCTTTGTGCGCATTTTCGCTGGCAGTACCAGTTGGCGATGCTCCTGGGGCTGGTTGCCGCGGTCGTGACGCGCAAGCGCGGAACGGCAGCGGTTCTCATCGTCGCTGCGCTCGTTAACGCCTGGTCGCTCGCGACGGCGAACGGTCCGGCGCAGGACGCTCACACTTCCGTTGCTGGAGCGCAACGATTGAAGCTGCTGCTTGCCAACATCCATCTCGACAACAAAAACCTCGCGCCGCTGTTGGCATTGATTGAGCGCGAATCCCCGGACGTGGTGGGAATTCTGGAATTGTCGCCGCAAGCGGCGGAAACGCTCGCGGTGCTCGAACCGCGGTACCCGAACAGTGCAATCAATCCGCGCGATGACCCGTTTGGCATCGGCCTTTATTCGCGCTTGCCCGCGCGTATTTTGCAATCCACCATGCCGCCGCTCGATCTTCCGGTCATGCAGTTGCAGTGGACCGATCCGCAACCCGGCAAGCTTTGGCTCGTGCACCCTTTTCCACCGATCGGCAGCGAGGCAACGCAGTGGCGCAATATACAACTGGAGCACATCGCCACGCTGATTCGCGGCGACGAGAGCGCCGTGCTCGCGGGCGATCTCAACACCACGCCCTGGTCCGCCGCGTACCGCCAATTGCGAAACGACGCGGCACTTCTCGACAGCAGCGCCACCCAATGGGCCTGGCCAACCTGGTTCGGGCCGCATTGGTGGACCGGCGTGATGGCCGTGCCCATCGACCATGTGCTGCACGCCTCCGGCTGGCGGGTAATCCGTCACCAAATCGGTCCCGACATCGGCTCAGACCATCGGCCAATCATCGTCACGTTGGAGCGTGTTGGATCGCGGGACTGACGCGGCCTGTCGGCGAATCAATAGCGAGCTGGAGCATAATTCGGGCGACATACGCGACTTAACTTCTTATTGGCACGAGTCGCACTATCACTGGATTTCGGCGCTCAGCGCCATTGATGAGGTCGCATTGACCAATCGCGAAGTCGCAGCTCGGATCGCCGAAGCCAACATGTACGTGAAGGCCGCCTTCCATTCATCGGACAATGAACGAATGGCGCAGTTGATTGGCTGGGCGCGCCAGATTGCTGCGCCGTTGGCCGAGGTCGGACACGCCGAAGCAATGTGGTTGCTTTGCACTTTGCCCGGCGATGGATCGCTAACGAACAAAGAGTTTGACGTCGCCTATCGCGCTCAAGTGGAGGCTGCGGCTGCGGCAGGTTCGATCGAGGCGCAGTTTCGCTTGGCCTGTGAGCTTGACCAACCCGAGACTCGCGAAAGATCTGCGGACTTGTTCAAACAAGCAGCGCAGGCCGGCTATCCATATGCCATGTGGTGCCATGGTCTCGACTTGCTGGCAGGCAATGGTCTGGCGAAGAACGAGCTGGCGGGCCTTGATTACATTCGCCGCGCGGGGGAATTGAAATTCGAAGGCGCCATCCATTTCATCTCTGCAGCGTATGGCTCGGGATCTCACGGCTTTCCTATCGACAAGGAACAAGCCGCACTGTGGTGGAAGCGTCTCGCAGATACGGATTTGATTCGCTACTAAACGGCCCTCACAAGTTGTGAACGACCGATCGATCAATCAGGTCGTCCATGTCTGATCGGAACGGAATACCGCCAAACGCCGATATTGCGGACCGCTGGCGGTCAAGGTGGCAAACGATCTGCGCATCGGTCCGGTATCGGCGCTAGGCGTGCTCCCGCGAACCGCGCCCACGATAGCGGCAGCTGGGCTAGAATCTGCGCGTGAAGCGGGGGTGCCGGGCGATACTGTCTGGCTGAGACAGTCCCTTAGAACCTGATCCGATTTGCATCGGCGTAGGGAGCTTCGAGCGCTGCGCCCATGGCGTGGCTTTCGCCGCCGCTTCGTCCCCCCACCGACTCCGGAGCGACGATGAACGCGGTGACTGCCGATCTGATGCAACAAGCCGAGCAACTGTCGGCCGACCTGACGCGCCCGATTCCCGGCTCGCGAAAAATCTATGCGCACGGTAGCCGCGACGATCTGCGCGTGCCGATGCGTGAAATCGCACAGGCGCGCACGCCCAAGTCCTTCGGCGCCGAGATCAATCCGAGTCTGGCGGTGTACGACACCAGTGGTCCATACACCGATCCGTCGGTGCGCATCGATCTGCGTCGCGGCCTGTTCCCGATGCGCCAGCGCTGGATCGATGAGCGCGGCGACACCATGCAGTTGAGTGGCCCGACGAGCCGCTTCGGCCAGGCTCGCCACGCAGACGCTGCCACCCAACACCTGCGCTTCGAACACATCCGCGCGCCGCGCGTGGCTAAATCCGGGTCGAACGTCAGCCAGATGCACTATGCGCGGCGCGGAATCGTTACGCCGGAGATGGAGTACATCGCGATCCGCGAGAACCAGCTCATCGAGCAATTGCGCGATCAGAATCTGCTGCGCCACCACGCTGGCGAAAGCTTCGGCGCCAACTTGCCGAAATTGGTGACGCCGCAATTCGTGCGCGATGAAGTTGCCCGCGGTCGCGCAATCATTCCATGCAACATCAATCATCCGGAATTGGAGCCGATGATCATCGGCCGCAACTTCCTGGTGAAGATCAACGCCAACATCGGCAACTCCGCGGTGACAAGTTCCATCGCCGAAGAAGTCGAGAAGATGGTCTGGGCAATCCGCTGGGGCGCAGACACGGTCATGGATTTGTCCACCGGGAAGCACATCCACGAAACCCGCGAATGGATCATTCGCAATTCGCCCGTGCCGATCGGTACCGTGCCGATTTATCAGGCGCTGGAGAAGGTCGATGGCAAAGCCGAAGAGCTGACCTGGGAGATCTTCCGCGACACGCTGATCGAGCAAGCCGAACAAGGCGTCAGCTATTTCACGATTCACGCTGGCGTGCGTTTGAAATACATCCCGCTCACCGCCAAACGCGTCACCGGCATCGTCTCGCGTGGCGGCTCGATCATGGCCAAGTGGTGCCTCGCGCATCACAAGGAGAGTTTTCTCTACGAGCGCTTCGAAGAAATCTGCGAAATCATGAAGGCCTACGATGTGTCCTTCTCGCTGGGCGATGGACTGCGCCCAGGCTCCATTGCCGACGCCAACGACGCTGCGCAATTCGGCGAGCTGGAAACCCTGGGCGAGCTCACACAGATTGCCTGGAAGCACGATGTGCAAACCATGATCGAGGGCCCCGGCCACGTGCCGATGCACCTCATCAAAGAGAACATGGATAAACAGTTGCGCGAATGCGGCGAAGCGCCGTTTTATACCTTGGGGCCGCTCACCACCGACATTGCACCGGGCTACGATCACATCACCAGCGCCATCGGTGCGGCGATGATCGGTTGGTACGGCACGGCCATGCTGTGCTACGTCACACCCAAAGAACACTTGGGATTGCCGAACAAACACGACGTGCGCGACGGCATCATCACCTACAAGATCGCGGCGCACGCGGCCGACCTGGCCAAGGGCCATCCTGCCGCGCAAGTGCGCGACAACGCGCTATCGAAGGCGCGCTTCGAGTTCCGTTGGGAAGATCAGTTCAACCTGGGCCTGGATCCTGAAAAAGCCAAAGAATTCCACGACGAAACGTTGCCCAAAGAAGCCCACAAACTGGCGCATTTCTGTTCCATGTGCGGCCCACACTTCTGCTCGATGAAGATCACCCAGGACGTGCGCGACTACGCGGCTGCAAAGGGCATGGAAGACGACGAGGCCGCTCTCGCGCAGGGCATGGCTGAAAAAGCTGCGGAATTTCGCGAGGCAGGTGCGGAGATCTACCGGCCGGCTTGAGGGTGGTGAATTTCGATAGGCGTCGCATTGACACGAGGGTCTGACCGCAATTCGAGATGCGCATGCTTGCGCATGCGCCATCTCCATGCTGTGGAGGCTTCGCGTCGAACTGCGCCATTAGCCTTCTTCGTGCCACGAATGGTGGCAGAAAAGGCACTGTTTGGCCATTGACGTTTTGAGTAGAGCGCTGCAGCGGGGACAAGGCGGTCCCGGCGCGATTGCGCGTCGTCTGCCGCGGTGGGAAACCCAGGTTTCGGCTTGATCTTGATCGCAACCTGTAATCGCGCGCAGTTCAGCTATCGCAATGCTCGGCTGCGCGTTGTTCATCGCCTCCACGATGCGCCGAAAGCTTTCCGCCGGGATCGCAAGTTCCGGAATTTCTTTTCCGCAGCAATCGCAGGTTGGCATCGACACTAATCGGGAGTCATTTTGTTTTCGTCAATTCGGCACCAGCGTATCGATCACGTGCCCGACATAGTCGTCGAACGCATCGGAGCTTAAGCGCGACGCGCGGAACTGCAGCGCGAGTTGCAGGAAGCCGACGTATGTGGAGTACGTCAATCGTGCGCGGTGGTCGGCGTCGATGGGCGTCATGCCGGCTTGCGCAAATACGCGAGCCAGATAGGCGATGCGTTCGTTCGAGACGCGTTCCATGACCGGCGCGACCACCGGATGGTCGGCGGCTTTGAGGAGCGCGGCGTAAATCTTGTGCGAGCGCATTTCGCGGCTGGTCTGACGGAACAACTCGCGCAGACGCTTGGTGGGGTTTTCGATTTGTTCGGCGCGCGCAATGGTGTTGTGGTTGTCGGTGTCTTCCCAGCGCTTGAGCGCCGCTTCGATCAGCGCATCGCGGGTGCTGAAGTGCCAGTAAAAACTGCCCTTGGTGACGCCCAAGCGGCGCGCAAGCGACTCGACGGCCACGGCGGCAACGCCCTCTTCGGCCATCAACTCGAGCGCGGCTATTTCCCAATCCTGCGCGGATAAGCGCTGGCGCTCGGGTTTGTCGGTCGCTGTGTCGATTTCTGCTAATTCGATGTTTGTCATAGCCGCGTAGAAGACCCGTGAACACACTCCATACGCAAGCGTATTGACAGCACTCCTGGCAGTCAACATACTCGACCGTATGGAAACGATTGCATCGACGGCGCTGCTGAAACGGCCCACGGCCGACGGGCTGGTGTTGACTGTCGAAGCCTTCGGCGATGCGCGCCATCCGCCATTGATTTTCGCGCACGGATTCGGGCAGAACCGACAGGCGTGGCGTGGTAGCGCCGGTACGTTGGCCGAACAGGGTTGGTTCGGGCTCGCGCTCGATGGCCGTGGTCACGGAGATTCGGGCTGGTTGCCGGACGGCGACTATCGGCTGGATCAGTTCGCCCAGGATCTGAACGAATTAGCGGGCGATCACCCTGGCGCCATTCTGGTCGGCGCGTCGATGGGCGGGTTGCTGGGCTTACTGGTTCAGGGCGAGCATTCGGAGAAACCGTTTCGCGCGATGGTGCTTGTCGATGTCACGCCGCGCTGGGAAACCGCTGGCGTCGATCGCATCTTGAGCTTTATGTCGGCGCATCCGGAGGGTTTCGATAGCCTGCAGCATGCGGCGGATGAAGTCGCGCGCTATCTGCCGCACCGCGAGCGCAAAGATCCGGAGCGCCTGCGCACGCAGTTACGGTACATAGACGGTCGCTGGCGCTGGCATTGGGATCCGCGCCTGATGGATCGCGTGGCGCAGGAAGCGGCAGGCTACATTCCGCGATTACAAGCGGCAGCGGCGAAGGTGGATGTGCCGCTGTTGTTGCTCAGCGGCGGTCGCTCGGATGTCGTCAGTCGCCACACCATCGATGAATTCCTGCGCCTCGTTCCGCAGGCCGAGCACGTCGAGATCGAGGACGCCACGCATATGGTCGTGGGCGATCGGAACGAGGTTTTCACCCGCGAGATTGCGCGGTTTCTGGAGCGGTTCCGATGAGCGATTCGGCTTTCGGAGCTTTGTCCGGGCTGTTTGGTCCGCTGCAGCGTTTCTTCCCGAGCATTCACATCCCGCAATTTGCAACCTGTCATTCACCGCTTTAGTCGGAGATCTGCATGTCATCCCTCATTCCCCTACTGTCACTGGTTTTGGTCGGCATCGGTTGCGCGTACGCCCGACTCGGCCTGAAACCGTGGACGGCGCTTTCGGCCGGTGCGCTGCTGCTCGCCACGCTTTACAGCGGCGCAGACTGGGTCACGCTCGGTTTGTGCTGGATTGTCTTCACCGGGACTGCGGTGGTGCTAAATTACGCGCCGCTGCGGATGAAACTGATCTCAGGACCGGCGCTCGATATGTACGTCAAGATCGCGCCGCAATTGTCGGATACCGAGCGCGTGGCGCTGGAAGCCGGCACCGTGGGCTTCGAAGGCGAGCTGTTCAGCGGCCGCCCGCGCTGGTCGAAGTTGTTGAAGGCCCCTGCCCCACAATTGTCGCGCGATGAGCAGAACTTCCTGGCCGGCCCGGTCGAAGAGCTGTGCGCAATGATAAACGATTGGGAGATCACCCATGAGCGCAACGATTTGCCGCCGCGCGTGTGGGATTTCCTGAAGAGCCATAAGTTCTTCGGGATGATCATCCCCAAGCGCTATGGTGGGCTCGAATTCTCCGCGCATGCGCACTCGGCGGTGCTGCAGAAACTTGCCAGCGTCAGCCCCACCCTATCTTCCACTGTCGCTGTGCCCAACTCGCTCGGGCCGGCCGAATTGCTGCTGCACTACGGCACCGATGAGCAGAAGAATCACTATTTGCCGCGGCTCGCCGATGGCCGGGATATCCCATGTTTTGGCCTGACCAACCCGTGGGCCGGCTCGGATGCAACCTCGATTCCCGACTACGGCGTTGTCGTGCGCGAGATCATCGACGGTGTGGAAACCCTCGGCGTGCGCTTGAACTTCGACAAGCGCTACATCACGCTGGCGCCGGTGGCCACAGTCATTGGTCTGGCGTTCCGTTTGCACGACCCGCAGCGGCTGCTCGGCGACAAGGAAGATATCGGCATTACGCTCGCGCTGATTCCGCGCGATACGCCGGGCATGGAAATCGGCAAACGGCACTTGCCGCTCAATATCCCCTTCCAGAACGGACCCATTCGCGGCGTCAATGTCTTCGTTCCGATTGAGCGTCTGATTGGCGGCGCAGCGTATGCCGGACAAGGCTGGCGCATGTTGGTCGAATGCTTGAGCGTTGGGCGGGCGATTTCGTTGCCATCGGGTTCGACCGGCGCGATGCGCGCAGCTGCGATCGTCACCGGCGCATATGCCCGCATCCGCAAGCAGTTCGGCATGTCGATCGGCCGCTTCGAAGGTATCGAAGAGGCGCTGGCGCGCATTGGCGGTTTGACCTACGCGATGAGCGCGTTGTCGCGAGCCACAGCGGCTGCAGTCGATCAGGGCGAGAAGCCGGCCGTGCCTTCCGCCATCGCCAAATACCACGCGACCGAGGTTGGTCGGAATGTGGTTCAGGATGCGATGGATATCCACGGCGGCAAGACCATCATCATGGGGCCGAAGAACTACCTGGGCCGCTCCTGGCAGGGTGCTCCTATCAGCGTCACCGTGGAAGGCGCCAATATCCTCACGCGCAATATGATCATCTTTGGTCAGGGCGCGATTCGCTGCCATCCGTATGTGCTCAAGCTCATGCAAGCAGCAGCGATCGCTCATCCCGAAGAACGGATCCGCGCCTTCGATCGCACCTTGTTTTCGCATGTAGGTTTTGCGATCTCGAACGCTGCGCGTGCGCTGCTGTTCGGGCTGACGCATAGCCGTATCGGCACGGCGCCCAAGGCCGATCGTTACACACGGCGCTTTTACCGCAAGCTGTCGCGCTACAGCGCGGCGCTGGCGCTCGTGGCCGACACCTCTATGCTGATCTTGGGCGGCAAGCTCAAGCAGAAGGAACGTATCTCTGCGCGCCTCGGCGACGTGCTCAGTCAGTTGTACATCGCCTCCAGTATGCTCAAGCGCTTTGAAGACCAGGGCCGGCCGGAACTCGACCGCCCGCTGCTGGCGTGGGCGTTCCATGACTGCGTGGCGAAGATGCAAACCGCTCTGGATGGTGTGCTGCGCAATTTCCCAGTGCGCCCCGTCGCGTGGGTGCTGCGCGCACTGGTGTTTCCGCTGGGTCGCCGGGAACACGCGCCGAGCGATCGACTGGGGCGCCGTGTGGCAACCTTGTTGATGTATCCGAATGAGGCGCGCGATCGGCTTGCGGAGTTTTGCTATCTGACGCCGAGTGCATTCAACGAGATTGGCAAGATCGATGCTGCGCTCAGAGTCATCATCGATGCCGAACCGATCGAACGTAAAGTGATCAAGGCGCTGAAGTCCGGAACCATCCAGGCGCTGGAGCCTGTGCAGCAGATGCTGGAGGCCGTGCAGTATGGCGTGATTGCGCCCGACGAGCGCGTTCAGCTGGAACGCGCCCGACAGCTCACCGCCGAGATCATCGCGGTCGATGAGTTCGAGACCGCCGATCTCGTGGCCGGGCGCGCTCGCGATCCGCAGCGTCCGCATCTGAAGAGCGCCGCATGAGCGCGGCGCTCAAGCTCTGGCGCAAACTGGGGTCCAATGGACCTGGGCGTTGGCTGGCTTCCCGCCTCATCTGCTTTCGCGCGCCATACTTTCGCAGCATTGCGCCGCTGCTTGTGCGCCTGGAACCAGGAACGTGCGAGGCAACTATTCGCCATCGTTGGAGCGTGCAGAACCATATCGGCACGGTGCACGCAATTGCGTTATGCAATCTCGCCGAGTTCTGTGCGGGCCTCGCCACCGATGCCGCAATGACGCCGGGCATTCGCTGGATACCCAAAGGCATGACCGTCCGCTACCTGAAGAAGGCCAGCGGCAGGATGCGTGCCGTCGGGACGCTCGCAGCGATTGGCGATGTGGGTGCCGGCGCGGATCGCGATTGCACTGTCGAGGTTCGCGATCCGCAGGGCAACGTCGTCTTCGACGCAAAAGTTACGATGTATATCAGTCCCTCCAAGCGCTGATTTGCTGCAGTGCACGTTAGGCGTCGGCGGGCTGGTTGATCTCGATGTAACGGCCGGGGGCTCTTCCTCCAGATGTCCCTGGTCGCCTGAAAAGGCAGTTTTTGCCCAATTTGGGCGATTAATTCCTGTGTCTGTCATCGAACCGCCGTGCGCAGCTGTTGCGCCGTCGTTTGCGTGAGGACCACCCTGTATGGCGCACTGCAGCAATTCACAGCACCGTCATCAATACGCCGACGTACGTTCCGGTTGTTGACGAAGTCAGGACTGCAAGCGTAGCGTGCGCCCCGGTCGTGGGGGCAAGCCTTGCAATGAGGCAACACGCCAAAGCGAAAACCAACCGGTCTTCGCCATCGTTCATTCGGGAGGAGTATGAACACTGCATCGAAAGGCGGCGCGTTGGCGCTGTTGCTGTTCTTTAGTGGTCACGCGATGGCCAACACGTTGAACCAAAACGTTTCCTGGACTGTGGACCGCTCCGGCACCACGGCAAAGTACCGGGTTGTTGCCTATGGCGACTCGATTTTTGCCGGCTACAACGGATCGGTAAGCAATGCGGCGCGCTATGCGGCACCAACCGTCGATGCCGAGTACCTGTCGGCCAAATGGAATGCCGACATCGAGAGCATTCGCCGCGCCAAGTCGGGCGCAATCGCTTCGGATGTCTATCAGAACAAGATCGTCGCCGAGCGCTCCTACATGCAGGCCGCTTCTACGCGTGTGGTGAGCTTCGAGATGTGCGGCAACGACGGATTGCAGGCGCGTTCGGCGTTCAAGGGCCAGTCGGGCACGTGCAATTACAGCGGCCTGACGGCTGCCGTGAATAACTGCAAGACCAGTGTCGCCTTGGCGATGGATTACATCAACGCGAACGCGCATCCAAATACGCGTCTGAAGATCATCTCCAACCTCTACTACCCCGGCTACAACGCCGACAACGTGCAAAGCACGTGTCGCGATTCAGCCACCGGCGCGACCGTAAACCTGCGCGATCGTTTCTTGCCGGCCATTGCGACGATGAATTACTGGATGTGCGAATACGCGAGACAGAAGGGTTTCGCTTGCGCCGACAGTTTCGCGCAGTACATGGGTGCGGATTTCGACAGCAACGGCGACGGTCAAATCGATTCTGACGCGCTGCGCTATGTGGCCGGCGAGAGCGAATCGAGTTACGTCAATCGCATAGCGACCACACTGCGTGCGACCTTGCGCGATGCGAACACCAAGTTCGTTTCCTCCAGCAGCAGCTTCGACTACATTCAATCCGACGATACCCATCCGACGTTCACCGGTGGCACGGTGTCGGCCGGCCTTTGGGGTGGCAGCACCGGAACTGGGGCGCCGCGCTACACCAGCTTTACCGGTGGCAAGAGCCCGATCTGGAACCAGTTCGGACACGAGCGTATGGGTTGGGCTTTGTCGGTGTACGATCCAGCCAGCCCTTAACTTCGGTTGTTGGTTGTTGGTTGTCGGATTGCTTAGGCAGGCGCCGCAGATGCGGCGCCTGCTTTCGCCACAACGGTTTGGCCCGCAGTAATCGACGAAAGCTATGACCGCTGAATCGCCCGATGGTGTGCGAATTGTTCGCGAGTCCAGCGGCGGCAGCCTGGTGGTTGGCGCCATTGTGGCCGTGTTTGTGTTGGCCATCATTTCGGTCACGTTGCTGATGCAACAGCAGAAACCATCCGCAAAACAGCTAGCCATTGAGCCAGCAGCGCGGGGCTCTCAGATGGCCGATTCGGATACTGCGGCTCCGACACTCTCACTTACAACAACGCCAGCGCCGACGCTTGATTCGCCGAGGCCAGCGTCGCAACTGCGATTGCCAAACGTATCAAGCGAGACGCCAGCGGAATGGCGCACTGGCGATGCCAACGATCTCGCGACCTATTTTTCCCCGGGCGATCCAGTGCCGACGGGACGGGAACTCATCGAAGCGCTACGTGCGAGCGGCGAAACTGAAGGACTTGCTGCGTTCAATCCGCCAGGAACGGTGCCATTGATGGCCGGCATTGCCGTGCCGCCCGATTACGTATTGCCGCCTGGCTACGTGCGCCATCATCAAGTTACCGATGAGGGTGAGCCGCTGGAAGCGATCCTGATGTTCGCGCCGGACGTGGAATTGCGCGACGCTTCGGGTAACCTGGTTTCGATTCCCGAAGACCGCATTGTCCCGCCTGAAATGGTACCACCGGGACTTCCGATTCGGCAGATATCGCTGCCGCCCTCCGGTTGAGCCCACCGCTTCGAATCGCAGGTTTGCAACTGGCGGGAATCCTCGCCAGCGCCCTGTTGCTCGGGCTGTATGCGCGCGGCTTTTGGCCCTTGGGCTTTGTGGCCTTGGTGCCCTGGCTGCTGACGCTGCCGAGCTTACGCTGGCGCGGGGCGATGGCATCCGGCGCGGCAATGAGCATGGCGTTCAGCGCGGCTGTTTTCGGCTGGTTCGGCATTGCCGTTGGCGAGTTCACTGGAATCGGCAATGCGGCTGGCACCGTTCTGTTGATCGCCCTGGCGCCACTGCTGCAACCGCAGTTCATCGCCTACGCTGTCGCCATGCCAGCTCTCGATCGGCGCTTCAACGCGCCGCACGCTTGCCTTGGCGCGGCATGCGTTTGGATCGCGTGCGAATGGTGGTGGCCAAAACTGCTCGGCGATAGTTTGGGTCATGGCATGGCGCCAGCCACGTACTTGCGTCAGGTCGCCGACCTGGGCGGTGTGGCTGCCGTCACATGGCTCCTGCTGATTGCGAATGCGGCGTTGGCGTACGCGCTGCGTGCCATCGGGTCATGGCGCAGCGCGGCCCTGTGGATCGGCCTCGCCGCGTCGATCCCGTGTTTGATGTGGGGTTATGGCCATTGGCGGCTGACGCAATTGAAGGCGGTGTTCGCCGATGAGGTGCCCTGGATACGCATCGGCATGGTGCAAGCCAACCTTGTCGACTACGAAGGCCGCCGCCAAAGCTTTGGTACCTATGGCGTGGTGCGCCGAGTCCTGGATACGCATTTCCAGCTCTCGATGGACGCAATCGCGCAGCATGGCGCCGAAGCATTGCTGTGGTCGGAAACCGTCTATCCGACGACGTTCGGCCAACCGCGCAGCAGCGATGGCGAAGCCTTCGACACGGAAATCCGCGATTTCGTGGCGAGCACCGGCGTGCCGCTGCTGTTCGGCACTTATGAGCGCGATGCCGCGGGCGAATACAACGCTGCGGTCTTGCTCGAGCCTGGCCGCACCGTTGGCGCTTACCGGAAAACGCACCCATTTCCGCTGACCGAACATGTGCCCGCGTGGCTCGATTATCCGTGGCTGCGCGCCTCGCTACCGTGGACCGGGACCTGGCAACGCGGCGACGGCGCGCGCCTGTTGCCACTGCGCGCGCCGGGACGCGAGCTGCAAATCGCGCCGCTCATCTGTCTCGACGATGTGCGCCCGCAACTTGCGATCGATGGCGCGCGTCTCGGCGCGCAGGCGCTGGTCAGCTTGTCCAACGATGCATGGTTCAGTCGCGACGGCAACGGCGCACGTCTGCACTTGTGGGTAGCCAGCTTTCGCAGCATCGAAACTCGGCTGCCGCAACTGCGGGTGACGACCAACGGCTTGACGGCTTTCGTCGATCCCAGCGGCGAGGTGCTGGCGAGCGCGGCCCAAGGCGATCAGGCCGTGCTCGGCGGCGCGGTGCCGATCCGCGATCCGCCGCGAACCCTCATGGTGCGCTGGGGGGATTGGGCTGGCGGCGCGGCAACCTTGGTATTGCTGATGTTGGCCGCAGCAATGTGGTGGCCGAAACGTCGGCCCTACACGCCCAAGATGCAGGGCGCGTTGTTGCCCACGGCGTGGCGCTGGGCCACCGCGTTGCTTCGTGCTTTGGCTGTCGCGGGTTTACTGTGGCTGTTTCTGGGCATGTTGCGCGACGGTTTTTCGGTGTACTCGATCAAGCAACTTCAGTTCTATGCCGGTGCCGTGGTCTTGCCTTTGATGTCCGCCTGGGCGATTCGCCGCTGGTGTGCGTTCGCTGCGCGCATCGATGGCGGGCTGTTGATCCTTCAGCAGCGCGCACAGCGCATCGAGATTCCATTGCAATCGCTGGCAACGCTGCGCACTTGGCGATGGCCCGTGCCGATGCCTGGACTCGATCTCGTGCTGTCATCGGGACGACGATTTTCGCTGGCTACGCCAGATCCGCTGGGTATCTCTGAAGCGATATCGACGGTCGCGCCAAAGGCTGTTGTCGATGCGAACAACGTTGCGAGTTTTGCGCGGCATCGCGCCGCCGCTGGCCATCGTTGGCTCGACAGCGCGTTGGTGAAATTTGTGCTGTTTCCGTTACTCCCTGCACTGATCGCATTTCGCTTGCATCAGATCATCGCTTTCGGCGGCACCTTCGGCGAGTACTACACGTTCGGATTGACAGCGTATTTGTCAGCCCTTTCCATCTGGTGGGCATCGTGGTCGCTTGGCCTGATGGTGTATGCAGCTGCGTTGCGAGTCATCGGCGAAGTGCTGATGCTGATGTTCCTCGCCACTGGCGCACGCCAAGCCGCTCCCGCGCGGCATGTGGTCGAGTGGCTGCTGCGGCTTGGCTTTTACCTCGGCGTACCTGCATGGCTGCTGGTGCGCATCCTGTTCAACTGACGGAGACACTCGACTCGCCAAGTCTCCTCAGCCAGTCAGGCACTCTTTTCCCTGCAGCCCCCTGCATATTGGCGCCTTCGCGGGATGGATGAAGTAACGCGTCCCTTGCCATTTGGGCGAGCCATGCTGGGGCCTTGCTCAAGGGGTCGCAGCTGGCTTGCTCTCAGTAGCTTTCGGCGCCGCGGTTTCAGCCGGTTTGCTGTCTGCTTTGGTTTCCGCTGGCTTGCTGTCAGCTGGCTTGTTATCCCCGCCGCTGTCGGTCGCCGACCCACTCTCGACAAGATTTCGCTTTTTGTCTTTCTCGCCCTTGAAATCGGTTTCGTACCACCCTCCCCCCTTCAAGCGAAACGACGCTGCAGTCACCGCCCGACGCACGCCAGGCGCACCGCATTTCTCGCAAACATCGGGGTCGGGATCCGAAAGTTTTTGCAAACGGTCAAAACTTTGACCGCAAGCATCGCACTCAAAGGCATAAATAGGCATCGACAAACTCCAGTAGCAACATCGCGACTCCGCGCGACGAGCCGGGCAAATAGGGCGTATCAGTCGCGATTCAAGAGCCTCGCCACGTAACGCGCGACGAGATCGATCTCGAGATTGATCGGGGCGCCGACGCGCAATTCGCCGAAGGTGGTATGCGCCAGTGTATGCGGAATCAGCGTCACGCCAAAACGATCGTCGCCTACCGAATTAACCGTCAGGCTGACGCCGTTCACGGCAATGGAGCCCTTTACTGCGACAAAGCGCGCCAGTTCAATTGGCAGCGAAAAGGTCCACCGTTCATCGTCAACGCTCAGCACGCTGCCGGTGGCGTCGACATGTCCCGTCACCAGGTGTCCGCCGAGCAGGCTCGACGGTGTCAACGATGGTTCCAGGTTGACGCCGGCCCCAATGGACAGCGAGCCCAAGGCCGTTCTGGCCAGCGTCTCGCGCGATACATCCGCGGTAAAGCTGCCCGAAGCAGGATCGAGGGCGGTCAAGCAAACCCCGGATACCGCGATGCTGTCGCCCAGGGCGATCGGGCCTAGTGCGCCTGCCGCGTAGCGAATGCCGATCCGCTGGCCATTCTCCGTTGCCGCCACCGTCTGGATGCGCCCGACGGCGCGGATCAAGCCTGTAAACATCGAACTCTCACGGTTGTCTTCGCAGAATAGCGCGCAAATCCGCGCCCACGGGCTCAACCGAATGCCACTGCCATTCGCTGACAGCCAGGGATTCGGGCGCCGAAACCACAAAAGCCGGCAGCGAGCGATGGCCGAGAATACGTGGCGCGATGTAGAGCACGATCTCATCGACCAATCCGCTCGCGAGCAACGCGCCGGAGAATGTGGCGCCTGCCTCAACCCAGACCTCGTTCATTCCGCGCTGGCCGAGCGCAAACATCAAGCGCGCCAACTGCTCGGAACTGTGTGTGTCGGCCAGCGCCAAGTGCTCGACACGCTGATCGAACTCCGGATGGCTTGCATGCGCCAACGTCGCGTGAACCACCGGCCCATGTTCGCTGAGTAGCGCTGCGCCCGCCGGCAGTCGTCCATGACGATCGACGATCACGCGCGCGACGGCGCGCATCGGCGGCGACTCCGGCAAGCGCACCGTGAGTTTGGGATCGTCGGTAAGCACGGTACCAATGCCCGTAACGATCGCGCTCGATCGCGCGCGCCAGCGGTGCACGTCCAGTCGCGCGGGGGCGCTGGTAATCCACTGGCTGCGTCCATCTGGCAGCGCGATTCGACCGTCGGCCGATTGCGCCAGCTTGACCCGAACATAGGGACGGTGGCGCAGGACTCTGGAGAAGAATCCCAGGTTCAATTCGCGCGCTTCATCGCTGCAGACGCCTGTTTCGACTTCGATCCCTGCGCTGCGTAGTCCCGCGATGCCGCGACCATCGACTGCTGGAAACGGGTCTTCGTTGGCGATCACCACACGTTTGATACCTGCGGCAATCAGCGCATCCGCGCACGGGGGCGTGCGCCCATGGTGCGCGCAAGGCTCCAGCGTGACATACGCTGTGGCGCCGCTCGCGCGCTCGGCGGCGGCACGCAGCGCAAAAACTTCTGCATGCGGCCCGCCGGTCCACTGGTGCCAACCTTCGCCGACGTTTTCGCCATCTTTCACGATCACGCAGCCGACGCGCGGATTCGGATCGGTGGTGTACATGCCGCGCTCCGCGAGCGCGATTGCAGTTCGCATCCAATCTTGATCGCTCATAGCGGCTTGACCATGATGGTGACAGCGGCACCCGGCAAAACTCGCCGCTCAAGCGGTTCCCAGCCCAGGCTTTCGTACAGCCTGCCGCTGCCGTCGGTGAAGAGATAAAGCTTTTCGAAGTGGCATAGCCGGGCGCGTTCGATGACAGCTTCAATCAGGCGTCGGCCCAGCCCACGACCACGCCACGCCGGTTGCACGATCACGCTCGCAAGCCACGGGCCGTACTCGTTGAGCTCTGGCGCATCCTCGGCAATCAGGCTTGCGGAGCCCAGCAACTCGTTGCTGTCAGACAGCGCCACAAATGTGGCGGGAAACTCGCCATCCAGATGCGCTTGCAGCTCGCGACGCGCATCGTCCAGCGACCACGGCGCCATCAGCTCGCCCCATTCGCTGTGATGCCAACGCGCCAGCCGCTCGACGTGCTCAGGCACGTTATTGAGCGAATCGATGCGCACGCTCACCGTTTGACCGGCGCATCGCTCAGCAGAGGGAGTTGTTGCGTGCTCAATCCCGGCAGCTCTTTTTCCAGCTTTTCGACTTCCTCGCGAAACGCCTGCACGTCCTCGAAACGCCGATACACCGAAGCGAAGCGAACGTAGGCGACCTGATCGATGCGTTTAAGTTCTTCCATGACCCATTCGCCCATTTTCCCCGCGGGCACTTCGCGCTCGCCGCTGGTGCGCAGATTGCGCATGACGACATCGATGACGTGATCGATGTCGACGATAGACACCGGGCGCTTTTCGAATGCGCGCGCCAGGCCGCCGCGCAGTTTTTGCTCGCTGAAAGCTTCGCGGCGCCCATCCCGCTTGACGATCGACGGCATTTTGATTTCCGCCGTCTCGTAAGTGGAAAAGCGCCCATTGCAACTCGGGCACTCGCGCCGACGGCGAATTTGCATGCCGTCCTCGGTGACGCGCGAATCAACGACGCGAGTGTCGTCGTGGCTGCAGAAAGGGCATCTCATGGGCGCACGGGGACTTGAGCGCGCCCCTGTAGGCGCCGCCTGAAGAAAAAGCGGGGGCACGGGGTGCGGGAAATGCGACAGAACGACATGGCGCCGCAAGTGTAGCGGCCGTCTAGCGCCCCGTGCTCAGTGCCCCGTACCGCGCTTCGCATTTTCATCGGTCCCCTACCCGCGCGCGTATACCGGTAAACGGCGACACTGTGCCGTCACCGCCTCGCGCACGCGGGCGATAACGCTGGCGTCGGTCGGCGCCGCGAGCACATCGGCAATCCAGCCCGCGAGATCGCGCGCGTCGCTTTCGAGGTATCCACGGGTGGTAATCGCTGGCGTGCCGATGCGCAGACCGCTGGTCACGAACGGCGAGCGCGGATCGCCCGGCACCGCGTTCTTGTTGACGGTGATGTGTGCCGCACCGAGCGCCGCTTCGGCGTCTTTGCCGGTCAGTTCCTGGCCGATCAAGCTCAACAAGAACAGGTGGTTTTGCGTGCCACCTGAGACAATCTTGTAGCCCCGGGCAACCAAGGTATCGGCCATCGCCTGGGCGTTCTTGATCACTTGCGCTTGATAGGCCTTGAACTCCGGCTGCAAGGCTTCCAAAAAGGCCACTGCCTTGGCCGCGATGACGTGCATCAACGGCCCGCCCTGGGTGCCGGGAAAGACCATCGACTGCAACTTCTTTTCGATCTCGGGATTGGCCTTTGCCAGGATGATGCCGCCGCGCGGTCCGCGCAATGTTTTGTGCGTGGTACTGGTGACCACATCGGCGAACTGCATCGGGCTTGGATACACGCCAGCGGCAACAAGACCCGCAACGTGCGCCATATCGACGACGAAGTACGCGCCCACGTCTTTAGCGATCTGCGCCATGCGCGCCCAATCCACAACTTGCGAATACGCGGAGAACCCGCCGATCAGCATCTTCGGTTTGTGCTCGTGCGCGAGGCGCTCCATTTCGGCGTAATCGATCAGCTCAGTCGCCGGATCGAGACCGTATTGCACGGCATTGAACAACTTGCCGGAGAAATTTACCTTTGCGCCGTGGGTCAGATGGCCACCGTGCGCCAAGCTCATGCCGAGTATGGTGTCGCCCGGTTGCAGCAGCGCCAGGAATACGGCCGCATTGGCCTGCGAACCGGAGTGCGGTTGCACGTTGGCGTAGTCGGCGCCGAACAGCGCCTTGGCGCGATCGATGGCGAGTTGCTCAGCGACATCCACGTGCTCGCACCCGCCGTAATAGCGCTTGCCCGGATAGCCTTCTGCGTATTTGTTGGTCAGCAACGAACCTTGCGCGGCCATCACGCGTTCGCTTGCGTAGTTCTCTGAGGCAATCAATTCGACATGATCTTCCTGTCGGACAGCTTCAGCGGCTATGGCGGCAGCCAGTTCGGGGTCGAATTCGGCAAGGGTCGATTGAGTGGTCATGGGATCAAGGTCGAGCCAACGAAGAATCGGGAGCATAGGGCTTTTTCTGGTACGCGGACCCATGATCCGCGTGTTGGGTCTTGCGCTTCTGGATTCAGACCGTAATCGGCACTGCGCAAATGACCCAACCATGACTTCCTGCCTGTAGCGCTCCGCGCATTGGTGTTTTAGTCTACTAACACACCAACGCATCAACGTCGGAGAACGACATGAACAAGCGAGTACACATTTACCTGATTTTGGCCGCCATGGTCGGTTTGTGCGTTGCCAGCGCGGCGCGTCAAGTACACGAAAACAACGGGCCGACATCGCTGGCGAGCGTACCTGGGCGCATCGTTTCGACGCTGTTCGATGCGCCTTCGGCGCCGATTCCCGCCGATTTGCCGGTTTTTGAGATGCCGGCGGTTGTCGCTACGCCGACGCGTGAAGAGCGCATCGCTGCCTTCGCGGTGAAGAACCCGGGTGAAGATAACGCACTCGATATGCCGTTCTTCTCCTTCGGTGGCTCCGCGAGCGCGGAGTGATACGGGCATGAGCGTCGCCTGGAACGAAACCACACCGATTTACCGCCAACTGCGGGATCGGATCGTGGCCATGATTTTGGATGGAGAACTCAAAGAGGGGGACGCTGTGCCATCGGTGCGGCAAGTCGCTGTGGACTATCAAATCAATCCATTGACGGTATCTAAGGCTTATCAGGATCTTGCCGACGAGGCGCTGCTCGACAAACGACGCGGCCTCGGCCTGTTCGTCGGATCGGGAGCAAGAGAAAAGCTGCTGGAGCTCGAGCGAGAGCGCTTTCTGAAGGAAGAATGGCCAACCCTGCGCGCGCGTCTGACGCGCCTGGGTTTCGATCTCAACACGCTGCTGGCGGAGACACGTCAATGAGCGCCGTGATCACCGCGCGAAACCTAAGCAAACGCTTCAAACAAAAAGCAGCCCTGGACAACTGCAGCTTCAACGTCGAGCAGGGCCGAATTGTGGGCTTGATCGGCCCCAACGGCGCCGGCAAGACCACGGCGTTGAAAGCCATTCTTGGCTTGACACCCTACGACGGTGAGCTGACGGTACTTGGCCATCATCCGTTCAAGGATCGCTCGGCGCTGATGCAAGACGTGTCGTTCATCGCCGATGTGGCGATCCTGCCGCGCTGGATTCGCGTGTCTGAGGCCATCAAGTACGTCGAGGGAGTGCACCCGCGTTTCGTGCGGGCTAAGTGCGAGCGCTTTTTGAGCGCTACTGAGGTCAAGCCCAGCATGCGTGTTCGCGAGTTGTCGAAAGGCATGATCGCGCAATTGCATCTGGCGCTGGTGATGGCCATCGATGCGCGACTGCTCATTCTCGATGAGCCCACTCTGGGCCTGGATATCCTCTATCGGCGCCGGTTTTACGAGCAGTTGCTCAACGACTACTTCGATGAGTCGAGAACAATACTGGTCACGACTCACCAGGTCGAAGAAATCGAGCACATCCTGACCGATCTGCTGTTCATCAAGAGCGGCACGATCGCGCTGGCGGCCTCGATGGAGGAAGTGGCCGAGCGTTACTGCCAGGTGCTGGTCGGCAACGATCGACTTGAGGCGGCCCGAGAACTGCGACCGATCTCAGAGCGCAAGTTGCTCGGCAAGACCGCGCTGCTGTTCGATGGCGTCACGCCAGCGCAGGCGCGCGAATACGGCGAGGTTCATCAAGTGGGTGTTGCAGATTTGTTTGTTGCCGTGATGGGAGGTACAGCGTGAGCGCGCGTTTTCTAACCTTGGTGCAACGCGAGATTTGGGAACACCGCGGCGGCTTAATCTACACACCATTCATCGTTGGCGCGGTGATGATCGGTTTGTTTCTGCTCACCGGCGGCAGCACGTTCTATTGGAAATCGACCATCGACGGCTCGGGCAATATGGCCGAAGGCGCCCTCAAGATGGCCGAGACACAGTTGAACCCTGCACAAATGCAATTGATCGGGCAGGCGGCGCTGTGGAGCACGGCGCTGGTGTGGCAGATGGTGATGTTCATCGTGGTGTTCTTCTATTGCCTGGGTTCGCTGTACGACGATCGCCGCGATCGTTCTGTGTTGTTCTGGAAGTCGATGCCGGTATCGGATCTGGAAACCGTACTCAGCAAGGTGGTCACGGCGGTGGTTGTCGCTCCGTTGGCGATGTTGGCCGGCTTGATCGCCGGTCAGATCGTGCTCATGCTGCTGGGCGGCATCCTGGTTGCGATGCATGGCGGCAACCCCTGGAAACTGGTTTGGTCGCACCTCAACCCTTTCCTGATGTGGGCTCAGTTCGCGGTGGTCCAATGCGTGCAGGCGCTGTACTTGCTGCCGCTTTTTGCCTGGTTGATGCTCGCCAGCGCCTTTGCTCGCGGTCGACCGTTCCTTTGGGCTGTGTTGCCGCCCGTCATGCTTTCGATCGCTGAAAGCTGGTTGCGCTTCACTACCGATTTCGTTGTCAGCAAAGTGATCTGGGAGTTCATTGCGCGGCGCTTCGCGGCCGGTTTTGCGCCGGTATCGATCAACGCGGATTTTGGCGATACCAACGTCAATGCGGGTCTGTCCGGCACAAAGTACGCCGCAAATTTCGACGATGTTCTGGCGCGCGTGGCGAGTCTGGATTTGTGGGTGGGCGTGGCGATCGGTATTGCGTTCCTGGCCGGCGCTATCTACCTGCGGCGTTATCGGGACGACTCGACGAGTTGAGCTCGTACCCGACGCTGATCGTCATTCCCGTGAAGCGGAATCCAGTCACTTTGCATCCTAAACACTAGAAGTGCTGGATCTCCGCTATCGCGGGAATGACGCGAAAGGCGCCGGCAAGGCTTGAACGCAAGGCGACGTCACACATCGCCAAACATCGATTGCAATGCCGCAATCGCAGCCAGCCCGGCGGTCTCCGTGCGCAAGATGCGCGGGCCCAATCGCAACGCGGTTGCGCCGCGGCCAACGGCCAGATCGATCTCGCGCTCTGCCAATCCACCTTCGGGTCCCACGATCAAGCCGACGCGCGTCATGGCGGGAAGATGCTGCACACGACCGGTTGCTGCCGGGTCGAGCACCAATGTCTCGTCAGAAGCAAATTCCGCTATGGACATCGGCGCCGCAACCACTGGCACCACACCGCGCCCCGACTGCTCGGCGGCGCTGATCGCCACTTGCTGCCAGTGTTCGATCCGCCGCGCCAGGCGTTCGCCGTCGAGCCGCACTTCTACGCGCTCAGTATCGAGCGGAACGATGCGCGCTACACCGAGTTCTGTCGCTTTCTGAATCACCAGATCCATTTTTTCGCCGCGACAAATCCCCTGCCCTAAAGTGATTGCCAACGGACTTTCGGGCGCGGCGTCGATACGTTCACCGATGACAGCCGCACCGCCGGATTTGGTCAGTTTCGTCAGTTGCGCCAGATGCTCATTACCGGCGCCGTCGAACAGCCGAATCGATTCGCCTACGCGCACGCGCAGCACGGTCTGCAAGCGATGCGCGAGCGCATCCGGCAACGTTGTTTCAGTGCCGGCGGTAAATCGGTTGGGCAAGTAGCAGCGCCAAAGTCGCATAGCGCACTACTGGCTTTTACACGATTCACGCAAAGGCGGCTGGCGTAACCCGGAGGTGCGCTTGTGCCCTCGCGCGCGATCCATTCCCAAGCCGCGTGATGCCCTGGATTGGATAGCGGGTCTACGATCATTCACGCCCATGCCTCCATCTCACCTCAACTCCCCACCGGCGTCGTCAGCCGATGTGCGAGAAAGCGTCGCAGGAACCAGCGTCCAATGGCAAATCGCTCGGCCAGCTTGCGCGCGAGATGCGCCGTGGTGGGCGGGCGATTCAGCGCATGCGAGCTGCGCGCGGCTTGCATGATCAAGCCAGGGGACAGGCGTGCTTGCATTGAGAGCTGTCGCGCACAAGCGTCGCGATAGGCTTCATCCAACAGATCCTGACGCTTTGCAGCCGTATCGTTGCACGACGGAACGCGGTAAATGGACGTGGTCTTGTCGACGATCTCGAAGCGGTCCTCAAGGGTGTAACGCGTCCACAGATTCCAGTCCTCCAACTGGTCCATGTCTTCGGCGAAGCCGCCATGCCGCTCGTACAGGCGACGATGGAACAGCACCGTCTGGATCGGCATGAAGTTTTCGATCCACAAAGTCACGTGATTGAAGGGCATCTGAAAGCGCAACAACCAGTCGGTTTCGCGATAACGCAGTGGCTGTTGGGACTGGATATCCGTGGGGACTTCCCACGCAATACCATAGACGCCCGGCACGCCCAGTTGCAGCGCGCTCGATACCAATGCCTCCAAGTGATCGACGTAGAACGCATCATCGTCGTCGAGGAAATTCAGCCACTCGCCGCTGGCAAGCGAGAGCGCCAGGTTGCCTGCCTTGGCGCGACCCACGGGCGTGCCGGTAGAGCGGTATACCAAGCGCTCGCCCAGATGCTTAAATTCGTTCTCCAGCATCGCTTGCGATAGCGGCTCGCCGTCTTCGACGACGACGATTTCCACATTGGGGTAAGTCTGGCGTTCGACCGACAGGATCGCCTCGCGCAGCCATTGCGGGCGCTTATGGGTGCGAATGAGCACCGATACTTTCGGTGTGGATTCGCGCGGCGGAGCGACGAAAAAAACACCCTTGCGGCGGCGCTCAAAATCCCATCCCGCGAAGATCGGTTGGAAATGTTCGTTCGCCGCGACGCGTGTGCGGCGCCAGTAAGGCAACTGCCCGAATGCCTTGAAGATATTGTCGCGCAGTGCCTTGCGTCGTCCTGGAAATGCTTCGGGTACGCGCATCTCGCGCAGCAGCATGAGAAAGCCGACACGCACGTCGCGCCAGGTGCCATAACGCGCGCGCAAACATACGTTCGCCAGTGTCGATCCCATCACTTGTGCCGGCTTGATTTCGCCAGGCTCGCTGTAGCTCTCGTGCAGCACCGCCGCGTTGGCAACGTACTTAAGCTTGAACCCACGCGCGCGCAGGCGCCAGGACAGATCGACATCCTCGCCGTACAAGAACAGCTTCGGCTCGAAGCCGCCGACGGCATCGAAGGCGCTCTTGCGAAACAGCACCGCAGCGCCGCTGCACCAGTCGGTGTCGAGCGAAATCGGGTGGTAGTTCTTGGGATGCTCGAAGGGCGTTTGCCGGAACTCGAATGCGGCGGCCGATTCGTCGCTGGCCGCAGCATGGCTGAGCAGGGTCGTCAGTGCCCCAGGCAGCAATGCGGTGTCGGGATTCATCAGAAGCAGCCACGGCGTTTTCGCGCCCGCCGCCAACGCGTTGTTGGCTTTGCCGAAACCCAGGTTGGCATCGCTCATCGTCAACCGCAAAGACGCGAAGTGGCCTTCGAACCGAGCAACGGCAGCACGCACGATCTCGCGCGGCGCCGCGTCCAGCGAGTTATCCATGATCGCCACGTGCAGCGCGACGTCGCCAGCGTGCTCGACAAGGCTGCCGAGCAGCCGCAAAAGGATATCGGCCCGGGTCTTGTAGGTGACGATCAATACATCGACAGCTCGAATGCCGCTCATGCAAACCTCGACCGCAGGTATCTCAGCAACGAACGAATCGGCGCCGGAATCAACTTCACAAGACGGTCATAGCGCGCACTTTTGATGCGCAACAGCGCGATTTCCTCATGGAGGTTTTCGACCGTCGTCGCCAGATGGACGTTGTTGATGCGCAACGCGTCGTGTTCGGCCGTGATCTGCTGCCGCGCTTTTTCGACTTGCGCTAACTGCTGCTCGATCGATGCGCGCCATTGCTCCAGAGAAGCGAGCGCCGCGCGCTCGCGTTCCAGCTCTAGCTGCAAAGCAGCCCGTTGGGTTTCCAGTTCGGCCCGCACTGCGGCTAACGCATGAACCTCAGCGGTGAGCGATTCGGCGCGCGCCAGTTGACTGTGCAGGTCCCTTTCGATGGCATGCGCGGAAGCTTCGACGAAAGCGTTGCGCTCGCGCAGCGCCGCCACGTCGCCATCGAGCTGGGAGATACGTTCCAGTGTCAACGTCAACTGCGCCGTCTGCTGCGCCGCGAACGCTTCCACCGCGGCCCGGGTGTCGGCCATCGAATACAGCTCACGCTGCTGTCGTTCAACGTCTGCTTCGAGCTTCTCCGCCCACTCGCGTACCTGGCCGTAGTCGCGCGCCAGCCGGATGTTCTCGCTTCGAAACACGACCCCATCGAGTTGCGAACGCAGGAACGGCTGCAGTGCCGCCAGATCTTCAGTTAAGGCTTCGCTAGTTTCCATCGCCAATCGATACACGGGCGCGATAGCTTTGGCCATCGACGCATGGTCGGGAACGGGAGCAGCATCGCGCAAGGCCCGATGCCAGGACAGCCGATCACTATCGGCCAAGGCGCCAAGAATAGCGAGAGCCGCCGTCGGTTCGCAGCCCGCCGGAACAATAGTGCCAGCGCCAACAGTGCGCATCCGTTCACCGAGGGCGCCAATGTCGGGCACGATGGCCGGAATCCCGGCGGCCCACACATCCGAGAGCGCATAGGAAAAACTCTCGGCGATCTGGTTGGGGAAGTACACGATATCGACCGCATAGTGACTCAGCCAACGGGCGGTGTCTGCATGGTCGAACGGACCGTGTACCCATAAACGCCCGTCGAATAACGCGCCTGGCTGCAACTGATCCTCGGTGTAGCCGATCAATACCCAGCGAAAACGCTCTGCGCCTGGCAATTGCACAAGCTCCAGCAAATGGTCCTTTCCTTTGTGGGGACCGATGGCCCCGACAATGCCGACGGTTGTCAGCGGACGCATCGGCGCATCAGAACTGATCGACGTAGCAACGCCGGGTTCGAGCACCTGCGCGGCCACGTCCGGAACCGCCTGCTCCCAGATTTCCAGGATGAATCGACTCGGCACCAGCACCTTCGCTGAGCGCAACGCAATCTCGCGCCAGCGGGCGATCCATTTCGGGTCCTTTGTTGGTACTGCCCGCCCCTGCGCAAAGGCATCGGGGTGCAAGAAACCCACATCATGCAACGAGAGGATCAGCGGACGCGGCGGCGCTGCTTCCAGGAGTTGCAAAGCAAGCGACGAGACGAAATGGGCATGGATGACGTCTGGGTTCAGGGCATCCCAGAATCGTTCGGGTTGATGGCTGGCGGTTGGGTTTGACGGCGTCGCTGCTTGCGCTGGAGCGGTTGGATCGGAGGACGCGCCGAAGGGCAGCGTCAACGGATAGAACACACCGTCGGTTTCCAGCACCGCGCAGTCGTCGCCGATGTGCAAGAGCGCATGATCGTAATCGGGCGTTAGCGCAATCAGATCGCGTGCGTAGCGCTCCATACCGCCACCGCGCGCGCTGATCAGGTGCAGGATGCGGCGCTGGGTCATGCGCAAATGCGCTCTTTCGTCATCGCCGCAGGTATCGGCCGACTTCCGTTGCGCCACGATGACGACAGTTCGAGATCAATGCGCAGGATCCGCGCTCTTGCGGGCAAGCCGGTCGACCCAAACCGAGAACCAGAAACCAACCACCGGGAACGCAAAACGCTACTCGCCGCGCATGCGCTGCAACCAAGCCGGCCCGCCCAACTGCTCGCTCTGCTTGACGATCCAACTAGCGCGTTGATGCAAATACGCGGTGGGCTTGTCGGCGCGCCGTTGGCGGGGATTGGGCAGTGTGGCGACCAGCAATGCCAGCTGGTACGGCGAGAGCCGCTCGCAATCCTTTCCAAAACGCACCTCGCACGCGCGACAAAAACCAAATAGTCCATCGCCCGTTTCGGCGACATTGAGATAGACCTCCAGAATGCGCTCCTTGTTCCACAGGAGCTCAATCAGTACCGTGAACCACGCCTCAAGGCCTTTGCGCAGATAGCTGCGACCGCTCCACAGGAACACATTCTTGGCGACTTGCTGGCTGAGGGTGCTGGCGCCGCGCAACCGCGCTCCGTCTTCGCGCGCGGCGAGCGCTTTCTCGATCTCGACGGTGTCGAAACCCGAATGCTCGAGAAAGCGCTGATCTTCGGCGGCCACAATCGCCACCGGTAGATACGGCCCTACGCTATCGAGAGCGCACCATTGCTGATCGATGCGAAAGACCGAGTTGCCTGCGCGCCGCGCCTCGATGATGCGTTCGGCCATCACACCGGACAAGGGCGGATCGACCCAGCGATACAGCAGCACCCAAAGAAAACTGAAGATCATGGGCGCCAGCGCCAGCCACAACAGCCAGCGCCGCAGGCGCCGCTTGCGCGGCGCAGGCGACGCGGGCCGCGCTGGCTTTACGCGCGCGCGCTCAGCCATTGATGAATTGTCGGTGCGACTTCGCGTTGCGCGCGGCCCGACACATAGATGCCGATGTGGCCACCCTTGAACGCGAGTACCGTGTAATCCTTGGTTCCGACGATGTTCTTCAACGGAATCGACGCTGTCGGCGGCACAAGGTGATCCTGCTCAGCGTAGATGTTGAGCACCGGCATGGTGATCCTCTTTGGATTCACCGCTTTGTCGCCGATCGACAAGCCGCCTTCGATCAGCTTGTTCCCCTGATAGAAATCCTTGATGAATTCGCGGAACGCCTGGCCCGCTTGATTCGGCGAGTCAAAGATCCATTTTTCCATGCGCAAGAAGTTCTCCAGTTCGGCCTTGTCGTCGAGAATGTCGACGAGGCCAACGTACTTCTGATGGTTCAGTCGGAACGGCTTTAGCGTCAGGTAGCACCAATTCATCAGATCGCCGGGAACATTGCCGAGCGTGTCGACGAACAAGTCGATGTCCATCGCCTGGGTCCAGTGCGACAACATGTTGTCCGGCGTATGGAAGTCCACAGGCGTGACCATCGTGATCAGGTTTTTGACCTTCTCCGGATAAATCGACGCGAAGCAAATTGAGAACGCTCCGCCCTGACAGATGCCGAGGATGTTGATGGCCTTCAGGCCATGGCGTCCGGCGACGACGTCGACGCAGCGGCGAATGTAGCCGTTAATGTAATCGTCGAGCGACAGGTAGCGATCGGCAGCGTCCGGGTAACCCCAGTCGATCAGGTAAACGTCCTCACCCTGCGCGAGAAGGTTGCGCACCAGCGAGCGATCGGCCTGCAAATCAGTCATGAACGGCCGATTGACCAGCGCGTAAACGATCAGGATAGGTGTCTTGTTGCGCGGCGCCTGTTCGCCTTTGAAGCGATACAGCACCAACTTGTCTTCGCGATACACGGCTTCTTTGTCGGTAGCGCCGTAATGCACATCGTCGAGCTGGCGCAGCACTTGCGAGCCGTGGGTGAGTTTCTGCGAATAGCGCGCGGCCTCGTCGAGCACGGTCTTCGGATCGAGTTTGAGCGGACCCATCGTTACTTGCTCCGTTTGGCTGATTGGGCGGCAGGTTTGGCTGCCGGCTTGGCTTGGGCCTTGGCTTTGGCAGGCGCTTTGCCCGCTGGCGATGTCGCAGCGGCCGACTCGCTGGGTGGCGAGGTCTTGGCCGGCGACGAAGCGCGCTCCGCGGTTGCGCCGCGGTGTGCGCCCTCTTCCAACGCCGCCACGCGCCGGCGCAACTCGTGCAGGCGCTGATGCACGGTATCCAGCTCGCTGCGTCCCGGCATGCCGAAGGCGGCCGCCTGACGCTCGACATCGGCCTGCACCAACTGGCGCACGCGCATCTGCGCGTTGACCATCGCACCATAGACTTCGCGGAACTCGTCCGACAACGCCACCTCCGCATACCCTTCTTCGGCAGCATCGATGTAGACGTCGTACAACGCCCGCAGACTGCCAATTTCGCGGCCCGGCTCGCTGCGTTCTGCCAACTTGGACTCGAAGCGATCCAGCCCTAATCGCGATGCCTTGAGCATCAGCGCGTTGTAACGATTGTTCTGCTCTTGGTAGTTCGCCACCGCGAGCACCAAGGCTTGAGCACGCTCTTGCGATTCGCGCGCATAACCGAGGGCTGGCAGTGAAAACAGTGTCTGGAACTCTTGTTTTGCCGGCGCCACTTGCTTCTGCCACTCGGCGAACAAGGATTCAAAACCTTTAGCGCCCTCGTGATTGAGCGATCGCAGTGCATCGAGCACCGGATTTCCCGCGGGCGCGAGCGTCGCAAAGCCCTGCTCGACCGCTTTGCGAATTGCTGCAGGCGAGAAGCTGTCCGATGCGCTGCCGCCCATTTGTCCGAGCACACCCTGCATGAACTCGGCGAACTGCTTGGCCCCGCCGACCAATTTCTCCACAGCATCATTGCCCGCATTATTGCCCGCGATCAGGCGTTGCCAGGCTTCCATGCTGTCGCCAACGCCAGCGCCGCGCGCTGCCTCCATCCAACCCTTCATGAGCTGTTGCTGCATCTCTTGCCAATCCGGCAAAGCGTTCTGCGCCACGATGTGCGTCCGGTAGTTAGGATGGCGGGGATGCTACGCTATTGAAGCGGCACGATTTATTCAGCAACAGTAGCAATGGCAGGGGTACGGCGGGCGTCTACCCAGGCGCGGATCGATCGCTCGAATGCCGAGCGACGGCCCCTACGTGTTGCGAGCCAGCAGGACTCAGCGGTTCACCAGCAATTGCTCGATGACACGCCCGTAGGTCCGCGCCAGTGGCTCCAGATCGGCCACGGCGACATGCTCATCGATCTTGTGAATGCTGGCATTCACCGGCCCCAGCTCGACAACTTCCGCACCGGTCGGGGCGATAAAGCGACCATCGGAGGTGCCGCCGCCGGTATCGAGTACTGTGGTGACGCCCAGTTCCTCGGCAATAGCCGTTTGCACAGCCCCGATCAGGCGCGTGCGTTCGGTCAAAAACGGTGCGCTGGAGACGCGAAAACGCAACTCGTACTCCAAACCGTGGGCGTTCAAAACCGCTTCCACCTGCGCACGTAAACTGTCCTCAGTGCTCGCTGTGCCGTAGCGAAAATTGAAGCTCACAAAAAGCTCGCCGGGAATTACATTGTTGGCGCCAGTACCGGCCTTAATTTCGTAGATCTGGAACGAAGTCGGCGGGAAATGCAAATTGCCTGCGTCGAAACGCGTGGCCGCCAGCGCAGCCAAGGCCGGTGCGGCCTGATGGATCGGGTTACGCGCCAGCTCCGGATACGCAACGTGCCCCTGGATGCCCTTCACCGTCAAATAACCATGCATCGAACCACGTCGGCCGATGCGCACGCGATCGCCTAAGCGCGTCGACGAGGATGGCTCGCCAATGAGCGCGTAGTTGATGGCGATGCCGCGCTCCTTAAGCCATGGCATCACCGCTTGAATCCCGTCGCGCGCAGGACCTTCTTCATCGCTCGTGAGCAATAGCGCCAGTGTCCCTGGGTGCGCCGGGTGTGCCGCTACAAAAGCTTCGACTGCACACACCATCGCCGCAATCGAGGCTTTCATATCCGCCGCGCCGCGGCCGTACAACAGGCCATCGCGCACTGTTGGTTCGAAGGGTGGCTGTGACCATCGATCGAGCGGCCCGGGTGGCACCACATCGGTATGGCCAACGAGCGCCAGCACCGGGGCACCGCTGCCACGCGTGATCCAAAGATTGTCCGTGTCGCCGAAACGCAAGTGCTCGGCGCGGAAACCGCTTGCCGCCAACCGATCGGCAACAAGCGCCTGGCAGCCGGCATCGTCCGGTGTGACCGAGACGCGCGCAATCAGCGCTTCAGTGAGTGCCTGCACTGTCATCGGTCAGCTCCTCAACAACTCATTGATGCTGGTCTTGGCGCGCGTCTTGGCATCGACTTTCTTGACGATGATTGCGGCGTACAAGCTGTGTGAGCCATCCGCGGCTGGCAAGCTGCCCGATACCACCACGGAGCCAGCCGGCACCCGGCCATAGCTGATCTGTCCGGTTGCGCGATCGTAGATGCGCGTACTCTGGCCGAGGTACACGCCCATGCCGACGACACTGCCCTGTTCTACGATCACGCCCTCAACCACCTCCGAGCGCGCACCGATAAAGCAGTCGTCTTCGATGATGGTCGGCGCTGCCTGCAGCGGCTCCAACACCCCGCCAATCCCAACGCCGCCCGAGAGATGCACGTTGCGCCCGATCTGCGCGCAGGAACCCACCGTCGCCCAGGTGTCGACCATGGTCCCCGCACCCACGTAGGCACCGATATTGACGAAACTCGGCATCAGCACCACGTCCTTGCCGATGTGCGCACCTTCGCGCACCACCGCGCCGGGCACCACCCGTGCACCCACCGCTTCAAACGTTGCCGTATCGGCATTGGCAAACCGCAGCGCCACCTTGTCGAAATACGCTGCGGGCTGCGCCGCAATTGGGGCGCTGGCGGTGATCTTGAAGTGCAACAACACCGCCTTCTTGATCCATTCATTGACCTGCCAACCCTGAGCGCCAGGCTCTGCAACGCGGCGCTCGCCCGATTCCACACTACGGAGTACTTCATTGATCGCCGCACGCAGTTCGGCTGGCGCAATTTGTGGCGATAGCTCGCTGCGGCGCTCGAAGGCGGCTTCGATCAGAGATTGCGATGGCGACATGCGGGCTTGATTCTGAGCTTTCCTGGATGAGCGACTATAGCGAGCTTGCCACGTGAGGTTTTTGATTATCGGCTCCTGCAGTTCAGGCCGTTTCAGGCCGTGCCCATCTGCTGAACTCCCATCTGAACCAATCGACAGCCTATAGTTCAAGCAACTCGCCTCCTCAGCGCGCAATGCCCGTCAACGTCGATCAGACCAGCGCCTACCCGAAGCCGCAGACTCTGCTGGAGGACTGGCCGCAAATCGCCCGCAGTGCTGACTGGGAGCCCGGGCAGCAGCTTGGGCCGTATGTGCTGAAGCAGCGCCTCGGCAAGGGCGGCATGGGCGTAGTGTGGCTCGCCGAACAACTGACGCCGCTGAAGCGCTATGTGGCGATCAAGTTGATGCCGCACGAGCAGCGCTCGGCGATTGCCGAAGCCTACTTCGAAATCGAGCGCCAGGCACTCGCGCAGTTATCGCATCGCGCCATCGCGCAGATCTACGATGCCGGCCGCCTGCCTGATGGCGCACTGTTTTTTGCGATGGAGTACGTCCCGGGCGCGCCGCTCGATCAGTATCAGCGCGAGCATCCGCTCAGGTACTCGCAACTCGCCAAACTGTTCGTGCAAATTGCCACGGGCGTGCAGCATGCGCACCAGCGTGGCTTGATCCACCGCGATTTGAAGCCGCTCAACGTGCTCGTGCACGAGGCAGACGGCGAAGCGCTGCCGAAGATCATCGATTTCGGCATCGCGATGGGCTCGACGCCCGGCGCGGCGATGAAGATCGACCAGACGCGCTCGGTGGGCACGCCCGCATATATGTCGCCCGAGCAAAAGCGCCCCAACGACCTCGGCATCGATGCGCGCACCGACATCTATGCGCTCGGCATGATGCTCGCCGAAAGCCTGGCGCGCTGCGGCGGACTTAGCACCGAAACCGGCGCTATCGACAGCACCGTATTCGCCAACGCAGTGCAAAAACGCCTGGGGCGCGCCATCGAGCGCGGCATCGACTCGGGCTTCATCGACAAGTCGCTGACTGCGGCGCCCAAAGAGTTGCTCGCCATTGCGGCCAAAGCCCTCGCGCCCGATCGCGATGCGCGTTACGACAGCGCGTCGGGCTTCGCCGATGACCTCAGCCGTTGGCTGCAACGTCGACCCGTCCAGGCTTACAGCCAGTCGCGCGGCTATGTCTTCGCCTGCCTGGTGCGTCGCAACCGCGTCGCAACGGTTGCCATCACTTTGATTGCATCGGCCATCCTCGGCGGCACACTGCTTGCGTTGCACGGCATGCGCCAGGCCCAAGTCGCGCAGGCGCTGGCCGAAGAGCGCCGCAATGATGCGGAACGCTTGATTCAGTACATGCTGGGCGATTTTGCGGACAAGTTGCGGCCGATCGGGCGGCTGGAGCTCCTCGATGGGGTCGGCAAAGAGGCACTCAACTACTTGGGCGCCGCTACTGGAAGCGACGAGAAAAGCGCCCTCATCCGCGCTCGGGCTTTGCGCACGCTGGGCGAAGTGCAAGTGACGCGGCAGCAGTTCGATGAGGCTGAGAAAACGCTGACGCAGGCGGCCAAACTTCTTGAGGTTTGGCGTACTAAACCTGCGGATGAGGAGGTTTATTTCGAGGCTGGCAACATCGCGTTCTGGCTTGGGAGCATTGCTTATCGGCGGCAAGATTATGCGATCGCGAAAGGTATGTGGTCGCAGTACCTTGCTGACGCCAGCGCGTTTGCTGAACGGCACAGCGATTTGAAGCGAGGTCAGCACGAGATCTCGTATGCCCTCAATAATCTGGGCACGCTGGCCAACACGCAATTCGACTATGAGTTGGCCCGTACCTACTTCACTCAATCTGCGGAGATCAAGCGGAGAATCGCTGACGATTCAGCCGACGATATATGGCTCGACGTTGCAGATTCTTTGTCATGGCTGGCGACTGCTGAACTGGAATTGGGGAGGCCTGGCGATGCATGGACTCACACGGTTGAGGCGCTGGATATCTTGGAAAAGCATGCAATCGCAGATATCGGAAACGCTCGGAACAGGTCCATCAGGGCAAACCAGTTATACGCATTGGCTCGTCAAGCCGAAGATGCTGAGCTCATCGACATCGCTATCGCAAATCTGGCGAATGCACTGACCCTCGCTAAGGCAGACGTTGCCAACGATGGCACCAGACCGCGTCGCCAAGCGATGCTCGCAAGAATTGCATTCGAACTCGCCCGCCTGGACCATATCCAGACAGGACCCCTGATCGAAATTGGTAAGGAGGCGTTCACCGCCGCAAGCTCCATGTTGCCGAAGCAAGAAGTGCAGGAGCTGAATCTCCTCCTGGCTATCGCCAAAGCCCAGCACGACCCATCTAGCGACAGTCTGGGCCAACTAGTGACCGTGCTCGATCAAGTGGCTTCCTCAGGAGAAACGTCCCTCGTAACGCCATCTTGCCGTGCACTAAAGTTGCTTTCTGACCGCAGAAGGGACAACACGCCGAGGTCTGCTGAGCCGATACTGGCGTTGGCCGCAAAGGTACCGGTGAAACGACAAGCAAGCCTCAGATACCGTCTCGCACTTCGCGATTGCGCAAGCGCTGAGAGCGAAAATGAGACACGCGATTCATCAATCGAAGCCATGCAGGCCAGCGTACGAATCCACACCAACAAGGGGGAACCATGACCACGAACGTTAGCGTAACCATTACTGGCACTTATCCGTCGTACAACGTCAGCTTCAGTGACGGAGGATCGGAACTCGTGCCGTTCGGCTCTACTGCCAACATACTCTATGGTTTTGCAGTCGGCACGGTGGGCTTCACGTTTCAAAATGTGGTGGATGTCGTCAAAACTCCGCCTACGACCAAAGACTCGATTTCATGGAAGGTCAACCCGAGCCAATTGACGGTGACCGCGGTCAACAGCGATAAATCTGCGTCGGTGATTGGCTACAGGATCGAATTCAAGGATTCGCATGGGCGGGTTTTTGTGAGCAGTGATCCGCAGGTCGAGTGTGAGGGCGAGCCGGAATAAGTGTTCAATACGGACCTAAAGCAAGGACCGAACTTGCGTTAGCGCACGCGTGAATTTGGCAACTTCGTCGATGGTGTTGTAAAACGCCATCGACGCTCTTAGCGTCGCATTGACCCCAAAGCGCTGCATGAGCGGATGAGCGCAGTGCTGACCGGAGCGCACGGCCACGCCCTCCATATCGAGCAACATGGCCACATCCGTGGCGTGCGCGTCTTCCAGTGTGAAACTCACCACCGGAACCCGGTTTTTGACGCTGCCGATGAAACGCACGCCGCCGAGTTCTCTAAGGCCGTCGAGCAGGCGCTGCAATAACGCTTGTTCGTGCGCGTGCAATGCGTCGAAATCCTGTGCGGCCAGGTAATCGATGGCAGCAGCTAGTCCGATGAATCCGGCGATGTTGGGCGTTCCGGCTTCGAAACGCCGCGGTGGCGGTGCGTAGATCGTACGTTCGAAACTGACGGCATCGATCATCTCGCCGCCGCCGATCCACGGACTCATCGCATCGAGCGTCTCGTACCGCGCCCACAGCACTCCGGTACCGGTGGGCGCGAACAGCTTATGGCCGGTGAAGCAGTAGAAGTCGCAGCCCAGCGCCTGCACGTCGACTTTGAAATGCGGCAGTGCTTGCGAGCCATCGACCAACAACGGCACGCCGCGCGCTTTGGTCTCGACGGCAATCGCAGCGATCGGATTGATAGTGCCGAGCACGTTCGACACATGCGTCACGCCGACGAGCCTCGTGCGCGGCGAGATCAGGCTCACCAGCGCTTCGACATCGAGCGTGCCGTCGTCGAAGATCGGCGCCACGACGAGCTTCGCGCCCGTCGCCGTGCAGAGCAATTGCCACGGTACGATGTTGGCGTGGTGCTCCATGGTTGTGATCAGGATTTCATCGCCCTCGCGCAAGCGCGATCGCAAATGGCTTTGCGCGACGAGATTGATCGCCATCGTGGTGCCGGAGGTCATCACGATTTCGCGCGGTGCCGCGGCGCCGATCCACGCTGCAATGCGCTCGCGCGCTCGCTCGTACATTGCCGTGGCTTCTTCGCTCAACAAGTGCACGGCGCGGGCGACGTTGGCGTTGTGCTGGCAGTAAAACTGATCGACCGCATCGATCACTGCCTGCGGTTTCTGCGCAGTGTTGGCGTTATCGAAGTAGATCAGCGGCTTGCCGTTGACGGTGCGCTTGAGAATCGGAAAATCGCCACGCCAGGGGTTCATACATCGCCTCCGCGGGTCGCGCCACCGCGAGCAATCCCCCAAATATTGAATTGATCGATGGCTGCTGTTCTTCTTCCGGAGCAGGACGCGCTCCCTCTCCCGCTCGGGCGGGAGAGGGTTGGGGTGAGGGTGGGGCAGCGGCTACAGCGCACTCTGTAGCAACGCCCCACCCTCACCCGGCGCTCCGCGCCGACCTCTCCCGCCCGCGGCGGGAGAGGTAAGCGCTCCTGGCTTCGAACCAAGACTCTCCAAGCCTGCAATGCTGTTGGTCGCATCGAACAACTGTAGCTACCCAGCATTACGACCGGGGCCTCCAACAACTTCGCGCAATGGCCCGACCCACGGAGAGCTCTCATTGACCCACCTTGTCGGCAATAACCGCCGCGATCACTTCGCGCACCGTCGCATTGCTGATCGCAGAAAGCACATCGCCGCCGAAAGCGACGGTGAGCATGCGCCGCGCTTCCTCCAACGGCACGCCGCGGGACTGCAGATAGAACAGCGCTCGGTCATCGAGCTGGCCGACGGTGGCGCCGTGCGAGCAGACCACTTCGTCGGCTTCGATGATGAGTTCTGGCTTGGTGTTTATTTCGGCATGCGCCGACAGCAGCAGGTTCGCTGTCTTGAGATGCGCCTCGGACTGATCGGCGCCCGGGCTGACGTGGATCAAGCCGTTGAATACGCTGCGCGCGCGGCCGCTGGCGATCATGCGCCAGCGCGTGTTGCTGCTGGCGCCGGCCGCGAGATGGCGCACGGACAATTGGGTGTCCTGGTGCTGTCGGCCATTGACCACCGCAAGTCCATTGATCGATGCACTGGCGCCCTGCCCTTCGAGTCGCACATCGAGATCGTGGCGGGCAAAGCGCGCCTCGCACTCCATCGCGCAGTAAGTCAATCTCGCCTCACTCGCCAGCGCGATGTCGGTGCGCTGCACGCTGCGTGCAGCGTGGCGCTGCCAGCGTAACCATTGCACGCTGGCATGGGCGCCGATGCGCACTTCGAACCAACGATTGACGAAGCCTGCCGGATCGCCGCCGTGCAGGTCCTCGATCAGTTGCACCTCAGCTCCAGGCGCAATGGTGATGACCACGCGTAAGGCCTGATAGCCGCTCAGGGGAGCCAGCAACGACAAGCGCAGCGGCGCAACGGTTCGCGCGACCTCAATGTGCACGCAGGGCGTACCATCGGCCAGCATCAGGCGTGCAAAGAAATACGCTTCGCCCGCAGCCAGCTCGCCCGGGCGCGCAGCGAGGGACACCTGCACGCCGTCAACCGATCGACCATCGATCTGCGGCCCCACCACTAGAACGTCATGCGCCTGACCCGGCCATGCGAGTGCTTCGCTGCCATAGCGCGGCGCTGCGAAATCGAACTCACCCAACGCACGCACGCTATAGCGCCAGGCTTCGGTTTTCGCGGTTGGCAGGCCAGCGGCCAAGACGCGCTCGGCCTGCTCGAGATCGGCTGGCGCCGCCAGATGCGCGTGAACGGCGCTCACGCCGCAGCTCCAAGCTTACGCTCCTTGATCCATGCGTAACCGTGTTCTTCCAGCGTCCGCGCCAGCGACTTGTCGCCGCTCTCGACGATGCGGCCATCGGCCAACACGTGTACGACGTCAGGAATGATGTAATCGAGCAAACGCTGATAGTGCGTGATGACCAGGAATCCGCGCTCGGCCGAGCGCAAGCGGTTGACGCCCTCTGCGACGGTCTTCAACGCGTCGATATCGAGGCCCGAATCGGTCTCATCGAGGATCGCGAGGCGCGGCTCCAGCACCGCCATCTGGAAAATCTCGTTGCGCTTCTTTTCTCCGCCCGAGAATCCCTCGTTGACCGCGCGGTGCAGAAGGTCGTCGGAGATCGACAGCACCTTGAGTTTCTCGCGCGTCAGTTTCAGGAACTGCATCGCATCAAGCTCGGCCTCGCCGCGCGCCTTGCGCTGCGCATTCAGCGCAGTGCGCAAAAAATAGGTGTTGTTGACGCCCGGAATCTCTACCGGGTACTGGAACGCCAGAAACACGCCCTTCGCCGCACGCTCTTCAGGCGCCAGTGCGAGCAAGTCCTCTCCCAGATAGCGCACGCTGCCTTGCGTGACCTCGTAGCCTTCGCGCCCGGCCAGCACATGCCCCAGCGTGGACTTGCCCGCACCATTGGGGCCCATGATCGCGTGGACTTCTCCGGGACGGATGCGCAGCGTCAGTCCTTTCAGGATCGCCTTGCCGGCAACGGTCACGTGTAGGTTTTCGATTTCAAGCATTGGCGTTACTCAAGGAATTTCTGTTTAGGAATGAGCGATTCTGGGATCCCCAGCTCTTGGAGATCGGCGAGGTCCTGGAGGCGTCTACTTGCCAGTTTCGCTTTGACCAAGTCCTCTCTACAAATAACGGTCGCATCAACGCCGTCGATCTGTGTTTCGATCCGGCGTTTCCATGCGATCTCAAATTCAACCCCGGGAATACTCGTCAACAGGTCAATGCGCGCCGGACTTCTTCCCAGCGTCAAGATGCCATCCGGCGAAGTGAGCGTGGAGGCCGCGCTGCCAACGTCATCGAAACCAAATTGACGCAGCACTGAAATGATCTTCTCGGCGTTGCTTGCGGACGGGTCGACCCAGAAATCGATGTCCTTGGTGAAGCGCACGTGCCCATGGGCCGCAAGTGCGTAGCCACCGACTAGCAAGTACTCAACGTGGTTCGAGTTTAGTAGCTGTAAGAACTCTCTCAAGTCGCGGTGGAGGTTCATCAATCCATCCTTGCTGCACGTTGATCAGATTCACTAGGGCGTTTAGGCGCTCAGCCATCGAAACTGTAAGCCAGTGCTCATATTCGCGCGGCTCTTCTCCCAAACGAAAAGCGCTTAGACGCCGCTCGATGGGTTCATTGGAGAAACGGAGCTGATGGGTCATGCCGAATCACCTAAGACCAAAAATCAACGTGAACCGAGGACAACAACGCGAGCAACTCGCCCAAATCTCGGGGGATTGTTTTCATCCCAGCCATAGTAGTCCGCTCTCAATCTTTCCAATGCTGCAAAACCGCTCGTAACGTCCGTGCCGCTGCGTGGAGCTCGAGCGCTATCTGTGCGCCGATCAGTTTCTGTCCTGAGTCCGTTGCAAGCCTCTCTCTCATCGCTCACTCCAATCACCCAATCGCCCCCTCAAGGCTCACTTCCAACAGCTTTTTCGCCTCGACCGCAAACTCCATCGGCAGCTCTTTGAACACCTGCTTGCAGAAGCCGTCGACGATCATCGACACTGCGTTCTCCTCATCGATGCCGCGCGATAGGCAATAGAACAACTGATCGTCGGAGATCTTCGAGGTGGTCGCTTCGTGCTCTACGATTGCGCTCGGCTGTTTGACCTCGATGTACGGAAAGGTGTGCGCGCCGCAGCGTTTGCCGATGAGCAAGCTATCGCACTGCGTAAAATTGCGCGCACCAACAGCGCTCTTTTCGACTTTGACCAGACCACGATAGGTGTTCTGCCCGCGTCCCGCGGAGATGCCCTTGCTGATGATCTTGCTTTTCGTGCGCGCGCCCAGATGGATCATCTTGGTGCCGGTATCGGCCTGCTGGCGATGGTTGGTCAGCGCCACCGAGTAGAACTCGCCCACCGAATCGTCGCCGCGCAGCACGCAGCTCGGGTATTTCCAGGTGATCGCCGAGCCGGTTTCCACCTGCGTCCAACTGATCTTGCTGCGCGCGCCGCGGCAGTCGCCGCGCTTGGTCACGAAGTTGTAAATGCCGCCCTTGCCTTCCTCGTCGCCGGGATACCAGTTCTGCACCGTCGAGTACTTGATCTGCGCGTCTTCCAGCGCCACCAGTTCCACAACTGCCGCGTGCAACTGATTCTCATCGCGCATCGGTGCGGTGCAACCTTCCAGATAACTCACTTGTCCGCCATCTTCGACGACGATCAGCGTGCGCTCGAACTGGCCAGTGTCGCGCGCGTTAATCCGAAAGTAGGTACTGAGTTCCATCGGACAGCGCACGCCCTTGGGCACGAACACAAAGCTGCCATCGGAGAACACCGCCGAATTGAGCGCCGCGAAATAGTTATCGCCGACCGGCACCACCGAGCCCAGATACTTCTGGATCAGCTCGGGATGCTCGCGCACCGCTTCGGAGAACGAGCAGAAGATGACGCCAGCAGCGTTCAACTCCTTCTTGAACGTGGTCCCCACCGATACCGAATCGAATACAGCATCGACCGCGACGCCCGCAAGCCGCGCGCGCTCGTGCAAAGGCACACCCAGCTTATCGAAGGTTTCCAAAAGCTTGGGATCGACTTCATCGAGCGATTTTGGCAGGTTCTTTTTTGGCGCCGCGAAGTAGCTGATCGCTTGGAAATCGATGGGCGCTATATCCAGGCGCGCCCACTCTGGCGGTGTCATGGTCAACCAATGGCGGTAGGCCTGTAGTCGCCATTGGGTCAACCACGCCGGCTCCTGCTTGCGCGCCGAGATTGCTCGCACAACGTCTTCGCTCAACCCCGGCGGCATGACGTCCGTGTCAATATCGGTGACGAAGCCGTGCTCGTAGCCTTTGCGCACCAGCTCATCGACATGCGCATTGCCAGAGGTCAGCGTGTCCAGAACTTCATTCATTGCGCGATCTCCAGGGTGCGTTCGATGCTCACGCGCGGTCGCCAGTTTTTGGGCGGCGCGGACAAGTCGGCCAAAGTCACCGAGCGCAGCGCGTGCTCGACCGCCATGCTGATCTTGCGCAGGTTGCTGGATATGGCGCAAAAACTCTCTCGGCTGCAGCCGCCTTGATGCACGCTGCATTCGGTCAATCCCATCGGCCCCTCGATTGCGATCACGATATCGGCAACGCTGATGTGGTCTGCTGCGCGCGCCAGCACATAGCCACCGGTCGTGCCGCGTGTGGCATTGACCAAGCCCGCACTCGAGAGTTGCTTCAGCAGCTTGGCCACAGTAGGCAACTCCAGCCGCGCGCGCTCTGCCAGCGCCTGCGCGCTCACGCGTTCGCCGTCTTCGGCGAGGCAGGCCATCAGCACCGCCGCGTAATCAGATAGCTTGTTGAGCCGAAACATAGCTGTGCCGAATCACCAATCAGGACCGAAATAGTACCATTTCGAGATGCGTGCTACATGTCAACGCGTTTATGCCCGGAGGTCAGCGCTGCAATCAATTCAGCAATTTTGATGGGTTTGGAGATATGCGCCTCAAAACCCCGCGCCTTGGCGTTGGCCCGATCTTCAGGCGTCGCGCGTGCGGTCACGGCCAGCAGGCGCACGGCGGGATGCTGTGTGCGCATCACGTCGGCCAACTCCATTCCGCTCATGCCGGGCAAATCCCAATCGAGCAATGCGGCATCGACGCTTTCCACCATCAGCGTCGACAATGCGGCCAGCGCATCAGGTGCGCTCTGTACCGAAGCGCCCTGCGCACGCAGTTCGGCTTCTGTGGCCTCGCGGGCGATAGGATCGTCTTCGACCAGCAACAAACGCATTCCCAAAAGCGGCGCCGCCGGGGCCGGAGTGGCCTCCTCAGGGTACGCGGGCGATGTGCGCGCCAGTGGCAGGCGCAGTTGAAAGCAGGCGCCGACAGCTTGCGGCACAAGGATCAGACTGCCTCCCATGCGCTCTGCCAACCGTTTGCTGAGCACGAGACCGAGACCAGTGCCCGGTGCAAGGCGCTCACCCGCGCCGCGAATAAAGGGCTTGAAGAGCTGTGCCGCCTGCTCGGCAGACAATCCAGGCCCGGTGTCGGTCACCGAGATTGCCGCCATATTGCCATCGCCAACAGCGCTCAGCCGTACACTGCCGCGCGCGGTGTACTTGATCGCGTTGCTCAGCAAATTCTCAACAATCTGGCGCAATCGTGCCGCTGCGGCGAGCACCACCAAATTGGATTCGACGACCGCATCGAACGCCAGGCCTTTGGCCTGGGCAAGATGCCCATAGTGCTCGATCTGCGCCGACAACTCGCGGCCAACATCGAGCGACTGCAACGTCAGACTGTCGGCCTGCGCATCGACCCGACTCCAGTCGAGCACATTGTCGAGCAGACTCACCAGTTGCGTACCGGCAGCATTCAATAGCTCGACGTGGCGCATGTTCGAAGGTGGCAGCGAGGCGCTGCTGAGCAGGCGCGCCATGCCGAGCATGCCGTTCAGGGGATTGCGGATCTCGTGGCTCAACTCGGCAACGAGCGCGCCCTTTTCTGCCGCCAGTTGCTGAGCCCACAGCGCTTGTTGTTGCGCATCGCGAAGCGCTGCACGGGCATTTTCGCGACGCTTGAGCCATGCTGCATAAGACCAGAAGAGTGCGCACAAGGCGAACGCGCTGGCTAGCATCGCCCAAGATCGCCACGGCGGCGCGGCGACGGCAATGGGCAGGCTCAGTTCATTTCGCGCCGGCTGCCCATAGCCATCGATGGCACGCACTCGCAAGGTGTAGTCGCTGGACGGAAGCACGCCAAGGTTGAGCGTTGGCGAGGCTTGATGCATTGGCCAATCCGCATCGCGCGGCAGCAATCGAAAAGCAAAGCGCTGACCGTGCGCTCGGTCGAGCGTGTCCAGGCGCACATCGATTTCTATGCTGCGGTGTTTCGCATCGATGGCGACCGACTGCGCACCGTTCCGTACCAGGTTGGCATCGACAGTGGCGATCCGGATTGCATCGAATCGCAGAGTGCTGGGCTCTGGCAGCTTTCGGAAGGCATCGGGATCGAAATGGATGGCGCCTTGCTCGCTGCCAACAAAAACGCCACTGCGATCCACAAAAGCGGGCCGATCGCTTAACTCGCGCGTCGTCAGGCCATCGCGCCGATCGAACATCTCGATGCTGTCTGAGGCGATGTCCCAACGCAGCAAGCCCTGCGGCCCCATCAGCCAGAGCGCGTATCCGTCATCGTGCAACGCGCCAACCGATTGCATAGCAGAGAAGCGGCGGGGCGCGAAGGTTTCGTCCTGGAGCAAACCCGCGTGCCAGCGAAAACGCCGCAACTCGCCATCGACGAACACATGGATACCGAGCCGGCCGAGGCTGAACGCATCGACGTTTCCGGCAAGCAGCACTTCGAAAAGGTCGCGCTGGCCATCGTAGCGGAATAACCCTGCGTCGCTCGCGAACCAAGCCGATCCGTCGGCGCCCGCCGCAATCTGCTGAATTTCCAGTCCGCGCAGACCGCGTTCGCCAAAAGCGTAACGCGTCGCGCCGCCGCTATCGATTCGATTGACATCGTTGCCGGTTCGAGCTGCCCAAAGCGCGCCATTCACCTCCGCAATGATGTCGACCATGCCGTCAGCAAGAAGCTCGCGAACCTGGTTGTCCGACACCTGAGTCAGTCCGTCGTGATGGCCTACCCACAGCTGATCGCGCTTGGCGTTAAGTGCCCAGACGCGCGGATTCAATCCATCGATCGCGACTGATTGGGCCCGGCCATGAAAATCGATTTCGATCAGACCGGCGCCGAACGTTGCCAGCAGCAGCTCACCACCGGGACGCCGGGCGATGCCCCGGACGCGTCCGACGTTGTAACCGGTATCCTGCGCCACATCGGGCGCCCACACCGAAAAGCGCCGCGCCGAGGTTGACCACTGCAGCAAACCGCCGCCGCGCGTGCTCAGCCAGATATTGCCACTGCGATCGGCGTAGCCAGCCCAAAAACCTTGGCTTGGAATTCCGCCAATGGCGCCAGGGCGAAACGGAATGCGCTGCGGTTTCGCGGACTCGGGCCAATGCAGCAGCTCGCCATCGCCACCCAGCCATACGCTATCGTCCAAGGGCAACACCATGCGCAGTCGTCCTGGGCGTGCAATTTCAGGCACGCTCTCGCAATGTTTCGATCCGTCGCTGCGCGCAGTGCAGTAACGGCCATCCGCGGTCGTAAAATGCGCAACGCCGTTGCGGGCGTTCAGGCCCAACACCTGGTCCTCCGGTGGCCCGGTGATGCGCTGCGCTGAGGTGCCGTCGATGTGCCACAACTCGCCAGTCAGCGAACCCAGCCAAACGCTGCCGGAGTCCGCGTACAAGTTAAGTACGTTGTTCGCCGACATTTCGGCGATGGCCGATGTCTGGCCTCGCATATCGAGGCGTAACACGCCCTTGCCCATCGTTCCGAGCAGCATATCGTCGCCCAATGGCGCCAGGGCCCACACAGCTATGTCCGCGCCGCCCCAATCGATGCGTTCGAAATCATCGCTGTCGATCCGATGCCGGGCGACATGTCCGCCTTGCGTTGCCACCCAAACCCGACCGATATGATCGACGCTCAGCGCGTCGACCGAATTGCTGACCAAAGCATGTGGATCGGCGACATCGGCGACGAAGGTTCGAATGCTGTGGCCGTCCAGCCGCGCCAGTCCGTTGGTCGTTCCAACCCAGATCCGGCCCAGCGCATCCTCCACAATCGGCGCGGTCTGCGCCGATGGCATTCCCTGCTCTACTCCGATCACATTGAACACGGGTTCGGTGGGCGGCAACTGGACCGACCATGCAAGTCGTGGCAATAGCAGCATCGCAATCAGAGGCAGACGCATCGTTCGGGGATCTTTTGGACCTGACCGCTAACAACAATGCCATCAGCGGCGCGGCATTTGCTCATCGATGTCAGAGCAACAACCAAATCTTTTTGCGCTTCTCGCGTTCGCCAACCAAACCTGCGCGCGCTTCTGTAATGAACGCTCGTGCGCAAGATCACCGCAAATATGGTGTATCAAACACCCATGAAGCTCTCGAAGAACGTCCGCTGGTTGCTCGCGACGGTGGTCCTGGCCACTGCCGTTGGTCTGTTGGCGAGCCTGATTTACGCCACCGACGCGGCGCTATCGATATTGGAGCGACTGCAGCGACTACCGCTGTGGTTGGCGATTGGCGTCGGCGGACTGATGTCCATCGTGGTTTTAGCGGCGGCTTTTCTGCTGTGGCGACTTCTGCGGCGGACCAAAGTAGCTGCGCCGATCCGCGCACAAGACCGGGGCGCGCTTGAAGTGCGCATTGCCCGAGCAGGCGGCAAAGCGGCGGCAATTGCCGACGAACTCCAGCACTCAGACCGGCGCGCTGAGAGCGGCGAGCTGTACGTGGCGCTATTCGGCGACGTCAGCGCCGGCAAGTCCTCTCTGGTTCGCGCACTGTTGCCGGGTGCTGCGGTCGCTGCCGATATACGTGCCGGCACCACGCGCAGCGTCAGCGTTTATCGAGGAGAAATTGCCGCCAATGAATCTCTGTGCTTGAGCGATGTTCCGGGCGCCAACGAATGGCGCGGCGAATCGCGCGCGGTTGCAGCACGCGAAGAGGCGTTGCGCGCTCATGTTGTGCTGTTCGTTGCCGATGGCGACTTGACGCGCTCGCAGGCTGAAGAAATCGCCTGGCTGAAGTGTTTCGAAAAACCGCTGTGGCTGGTGTTGAACAAGGCCGATCGCTACACCGAAAAGGAAATCGAGTTGATCGCCGCGCGCCTGCGCAAGCGCGTTTCGGATGTCTATATCGTCAGCGCCGGAGGCAACGAGCGCGTGGAGGCCATCGCGGCCGACGGCACACGGCACAGCCGCGAGCGTGCGCGCGCGCCGGAAATTTCGACGTTGCGAGAGGCGTTGCGAAGCGCGATCCGACGCGGGCCGGGCACACTGGAAGCCCGACGCCAACGCGCCGTCGAGCAAGCGGCACATCTCAAACTGAGCGAGATCGAAATGCAAGAGCGCGCAGCTGCCGCACAGCGCATCGTCAGAGAGTATGCGCAGAAGGCTGCAGTCGGCGCCCTTGCGGCAGTGGCGCCCGGAACGGATCTCGTTATCCAAGGCGTGCTCGCAACCCGATTGCTGCAGGCGCTGACCGAACTTTACGGCGTGCGTCTCAAACAACTCGATCTCGATGAGTTCGTCGCGCTTGCAGGTGGACGGCTGCGCGGCACCAGCGCGCTAATCCTGGCGATCGCCGGCAATGCGATGAAGGCTTTCCCCGGCCTGGGCACGATTGGCGGCGGTCTGGTACACGCAGTCGCCTACGCGATGATTTTCGATAGTCTCGGTCGCGCGGTAGCCGAAACACTGGCTCGCGGCGCAGGCTTCGATCCATCTGAGGCGCTCGATCGCCTCAATGTGGTGCTAAAGCAGGACGCATTGCTCGAACGCGCGCCTGAAGTGCTCAAGTTGGCGCTCGCTGCGCGCGAAAAGGACTCCCCATGAAATGGATTGCTCTTCTGGCATTGGTCGGTGCCGCGCACGCCAGCGGAGAGGAGTATCGCGTGGACACCGTACACTCCTCGATCGTGCTGCGCGTCGATCACCTTGGTTTTTCGCGCTCGGTCGCCAGAGTCATGCGTTGGGAGGCCGACCTGGTGTTCGATGCGTCCGTGCCCTCGCAGAATCGCGTCGAGGTGCAAATCGATGCCGCCAGCATAGATTTTGGCGACGCGACCTGGAACCGCACCATGCAAGGCGCACGCTGGCTCAACGTCGAGTTGCATCCGGAGATTCGCTTTGTCAGCAAGCCCGGCGGCTGGCTCGACCGCGAAGTGCGTGCCGAAAAGGATCCCGCGCCTGTGGAGCTGGTCGGCACCTTGAGCCTCAACGGCGTCGACCGCGACGTTACCCTGGCGGTGATACCGAACCGCGTGGGCACCCACCCACTGACGCTAAAGCGCATCGCTGGGTTTTCTGCGCGCGGCAGCTTCAAGCGCAGCGATTTTGGTATCGCCGCCTCGCTCGGGGATGTGGGGGACGACGTGGAAGTGCTGATCGAGATCGAAGCCCAACTCAAGAGCGAACGCAAACCGGGACGCAAGCGCTGACGTCCTGACTTGCCGAGGCGCACGAAGACTCAGCCAGGCGCCTTTTTTGGGTCGCCGCGGAGTCGATAGCTGCAGTTGCCAGCTTCATCGATCAGGCCCTGCTCGGTCAACCACCCGATGGCGTCTTCGGCATCGTTGTCGAACCAGGCCTGCGCGCTGCCTAACCGAAAGCTGTAGCCCCAGGCGTCCATATCGATCACCGCCCGCGCGCGGCCGAATCCGGGGACGTCGTCGGCCAGCACAATTTGCAGGTAGCACGTGGCCGTTTCCTCGATTTCGCAATCGGCGGCATCCGTGTGCAGCGAAGCACGACGTTCGGGTGTGCAGGTGATGAAGTGGCTGGCCTCGTGCAAAATCGAATGCAGCGGCGTATCCGCGCGCGCGTAAAGCGCATCGAGAATCAGACCCGCCTCGCACTCGCCCCAATAACTTCCCGGAATCTCAGCATTTGAAGGCAAGACGATGAGCCGCAACCCAAACCGCCCCAACAGCGCGGCCACCGCATTTGCATCAACCTGGCTCAACAACAACACCGGCATGGATCCCTGATTGTGGCTGAAGATCAGCGCCACGAGCGCGCTTGCCCGAGTTCTGCCGCTGTGACCCGATCAAACACGTATTGATGCACCACCGATTGGCCTCTTCGAATCAGTGCTGGTTCCTGGCATCTCGCGCCAACAGCTTCTCCAGCTTGACGAAGCGCTCCAGCATTTGGGTGTGGATCTGGTCGGTCTTCTCATGCAGATGCGCGATTTCGAGTTCGGCTTTGACGTTGACTTCGTATTCGATGTCCGATCGAACACGGTCCTTCTCGGCTTGGCGCTGCTGAGAGATGAGTACGAAACACGAAAGGAAGATGGCCTCCAGCGACACGATCATCGTCAGCAGACCGAACGGGTACGGATCGAAATGCGGAATGCCCAGGTTGAGCGTGTTGATGCTGATCCAGGTGGCGAACCAGGTGGCGTTGATCAGCAGGAACGGCATGCTGCCGCTGAACCAGGCGATCCAGTCGGCGATGCGCTGGAATACCGTGAGGTTCTCTTCGGCTTCTTCGTTTGCGTTGCGCGATACGCGCGTGCGCAACAGCTCGTCGGCTTTGCGCGTCATCTGACCCATGGCCGCCAGCAGGCCGAGCGCCGCGTCGGGGGTCTTCCGGAACAGCGTGATCAGATCGCCGCGGTCCAGTTCCAGTAGCTCCGTGTCGCTAAGCGCGTAAGCAGTGGCCGTACGCGGGCCCAGGTCCAGCAGCGCCAACTCACCAAACACCTGCCCCGGCATGGCAATCGTGAGCACGATTTTCTGCCCAGCTGTGTCCTTGATGAAAAGCTCAATCTCGCCGCTCTTGACGATAAACAGCGAATCGCCAGGCTCCCCGGTTTTGAACAAGGTCTCGCCTGCAGCAAGTGTGCGCAGATCTATCACCTCGGCGAGCTTGGCGCGATCGTCGTCGTCGAGGTGCTCGAAGAGAGAGGCGCCGGAAAGCAGTTCGGGGGTGCAGGGCATTTCCTCGTTCCTGGTTTTTGGTGGCTAGTTCGTGGAGAAAGCGCCTCGGCAAACTCGGAAGCCCGTCATGCTACTGATCGGAGTCCGACGATTTGTCGATGAGAACTTGGCGGACCGCCGCATTCGTTAGCAGAATCAACGTATCAAGCACAGCGGCGATCATCGCGTCATTCCTCCCAGCAGCAGCGCCTCTCTACCAAGCACCAAGAACCCACGCCGAGAACCATACTCACGCCCACGAACACACCACCTTCCCACAGGTCCCCGCTTCCATCAAATCGAAGCCGCGCTGGAAGTCGTCGATGTGGATTTGGTGCGTAAGCACTTTTTGCAGCGGGAAGCCGGTGAGCACCATCTGCGTCATCTTGTACCAGGTCTCGTACATGCGGCGGCCGTAGATGCCGTGCAGCGTGAGGCCCTTGAAGATCACCTTGTCCCAATCGATGCCGGCGCCTTTGGGCAGGATGCCCAGGAGCGCGATCTTGCCGCCGTGGTACATGCAATCAAGCATGTCCTGGAACGCGCGTTGATTGCCGCTCATTTCCAGGCCCACATCGAAGCCCTCCATGTGCAGATCGCTCATCACATCCTTGACCGATTGCTTGGAGACGTTCACGACGCGGGTGGCGCCCATATCGGCAGCGAGTTTCAGGCGGTAGTCGTTGACGTCGGTAACCACCACGTTACGGGCGCCGATGTGTTTGCAGATGCCAGCCGCAATGATCCCGATCGGACCCGCGCCGGTGATCAACACGTCTTCGCCGATGACATCGAACTCCAGCGCGCAATGCGCGGCGTTGCCGTAGGGATCGAAGAACGCGGCCAGCTCGGACGGAATCTGATCCGGGATCGGCCACAGATTTGCCGCAGGCATCGCGATGTACTCGGCAAAGGCGCCAGCGCGATTGACGCCGATGCCGATCGTATTCGGGCAAAGATGCTGCTTGCCAGCGCGGCAGTTGCGGCATACGCCGCAAACGATGTGGCCTTCGGCAGAAACGCGTTGGCCGATCTGATACCCGCGCACGCCGTTGCCGATCTCGACGATGCGACCAACAAACTCATGACCGATGACGAGGCCCGGCTTGATCGTGCGCTGGCTCCATTCGTCCCACTTGTAGATGTGCAAATCGGTGCCGCAGATCGCGGTTTTTTCCAGCTTGACCAGCACGTCATTCGGACCGATCTCAGGCAGCGGCACTTCCTCCATCCAGATGCCCTTGCCCGCTTCGCGCTTGACCAGCGCCTTCATCAGCTTACCCATGGGAGTCCTCCGCAACTGAGGGGGTAAGCATAGCGATTCGCCGTCCGTCAGCGGCGGCGCCTCATTTCCGCCGCACAAGCCAGTTATCGATCAGGCGTGCCTTGCCCAATCGTGCCGCGACCAGCAACACGATATCGCCGCCGGAAACCGGCCCTAACGACTCGGCATCGCGCGCTTCGAAGTAATCTGGTTTGAAGCCGGCGGCGACCAGCGCTTCGAGTCCCTCCGCCAACTTGGGCTCGATCGCCTCGCCGCGCAGAACGGCGGCTTCGGCTTCGCGCATCAATCGATAAATCAGCGCGGCGCGCTCGCGCTCCTCGGGCGTCAGGTACTGGTTGCGAGAACTCATCGCCAAACCATTGGCCTCGCGCACGGTGGGCATACCAACGATTTCGATGGGAAAGCCAAGATCGCGCGCCATATGGCGAATCACCATCAGCTGTTGGAAGTCCTTTTCGCCGAACACCGCAACATCAGGTTGGGTGTGCAGGAACAAGCGGGCGACAACGGTGGCGACGCCACGAAAATGCCCAGGGCGAAACGCGCCGCACAGCGTGTCCGACAGTGCGGGCACTTCCACCCAGCAACGCGTTTCTCCAAAGGGGTACATCTGCGCCACGTCCGGCGCGTACAGCAAGTCGCATCCAGCTGCTGCCAAGCCTGCAGCGTCCGCCTCCAGCGTGCGCGGATAACTGTTGAAATCCTCGTTCGGGCCGAACTGCGTGGGATTGACGAATACCGTGGCGACGACGCGATCGGCCAATTCCCGGGCGCGTTCGACCAGCGAAAAATGCCCGCGATGCAGATTGCCCATGGTCGGTACCAGCGCTACGCGCTGCCCCGCGCGACGCCAATCTGCGACCTGGTGGAGCGTGTCGACACGGGTGTGGGTGGTGGTCAGTGGCATGGTTGATCTCAATCACGTTGTTGAGAAAAGCACTTCCTGTGCGTTTCTCAAGTCGCGAGTCCGCAGGCTCGCGCTTAACCCGCGTAACTATGCTCCTCACCCGGAAAGCTACGCTCGCGCACCGCCCGCGCATAGGCCTCGAATGCGGCCTGCACGCTGCCCGAGCCGGCAAGAAAGTCTTTGACGAAGCGCGGGCGGCGGCCACTGGCCATGCCGAGCATGTCGTGCATGACCAGCACTTGGCCGTCGCAATGCACGCCTGCGCCGATGCCGATGGTTGGAATGTCGATCGCTGCAGTGATTTCCCTGGCCAGTTCGCTCGGCACACATTCGAGCACCAGCGCTGCCGCGCCAGCAGCCGCAACCGCATGCGCCTGCGCGACGATGGCGGCGTGGGCGGCGTCCTCGCGCCCTTGCACCTTGTAGCCACCTAGGCGCAGCACCGATTGCGGCGTGAGCCCGAGATGCGCGCACACCGGCACGTCGCGTTGCGTGAGGAATTCGATAATGTCGAGTACCGACGGGTCGCCGCCCTCAAGCTTCAGCATATCGGCACCGGCAGCGCCAATCAGCGTTTCCGCGCTGCGTAGAGCATGCTTGCGCGTTGCATAGCTCAAAAACGGCAAGTCGGCCAACAACAACGCATGCTTGACTCCCGCACGCACAGCGCGCGTGTGATAGGCGATATCGTCGACCGTGACCGACAGCGTGCTGCGCGCCCCTTGAATCACCATCCCCAAAGAATCGCCGACCAGCGCGATGTCGATGCCGGCCGCATCGAGCAGCGCTGCGCTGCTGGCATCGTAGGCGGTGAGCACGACAATCGGAGTGCCGGCTTTTTTCATACGCTGCAAATCCGGGACGGTCACCGGGCGTTGCGATTGCGTGGTGTACACGGATTACTCCGAACTGGCGATAGGCGCACACAGGCTAGCGAACTCGGGCTTGAGCAGCGATTCCACAGAACCATGTCCTGGCAAGACGAACGTTGGCGCGAGTTCGGCAAGCGGTAGCAACACAAAGGCTCGTTCATGTGCGTGCGGGTGAGGCAGCGTCAGGCGCGGGTCGCGGATGCGTTGCGTGCCAAGTGCGATTAAATCCAGGTCCAAGGTGCGCGCGGCGTAACGCACATCGGTGGATCGTTCGCGGCCAAAACGGCGCTCGATGGCAAGCAATTCCTCCAGCAACGCATGGGCATGGAGGCGCGTATCGAACAACGCGATCGCGTTGACGTAATCCGGCTGCGAAGCATCGCCCCAGGACGCCGAGCCATACAGGCGCGACTGCAGCACCTGAGCTTGCGCAAGCTCGCCGAGTGCGACGAAAGCAGCGCGCACATTCGCAACGCGGTCGCCTAGATTGCTGCCGATCGCGACAACCGCGAGGCTCACTCCGCCGTTGCCTCCGCGGCAACGGCGCCGACCGGCCGCGGCCCGCGCCGACGGCGATTGCGCGGCCTGGTTTTGGGCGCAGCGTCATCGCTTGCGGCTTGCGCAAATGCAGCATCGCCGGGCGCAGTTTCGCTTTGCAGTTGCTCCCACAGCGCAGCGAGCGGTCGCAGCGCTGGATTGAGCTCGGCCCGCAGCAGCAGAAAGTCGAAGCCAGCGCGGAATTTCGGGTGACGCATCACGCGCCGCGCGCGTGCAGCGCTCTTGACGATCATGCGTTGCTGCATCCACCAGATATCGCGCGCGACCACCGAGAAGCGACGAGGAATTGCCACACGTTTGCTGGCGCGCAAAAACACGTTATCTGCAGCGGCGTCGATGGAGCTGTCGTCGGTGTCGGTACCCAGCCGCTGCCGATAAACGCTCCACAGAATTGCCGCAAAGACAAATGCCGGTGTAACCGGTTTGCCGATAGCGACGCGCTCATCGGTGCTCTTGAGCGCCGCGCGAATCAGCGCGAGGTTTGCCTCGCTCAGTTCCACCTGCGGGAACAAATGCGCGAAGAGTTTCAAGCGCAAGAGCTGATCGAAGCTGCGCTCGGCATGCCCATACAGGAACAGCTTCAGCAAATCGTCGAACAACCTGGCGGGCGGAATTCCATCGAGCAGTCCGGCGAGCCGCTCGATCGGCGCTTCGGTGGCAGGTTCGATCGAAAAACCCAGCTTTCCGGCAAATCGTGCTGCGCGCAGCATGCGGACCGGGTCCTCTCGGTAACGCGTTTCTGGATCGCCGATCAATCGCAATTGCCGCGTCGCCAGGTCGTCGAGGCCGCCGACGTAATCGACCACCGAGAAGTCGTCGATGTTGTAGTACAGCGCGTTGACCGTGAAGTCGCGACGCAGCGCGTCCTCCTCCATGGTGCCGAACACGTTGTCGCGCAAGATGCGGCCATCGGCCTCAACCTCGCGATCGATATCCAGCGCATCGCCCTTGCCGCGAAAAGTCGTCACTTCGATGATTTCATCGCCGTAGCGCACGTGCGCGATGACAAAGCGCCTGCCGATCAGGCGGCATTGGCGAAACACCGAGCGCAATTGATCGGGCGTTGCATCGGTGGCGACATCGAAGTCTTTGGGCTGACCGCCGAGCAGCAAATCGCGCACTCCGCCGCCGACCAAATGTGCTTGATATCCCGCTTCTTTGAGCCCGTACAGCACCCGCAATGCGGCGGGGCTGATGTTCTTGCGCGAAACCTCATGCTCCGCGCGTGTCAAGATTCGCGGCGCATGCGCCGCAAGAACTTCCGTGTTAGACATCCAGGTTTTCCGTTTTTGAAGGGCGGCACAAGCGGCGCGCTGGGTACGCCCGCCTAAATCAATGCTGACTCATGAGCGCTGCGTATTGTCCCACGTTCTCCCGGACGATAGTATGCGCGGCCCGCAAACGGGTTCTTGGCTCGCCGCTCGCGCTGCGATCTTCGGACTTTATCAACGCTCCCTTCGTCTAGCGGTCAGGACGTGGCCCTCTCAAGGCTAAAACACGAGTTCGATTCTCGTAGGGAGCGCCAACTTTTGAAGTCGATACAACGGCATGCCCTTCGTCGTCACCGAAAGCTGCATCAAGTGCAAATTCACCGATTGCGTTGAAGTTTGCCCTGTCGATTGCTTCCACGAAGGCCCAAACTTCCTGGTGATCGATCCGGACGAGTGCATCGATTGCACTTTGTGCGAGCCAGAGTGCCCGGTCAACGCAATTTACCCCGAGGACGATGTGCCGGCCGGCCAAGAGAACTTTATTGCGCTCAACAAGGAATTGGCAGCGCAATGGCCGGTCATTGCAACGCGCAAGGACGCCCCGGCGGACGCCAAAGCGTGGGAAAAAGTGAGCGATAAGCTTAAGTATCTGGAGCGCTGAGCTCAAGTTGCCGGATCAATGCGCGCTACAGCACAACAACCAACCAGATCAGCGCAACGATCGAAATCAGTCCTACGAGCTTAACGCCCAGATGTTCGCCCTCTTCCCAATCGCGCAGCCGCTCGCGTGGGTACCGGTTGAGCGTCACAGCGCGACACACAACCCAACCGACGCACCAGCATATGAGCGAAAAGAACAACTCATAAAACAGCTCGTAAAGTAGCCGGAGCGCAAAACGAAATAGCGCAGAAGGCGCATCAAAGGCGTCCATTGCTATCCCGAATCAATGCGTGATGCTCTACGGCGAGCCAGCCCGGGTCTTCGTCGAGCGCGGTGGTAGCTCGATCAGGCCGCGCGTCGTGGCTCGCGAAGATCTTCGAAGCGCTTGTGCAAGTCGTACGTCGGCTCGGTCACAATGCGCTCGAGCGTTGCGACGCGCTCGCGCAAAAGCTCAACTTCGCGCCGCATGTCTCCATCAGCGCTACGGGCAGCCTGAACGCGTTCCAAGTATTTGAACCAGCGAGAGGCCATCCCAGCCATCGTCGACACGACGACGATGATCGCAACCATTTCGAAGACACCCATGGCTTTCTCCTAATCTCAACTCAATGCACCTTACTGCGGTCGACCGATCGGTGCCAATGACAGACGTCATGATCGCTCCGTCCCGATGGTATATCCGCGCAGCCTTCGGAACAACTTGGTATCCATAAGCGACCGAATGCGCTTTGGCTGCACCGCGTCTGCCAAGCGGAGTCAAGTCGCTGCTTGCCTAAGCACCTCTCACAACGCTTTGGCGTAAACCTCAAAGTACAAGTCCGCGCGTTTGGGTTCGCCAAAACGGGCATCGCCATACGGAAATGGCTTGCGCTCTCCGGTGGGCGCATAGCCGCGGCGCGTGTACCAGGCGATGAGTTCGTTACGCGACCAGATCACGCTCATACGAATGGCGCTGCAATGCCAGGTCTCGCGCACATAGCGCTCGCATCGCTCGAGTATTGCTGCGCCAACACCGCCGCCTTGCAGTGTTGGCACCACTGCGAACATCCCGAAGTACGCGCTAGTCCCCTGGCGCTCTAAGTGCGCGCAACCCAGCATCTGCTGATCGCGCTCGGCGATCATGACCACCGAGTCGGGCTTGGACATCGTCTCGCTCAAGCTCGCCGAATCGATACGTTGTCCGCCGAGCAGATCGGCCTCCGTGGTCCAACCCTGGCGCGAAGCGTCGCCGCGATAGGCCGACTCCACCAGCGCCACCAGCGCCGGGACATCGGCAAGGGTTGCGGTCCGAAAAACCAGCTCGCTCAACCTTGGCCCCCGATCGGCTGGTAGTGCTCCTGAACGTAGCGCTCGATCATCTCGACGAACTCATCGCTGATCCGCTCGCCGCGCAGCGTCGCCACCTTGACTCCATCGACAAACACCGGTGCGCTCGGTGCTTCGCCGGTGCCGGGAAGGCTGATGCCGATGTTCGCGTATTTGCTTTCGCCGGGCCCGTTGACCACGCAACCCATTACCGCAAGCGTGAGGTTTTCGACACCATCGTAGCGCAGGCGCCAGTCGGGCATGCGCTCGCGAACATGGTCCTGCACGGTCTTGGCCAGTTCCTGGAAAAACGTACTGGTAGTGCGCCCGCAGCCGGGGCACGCCGTCACCATCGGGGTGAACGCGCGCAGACCCATGGTTTGCAGCAGCTCCTGCGCGACGATGACCTCTCGTGTGCGCGACTCGCCAGGTTCGGGCGTCAGTGAAATTCGGATCGTATCGCCTATGCCCTCTTGCAACAGCACTGCAAGCGCGGCCGTCGAGGCGACAATGCCTTTGCTGCCCATGCCGGCTTCGGTGAGTCCGAGATGCAGCGGGTAGGTGCAGCGTTGCGCCAATGCGCGATACACGGCGATCAACTCCTGCACCCCGCTGACTTTGCACGAGATGATGATCTGATTGGCCCCAAGACCCAGCTCGCGCGCACGTTCGGCGCTGTGCAAGGCGGAGAAAATCAAGGCCTCGCGCGCCACACTTGCTGTATCGGCGGGTGCGGCAGTGGCCGCGTTCTCGTCCATCATTTTGGTCAACAGCGCCTGATCGAGGCTCCCCCAGTTGGCGCCGATGCGCACCGGTTTGCGGTATTCGATCGCCTTCTCGACAATCGTCGCGAACTGCACGTCACGCTTGGCGCCGAAACCGACGTTGCCTGGATTGATGCGGTATTTCGCCAGGGCCTCGGCGCATGCCGGATGCCGTGTCAGCAGCGTGTGGCCGTTGTAATGGAAGTCGCCGATCAGCGGCACCTCGATGGCACGCTGGGCGAGTTTGTCGCGAATCACCGGGACTGCCGCGGCCGCTTCTTCGTTATTGACAGTCAGGCGCACCAGTTCCGAACCCGCTCGCCACAGCTCGGCGACCTGCTTGACCGTGCCGTCGACATCTGCGGTATCGGTGTTCGTCATCGATTGCACGACCACCGGCGCCGACCCGCCCACGGTTACCTTACCTACGCGCACCGGCACGCTCGCGCGCCGCGGCAAGGCACCGTACCCACTCACACCGTCGACCATATCTCATCCAACTCCGAAGCCGGCGGCGCCTCCGGCGCACCCAGCACCGGTGCTGCAGAATGTTTGCCATAGCGAAACTGCTTGTATGCACCGGTGTTCTCGAGCAATTCGAGATTTTCCAGGGGTTCCATCACACGGCGCTCTTCGATACCCATCGGGTCTTGCAGTCGCAGCAGTTCCAGACCGCCAGTGGAGTCCAGGATCGATGGCACCAGCAGGGTTGAGCTCGGATCGCCTTCGATCGCAAGCGGCGCAAGAAGTAGCGCGCGCAGAATCACGCGACTGGAATTGGACTCGACGGTCGAACGCACCGCGGCTGGCTCGACTCGGCGGCTCAGCAGCTGAATGCCGGCTTCCAGGCTATCGGTCGATCCGCCTTTGAGCCAGCGCAGCACACCGACCATCCAGTCGCGTTCGTCGTCATCATCGCTGACCGCCGCGAGCGCAATCAACTCGCCAACCTTGGCCTTCAGGCCGTCGGCGTTCTCCCAAATCACTCGGTAACCGCCGAGGCTTTGATCGATGACCCGCACTTTCGATGGCGTGGGAATCTGCGACTCGGAGCTGGTTTGCGCCCAGGCCGCCGAGCGTTCGCGGTCCGACAGCGCAACACCGCCCGACAACTCCGCCGCGAATTCTTTGAAGTCGAGCTTTTGCGCCGCAAGATAATGCACGGCATGCAATCCGATGCAGGCATCCATCTTGTGGTTGGCCTGCAGACGCGGATGCGCCCGTTCGCCGGAAAAATTCCAGGCCGTGATCAGCTTGTCGACGATATCGGCAGCGATATCCGGCCCCTGGCCGAGCCGCCCGCGCACCGCTACCGGTGCGTCGATACCTGGGCGCACCTGCATCTGACTTCTCAAGCTCTGGACCAGTTGCGCCGTATCCAGCCGCCAGAACCGCGATTGCACCTCGGCTCGGGGCGACATTGGCGGCGAATCGGATCTGGGATCAATCACAAAACTGCCGCTGGCGCCATTTGGATCAATGCGAACCTGCCCGGCCCACACCCGAGCGGCCGCCTCCACATCGACGATTTCTTTTTGCGTCAGCCGATAGGGATTGCCAATGAAAGACAGCAGCGCCTGGATGTACATCGATTCGCCGCTCAACGTCACGCCAGTGAACTGACTGTCGTTCAAGCCTTTGTCCATCAATTGCGCTTCGTATCCGAATGCTGCCAGCCGATGCAAAAGCGCCCATGTTCCGCTCGGGACTTCGCTGTACGAGATGTAGCACTTGCTGAGCAACTGCGCCGCATGCGTGATCGCCCGCACGAGCGACATCGCGGCGGCTTTGCCGCGCAGAAACGGAACGCTGCCGCGCGGAGCGCAGATATCGGCCAGGCATTCGGCATAACCAACCGCCAATTCGCGATGGAAGTCGCGCATCACTGCGCCGATCTGACGCTTCTGCAGCGGCAACGGCAGCGGCTGACCCAGCACATGACGCTCCATGCTGGTAATCACCACGGCCACCGGATGGCGCATTTGCTCAAGAATCTCAAAGCGCTGGCCGGGATCGACTTCTAACTGGTTCAGCTCTTTTAAGCCGTTGTACAACAGGCGCGCAGTGGCCCCGCTATTGGCCAATGGCAGCGCATCGATCCACGCTTTGACGGCCTTCGCGGTCGTCGGGAACGAGTCCCGCCCTGCGCGGTCGCGACGCGGAAGCGCAGCAGTCAAGTGTTCGTAAGCCGTATCGGACATTGCGCTAGAAGCCGGGCGGTGCCGCTAGAAGAGCGGCTTTGGACTGCGGAGCATATCAAGCTGCGATGTCGGCGTAGATGCATTCACAAGCTTTCGCAGTATGGCCCTGCCCCCGAACGCCCTTCCCGATCGGTTAGCCTTGGATCTTCCACGACTACCGAGTCACGCATGGACGCCACCCGCCTCATCTGGATCGATCTTGAAATGACCGGTCTTGACCCAGACCAGGATCAGATCCTGGAGATCGCCACCATCGTCACCGACAAGGACCTCAACGAAATCGCCGTCGGCCCGGTACTCGCAATTCGAACGCCGCTGGAGCGACTGCAGGCAATGGACGACTGGAACCGTAAACATCACGGCCAGAGCGGTTTGTGGGACCGCGCGCTGACCTCCAATGCCGATGTGTCTGTGGCCGAAAAACTCACGCTTGAATTCCTGAGAGACCTCGTGCCCGAACGAACGTCCCCTATGTGCGGCAATTCGATATGCCAGGACCGGCGCTTCCTTTACCGCGGCATGCCGGCGCTGGAGCGCTTCTTTCACTACCGCAATCTGGATGTCAGCACCCTCAAAGAACTCGCCAAACGCTGGAAGCCCGAGGTCGCTGCCAGCGTTACCAAGAAAGGCCTGCACCTGGCGCTCGACGACATCCGCGAATCCATCGATGAGCTGCGCCACTATCGGCGCGCGATGGGCTGGTAACTACTCGAAACCGTTCGCAAAAATTGTCGGCAACAGGACAAACTCGAATGCTCCGATATCGGCACCGATCGGCCGCGGCGTCCCGAGGATGTCGGTGGCCGGCACATCGCTCCCTGGCGTTGCCGCGTCGATCAACGAACTCGTTGCGCCGATCCGCGCATAGGTGCTCACCAGAGAGACGAAAGCATCGTTGATACGCGTAAAGCCGCCGTTGAAGTTGTTGTTGGCGGGCACCCAATGCGGCGTTGCCACGGTGCCGATCGTGACAACTTCGGGGTTGTCTTCGATTCGCCCTTTGTCGTTGTCGATATTGAGCACGTCGGTCGGATCGTTTGGCAGCGCCGCGCCGTTGTTCCAGTAGGCGTTGCGTTCCAACGTTGAGGGCCGGGTGGTCGACAGATCCGCGGGCAATGTGTCGGAGAAATCGCCCATGCTGCCGCTGGTGTCGGCGAACACGTTGTGCACGAAACGAATCGCTTCGATAGGCGGATTGCTGCCCTCGCGGTTGATCCGTGTGGCGTAGGCGTTGGCGGGTAAATTGCCTATCACCGTGTTGTGGCGGAATGTGATGTCGCGCGAACCTTTGACGCCCAGCGGCGAGCGCATCGTAACCGCACTATTGCCTATCAAGAGGTTGTTCTCGACCAGGCAGTTGAACGCCTCGAAATTCGCCGTGCCGTCTTCGCCGAACAAGATAAAGCCGCTGCCGATCGAACCTTCCCAATTCAAGAACACGTTGCGCCGCAAGATCACGTTGCGCGCGCCGACCACACCATCGTCGTTGCCGTTGGAGTCTTTGACCACCACATAGCTCGATGTGTCGGTGGGGACTGGCCGCCCGCTCGCCACAAAGTTGTTGAAAAACACGTTGCCATCCACAATCACGTCATCGACGCTATTGATATCGATGTGCTCATCCGAGCCTTGCTGGTTGTAGAACATATTGCCGATCACACGGATCTCGCTGGCGCCATTGTTGATCTTCAAGATGTCGTTGTTAAAGCTGTCGTGCAGAATGTTGTCGCGCAAGGTGATGCGGCGAGTGTCGGTGGAGAATCCATCCTGGATCTGCACCACCAGCGCAGTCGCACCGGCGCCCGTGTGCGCGATATCGAATCCTTCGATGCTGATGCCCTGGATATCGGCGGCATCGTTGTAAATCGTCAGCACCGTCTCCGCCGCGCGCAACCGCGCCTGGTATGGCACCTCGGAGCGCACCGTCACGCCGTTGGCGAAACTGCCGCGAATGCGGACGCGACCGGTGTAGGTGCCAGGGCGCACCAGGATCGTGCTGCCGTCGGCAACGCGATCCAGCGCATAGGTAATCGTCGCCCAGGGCGCCACCAGAGTGCCACCGGCTGGCGCGTCGACGCCATTGGTCGCCACGTAGAAAGTCTGCGCCGAGGCGCCGCCGCTCGCCATCAGCGCCACCACTGCTATCCATCGCCTCATGCTGAAGTCCTAGAGATCAAGTTGGCTGCATACGTTGTTCAGGCCGTCGATCTGACAGCCGCACGCTCGGCGTCCGCTCGCGCTTCTTCTTCGCTCTTTAGCTGGCCATCCCACGCGGACACGGCAGCGGTGGCCACGCTATTGCCAATGACGTTGGTCGCCGAGCGGCCCATGTCTAGAAAGTGATCGATGGCGAGCAGCAGAATCAATCCAGAATCCGGGATATTGAACTGCGCTAGCGTTGCCGCAATCACTACCAGCGAGGCGCGCGGCACGCCAGCCATGCCTTTGCTGGTGACCATCAGAATCAATAGCATGGTTAATTGCTGGCCCCACGACAACTCGATGCCATACACTTGCGCAATGAACAGAACAGCAAAGGTGCAATACATCATCGAGCCATCAAGATTGAACGAGTAACCGAGCGGCAGCACAAACGAGGCCACCTTGTTGCTGCAGCCGAACTTCTCCAGTTGCGCGAGCGTTTTCGGATATGCCGCTTCGCTCGACGCGGTCGCAAAGGCGAGCAACGTGGGCTCGCGTACGGCCATAAACAGCGCACCGGCGCGCCGGCCCACCATCGCGAACGCGGCAATGAACAGAAGAACCCACAGAATCACGATGCCGAAGTAGAACTGGCCCATGAACTTACCGTAGTCGACGATCACGCCGAGGCCACTCTTGGCGATCGCGGCGGTGACGGCAGCGAACACCGCAATGGGCGCGAACCACATGACCAACATGGTCACCTTCAGCATGACGTGCGCGACGCCATCGAGCGTGTCGACCAGCGTTTTGGCTTTGTCGCCTACGCCCGCACAACCGATACCGAAAAACACCGAGAACACTACGATCTGCAGAATCTCGTTGCGCGCCATGCCATCGAAGATACTGGTCGGAATCAAGTGCGTGATGAACTCAGACAGGCTCATGCCGCTGGTGACGATGCCCGTCTGCGCGCTCGCATCGGGCGGGACGAAGGACGTGCCAATTCCTGGCTCGAACAGGTTGACCAGGAACAAGCCCAGCGACAGCGATACCAGCGACGCGCCAAGAAACCACACCAGTGCCTTGACGCCGATACGCCCCACCGTCGCGATATCGCCCATCTTGGCGATGCCGACGACGAGGGTTGCAAACACCAGGGGCGCGATGATCATCTTGATCAGGCGCAAGAACATCGTGGTGATCAACTGCAGGTTGGTCACCAGAGCCGTCGTGTCGGCGACCGTCGCATGCACGATGGCGCCAGTCACGATGCCGATCACCAGACTGATCAGGATAAACATCGTTAGTTTATTGCTCGAACCCATGCGCCTCTGGCCTGATGAGGAAAGAGCGAATCCTACGCTGTGTGAGACGGATCTGGGCGGTCCCTCAGCGGCACGGTCGCAATCGAAGCGAACGGCGCTTGTTGGTACCCGGCCCCAGGGTCCGCATCTCGCAAATTGCCAGATTCCAGATGCGAGCAGTACACCAAAGGCGCTATGTCGCTGGCCCGCTGCGAGAATTGAGCGCCCATGTGCCCACGGACTTGCGCCCTCAACCACAATTGACTATTCACCTTAGCTAAATGACCTGATGCGATCGATCGATGGCCAACGCGCCGACTGACTACCTCCGCGCCATCCTCACCTCGCGCGTCTACGATGTGGCGATCGAATCGCCGCTCACGGACGCCAAGCGCTTGAGCGCGCGCATGGGCCATCGCGTGCTGCTGAAGCGCGAGGACCTGCAGCCGGTGTTTTCGTTCAAGCTGCGTGGCGCCTACAACAAAATGGCCGCGCTCACTGAGGCCGAACGCGCCGCTGGCGTGCTCGCCGTGTCGGCTGGCAATCACGCGCAAGGCGTGGCTCTGGCTGCGCGCGAACTCAAATGCAACGCGACGATCGTCATGCCGAGCACCACGCCATCGATCAAGGTCGACGCGGTGCAGGCTCTCGGGGCCAACGTCGTGCTCGAAGGCGACGGCTACGATGCAGCTGCAGCGGTGGGAAAGAAACTGGCCGCCGAGCGTGGACTGACCTTTATCCATCCGTTCGACGACCCGTTGATTATCGCCGGACAGGGCACTGTCGCGATGGAACTGCTGCGCCAGCATGCGAACAGACTGGATGCCGTGTTCATCCCGGTGGGTGGCGGCGGCCTTGCCGCTGGCATGGCGGCCTACATCAAGGCATTGCGCCCGGAGATCAAAGTGATTGGGGTTGAGCCGGACGACGCTGCGTGTCTGAAGGCCGCGCTCGATCACGGCGCGCCGACAACGCTAGATCAGGTCGGTTTATTCGTCGACGGCGTGGCGGTCAAGCGCGTCGGCGACCACACATTCGCTGTGCTGAAAGATCATATCGACGACATGGTGCTGGTCAACACCGACGAGATTTGTGCGGCAATCAAAGATGTCTTCGACGATACGCGTGTGATGCTGGAGCCGGCTGGTGCGCTGGCGGTGGCCGGTCTCAAACGATACGCCGAGGCGCTGGCGCCCAACGCCGTACTGTGCGCAGTGACCAGTGGCGCCAACGTCAACTTTGATCGCCTGCGCCACGTTGCGGAACGCGCTGAAATTGGCGAGGCATCTGAGGCCGTGTTCGGTGTGACCATTCCCGAGGAGCCCGGGAGTTTCTTGAACTTCTGCCGGACACTGGGCCCTCGCAGCATCACGGAATTCAACTATCGCTACGCGGCCCATGGACCGGCGCAGATTTTCGTCGGACTGGGATTGCGCCGTGGCGCCGCCGAACGCGCAGAGATTGCCGCAGCATTGGCGCAGGCCGGTTACAACGCACACGATTACACGGACAACGAGCTGGCGAAACTGCATGTGCGCCATCTCGTGGGCGGGCGCGTGCCGGTGCCAGGGGTCGAGCGGGTTTATCGGTTCGAGTTTCCCGAGCGCCCCGGCGCCCTGCTGCGTTTTCTGGAAACACTCGGCACACACTGGAACATCACGCTATTTCATTATCGCAGCCACGGCGCTGCGTATGGCCGCGTTTTCGCCGGCATCGAGATGCGCTCCGATGCGGAACGCTCGGCGCTGGAAGCGGACCTGCGCGCGATCGGCTACGATGCATTCGATGAGACCGACAATCCGGTGGTGGGGCAATTTTTGCGCGGGTAGAGCCATCGCCGTCGAAATTGAGGAAACAATGCAAGACAGCAATCAGCGAGGTCGCGAGCGCCAAAGGGGCGAGGTCAAGCGCATGCGAACGCCGCGTGCGGATCGCGAGATGGCTGCTCCGGATCAACCTGATCTTTGGGACATAGTCGCATCGTTGTCTCGGGCAGTTTGGCGATGACGCCATGCATCCACATCGCCGGCGGCGGCCTGGTGGGTTTTTCGCTCGCTCTGGCGCTGCGATCGCGCGGCATCGCGGTTACGCTTTCCGAGCGTGGGCCGGATCCGGCGACCGGTAACGCACCGGATGAGCGCCATCTGGCGCTCGCTGAGCGGAGCCTGCGTTTTCTTGCGGGCCTTGGGCTGCAGCGTTTTCTCGACGATCACGCCGAGCCGATACGACGTGTCCATATCAGCAGCGCTGGCGAGTTCGGCGTGACCCGCTGGGACGCGCTCGAACAGGGTCTGACTCGATTTGGTGCCGTAGTGCCAGCCCGAAAGTTATTGCTCGCGCTACGCGAGGCGGCGGCGCAGCCTGGTATCGAGTTGCGTTTTGCCGATGGCGTTGTGAGCAGCGAGCATGACGATGCCAGCATCGTGGCGTGCTCTGCGAATGGCACACGCACGGTCTCGCATCTCCTGGTGATTGCCGATGGCGCCGACTCCAGCTTGCGCGCGGCCAGCGGTATCGGGGCCGATGTCCACGACTACGGGCATGACGCCATTGTCGCGGCAATCGACACCGACAAGCCGGCAAATGGTGAGGCGTTCGAACGCCTGCTGCGCAATGGCATCGTCGCAGTGCTGCCGCAGAAAGGGACCCGCGCTGGTGCGGTGTTCGTGCAGCCTCGCGATCGCGCTGCTGAGTTGATGGCACAAGACGGCGACAGTTTTCTCGCCGAACTGCAGGCCGCTTTCGGTTATCGGCTGGGCCGCTTGCGTCGCCCCGGACCGCGCGTGCGCTGGCCGCTGCGCCGGGTGATGGCCGATGCATTGGTTGCACCGCGCCGGGTCGTGATCGGAAACGCAGCGCAGGCGGTGCATCCGATCGGCGCACAAGGGCTCAATCTCGGGCTGCGCGATGTCGCCGATCTGGTCGATCTATTGGGCGCCGATCCTGGCGATGGTCACACATTAGCGCGTTACGCCCAACACCGGGCGCCTGATCGGTTGGCGATCTGCGAGCAAACCCATCGGCTCGCGCTTGGAACGTTGCTGCACTTCCCGCTGGCGGCGCTGGCAAGAAGCCTTACATTGGCAGCCGCCGACCGCGTGCCGCCGATTCGCGACTATCTCACCCTGCGGGGAATGGGCTGGCGCGGAGCAAGCGCATGAGCAAACGCATTAAGACCGACGTATTGGTCGTTGGTGCCGGCATGATCGGCTTGGCCGTTGCGCTTGCACTGGTGCAGCGTGGCCTCGATGTACGCATCGTCGACCAGCGCTGGCCGGCGGCGCCCGAAGGCGAGTTCGACTTGCGTGTCGTAGCGCTGTCGGGGCAGTCGATTGCCCTGCTCGACGGGCTTGGCGTGTGGCCACGAATCGCCGCGGCGCGGATCGCACCGTATCGCCGCATGCAGGTCATCGACGGTGCGAGTGACGCCGAGATCGTCTTCGACGCGCGCGATTACGGCTGGCCTCAACTCGGGGTTATCGTCGAGAACCAGCGCATCGCGGCGCTGCTTGCCGAGCGTCTGGGCGCGCAACAGCTTGACGGCGCTCTGAGCGAGATCGAGGGAACGCGCTGCACACTGACTTGCGGCACACGTGTCGATGCCCAATTGGTGATTGGCGCCGATGGCGCCGGATCGCCGCTGCGCGAGCGCTTGCTGATCGACAGCGACGGACGCAGCTACGCGCAATCCGCGCTCGTCGCGCATGTGCTCTGCGAGCGTCCGCAAAACGATCTCGCGTGGCAGCGTTTTCTGACGGGCGGTCCACTGGCGTTTCTCCCGCTGCCCGATCGTCGCTCGTCAATCGTCTGGAGTGTTCCGACCGAGCGCGCCGCGCGGTTGATGGGCGCTTCGACGTCGGAGGTTGAACAGGCATTGCAACTTGCCAGCGGCGGGCGGTTCGGCGCGATCGCTCTAACCACGCCGATGGCGCAGTTTCCGCTGCGCTGGCACATTGCGCGGCATTTCGCACAAGGCAATGTCGTTTTGATTGGCGATGCGGCGCACACGGTGCATCCGCTCGCGGGTCAGGGCGTCAATCTGGGCTTCGCCGACGTGGCGTGTTTGCTAAGGCATGTCGATCGCGCGCTGCAAACCACGCGCCGCGTGCCATCGGCAGGCGACTTGCAGCGCTACAGTCGCGAACGACGTAGCGAAACCATGCTCGCCGCGCGCGCCTTCGATGCTTTGAACGCGCTGTATGCTGCTGGCGGACCCTGGGTGCCGCTGCGCAGTATCGGGCTGTCGGCCGTCAATCGCCTCGCGCCGATCAAGCGCAGATTCGCAGAAGTAGCGGCGGGCATTCGGTCCGGGGTCGGATAGGGCGATTGGGGCGGCGGATTCGGGTTTCTACAATCCGACACCTGCGGACCATGGGTCCGCGTACCCAAAAGCGCTCGGGGCTGCGGGCGCGATGAGTCGCGCCCCCTACCATCGCTGATGAGCTAATGCTGCGCGATCGCGCGCCTACTCAAAGCCGTTGGCGAACAAATCATCGGCGACGATCTCGAACAGCAATGCTCGGGTGCTGCTGCAACTACCGTCGGAAATTCGAATAGTGGGATTCGCGGTTTGTATCTGCGTCGGGGTGCCGGTGATGACGCCTGCGCTGCTCAGTTGCAGTCCCACTGGGAGCGCGCCGATAAATACGTCGAAGCTGCCCGACCCGATCAGACCTGACGCGGCCAACGTGGTCGTCGGATAGATCGAGCCCACCACGCCGCGCGGTACACTCGAGGTGGTGATCTGCGGATTGCTCACGCTTTGCGTGATGGTCGTCGCGCTAGCGCTAGAGCAGCCTTGGCGAGTCGCGGTGACCAGGTATTGGACGTTGCCCGCCCCGGCGAGCGTTTGCGCGATCGTGTTTCCGGATCCGGCGCTCGCGCCGGTCACTCCGCTGGTGCTGCCCAAGGTCCAGGCGAAAGTCGAACCGGTTGGCGAGCTGCTCAAGCCAATCAATGTCGTGCCGCCTGAACACAGGAGCGCAGGCGTCGCAGGGAGCACGCTCGGCCGCGAGTTCACCTGATAGGCCTCACCCGCCAAGGGCAAGCCCACCAGCGCCGGGGTCACGCCATTGCTATTGCTGAGGTTGAGCGTCAGGGTGCCGGTACTGCTGCCGGTTGTTACGCCGATAGTTCGAGACGCACCGCTGCCGGTGACACTACCGATAGAACCAGCGGCGGTGCCCGACAGTGAAAAATTCGACGGCGCCAAACCTGTGACCGCACTCGACAACTGCAATCCCCACTCGATTGCAGTGTTGGTGCACGTGGGATTAGTGCTACCTCTGCTGAGAGCGACAGCTTCAGGCCCCGCTATGGTCAGACAACTGCCGGCATTTGCCGACTGGCCGTCGGGATTGGTCAGTGTGATCGTGCGCGGGCCGACGCTGGCATTCGAGGCGACCGAGATATTGACAGTCGCCGAAGTCGCCGACGTCGCGCTGACGCTATTGACCGTCACGCCGGTCCCGCTGATGGCCGCTGCCAGTCGCGTGCGGCAGGCGCCCGCTGTGGTATCGGTATCGAATAAGCCGGTGCCGGTCAGCACTACATTCACGTTATTCGCGCCCACCGAAACCGACGTCGGCGCGCCGCAAGCCGTCAGCGTGGGCGCGGGCGCCTGCAGTCGCACCGCCTGCACACCGTAAGAGTTGGCGGCGTTGGTGAACTGCTGAATGGTCCACATCGTCATGTCATCGCAGGGATCGAGGCTGGTGTACGAGTAGTCGCCCCATCGCCGTGGGTTGCCGCCATCGCTCGGTGGCGCATAGGTTTGCGAGGCCGCGGTGTAGCGCACCACGGGGGCGCGCGTTGTGCCGGCCGCATCGCTGCTCAATCGCCCGGTAGTAGCGGCATCAATTCGGGTCGCGAGACTCGCGGCGCTAAAACCGAACGCGGCATGGCCTTGCCCGGAGACCATCACAGAAGGAATCCAGAACGCCTGCGGATTGCTGCTGGCGCTATCGAAAATCGTGCCGCTCTGCGTCAGTGTTGGCGTTGTTCCAAGGTTGCCGATCTGATACCAGCGCGTCGCAGTGCGTGCACCTGCCGTCGTGGGCGCAACCGCAACGCCTGCGGCGTTGACGGCAATGTTGTGCGCCGTCCAAATCTGCCCACCCCGCAGATGTGCGGCGAACAAACGATCGTCCAATGAATCCACCGGCGTCGCCGAGCCCTGCGCCACCACGGCCGCCGGAAACTGCGTGGCCGGCACGGTCAACGTGATGTTTGCCGATAACGTCGGTGTGGCGCCGGGGTTCGACACGCGGCGCAATTGCAAGATGCTGAAGTTCAGCGTGTCGACGCCGATAAAGTAGCCGACGCTGGCCGCCGGATCGTAGCTGTCGACGCCCTGCGGCGTGAACGGTCCAGCCGCCGTAGCGGTACCTACGTTCGGAAAACGCGTCACAACGATAGAGCCCGCGCCGGTGATCGACGATTTGCGCACCACCGACACCGCCGTGCTGTTGAATGCGCCGGCCAACGAAAACATGTTGAGCCCAATGTACAGCGCATTGGCATCGATCCCTAGCGTCGGGTAGTCGGCGAATAGCGTGGAATCTTGCTGATACTGAAAGAACGTGAAGTTGGCGCTTCCGGTGATGTTGGGGCCGCTGCTCACCGCAATCATCACGCGGTTGGCGATTGCTCCGGTGCCGGCGGGCACATCGATCATGACGATGAACCAGCGATTCGTGAGCCGATCGAAGCGTATGCGCGGATCAGTGGTAAAGGTGCCGGCTTGAGGTGAGATCACGGTATTGAAGAAAACGTCGCTGTCGGCATTCAACGCGTTGTCGGCGGCGCCGGTGGTTTTATTGAATGACCGAATGCGTCCATTAAGCGCGGCGATGAACTGTGTGGGCCCCACAGCGCCCATGGTGTCGGGCGGGAAAGCGCTGGTATCGCTGAGCACCGCGGCCGTGAAATTCGGCGGCCCCACCGTCTGCGGCGCACGGGTCGACGGTGGCTCCGCGCCTTCTGCCAGCGGCGGCCATTGCGACACCAGCCAGTCGTTCGGTGGCGTGCGCGGGTAGCGCTTGATCTCATGCTCTGCCGAACGCCTCGGCACACGCGGCAAGCGATTGCGATCTCGATATTCCTGCATGGCCTGAATGTCGGCAACGCTGCGGACGATGCCCATCTCGCCCACTACCGGCACGCCCTGCAGCGAGCCATCTGGCAACTCGTGCGGCGGAGGAAATTCGGCAGCGCTCATAGCGCCAGCCAACATTAACAAGCCCAACCCAATCCAACACCGCACGGCAAACTCCGAGCCCGAACCAGTGAGCCAGAGCTTATTCGATTCGCTCGTACGGCCGCCATCGTCTCAAGTCCGAATTGCCGATTGCGTCGGTTATGCTCGTTCGACATCCCTGCAGCGCCCAGTCCATGCCAATCAGAATCGCCATTGCCGCCGTCCTGCTCTCTTCTTGCGCCGCAGCCGCCGACTTCGACAACGAGGCCGGTGTCTACACGATCAGCGCGCTGCCGAGCGCACAGAGCGAAGCTGAGCGCATGGATCGGATGGCGTTGTCCGATCAGCAACCTGCGGGCCGTTTTGTGCGCAAAGGCGAAACCTTGATGATCGGCGTCGACGACCTGCCCGATGGCACAAGCTTGAGCGCCGTGGTTGGCTTTCTTCCGATGTGGGGTTCCAACCTCAACCAGCAAGTGCAACCGATCGATGGCGAAACGCGCTTTCGCGCCAACCAGGACGGGCCGTTGTTCTTCCGGCTTATCGCCGAAGACGGTGTTGACGCGGAGGCGATTATTCGCGTGCAAGGTGGCGAGCCCTTGCCGCTATACATCGATGGCGCAATGGATGCTCAGGATTGGGCGGACGAGTTGAGCGCGCACGACGGCGCGCCGTTTGTGCAGTTGTTTGGCGAGATGGCGATGATCACCCTGCCCGCCAGCGTCTACGCGCGCGATCCCATCGACGACCCGGTGGAAACGTTCGCGACTATCGATCGCGTCTTGCAGCTGCAAAACGAACTTGCAGGATTCGACAGCCAAACTGAGCGCGATCGACCAACGCCGTTGCGCGTGCACTACCTCGTCGACTTTCGCGTTTCCGCCAAAGACCGCGAAAACTTTTACATGTACGCCACCGATCAATTCGTCGGCATGCTGGACAACAACACCGCTGATCTCACCGACCCGATGCGGCTTCGGGAGCAATGGGGAATCTGGCACGAGACGGGCCACACCCATCAGCAGAACTCGTGGACCTTCGAGTCGCTTACCGAAGTGAACGTCAATTTGTTTTCGCTGTATGTGCAAGAGGCGTTTGGCAGACCCAACGCATTGGGCGTTTCCGAAGACGGCGAACCCACGCACTTCGAACGCGCGCAGGCGTATCTCGACAACGATCCGCCCAGCCTTCTCGACGCGCCGGACGACGATGAGTTTTTCTTCATCCGGCTGGTGATGTTTCACCAGCTCAAGGAAACCTACGGCTGGGATTTGTACAAAGACTTGCACAAGCACTTTCGCGCCAATCCGCTGGATGCAGATGCCTCGGATCAGGACAAGGCCGATGCCCTGATCGAAGCGATGTGCGAGGTGACCGGCCACGATCTGCGCCCGTTTTTCGAACGCTGGGTATTGGTCGCATCGGATGACGCCGATGCCAGGATCGAAGCGCAGGGCTATGCAGCATTAGACGGCGATCCGTCGACGATCTTCGAATAGACGACTTTGGGTTAGCGCTTGAAGTAAGGCGCATGTCCGGTCGAGTGGTCGGTGACATCGCGCACGCCGGTGATTTCGGGTACGCGCTGCAACAGAGTCTTTTCGATACCGCCCTTGAGCGTGACGTCCACCTGCCCGCAGCCGTGACAACCGCCACCGAACTGCAGCACGACCACGCCATCGCCGGTGACTTCAACGAGACTGACCTTGCCCCCGTGCGCGGCCACGCCCGGGTTGATTTCGCTCGTGAGCACGTACTGCACGCGCTCGATCACACTGGCGCCAGCGCCCGGCGGGGTTCCCTTCAAGCGCGGCGCGCGGATCGTCAATTGCCCGCCAGTGCGATCGGCCAGATAGCTGATCGACAGCTCGCGCAGATACGGCTCGCTCGCGCTATCGACGATCAACGAAAAGCCATCGCAATCGATACGCCAATCGTCCGCTTCGATCTCGCTTGCCTCGCAAAATTCCAGGCGGCAATCGCCCTTCGGTGTACCGGGATGGACTGCGCGCAGCCGAATGCCCAAACCTGGAATGTCTTGCTGAGCGATCAGCTTCTGAAAGTACGCGACAGCGGCGGCATCGATATCGAACATGGGCGCTCTGAACATTTAGCTCCGCGCATGTTAGCGTGGCGAGCGGCACGGAGAGTGAGCGATGGCGATCGTACTTGGCGAGCAGTTCAGGCAGACAGCACGGTTCGCAAGTCAGCTGAGTCGTTTAACCCCGTATAGGTCGAAGACTTCATCCACGCTCACGAGCGTCAACTCGCCAAGCAGCGCCTGCGCAGCGATCAGCCTGTCGAAGGGGTCGCGGTGATGATTGTCGAGTTCCGAGACGGCTCGGCAATGTGCCATCGAAATCGGCAGCAGCTCAATGCCATTGGCGGCGAGCCGCAATTCCAGGCGCTGAAAAGGATTCGGACCCAGATCGAGTTTTCTCAGCTGGATCTTGATCGCAATCTCCCAGACGCTCGCGACGCTCAACCAGACGCAAGCGTCTCTATCGATCAACGCAGATCGTGCAGTGGAGGAGAGCCGTTGATCGTCGTCCAACAACCAAATCAATGCGTGTGTGTCGAGCAATAACTTCACGGCGACATGTATTCCGCGAAGTCCTCCAGTGGCGCGTCGAAATCGTCAGCCATCACAATCGGCGAACCCCAACCGCCGAATGTCGGCTTTCTATTCGACTCTCGGTCGACAGGCAAAGGCACGAGACGCACAGTCACGGAACCGTCATCGATCAACACCTCCTCACCCGCGCTCGCGCGGCGGATCAAGGTAGACAACTGCGCCTCGGCATCGCGAAGGCTGACGTGCATGGCAAGATCCACTTTAGCTCAAGATCGCAATGGTACGCGCGGGGAGCTCATCGGGGAAAGCCTCTGGCAGGCTGTTGTGAAACCGCCTGCTGGTGCGAACCAGCGGTGGTTCGCTCATGGATCGAGCACGCAAGTGACTGATCCATTGAAAGTAAATCCGGACATGAGCTGGACGTGCGACTTGAGAAACGTACTGGAAGAGCGTTTCTCAACAACATGCCAGGTTGCCTCGATGAAGCGCATGCCAGTTGACACAGCTCGGCTACAACTGGCTCCTAATACCCGGCGTTTTCTTCCACCTCAAACCCGCGTTTTGCAATCAACATTGTGCGATTGAAAACACACACCTGGGTACCGTCCTGCTTCTTCCCAAGCGTCTTTACCGTGACGATGCCGGCATTGGGGCGGCTTTGCGACTCGCGCTTGTCGAGCACTTCGCTTTCCGCGTACAGGGTGTCGCCCACGAACAGCGGCGCGGTCAGTTTGATGTCGGTCCAGCCCAGGTTCGCGATGGCCTTCTGGCTGACATCCGTCACGCTCATACCTACCATCAGCGCCACCGTGAACGGCGAGCAGACGATGCACCGGCCGAACTCGGAGTGCTTGGCGTACTCCTTGTCGAAGTGCATCGGGTGCGTGTTCATCGTCAACAGCGTAAACCAGGTGTTGTCGGTTTCGGTGATCGTCCGTCCCGGCCGATGCTCGTAAATCTCGCCGACGTTGAACTCCTCGAAGTAACGACCGAAGGTCTCACGGAAGCGGTTGGGAGCGATTTGTTTGGCGTTTTGCATTTTTGCAGGCCTCAGGGAATTGATAATCCCGCGCGCCGGAGCGTGCGCTCGGCGGCGAGCACGATGGGACGATCGATCAACTTGCCATCGACCTGGATTGCTGCGTGCGGACTGGCACGGAATGCGTCGAGCACACGGCGCGCTCGTTCGATCTCCGGCTCGCTCGGCGACAGCGCACGTTGCACAGTCGCCACCTGATCGGGATGGATCGCCGCTTTGCTGGAAAACCCGAGCGCCGCGACGTGCCGCGTTTCGACCGCAACGATTTCCTGATCGCGAATCTCCAAGCTTGGCACATCCATCGCCGCGATGCCGGCACGCGCAGCCGCCGCAGCAAGGCGAGAGCGGGCGTAGAGCAAGCTTTGCTCGCGCATCGCGCCGCCCAGTTCGGCCATGTAGTCGGCGCCGCCGAACATCACCATGGTCACGCGCTCAGCAGCGGCAGTCTGTGCGGCGTTGTCCAATCCTTCGGCCGATTCGATCAGCGCAATCAGCTCGGGGCACCGCGCACCGAGCACTTCGCGCACGATGCGCACATCGCTGGCATCGGCGCATTTGGGAATCATCAACAGTGTTGGCAATGCATCCGCATCGAGCAGCGCCAACACATCGCGCAGGCCATCGGCAGTGCGCGGGCTATTGATCCGCAGCACCCATTCGCAACTTGTGGGCGCATCGTGCACATAGGCAATAGCCGCGGTTCGCGCGGTCGCTTTGTCGGGCAAGGCAACAGCGTCTTCAAGATCGATGCACACCATGTCTGCGCCGCTCGCCGCCGCCTTGGCAAAGCGCTCTGGGCGCGATCCCGGAACGAACAACAGACAGCGCCTTGCGCTCACGCGGCCCCCGGATAAGGGACACTAGTGACGAAGTGTTCGGCGATCTTCTGACGTGTCGTTATCCACACATCGGATTTGCTGGTCGCGTATTGCAGGAACTGCTCGAGCGCGTTGATGCGCCCGGGTCGGCCGATAATCCGCAAGTGCAGCCCAAGGCTCATCATGCGCGGCTGTTCGGCTCCTTCGTCGTACAGCACATCGAAAGTGTCGATGGCGTACTGCAGCCACGCATCTGGCGTCAAGCTGGCGTGGGTCCAGAACTTCATATCGTTGGAGTCGAGCGCGTACGGCACAATGACCATAGGGCGCCCGTCCACCGTATCCCAAAACGGCGCATCGGCCGAATAATCGTCCATGTGGTAAAGAAAGCCTTCCTCGGCCAACAGTCGTCGCGTGTGCTCGGTGTGCAAGTAGCGACTCAGCCAACCCATCGGCCTGACGCCGCAGGTGCGCGTGATGCTCTCCACGCCCTTACGGATGAACTCACGCTCTGCGGCCTCGTCGAGCTTGAACTGGTGGACCCAGCGCCAGCCGTGGCAACAGGGCTCGTGGCCGCCAGCGCGGATGTACTGCGCAATTTGCGGCGCGCGTTCCAGCGCCAGGGCAGCTGCGGTAAAGGTTGCGACGACACCGTACTCATCGAGCAAGCGCAAGATGCGCGGAAAACCCTCGGTAATGCCGTAGCGATAATTCGATTCGTTGCCGTAATTGCGGATCGGCAATTTGACCGCAATGCCGAGCTCATCGACCGGCTCAGGGCCCTTGTCGCCATCGCGCAACGACAGCTCGCTGCCCTCTTCGACATTCACCACAATCGACAACGCAAGGCGCTTGCCGCCGGGCCATCGGTAACTGGCCATCAATGGTATTCCTCGCCACCTGAAACGTTCATCGCCTCGCCGGTGACATACGCTGCCTGATCGGAGCAAAGGTAAGCGCACGCGTTCGCGGTATCGCTCACCAGGCCAGGACGGCCGAGCGGTATTCGGCCACGCATCCCGGCCATGTACTCATCCAGCGTCATGCCGAGCGCCTTGGAGAAATACTCGTTCTGCCATGCGCCCAAGCCGGTGGTCACATGATTCGGGCAAATTGCGTTGACAGTGATCTGGTGTTTGCCCAACTCAATCGCGGCAACCCGGGTCAAGCCGACCAAGCCATGCTTGCTCGTGCAATAGGCTGCTGCGAATGGAAATCCGCTCTTCGCAGCCTGTGATGCGATGTTGACAATGCGACCGCCCTGCCCTTGCGCGATCAGCCGTTTGGCGACCGCTTGCGTTGCGGCGAACACGCCACGCAAATTCACGCCCAGCACGGCGTCCCATTCGTCCATCGACAGCTCGACAATGGGCTTCATCAGGTATCCGATGCCGGCGTTGTTGACCAGGATATCGATACGTCCGAATTGTTCCACGACCGCGGCAACCATGGCCTCGATCTGCGCGGCATCGCGCATATCGCACGCAAAGGCGTGCGCCTTGCCACCGCCGGTCGCAATGCTGGCTACAACGGCTTGCATCTCGTCGCTGGCGCCGATGGCGCCGGCCGGGAAGTTCTCGCCCATCGATTGGCCGAGGTCGACAATCGCCACCGCGCAACCTTCAGCGGCCAATCGCGCCGCCATCGCTGCGCCCAAGCCTTGGCGCCGACCGCTGCCGGTAATGATCGCGACTTTGCCCGCTAATTCCGGATACATCTTGCTCATGTGAGCGATTCGGTGACGATGAAGACGGGCGCCTCAGCAAAGGCCTGAAACTCGCTCGCGACTTTTTGCATCAGCGGCGTACCGATGTCGTCGAACAACGCCGGCAAGCTGTGCAGATCGAGGATTTCGACGTACTGATAAGGCGGCGGTGCCTCGCTGCCGAGCACACTTTGGCACTGCAACACGCGAAAGCGATCGACGGAAGCCAACCCGTTGACTGTTGGCAGGTCTACCGCCTTGGCCCAGGCTTCATAGTCATCGCGCTTCACGCCTGCTTTCAAGTTGAACAGCACGACAAGCACGGTCATGAGCGGCTCCGTCAGGCAAATTTGTCCGGACAACTTTAGCGCAAGCAATGACCTTCGCGCCATAGCCCCCTTCCTGGGGCAACGTCATGCAGCTTGTGGGCTGGCAATCTTCTCTGCAGCATTGCGCCGCTCATGTTGACGGCCGACCAGGAAGCCCACAACTGCCGTGCAAGCGGCAACGCATGCGCCTACCAGATACAAGCCATTGCCGCTCACGCCCGCCAGGGTCAGCAGCCTCACGGTCCATTGCGAGATAACGTCGCTCAAGCGATAGACGAAAGTGTCGATAAAGCCCTTGCCCTTGTAGCGAATCTCGCGATTCAGCGAGGTATAGCAACTTGCGAGTGCGGTTTCGCCGAACGCAAAGCGAATTCCGCGGCTCAGTACTTGGAACACTGCGATCATGGCCACCGCCGGACCCATCATCAGGATGCCAAAACCGGCCATCAACATCAGCGGCATCAAGGTCAGTACGCGCGCGGTGCCGATGTTCATAAACAGCCAGCGGGCGAGAAAAATTTCCAGTAACAGCGCCATCAAGTTCGTGTAAAGATCGATCTGCGCGAAATACGCCGCGCGTTCGGCGTCGCTGCTGAACATCTCGCGCACCGCAAACCCTTGTTGAGCGTACAAAATGCCGCCGCCAACGCCGCTTAAAATCATGAACAGCGCCAGCCAGCGCAGCGGCACTTTGCCCAGCACCAGGCGGAAGGCAGCCCAGCTGGTGCCGCCGACCAGCGCGTCCATCTCCGCCGCGTCGCTGCGCTGGCTCGCTGCGGCCGCAAAGCGGCCCAGCACCGCCGCGCAGATCGTCGCCATCAGCATGAACAAGAATGAGATCGCAAAGATGCCGTCGATATCGATGTTGTCGGCGAACAGCATCGTCAGCACCGCGCCGAAAAGACCGCCCGCCGAGCCGCCAGCGGCGATGAAGCCAAACATCCGCTTGGCTTGATCGCCGGAGAAAACATCGGTCATATAACTCCAGAAGACCGACACCGTGAACAGATTTGCGATCGACAGCCACACGTAAAAGACCGGTGCCATCAAATCGCGCCTGTCGGGCGATTGCCAGGCAAAGTAAAAGCCGACGATGAATAGCAGGAAGAACCCGTAGATCACGGGCACGAATATGCGCCGCGCAAAGCGCGACACCAGCGCGCCATAGACCGGCTGCGCAAGCAGCATGCAAGCGAAAATCGTGGTGTACAGCCACGAGTAGTTTTCCGGACCATAGCGCACACCCATGGCCTCGCGAACCGAGCGCAGCATGTAGTAGCTGGTGAGCAGTCCGAAGAAGTACAGAAAAGCGATCAGCAACGCAGCGCGTTCGCGACGGTCGATGGCGAAGAGGTCGCGAAAGGACATGCGGCAGTATGCAAAAGGCGAGCGCCCAATCCTGCCCTATTCGCAGCCGTGCGTCATCTGCAGGAAATGGGAGATGAGAAGCCGGGCGATGACCTTCACAACGCCAACAGCTGGGCGGTCTCAAAGAGCGGCAGGCCCATCACCGAGGAATGACTGCCCTCGATGCGTTCGATGAACGCCGCAGCTCTGCCTTGAATGGCGTAGGCGCCGGCCTTGCCCCTCGATTCGCCGCTGCTGATGTAGATCGCAATGTCCTGATCGCTCAGTTCGCGCATGCGCACTCGGGTGGTTTGCGTCAGTACTCGCGTCGCCAATCGGACCTGGCTGCAGTCGATCAGGCAAACACTGCTGATGACTTGATGCTCGATGCCAGACAAGCGACGCAGCATTCGCGCTGCGTCGCCATCGTCGAGAGGTTTGCCGAACACTTCGTCCCCGAGCACAACCTCGGTATCGGCGCTCAATACCAGGACGGATTCGCCGAGAAAACGCTGTGCGACTGCAAGACCCTTCTCCTGCGCGATCCGCCGACTGTATTCCACTGGCGTCTCCCCGGCGAGGCGATGCTCGTCGATATCGGAAGCAACCACCTCAGGCACAATCCCCAGTTGACCCAACAGCTCCAAGCGCCGCGGCGACGCCGAGGCCAAAATCAAGCGCATCAACGGAACTCCTTGCGGACCACCAGCTTCAATCCTGACCACACGTCGCTGACAGCGCAAACTTTGACGTCGACCAACCCAAGCGGCAGCGCCAACTCTCGAATGACATCCTCGGTAATCGTCGTTGGTTGCCGGGACGCTTTTTTAGGCCAGGAAATCCACAGCGCGCCACCAAGCGTTGGCCGCAGCGCCAGCAGCTGTGCTTGCAACCGATCGCGATCCGTACAGAAGAGGTGGATCACATCAGCGTCGAGCGGGCCATCCAACCAGATCACGTCCGGCAATGGGTTCAGCGAATCGCGATACGCCTGCGGCGCATCGATCACGTAGACGCGGCACGCGCCCGTTATGCCGAGCTTGCTAGCCAACGGCTTGCCGGAATAGCCAACGTTAATCATTGCTGCGAGAACAAACCAATCTGGTTTCCGTCCGGATCCTTGACCAGGCTGACGAATCCATATTCGCCAATGGACATTTTGCTGCGTGTCACGGTGCCGCCGTAGCCCGCAACTCGCGCCTCTTCGACTGCGCAATCGGCGCACGCGAAGTACACCACCGTACTGTTGCCGCCGCTCGCCACACCAGGGACCGCCACCAAGGCGCCGCCAGCGCCTGCCAATTTGTCGTCCATCGCGAAGGACCACATCTCGATGCCAGCCGGGATTTGCTGCAGCTCCACCTGCAATATGCCCTCGTAGAAAGCTTTTGCGCGCTGCATATCCTGCACATAGATCTCGAACCAACATACAGCGTTACCCATCGCAATCTCCTTGCACTCTGCACCGCACCGGGCCATGAGCACGCGCTCACGGCGAAACGCATAGACTTCGATTGTCCGTCTACGCATGAGAACTCTACGATGAATCACGCCTTGGCCGTCGCCGAGCAGAAATTTTTGTCTGGCGACGTCAATCCGTCGACCATCGAGCGCACGCTGAATGCCCTTCTCCGGCCCGGCGTCGATAGCGCCGATCTGTACTTTCAGCATTCGCGCGCCGAGTCGTGGGCGCTCGACGACGGCATCGTCAAGGACGGTACGCACCACATCGAACAGGGCGTCGGCGTGCGGGCGGTGGCGGGTGAAAAGGTTGGTTTCGCCTATTCAGATGAGATCGACAGCGGATCGCTACTCGAAGCGGCTGGAAGCGCACGCGCGATCGCGCGCGGCGGTCATGCGGTGGCCGCTCATGCGGTAACGCCAATGCGCGGACGCGATCTCTACCCCGCCCAAGATCCTATCGACAGCCTGGATTCGGAGAGCAAGGTTCGATTGCTCAAGGAAATCGACGCTTATGCGCGCAGTCTGGATCCGCGCGTTCAGCAGGTCATGGTGGGGCTGTCTGCGGAAATCGACACCGTGCTCATCGCGCAAACCGATGGCACTTATGCTGCCGATGTGCGGCCATTAGTTCAGTTTCGCGTGCAAGTGATCGCCTCGGCCAACGGGCGTCGCGAATCTGGCTTTTCTGGCGGCGGCGGAAGGTTGGCTTTCGACACCTGGCTCGGCGGCGACAAGGCGCGCTGGCATGCGCGCGAGGCCGTGCGCCAGGCGCTGGTGAACCTGGAATCCGTGCCCGCGCCCGCGGGCTCAATGACGGTGGTATTAGGCGCCGGTTGGCCAGGCATCTTGTTGCACGAAGCGATAGGACACGGCCTTGAGGGTGATTTCAATCGCAAAGGCACCAGCGCGTTTTCCGGCCGCGTGGGCGAAGTCGTCGCCTCGAAATCAATTACCGTCGTCGACGATGGCACGCTGCCAGGCCGCCGCGGCTCGCTATCGATCGATGACGAGGGCACGCCCAGTCAATGCACCACGCTGATCGAGGACGGTGTGCTCAAGGGCTACCTGTTCGATAAGCTCAACGCACGCCTGATGGGCGTGGCGAGCACCGGCAACGGTCGCCGCGAATCGTTCTCGCATCTGCCGATGCCGCGCATGACCAACACCTACATGAAACCGGGCCCACATCAGCGAGAAGAGATCATCCGCAGCGTCAAGAGAGGGTTGTATGCGGTGAATTTCGCTGGTGGGCAAGTCGACATCACCAGCGGCAAGTTTGTGTTCTCCGCCAGCGAGGCGTATCTGATCGAAGACGGGAAGATCACCGCGCCGGTCAAGGGCGCTACCCTGATCGGCAGTGGACCTGAGGTGCTCACGCGGGTGTCGATGGTTGGCGTCGACCTGGAATTCGACCACGGCGTGGGCGTATGCGGGAAAGAGGGCCAGAGTGTGCCAGTCGGTGTCGGCCAGCCGACGTTGCGTATCGATGGGCTCACGGTCGGCGGCACCGCATGACCTCCAAGGGTCGCGCTACGGCGCCGCAAGCGCGTCACGCACTCATGCCTGGCACACCTCGTGGTCTGGAGTTGAGGGTTCTGCTGATTCGAATCGGACAGCGAGCAAGAGCGTGAGCCTGACATCGCCACCTGAGGGCATTCCGGTCGTTAGCACGACGTACCAGGAGCGTGGATGCCCCTGCTCCGTCTAGAAAACGCTACGTGCGAACGCGATTCGGAGCCGCTGTTTCGCCCTATCGACATCGAGCTTTCGCCCGGCGAGTGGCTCCTTCTTGAGGGCGCCAATGGCATCGGCAAGAGCACGCTGCTGCGGGCGATCGTCGGATTGCATCCGTTACATGCCAGCGCGATCGCGTTCGATGGCGTTGATGCGCTGCGCGATCGAACGCCGCTGATTGCGCAAACTCGGTGGCTAGGTCATGCGCTGGCGCAGAAGCGCGACCTTTCGGTGCAAGATAACGTGCGGTACGCGCTCGGCATTGCCGGCCATACGCCGCCGGACGATCTTGTCGAACGCTGCGCCGAAGTTGGCCTCGATGGCTATGAAGACGCCCCCATTCGAACCTTGTCGGCGGGCCAGAAAAAGCGCGCCGCATTGCTTACACTCATCGCCGTACCCGCACGACTCTGGCTGCTCGATGAGCCGTACGCAAATCTCGATAAACTCGGTGTTGCGCTGGTCCAGCGCTTACTCGATGCGCATCGCCAGGCAGGCGGTGCGGCCATCGTGGCCAGTCATGGCGACGCCCATTTTGGCGAACCCAGCGCCCGACTGTTGTTGTCGCCTCCATGAGTGATCTATCCGCGACCCGTGCGCTGATCGCCCGCGATCTGACGCTGGCGTGGCATCGCCGTAGCGATGTATTGCAACCGATTGCTTTTTCCGTGCTCGTCGTGCTGCTATTTGCGATCACGCTCGGGGGCGAACGCGAGCGCTTATCGGTCATGGCGGCGCCGATTATCTGGGTCACGGTTTTGCTTGCGAACTTCTTGAGCTTCGATCAGTTCTTCCGCGAAGACGCTGGCGATGGCACGCTCGACCAATGGTTGGCAGGCACGGTGCCGGTGGCGGCGTTGTGCGCCGGCAAGGCTATCGCGCACTGGCTTGTCTATGGCCTGACGCTGCTGCTTGCGACGCCCATTCTGGCGCTGTTACTGGCCCTCGACAGCAAATTGCTACCCGTGCTGCTGATCAGCATCGCGATAGGTACCATCGGTGCCACCCAAATCGGCCTGATTGCGTCTGCCTTGACGGCGCGCTTGCGACGCGGTGGTATCTTGTTGGCCCTGATCGTACTGCCGCTGTTTTTGCCGCTGCTGATCTTTGGAAGCGGCGCGGTGGATGCGGTACAGGCCGGCTTGCCGGCCCGAAGCGCGCTGCTGCTGCTTGCAGCGCAAACAACCTTGTTGGCCACGCTCGCCCCGCTTGCGGCTGCAGCGAGTTTGCGTATAGGTGCTGATCAACCGCCATGAATCCTGTGTTCCGCTGGTTTCACTCGCTGGGCTCGCCGCCGACGTTCTATCGGTTTGCTTCGCGTTGGATTCCGTGGACCGGATCGGCTGCGCTGACGTTGGGAGCGATCGGGCTGTATCTGGGACTGGCGCGAGCGCCCGCCGATTACCTGCAGGGTGAAAGCTTCCGCATCATTTACCTGCACGTGCCGAGTGCGTGGATGAGTTTGTTTATCTACGTCCTGATGGCGGTCTATGGTGCGATCGCGCTGATTTGGCGCATCAAACTCTGCGAAATCCTGATGCTGGCCTCGGCGCCGGTCGGCGCAATGTTCACGGCCATCACGCTGATCACGGGCATGCTTTGGGGCAAACCCACCTGGGGTACCTATTGGGAGTGGGATGCGCGCATGACCAGCGAGCTGGTACTACTGTTCCTGTATTTCGGCGTGTTGGGCTTGGCCTACGCGTACGATGATCTACGTCAAGGCGCGCGCGCCGCAGCGGTGTTGGCATTAGTGGGTGTCGTCAACGTACCGATCATCCATTTCTCGGTCCAATGGTGGAACACACTGCACCAGGGAGAAAGCGTGCAAGTTATCGGGAAAAGCACGATTCACGGCTCTATGCTCTGGCCACTGCTGATCATGGCGGTAGCAACGAAGTTTTATTTTCTCTTTGCACTGCTGCAACGCGCCAGGGTGCTTTTGCTGGAACAAGAACGTGGCAAAGCCTGGGTGCGTGAACTTGCCATGGAGTCACGCTGATGTTGGCATGGCTTGAAGCGTCTGGCCATTGGGGCTTCATCACCGCCTCGCTCGCCGTGTCGGCGTTTTTGCTGCTGGTCGATATGGTGCCGCCGTGGTTGAAACAGCGGCAGCTGTTGAAGGACATACGCGCGCAGGCCAAGCGCGCCCAAGCCAGAGGTTCGCAACAATGAATCCGATTCGCAGACGTCGATTGATGCTGGTTGGACTCTTGCTGCTAGGCATCGGCAGCGCCACAGCGCTTGCGTTGACGGCACTCAGCGATAACGTCAACCACTTTTACAGCCCGAGCGACGTTCTGGCGGGAAAAGCTCCGCAAGAGCGCAACTTTCGCCTTGGCGGCGTGGTGCTTGAAGGCAGCTCGATGCGCGATGGCGCCACATTGCTCGCCAAGTTCACGGTCACGGATCGCTTCAAGAATCTGCCGGTTCAGTACGAAGGCATCCTGCCGGATCTTTTCAAGGAAGGTCAAAGCGTCATCGCAACTGGAAAACTTGGCGCCGATGGTGTTTTTGTTGCGTCGGAGGTCCTGGCCAAGCACGACGAGAACTACATGCCGGCCGAAGTTGCCGAGGCGATCGCAAAGGGGAAGGAGCAGGCCGATCGATCCACCCGCAACCAGTAGATGGTCGTGTGGAAAACGCTAATCTGCTCTCCTGTTGACCATTCACTATCCACTATTGACGATATCCATGCTCCCAGAACTTGGCCAAATCGCACTCATACTCGCACTGCTGCTGGCGGTCATCCAGGCCGTGGTTCCGCTGGTAGGCGCGCAGCTCAATCGCGAGCCATTGATGCGACTTGCGCGCCCGGCGGCTTACGGGCAATTCGCGTTTCTCGTGTTCGCGTATGCAATCCTGACCGAAGGCTTCATCACGCAGGACTTCTCGATTGCATATGTGGCGCAGAACTCGAACTTGGCCTTGCCCATGCATTACCGCTTCAGCGCGGTGTGGGGCGCGCATGAGGGGTCGCTTCTGCTGTGGGTGCTTATTCTGAGTGCCTGGACGGTAGCGCTGGCGGCATTGTCTAAGGCGCTGCCACTCAATTTCGTGGCGCGCGCGCTGGGCACGTTGGGCGTGATATCGATCGGCTTTTTGAGCTTCACTGCGTTTACCAGCAATCCTTTCGAACGGCACGTTCCGGCGTTGTCGGACGGGAACGATCTCAATCCCTTATTGCAAGACTTTGGATTGATCGTGCATCCGCCGATGTTGTACATGGGTTATGTCGGTTTTGCCGTGGCGTTTGCATTTGCGATCGCCGCATTGCTCGACGGGCGCGTCGATAAACAATGGGTGCGCTGGTCGCGTCCGTGGACGAATGTTGCTTGGGGCTTTCTGACGGTCGGAATCGGCTTGGGCAGCTGGTGGGCCTACTACGAGTTGGGCTGGGGCGGCTGGTGGTTTTGGGATCCGGTGGAAAACGCCTCGTTCATGCCGTGGCTGGTCGGCGCCGCCTTGATTCATAGCCAGGCGGTGACCGAGAAGCGCGGAACGTTCGGCGCATGGACCTTGCTGCTTGCGATCAGCGCGTTTTCGCTCAGTCTGCTCGGCACGTTCCTCGTGCGCTCCGGTGTGCTCACCAGCGTTCATGCATTTGCCAGCGATCCGGCGCGCGGCAGCTTCATCCTCGCCTTCCTGGTGATTGTGACCGGCGGCGCTTTGGTGCTTTACGCGATCCGCGCGCCCAAACTGGTCGGCGGACCGCCGGTAGGCCTGTATTCGCGCGAGTCGCTGCTGTTAGCGAACAACATCCTGCTGACGGTGGCCTGCGCGATGGTTTTGATCGGGACGTTGTATCCGCTGGTGGCTGATGCTCTGGGATGGGGCAAGGTGTCAGTGGGACCGCCCTACTTCGGCCTGATGTTCTTCGTGCTGATGGCGCCGCTCGTGTGGTTGATCCCGCTCGGCGCATTGACGCGTTGGCAGGGCGACTCGCTCGCTAGCGTGTGGATTTGGCTACGCAGTGCTGCGGCGTTAGCTGCGGTGGTGGCAGCGCTCGCCTGGATTACGCAACGCGAACTACCGCTCAAGGCGGTACTCGGCATTGCTGCGGGCGCCTGGATCGTTTTCGGCACATTTGTGTTCTTGCGTCGGCGCTGGAAAACCGCTGCGCCGGGGCAACGACTCACGGCTGAAATGCTGGGCATGTCGCTTGCACACATCGGCGTTGGCATGTTTGTCATTGGCGTCGTCGTTACTGAATCGCTCAATGTTGAACGCGACGTGCGCATGGCGCCCGGCGATACAGTGGAAGTGGCCGGTTACCAGGTTCGGTTCGTCAAGGCCCACCACGAAGAGGGACCCAACTTCATCGCCGATGAGGGAGTGTTCGAGATATCGAAGAGTGGCGTGGTGCTGAGCGAGCAACATCCGCAAAAGCGCCAATACTTGCGCGGTCAGGTGATGACCGAAGCTGCTATCGACGCCGGCTTCTTCGCAGACTTCTACATTGCGATGGGCGAGCCGCTGGACGGTGGGAAGGCGTGGGCAGTGCGTCTTTACTACAAGCCGATGATTCGCTGGGTGTGGCTCGGCGCGTTGCTGATGATGTTCGGCGCGTTCGTGGCGGCCACCGAACGCCGGCTAAGGCAAACAGTGCGCGAGGAGGCGCGCTTGCCAGCCAACTCGGCAGCGGTGGCAAGCTGATGCTTCGCGCCTTGATTCCATTGGCAGTTTTCGCGCTGATTGGTCTGGTGTTGTGGAGCGGAATTGGCAAAGACCCCAGTATTCTGCCCTCGACGCTGATCGGTAGCCCGGCACCCGAGTTCTCTGCGCCAGACTTGCGCGATCCATCGCGCACCCACAGCAAAGCCTCGCTCGGCGGCGCACCGTATTTGCTGAACGTATTCGCCAGCTGGTGCCCCACGTGTCGCGTCGAGCATCCGATACTCGAGCGCTATGTGCGTGAACGCGGGCTGCGGCTGGTTGGCCTGAACTGGAAAGATGACGCCGAGGCCGGTCTTGCGTGGCTAAAGCAATTCGGCGATCCCTACAGCGACATCCTGTACGATCCGAGCGGCCGCATCGGCATCGATTTCGGCGTGACCGCCGCTCCCGAAAGTTTCGTGATTGGCGCCGACGGCACCGTGCTCTACAAACACATCGGAGCGCTGACGGTGGAGGACATGGAAACTAGAGTGATGCCTCTGCTACAAGGCGCAACGCCATGAAGACGTTCTGGTTTTTGTTTTTGCTGGCGCTGGCGCCAGCGCTTTGGGCCATTGAACCGCTCGACTTCGCCGACCGGAGCGAAGAAGTGCGCTTCCAGAAACTGCTGCGCGAACTGCGCTGTCTGCAATGCCAGAATCAGAGCCTTGCCGACTCAGAAGCCAACGTAGCCGGTGGCCTGCGTCAGGAAATCCATCGCCAGATGCAATCTGGCAAGAGCGACGATGAGATTAAGGCCTTCCTAGTGGCCCGTTACGGCGAGTTCGTGTTGTACAACCCGCCGGTGAAGCAAAGCACATGGTTACTGTGGTTCGGTCCGGGCGCCATTTTGCTATTGGGCGGTTTGGCGCTGGTGGTGCATCTCAAGAAACGTGGCCAGCCGGCCACCGCAGCAGCCGCAAGCACAGACGATTGGTGAAACCCACCGCGCCGCGGACCGCCTACAGCTTCAGCACAAACCCGATGGCAATGTCGTGGCGAATGGTGCCGGCGTCTTCCCACTCGCCGCTCCCGATATCGAAATCGAGTCGGTTGACCGTGGCCTTGCCTGTGATCGATTTTCCATCTTGGGCGACGGCTACGACGATCGGAACCGCGACGGTTCTGCCTTTGAGGCGAAGCTCACCTGGGCAGGTCAGCGCAGTCAAAGAGCCACTGCAATCGCCGTTCGATGTCCAGAGCGCTTTGGGATGCGCGGAAGCGTCGAAAAACTCCGGACCGCGCAGAGTGTCGTCGCGATCGGCGTAGTCGGTATCCAGGCTGGCAACGTCGATCTCGGTGCGAAAGCGTGTTGCCATCGGCGCGGCCAGATCGAGCGTGACTGTGCCCGTGAACGCCTTGAACACACCCAGCACAGCCTCGCCGCTGTAATCCCCTACGAACTTGAGCGTGCTGTTGCTGGCGTCGAAACTCAAGTCTGCAGCCGAGGCGCTTGCGCCCGCCATCATCAGAACTATCGCTAATGCACGCACGACTTATTCCTTGGCAAACCAGATTCTGGAAAACACGCCATCGCGCGCAAGCGCGTGCTTGATCGCGGCGAGCAGGTGAACAGCGATGAGGACCATCAGTACCATCGCCAACACCTCATGCGTCTGTTGCCAAAAAGCGAACGACGCTTTGTCTCTGGCGATTAGCGCAGGCACCTTGAAGAGCCCAAACCACGTTAGCGGGAAGCCTGCCGCGGAGTTTTGCAGCCACCCGGTGATCGGCATCGCCAACATAAGCACGTACAAAGCAATGTGCGACATTTTAGCGGCGAGCAGCTGCCAGTTCGGCAGGCCTGCGGGTAACGCCGGCGCGGAATGACGCAAGCGCCATCCGAGGCGTATCAGCACCAATAACAACACTGTCAATCCCATCCATTTGTGCCATGTGTACAAGCTGATTTTGGTCGGCGAGACCTTGAGATCTGTCATCCACGTGCCGACGCCCAGCATGCCGACGATAAGCACAGCAATCGTCCAATGCAGGACGATTGCTGGAGTTGTGTAACGAGAGACCATTAACCTGCGCTAGCTTCAATCTCGATCCGCAAGCTGACGTCGTCGCCGACGTTGGGCACGTATGCGTCCATGCCGAATTCTGAGCGTTTGAAGGTGGCGGTTGCCGAGAATCCCACTGCAGGCTTCTTGGAGAAAGGATGCTCGCCGGCTTTATTGAGCGTGGCGTTCAAAGTGACGGGCTTGGTGACGCCGCGCAGCGTCAGATTGCCCTCGATCGCCATCGTGTCTTTGCCGGTGCTGGTGACTTTGGTCGACACGAAGCGGATGTCTGGAAACGATGCCACGTTGAACCATTTGTCGGCGCTGACATGCTCTTTCCAAGTGGCGTCGCCAAAATCCATGGAATTGGCGTCGATAGTGACATCCACCTTGCCGCTGGTTGGATCCGCAACGTCCAACGTCAGCGAACCGTCCTTGATCAAGAAGCGCGCGGTGCTGTTGGAAAAGCCCAGATGATTGACGCTCGCATGGATTTGCGAGTGGGCCTTATCGAAAGCGTAGGTTAACGGTTCGGCGACCGCAGCGACGCTAAGCAACAACGAAGAAGCGAAAACAGCAATGCGCATGACAACTCCTTTGAGGAAGAAGGGGTTAGAAGCTTGCACTTGGAGACATCAAGGGACCGCGAAGTGCCAACGGCTCGGCGTGTAACCCGCTCGTCTGGGCGCGAGCGAGATGTGCGCGCACACAAACATGCAGGGGCCCCAGTCACGTCAAGCTGACCACCAACGCAGCGTTATACTGCTTCCAGCTGATGGGGATCACAAAGGCCCGTTCGGCGAGACTGAGCTTTTGGCGCGCAGCGCCTCCCTGCAACACACTCGGCACGGAGATAATGAATTCCTGACCGAAGGCGCGGCGTGCGTTGCCGCTGATCGTGTTCGCCACTTCGCCGACGATATCCGCCATCAGCTCAGGCGAGCGATCGGATTCGCCTTGCTTGAGCAAAATGTGCGACAGCATTGCGCTCGGCGCCGTGAAATAAATGCTGCCGCGTCGCGCACCCGAGATTCCTATGATTCCGGTGAAATCGCTGACGACAACCTCGGCGTGATCAGCCAGATAGGGCGTCCCCACTTCGGTGCTCTTGTCGACCACACGGTGAAAATAATTCACCGTACCATCGATGAGCACCTGAATATCTTTTTCGTCCATGCCTTCGTTCCTGTGCGGACGGCGGTCAATAGTCAATGGTGAATAGTCAATGGGAAAGCAGTTGCGATGGCTTTCCCATTAACTATTGCCGATTGGCCACTGACGTCCAATCCAACGAAATCTGCACTATTGATTGGTCCATTCCTCAAAGCCCCTTCATCAGCATACCCAGTGCGTCGGTCAACTGCTGATCGGTGAACGGCTTCAACAAAAACCCATGGGCACCGCGCTTCAATGCTTCGATCGCGGTCGGCTTATCGGAAATCGCCGACACGATCAGGATCATCGCGGTGGGATCGGTGCGCACCATTTCGGCGGTCGCGGCGATGCCGTCCATCTCGGGCATCGTAATGTCGAGCGTCACCACGCGCGGCTTCTCGCGCTTGAAAAGCTCGATCGCTTCACGACCATTTGCGGCCGTCAGGATCTGCTGGAACTTGCGATGCCCCACCGCGCGCTGGATGCGATTGCGAATGACCTGGCTATCGTCGACGATCAATATCTTCATATTCGATTGCGGGATGGAAGGCATTGACGTCAGGCCAGAGCTGGGAGACGCACTTTAAACTGCGTGTACTGTCCAGGGCCCGTGCCCACACCGACCTGTCCGCCCAGACGCTTGATTCGATCGCGAACCAGATCGAGTCCAACCCCGCGCCCAGCGGTGTCTCCCGGTAAATCGGCGGTCGAAAAACCGGGCTCGAAGATCAGACCGGCCAGCTGCCGCGGCTGCAGTTGCGCGGCCTGCTCCGTCGTCAACTTGCCCAAGCTCACGGCACGCTGGCGGATGCGCTCGAAGTCGATACCGCGGCCATCGTCCCGGAAGCAGAATTCGAAACTGCCGTCCGCGCCGCGGCTGAACGACGCGTCCAGCTGCCCGTCGGGTTGCTTTCCTGCCTTGCCGCGCTCATCGGGCATCTCGATACCGTGCGCGACCGCGTTACGGACCAACTGCAACAGAATATCGAGCAGCGGCTGGCGCAAATGTTCGGGCACCATCGCGTCGTCGAGTCCATGCATGGTCAAACGCGCCCGCTTGCCGAGGGATTGCGCAGCGCGCTGCGTAAGATCGGCAGCCATTTCCCAGGCACTGTGGCGCTGCGGTGCCTCCGGCAACGGCGCATTGCGATCCACCGGTTTGGGTGGCGCGCTCTTCGCCAATTCGCTCAACCGGCGTGTCACTTTGCGCACAGCGTCGAACTGTGCGAACAGATCTTCGAGGCGCACGGTAACCGGCAGGAAATCGTTTCCGGTCAATCCCACTTCGCGCGTGCGCAAATCGGCCAACTCACGCTCGACGGCCTGGGCGCGCTGCACAATGACGTTCAGATCCAGCGCCGCCGCTTCGCCCTTGAGTGCGTGGATCGGCCGGAAGACCTGGTTAATGAGCTGATGGAACTCGTCTTGCGATCCCGCCTGATGCTTGAGCACTTCATTGGCTTCGCGGAGCAGCCGTTCCCAACGCTCAAGGCGCACTTCCAGCAGGCCCTGCTCGACATGCGTCAGGTTCAAGAACAAATCGAGCAAGCGTTCGGCCTGCTGATCGCTCTGAGCTTCGACCTGTTCCAGTTTCCGCGACAGCAGCACACGATCGGTGACGTCGGTGACGGTCACCAAAAGGTGCGTTAGCTTGCCGTCCTCAAGCACTCGTCGAAACGCAAACCCCAGCCAGCGCCTTTCGCTGCGACCCGATTCGCCGGCAACTTGCACCTCCACCTCATCCAGGGGATTCAATGAGGCGACCAGGTGCTCATTGACGCGATCGCCCAACAGCAATCCGACGTAGTCGCGCGCGGTCACCAGCGTTTCGTTCGCCACCATGTTCGACAGCAACTGAAAGAAATCCGCCCCCACCAATTCGCTGCGCTGAAGAATCCTTTCGAGTTGTGCCGAATGCTGCGCGCCGAGTTTCAAATTGCGGTCGAGCAGGAACAATCCAGCGGGCACCGTTTGCAGGATTTCGTCGGTTTCCTTCTGCGCAGTGCGCACTTTCTTCAACTGTCGCGAGTACAAGTACACCAGGAAGAAGAAAAAGAACACCGCGATCGCAGCGCCGACCATCTGGAGTACACGGATGCGGCCGGCCGTGGCAAAACTGTCGATGCTGACCTCGCCGACAAAGCGCGACGCCAAACCGGTCAGGGCTGGCTCGGCTGCACGAGCGTACTCCAGTGCCTTTTGCAACTGCAGATCATCCGGGGCACGAGCGGTGTCGACTAAAGGGCTGATCCTGCCCGCAAACTTCTGCCACTGACCATCGAGTTGTTCGAACGTGGCGCGTGCGGCTTGTGGAACGCTGTCGCGGGTCAAAGGAATGGTGACCGTCGGTCCAAGCTTGACCTCGCCGCCGTCGCGCAGCGCATCCATCATGGTATTCATCGCATCGAAGTCGCGCTTCAACTCGGCGCGGGCCGAATCGCGCGCCGCTCCAGAGGCAGCGCCAACTTCCAATAGCCAGCGCATCACGCGCTGGATTTCCAAGCGTTGGCGGCCGACCACTTGTACCGTATTGCCGTTGCGCTCGACCTGAGCGCCGACGCGATAGCCGGCATAACCCAATCCGCCGCTGATCAGAACGAATGCCAGGATCAACTGAAACTCAGGGCCTAACCAGCGCGGCAACTTCACACACACCCCCAAGATCGCGAGCCATTGGTGCTCGCAACGGTTTGTAGATCAAAAACTAGCATTGCGTCACAGAATGGCCGAGTGCCTGTACCGCTTTGTGTGACCGCCGTCACGGCATAGCGCCGTGATGAAACGAGCAACGGGACTACCGGGCCTTGGCGGCGAAAGCGTTCTCCAACATCGGCGCCGAGAAACCTTCGGCAATGACATGCCCAGTTGCATAGCGATAAAGCGCAGCCGAATAGATGCCCTGCAATGCGGCCTGAATCAATGCGAACAGAATCGTCACCAGCACTCCCACCGCGACGATCGTGAAACCAAGCGCGGCGCTGCCGCTGGCGAATCCAGCCACCGCCACTCCGCCCGCGACGAGCCAGATCGCAACGTAAAGCAGCCCGAACACCAGTCCAACACCACCTTGACCGATGATGTTTTCGCCCCAGGTTTTCTTCAACAATTCGGCGCTTTCTCTTACCGCTTCCATTGGCCCGACATCGCGATGCACCAGCACCGGAACCACCATGAAAGTTGCCATGGTCCAGGCCACGCCAATCATTCCGACGACAATCTTACCGATCCAGCCCGCGCGCTCCTCGATGGCGCGCAAGATCATGCCGACGGTCGCTGCGATCACCGCGTAACCGAGTATTTTGCCGATCCGCTCCCAGGCGATCCGAAATCCATCCGCCACTGTCGGATCGCCGCCCTCGAGGCGAATCGACGCGGCGCCGATCAGCGCAGTGTTGAAGAAAAAGATCACGAAGTACTGGACCAGATAAAACGCGAACATCCACACCCAAAAACCGATCGGCATGTCCTGCCGTTGAACGGCTTCGCCTTGCGCAGCAAAGAACGTGAGCATCGGCAGAATAAAGCTGGCGGCCACGATCACCGCCGCGACCGAGGAGATCGCGGGGAAAACCAGCAGCTCACGGTCTTTCTGGAGTGCCGAAGCACTCGCCTTGATCAAGGCCCAACTGCGCGAAAACTTTTCGAACATAACGCCCCCTCGTCGGCTTCCAATGGATCGAGCATCGCCAAGCTGCGCCTAACGCCCGAGGAGCCGCGCTTGCTTCGCCTGCCGCACACTCATAGATCTGGCATTCCCCGCGCTTGACGCATCTATCGAGCGCTCGCGTTGGCGATGACTCTAGCGGTTTTGTGGTTCGAATGTGCGCCGTTTTATGCGCTCGATCGGTTTCGCTGATGGCGCGAGAACCGCACTCTGCGCGGCTGTCGAGACCGAGTCGGCACCCCGCGTATGCTTAGCTGCTTTTCGTACCGCGCCGAACCTGTGTCCGACGTCGCCGACCATACGCCGCTGATGCGCCAATACTTGGCGTTGAAGGCCGAACAGCCAGACCTGCTCTTGCTCTTTCGCATGGGCGATTTCTACGAGGTGTTTTACGACGACGCGAAACGCGCCGCGAGCCTGCTCGACATCACGCTGACCCAGCGAGGTCAGTCGGCCGGTGCACCCATACCGATGGCCGGTGTGCCGGTCCACGCACTCGATGGATATCTGGCCAAACTGATCAAGCTTGGCGAGGCGGTTGCGATTGCCGAGCAAATTGGCGATCCGCGCGAGGCGAAGGGGCTGGTCGAACGGCGCATCACGCGAATCGTCACGCCAGGAACCGCTCTCGACGATGGCCTGGTCGAAACGCGGCGCGACAATGTCTTGCTCGCGATCGCACCCGGCAGTCGTGTCGGCCTGGCGTGGCTCGACCTCGGCGCAGGTGTCTTGCGGCTCATGGAGGTTGAATCTGGGGATCTGAATGCGGAGTTGTCGCGCTTATCCCCGGCCGAGACGTTATTGATCGAAGGTGCAGCACCACCGGCGCAGTGCGGTCTGGTGCGGCACATTTTGCCCTGGCATTTCGATAACGACGCCGGGCGGCGCGCATTGCTCGCACAGTTTTCTGTGCAGGATCTATCAGGCTTTGGCGCCGAGCATCTGAGCCATGCACTGGGCGCCGCTGGCGCCCTGTTGCAGTATTTGCGCGATACGCAGAAAACGACTTTGTTGCGCCTGGCGGGACTCGCTGTCGAACACAGCGCGGATACTTTGCATCTGGACGCGGCGACACGCCGACATTTGGATATCGACGAGGGCGCCGCGGAGCGACGCGACAATGCGCTGATCGGTGTGCTCGACCTATGCCTCACCGGCATGGGCGCGCGCCTGCTGCGCCGCTGGCTGGCTCGTCCGCTGCGCGATCGAGTCGCGTTGACGGCGCGGCTGGACGGCGTGGACGCGCTTCGAACGCTCGGCATCGCCGACGCCACGCGCGAGTTGCTCTCGCCGCTGGGCGACGTGGAGCGCATGCTCGGGCGCATTGCGCTTGGCTCCGCCCGCCCTCGCGATCTCTCAGGTTTGCGCCGCGCGCTCGGCCAATTGCCCGCCATCGCGCAGCTCGTCGGGCGCGAGCCGCTTGTACCGTTGCGAACCTTGGTCATGAACTTCCACGACCTGAGCGCACTGCACGCGCATTTGTGCAGCGCATTGATCGAACAACCGCCGCTGCTGATTCGCGACGGCGGAGTCATCGCCGAAGGTTTCGATGCCGAACTTGATGAACTGCGCCAACTCTCCGCTGGCGCCGATCAGTTCCTGACTGATCTGGAAGCGCGCGAGCGCGAGGCGACCGGCATCGCGAACCTGCGCGTCGCCTACAATCGCGTGCACGGCTATTACCTGGAAGTCACGCGTTCGCAACTTGATCGCGTGCCGGCGCGCTGGTCCCGTCGGCAAACACTGAAGGGCGCGGAGCGCTTCATCACCGATGAGCTGAAGCAATACGAAGATCAGGTACTCGGCAGCAAGGAGCGCGCGCTGATGCGCGAACGTGCGCTGTATGACGCCCTGATCGAACACGTGCAATCGCACCTGCAGAGTTTGCGCGCGGCGTCGGATGCGCTCGCGCATCTGGACGTAATCGCGGCGCTGGCGCATCTGGCCGAACGCCAGCAATGGACACGTCCGCGCTTTGTCGATACGCCCGGTATTCGTATCGAACGCGGCCGCCACCCGGTGGTGGAAGTCGTGCGCAAAGACGTTTTCGAGCCCAACGATCTCAAGCTCGATCAGACCACACGGATGCTGATCGTCACTGGTCCCAATATGGGCGGGAAAAGCACCTATATGCGCCAGAACGCGCTGATTGTGCTTCTGGCGCATATCGGCTGCCCGGTGCCGGCTGCTAGCGCCGAGATTGGCCCGATCGACCGCATCTTCACGCGCATTGGCGCGGGCGACGACCTGGCGCGCGGGCAATCGACTTTCATGGTCGAAATGAGCGAAACAGCTCGCATCCTGCATAACGCTACCGCCCAAAGCCTCGTGCTGATGGACGAGATCGGCCGCGGAACGAGTACTTATGACGGTTTGGCAATCGCGCGCGCCTGCGCGGTCGAACTGGCGCAGCGCAATCGCGCCTTCACCCTATTCGCGACGCACTACTTCGAGCTGACCGAGCTGGCCGATGAGGTACCGGGCGTGGCCAATGTGCACCTCGATGCGGTCGAACATGGCCATGCGCTGGTGTTCCTGCATGCGGTGAAACCGGGTCCTGCCAATCGCAGTTTCGGGCTGCAGGTGGCTGCGCTCGCCGGGCTGCCGCAGACCGTGTTGAAGCGCGCAAAAGAAACGCTGCGCGCCCTCGAATCGGCTCACCGAAGTACGCCCGCGCCCGCCGCGCAACATCCGCAGTTCGAACTGTTCGCTACACCGGTTTCGCCGGCGCTGGATGCCTTGCGCGATGTCGATCCCGATACGTTAACCGCCAAGCAGGCGCTGGACTTGGTGTACCGATTAAAAGCGATGGTCTAATGGTTTGAACCGGCTCGCGGCCTGCCGGAAACGCCAGCGACCGCCAACCCTCTCTTGCCGGGTCTCGGCAAAAGTTCATCGGTCCCAGTTGCTTCGGGCCACCAGCCCTTGCAAAAGCCCGTCACCTTCGACCCGGCGGCGCTTGCCGCCGGGTCGTGAGCTGCTACCAGGTGTAGTTCACGCGCATGAAGTAGAAGCGCCCATTGAAGCCGAACGGTGCTTCGCCGCGAGCGTAGGGAAGAATGCCGGTGTTGCTGTTGTCGCGCGGGCCCGAGGTAACAAAGCCGTTGGCATCGACGATCAGATCTTCAGTCACCCGGCGCGGATAATTATCGGTGAGGTTTTCAACGCCAACGCTGAACGTGGTGTCTTGCCACACGTAGCTGACCACCAGGTCCATCACCCATTCGGGATCGAAGAACTCGTCCTGAATTGGATTGGCCGAAAGCAATCGATACTTGCCGTAACGGGTACTGGTGAGCTTCGCCGAGAAGTCGCCCACGAAATAATCGGTGCCGATGATGATCTTGTCTTGTGGCGAGGCGGACTGCACGCGACCGCGCTCGACGCGACCGATGCGTTGTAGATTCAAGCCACCCTGCGTCAGCTCCGGCGGGTTGGGGGCAACGCGCGTGATGTCGGTATCGGAGTTGTTGTAGGCGAGCGTGGCCAGCAACGAGCCAGCGTCGCCGAAGTCGAAGTTATAACGCGTGATGAAGTCGAGACCATCGGTTTGCGTGTCGACCGCATTGGTGAAGTATCGGCCCCCATCGACGCCCGGGAATCCACGCGACGCCAGGAAAGTACGCACCGCCGTACCGGTCAGGTTCTCCGACAGGATGATGCGATCTTCGATATCGATGCGGTAGAAATCGAGGGTCATCGACAAACCGTCGATGGGTTCGGCAACAAAACCCAAGCTGTAGCTTTCCGATTGCTCGGCCTTGAGCGGCTCGGCCCCGAGCGCGATCGCGACCGGATTGGTGACCGCGAAGGTGCGGATGTCGAATGGCACGCCGTTGATGAAGTTGGTCGACGTCGTCGAATAGAACTGCTGCTGCAGGTTCGGCGCGCGGAAGCCGGTCGAGTACGTGGCGCGAACGGCGTAACGATCGGTGAATGCGAATCGGCCTGACAGCTTGCCGCTGGATTCGCTGCCGAAATCCGAATAATCCTCATAACGCAGCGCTGCGCCGAGAGTCAGACGATCGGTGACATCGGCTTCGAGGTCGCCATACACCGAGTAACTGTCTCGTTCACGTTCGCCGGCGTCGCTCGGACGAAAACCCGGGAACACCTGCGAGCCGGTACCGAAGTAGGACGTCGGCTCGCCGGGGCCGATCAGAAAGCTCTCTTCGCGATATTCCACGCCCGCTGCGAGGTTGAGTGGGCTGGCGAGCGCGTCGACCACAAAGCCGTAGCTGATATCGAAGTTTACTTGCGATTGGCCAGATTCGAGCGTGCCCGCATAGAAGCGACGCTGACTAGTGGGTCCGATGGAAGTGTTCAACGAATTGTCGATAGTGAAATCAAAGGTCGATTTGCCCGCATTGAACGACAAATCGTAAGACATCCCGTTATCGAAACTGCCACGCACACCTGCCACGCCGGCACGATCCTGAACGTCCGAGACGATCAGCGGCAGGAAGCCCTCTGGATAGATCGACGGGATATTGCGGGCATCCAAGGAGCGGCGGAAGAACCCCGCGCTTTCGCCATCGCGATCATTGAGGGTACCGAAGGCATAGAAGCTCGAATCGGTCACGAACGGCACTTCCATGTTCATGGTGAGCGACCGATCCGTGGTGTCGGCGTCGCCGAAGCGATGATTCAAGCGATCGAAACTCGCTTCGCGCGGGTCCGGGCGACCGTTGATTAGCGGATATTGCTGGCGACGGTCGAGTCCCGCACGATTGGTGTCGCCCTTGTCGCGCCATTCTGCGGTGAAGTTGACGAAGCCTTCCTCGCCCAACGCGAGCCCCATATTGCCGGTCATCTGAAACAGATCGCCATCGCCTTCGTCGTATTGCCCCAGTCGAAGATCTACCGCGCCGCCATCGTTGGCGTCCTTCAGAACAACGTTGATCACGCCAGCGATAGCGTCCGAGCCGTATTGCGCGCTGGCCCCATCGCGCAACACCTCAACGCGCTGAATCGCTGCGGTCGGGATGGCATTCAAGTCGACCGGTGAGGAGCCGCGGCCCACCGTGCCATTGACGTTGATGATCGCGGTGCGGTGGCGGCGCTTGCCGTTGATCAGTACCAACGTCTGATCGGGCGCGAGACCACGCAACTGCGCCGGGCGGACGTGATCAGAGGCATCGGTGATCGCAGTACGCGGGAAATTGAACGAGGGCACGGTGCGTGTGAGCACTGCTTGCAGCTCGGGAGTGCCGGCGTTTTCCAGCTCATCGGACTGAATCACATCGATCGCCGAAAGCGATTCTTTGACCGTGCGATCCTGGCGGCGCGTGCCGGTGGTGATGACGACATCCAACACCTCAGCCTCGTCCAACTCCGGCTCAGAATCCGCTTCTTGCGCCAACACAGGCGCCGGTGCGGCAAGAATGGCGGCGATGGCGAATGGCAGCAGCTTGCGGGTCATAGCACTTCTCCATTAGGTCAGGCTGAACTTTGCCTAACGGGAAGTTAACGAATGGTGAGGATGAGCGCAAGTTCTTGAGCGGCGAGGCTCTGAGGCTGTGCCTCGTTAGTCCTCAGGGCGCAACCTGCCTTCCATCGAGCCACGTCGAGCGCACGCTCAAGCCCAACAACCCTCGTCCCTTGAGCATAAACGGATCGGTGCTGACGACGATAAAGTCGGCGCGTTTGCCAGGTTCCAAGCTGCCAATTTCCTGCTCCATATGCGCTGCAAATGCGGCATCGATGGTGAAGCCAGCAAGTGCCTGAGCGAAAGTCATCCGCTCTTCTGATCGCCAGCCACCGGGCGGTTCGCCAGCTTGATCCTGCCTCGTAACGGCGGCGTACAAGCCGAGTTTGGGATCCACCGATTCCACCGGGAAGTCGCTACCGAACGCCATGACCGCGCCGCTATCGCGTAGCGATTTCCACGCATACGCGCCGCGCAATCGATCCGGGCCCACGCGCGCAAGCGTCCATGGCATATCGCTCGTGGCATGCGTCGGCTGCATCGACGCGATGACGCCCAGAGAAGCAAAACGTTTGAGATCGACAACGTCCACGACTTGAGCGTGTTCGACGCGCGGCCGCAAGCGCTTGCGCTGCTCGTCAGACATGTTTGCATAGGCGTCCAGGACTAGGCGATTAGCGCGATCGCCGATCGCGTGTACTGCCGGTTGGATTTTGCACACCGCAGCCCTTGCGATCAGCGCCTTGAGGCGATCCTCCGGCTGAATCAGCAATCCTTTGTTGCCTGGATCGTCGCTATACGCGTTGAGTAGCGCCGCACCGCGGCTGCCGAGCGCGCCGTCCGCGTAGAGCTTGACCGCACGCATGGCCAAACGTCCGGACTCGTGGCGATAAGGACCCTTTCTGCAGAGCTCGGCGAAAGCTGAGTTATCGCCATCGGCCATCGCGTAGATGCGGATCGGTAGCTGCTGATTGTTGGCGAACTCGCGCATCAGCTGCAGATCGTCGAGCGAGACGCCGGCGTCGTGCACCTGCGTCAATCCCAGGCTCGCAGCGCGCGCCACGGCCAGCGCGAGCGCGGTTCTGCGTTGCTCTTTGGATGGTTTGGGCACCACCTTATCGACCAGCGCCATTGCCGTGTCGATCAAGATGCCGGTTGCCTTGCCGTCGCCATCGCGGAGGATCTTCCCACCTTGCGGATCGGGCGTCTGGTCGGTGATGCCAGCGGCGCGCAATGCGGCGCTATTGGCCCAACCGGCGTGACCATCAATGCGTTCGAGCCACACCGGGCGTTCAGCGAAGGTGGCGTCGAGCACGTCTTTGGTTGGGAATGCCGCTTCTGGCCAATCGTTCTGATCCCATCCGCGCCCGGTGATCCAACCCTTGGCGCCCATTCGGCGCGCGTGTTCGCGCACCCTCGCGAGCACGTCGTCGCGACTGCGTGTGCCCACCAGATCCGCCTGCAACAGCGAAAAACCCAGGCCCATCAGATGACCGTGCGCATCGATCAAGCCCGGCAACATGGTTCCGTCGATCACTTTCTCGACATAGTTGCTGCCACGCTCGTCGAGTTTGGCGCGCACTGCCTCGTGCGTGCCAGTCACTAGCACCCTGCCCTGCGGGTCGATGGCCATTGCATTGACGGCTGGCGCATCGGCGCGCGGATAAATGCGGCCGATGATCAAGGTATCGGCGCGGGTGGGATTGGCCGCATTGGCAGGCATACCAAGCAAGCTCGCGAAAACGATGCAGACGGCGCGATGAAGCATTCGAGATCTCCTTGGCTATGCGGCGAATGCTATTCGAATCAGGGACGTTGGATTCGTTCGAGCGGCAGTCTTCGGACTCCTGGGCGATCGACCGCGTAGCGGTCGATGGGGGTTGTGGAGATACGTTGGTTGTCGGCGAGCGAAGCCAACACCGCTCGTCGGTCTCAGGCGAAGCCTCGCCAGTTGTGTTTCATGTGGCGCAAACAATGAACGGTAGCCGGACCCGCTATTCTTCGCTGCATCAAACGCAACCGGATCGGCCATGACCCCTGAAACCCGTGAGCGCATCGAAGCGCTCCTCGACCAACACCGCATTGTGCTGTTCATGAAAGGCACACGCCATGCGCCGCGCTGCGGATTCTCCGCCACCGTGGCCGGGCATTTGAACGAATTGCTCGACGACTACGTCAGTGTCGATGTGCTGGCCGACGAAGCCATCCGCGACGGCATCAAGACCTACGGCAATTGGCCGACAATCCCGCAGCTGTATGTCGACAAAGAGCTGATCGGCGGTTCGGACATCGTCTCTGGCATGTACAACTCCGGCGAGTTGCACGAGCTGCTGGGTAAGCCCAAGCCGGATCGCACGCCGCCGGTGATCGAAATCACGCCAGCGGCGGCTGAGGCGATCCGCAACGGCATGGCGGACGAACCGGGGATGGCCCTGCATGTGGCTATCGACGCGCGCTGGCAAACGCAGTTCATGCTGAAACCTGCAGTTGGCCACGAGATCCGCGCGCGTTCGGGCAACATCGATGTCCTCATGGATCTGCAAACCGCGCAGCGCGCGCGGGGCATGAAAATCGATTGGGTCGACGACGCGCGCGGCAGCGGTTTATCGGTTGTCCTGCCGCTGGCGCCTGCGAGCGTGAAGCCGCTTACCGTCGAGGCGCTGAAAGAACGTCTGGTGCGCGGCGATATCAGCGTCGTCGACGTGCGTCCGGCGCCCGACCGGATGCGCGCGCCGTTCGCCGCCGCACGTGCACTCGACGCCAGCAGCCAGCGCGAGATCGAAGCCTGGCCGAAGGACCAGCCGATCGCCTTCTTGTGCCATTTCGGCAACTCCTCGCGCCAAGCCGCCGAGCACTTTCGTGGCCTCGGATTCACGCAGGTATTCAACGTCGAAGGTGGCATCGACGCCTGGTCGCAACGTATCGATCCGAGCGTGCCGCGATACTAATGTTGAGTGACACGCGGTCTAGCGGGAGCGGGGGCGGGGGTCAAGGGTCGAGCATGAACCCCTTCGTAAGCACTTCTCTGCGGCTGCCAGGGCTAAAGCGGTCATCGGCATAGACGAAAAGTTTGGCCCCTGCCCCCGCCCCCTGCCCCGTCGCTGAACTCAAATCACCGGATGATTCTGGCCGGATCAATAAAGCCACTCAGAACTCCCACAGCAACGCACCGCCAACGCCACACGCTTCCCCCGCCGCAGCGTCGCCGATCCGCAGCGGCGTCGGCGCTGGCTTTTCGGAGGCAGCGTCCAGGGCCTTGCGCAACTCGCCGCTGTCGACAGGTACGCCGACAGCCGTTAACGCTTTGCCTTTGCATTTGCCCTTGATCGGTTTACCAGGTAGCTCAAATTTGGCGCCGTGATTGAAGCGTTGCAGCACCACCGCGTCTTTGTCGCGTCGTGTGACGACGGTGACCGACCCGACGCCGACAACAGTCGCCAAGTAGCCTTTATCGACTCGATCGAGTCTGACCGCCGTGGTCTCGTCCACACCCAGGCCCAGCGGCAGCTCGGCATCGAGCAGCAATCGTGCCAAACGCCACTCGCGTCCGCGCTCAGAAAAATGGGTGTCGATTACACCTTGATCGAAGCTGCCCAAGCCGCCGCCAGGGTGATACAACAGCGCAAACTCAGGCGTTCCAGCGCAGGCATCGGCCACCGCGCAACCCAAGCGCGGTGGCTGGGTTTCGATGGCTGTGGCTTTGCCGATCACATCCTGGCCGCTGACCATCATCGCACCGGAATAAGCCAGCACCGCCGCGCCAGCGCTGGTGCCGCCGATCACAATTTCCCCCGCCGCATGGCGCTTGCGCAATAACTCAAGCTCCGCCGATGGCGAGCCATCAGCGTTGAACCAAGCGGCGCGGGTGAAACTTTGATCGCCGCCGTTGAAGAACACTGCATCGGTCCAGAGCAGCAGATCCGTCAGCATGCGCGTATTGGTGCAGGCGCTTTTCATTTGTTCGGCGCGCATCCGATTTAATCGTGTGCGATCGTGAGCGCCGCCGAGTTCGCCGCGTATCACATCGAGTCGCTCGCAATCCACCGCAGGGTTGCGCTGGGCGGCGCGCACCGCCATGTCGAGCGGCATCCAGAGCACTTTGGCCTCGGTTTGCGAAAACGCTTCTGTGTAATGCGCTACCGACGCGAACGGATCGCGACTAGACCCCGTAAAGACGAGGATTCGCGGGCGCCCGCGCAGCGACACTTCGCGCGCCATTCCGGAGAAGGTGTCCAAAATGGCCCGCGTCTTCGGCTCCTTGGTGGCCGTCAGCAACGTGCGTTCGGTCGCGCTCGGCAGTTCCAGGGCGTCGGTCACACGCTCTTGCTCGAAGGTTGCCAGCCCGGTCCATGTCGCGCCCAACTTGCTGGCCAGTTCGGAGTAGTCGAGGTCGACGTCGCCATCCTTGCGCAATGCCTCCAGCGCCTCGACAACCGAATCGCGTGTCTTGCTGCGGTGCTCCAGCCAACCCGTGGACAAGCGCGCAATGCCTTCGCTATCGACGCGATAGCGCGCTGCCAGATGCGCCGCGCTGGTGGCGAAGAAGCCCGGCGTGCAGGCCTCCGGCGAGCGATCGCTGCATACGGTCATGTTGCCGCCGACGAGCAGCACCGAAGCTCGGGAGCTGGCCGCGAGCGCATCGGCGCCCAGGAGCAAAGCGACGTAGACGAAAAGCGATAGACGCATGCAGGTCACCAGGGAATCCAAAAATTGAAGCAATAGCATGCTTTTCGTCAACTCTATGTTTGCCACGATGCCGCACTCTAGCGCTCTGAGCTAGCATCCGCGCCCTTTCGCATCCGCAAGAAGTGCAGCCGCCATGACCCAAAGCACCTCGTACCGCAGCCATTTGTGCGGTCGCATCGATGAATCCCTGATCGGCACCGAGGTTGTGCTCTGCGGCTGGGCAGACACGCGGCGCGACCATGGCGGCGTCATTTTCATCGACCTGCGCGACCACGCGGGCGTGGTGCAGGTGGTCATCGAACCCGACAATCAGGCCGCTTTCGCCGCCGCCGATCGTGTGCGCTACGAGTTCTGTTTGCGCATTCATGGAGCGGTGCGCGCGCGCCCATCCTCGCAGGTGAATGAGCGTCTGGGCACCGGCAAGATCGAGGTGATTGCAACCAGTGTCGAGGTATTGAACGCCTCGGCCGCCCTGCCGTTCATGCTCGACGAAACGCCGGGCGAAGAAGCGCGGCTGCGCTACCGATATCTCGATATCCGTCGTGGCGCGATGCAAAAGCAGTTGCGCCTGCGTACGCGCCTTGTGCAGGAAATTCGCCGCTATCTGGACGCGCAGGATTTCCAGGACATCGAAACGCCGATCCTGACCAAAGCCACGCCCGAAGGTGCGCGCGATTATTTGGTGCCAAGTCGCGTCAATCCCGGTCAGTTCTACGCGCTGCCGCAGTCGCCGCAGCTCTTCAAGCAGATCCTGATGATGGCCGGCATGGATCGCTACTATCAAATCGCACGCTGTTTCCGCGATGAGGACTTGCGTGCTGATCGCCAACCGGAGTTCACGCAGCTCGACATCGAGATGGCCTTTGTGCGCGAGCAGGATGTGCAAGATCGCGTCGAAGACTTGATCCGCCATGTGTTTCGCACGGTGATTGGCGTCGAACTCGAAAATCCCTTCCCGCGCATGCCGTATTCGGAAGCGATGCGCCGTTATGGCTCAGACAAACCAGATCTGCGCATTGCGCTGGAACTCGTGGATGTGGCTGAGTACGTCAAGACCAGCGAATTCAAAGTGTTCAGCGGCCCCGCCAATGATCCCGGCGGCCGTGTGGCCGCGCTGCGCGTGCCCGGAGCCGCGTCGCTCACGCGCAAACAAATCGACGACTACGGCCCCTACGTGGCGCGCTATGGCGCCAAAGGTTTGGCGTGGATTCGCATCGACGATCTGGCGAAAGGTCGTGAGGGCATGACCAGCCCGATCACCAAATTCCTGAGCGACGACGCGCTCAATGGTGTGGTCGCGGCCACGGGCGCCACCACCGGCGACATCATCTTCTTCGGCGCCGGGCCGTACAAAGTGGTCTCCGATTTTATGGGCGCATTGCGCCTGGCCATCGGCCGCGATATGAAACTTGTGCAAGAAGGCTGGCGTCCGCTGTGGGTCGTCGACTTCCCGATGTTCGAATTCGACGCCGGTGAGAACCGCTGGATGAGCTTGCACCATCCGTTCACCGCGCCATCCATCGACGATGTCGCCACGCTCAAAGCGAGCCCGGGCGAGGCGCTGTCGCGCGGCTACGATATGGTGCTCAACGGCAATGAAATCGGCGGCGGCTCGATTCGTATCCATCGCCCTGAATTGCAGTCTGCCGTATTCGACCTGCTCGGCATTGAAGCCGAAGAGGCGCAAGTCAAATTCGGCTTCCTCCTGGAGGCCCTGCGCTATGGCTGCCCGCCGCATGGCGGCATCGCCTTCGGCATCGACCGCATCGCCACGCTCATGTGCGGCGTCGACTCCATCCGCGAAGTTATCGCATTTCCGAAGACCGCCAGCGCGCAATGCCCGCTTACCGAGGCGCCATCGGAAGTTCCGGAGAAGCAGTTGCAAGAGTTGAGCGTGCGTGTCGTGCGCAAGGAGAAATAACGGCGACGCCAAACAGGTTGCGCGATCCTTTCCGAGCGGGCGGCAAGAACGCCCGCACAGACAGGTCCGTCGCACCGATGGGTTCGACGTTTACCCCGCGACCTTATGAAGCCTCCGGGTTAGCCTTCGATGGCGAGCGCAACTTCGATCACTTCACCTAGCTCGATCAGCGCCAGATCGCTGCCCAGGGGCCCGATCACTTGCAGTCCGACCGGCAAGCCATCGACCTTCCCCGCCGGCAGACTCAAGGCCGGCAAGCCTGCGAAATTGGCAAAGGACGTCAAGTCGGCCTGATTGACTGGGGTTGGCGTGGAGAACGGAAACGCCGTTTGCGGGGTGGTGGGCGTGAGTAGTACATCGACACGCTGAAAGATTTCGCGGGCGCGTACGATGGCGGTGTCGAGCATTCGATCGGCGGCGATCAAGTCGACGGCAGATTTACTGCGCGCGAACGCCAGCATCTCGCGTAATGCTGGGGAGAACAGCTCAGGGCGTTCGGCCAACGCTTGTGAATGCACCAGATTCATTTCGCTCTCGGCGATCAGCAGTCCGGCGCGACGCAGCCGGCCGAAATCGATGCCATCGAAGCGCACCTCGATTTGCGTTGGAAAGCACGCGCTGAGCGCGGCAATGGCACCATCGAAGGCGTCTGCCACCTTGGCGTCGACACCATGCCGATCAAGATCGACCATCACGCCGACTCGCAGTTCGGCGCCAGACTGCGCGAGATGGCCAAGCGGAACAGCGCGCGATTGCGGATCGTGCGCATCCAGGCTCGAGATCTGTTGGTAAATGAGACCCAGATCGCCGACTCGACGCGCCATCGGTCCGACGTGATCCAGACGCCGCGACACGGTATCGAGCCCGCGCTGCGATACCCGTCCGTTGCTTGGCTTCAAGCCGACCACGCCGCAGTACGCCGCAGGAATACGAACCGAACCCATGGTGTCGGTGCCCAAGGTGAGCACCGCCATGCGCGCCGCCAGCGCGGCGGCCGAACCGCCGCTCGACCCACCTGGCGAGAACCCGATGCGATGTGGGTTGTGGCACGGTCCAAAATGCGGGTTATCGCTGCTGGCGCCCAACGCAGCTTCGTGCAAATGCAGCTTTCCTAAAATTACGGCGCCGGATTTGCGGAGCCGCGCTACGCAATACGCGTCCTCCGCGGCGACCCGGTCGCGGTACGCTGCCATACCCGCGGTCCAAGGCATCCCGGCGACGGCGATGTTGTCTTTGACCGCCACCGGCAAGCCATCCAGCGGGTGATAAGCGGCATTCGCCAAGCGTCGTGCGTCGCTGGCGCGCGCCCCGGCGATGGCCGATTCGCGGGCCACGTGCAAATACGCATTGATCGAAGGGTTGGCCGATTCGATCCGCGCCAGCGTTGCGCGGATGAGCTCCTCACTGCTGAAGTCGCCCCGCGCCAAGCCATCGGCCGCGGCGCGCGCGTCCAGGTCGTCTAGCCCCGCCATTTTTTGATTCCGCGCAGAGAACCGCCGCTTCGTCGAAACGACGGCGCTTTCGGAGAGAAACGTTTGCAGAAACTATGCACGGCGAATTCTTCGTTGGTCATTGACGCAATAGAACCACGATTCCCCATCTCTTGCCACTATTGCCGCGCACACATCCGCTGCGCTGGCGCTTGCGATTACGCTGGAATCGGTGGGCGGATCACATCAAACACCAAGTCACTCGCGCCAGGCTCGTGCGCCAAGAAAGATCAGACGCAATTGCCGGATGAAATTCTCGGTGATCTCGCTTTCGCGTTTTGGTTGCCGCGGCGGCAGATCGAGAAAGTCGGTCGCGGCGTTCATCATGGTGGTGACCACCAGCCCACATGTCATCTGCAGCGTGGCTGTGGACAGGTCCGGCAAAAGGCCGAGCTGACGTAAGTCGTGCGCCATCTCGTCGGTGAAATGGCGCTCCTCGGCGCGCACCGCGGCGCGAATCACGGCCGATCCACCGCTGCGCTCGCCGGCCACGAACATGAAATGCAATCGGTGTGCGTTGATGTAGTCGCGGAAGATCTGCACCGAGCGGCGCAGGATGTCGCGCGGCGGCAAGCCGGTGCGCCTGGCCTCGCGTAATAGTCGGCGCAGCGTCACGCCGGACTCCTCCACGAGCGCCAGACCCAGCTCGTCGAGATCGCGAAAGTGCCGGTAGAAAGACGCAGGAACCACACCCGCGGTGCGCGTGATTTCGCGTAGGCTGAGTGCGCCGAAGCCCCGCCCCTCGCCCATCAATTGCAACGCCGCTGCGAGCAGATGCGCGCGCGTGCGCAGCTTACGATCGCCGCGCGAGATCGAGTTTTGCGCAACCTCGATCACGGAAGAGTTGGCTGTTGTCATCGCCTGAGTATAGGCACTGATCTGGCGGATCCAGATTCCCGGTGATTCGCCCGGCTTCGGGCGCGCAACCTCATGCACGGTGCCTTTGTGCCGTCGTGTGAAGCCAATCCCGTCTATCTGCCCCGACCCAGCGATTGGTTCGGCGCGTTGGGTTGACAACCCTCCGAACATGAGTAAACGTATGTTCACTTAAAAAGGAACTACGCCCTTGACCACGAGCCCGAACCAACGCCTATGGCTGGGCCTTTCGCGCGTTCTATACAGCCCCTGGCTGCACCCGCTCAACGACGCCGATGCCTGGGAGAGACTGCGGGTTTGGATGAACCCGATGTGGTCCAGGCGGGATTATCCGGCGCGCGTGCTGGACATCATCGACGAAACGCCCGACACGCGATCCTTTGTGCTCAAACCCACCGCACGCTGGCCGGGCCATCGTGCCGGCCAGCATGTGGTAGTGGAAGTGGAGATCAACGGCCGTCGCGTGCACCGCAGCTTCAGTCTGTCGTCGGCGCCAACGCCGGACCGGCGGCTTCGCATCACGGTCAAACGCCAGCCCGGTGCGCGCGTCAGCGGCTGGCTGCACGAGCATGTTCGCATCGGCGATGTCTTGCGGCTGAGCGCGCCAACGGGTCGTTTTGCCCCTGCAGAAGGCGCGGCGCCGCTACTCTTGCTCAGCGCCGGCAGCGGCATAACGCCGCTGATGGCGATCGTCGAAGATCTGCATCGTCGTGGCGACCCCCGAGCCATCGTGTTCATCCACTGCTGCCGAACGCCGGCCGACTTCATTTTCGCCGATCGCTTGCGCGTGCTGGCCGCTGAATGGCCAAACTTCGAGTTGCGCGTGCACTACAGCGCGTCGGCGGGTCGTTTCGACGTTCGACAACTGAGCGATCTGCTGCATTGCCAAACGTTGGTGTGCGGTCCGCGCGCGTTGACACAAAACGTCGAGGCACTGTTCCTCGCTGCCGGCGTGAAAGACCAGGTGCGCAGCGAGAGCTATTCCGGTCGCGTATTGCCGCATGGCGATGCCACGCAGGATTCGTTCGGCGTGCATTGCTCTGTCACAGAACAAGTGTTCACTGCACGTGGCGATACCAGTCTACTGGAGGCCGCGGAAGCGGCCGGGTTGAAACCCGCACACGGCTGTCGCATCGGAATTTGCAAGACCTGCCAATGCACCAAACGCAGCGGGACCGCACTGAACCTGCGCACGGGCGAAATCTCATCAGAGCCCAACGAGCTGATCCAGCTGTGCATCTCTGTGGCGCGATCGCCGCTGGAGCTTGCGCTATGAATCCTCAGAAACAATCGCAATACCCTGCCCTTCCACCTGGATCGACCATGCTCAAAACCAAGCTCACACCCGAACAGCTGGACCAGTTCCAGGCCGAACTCGACGCGCTCCGTAGCGAGGTCGCCGCCGACCTGGGCGAGCGCGACGCAACGCATATCCGATCCGTGGTGCGCGAAGTGCGCTTGAACGCCGTCGCCGGACGTGGGCTGCTGATGTTCGGCTTCGATCCGATCAGTTTCATCGTCGGGGTATGCGCGTTGGCGCGGGCCAAAATTCTGGAGAACATGGAAGTCGGCCACAACGTGCTGCACGGGCAGTACGACTGGATGGGCGACCCGACACTGAACTCGCAGCAGTACGAATGGGACATCGTGTGCGACAGCGGCCACTGGCGGCGCACGCACAATTTCGAGCACCACAGTTACACCAACATCCTCGGCCAGGACGACGATTACGGCTACGGCCTGTTGCGCATGACGGGCGACCAGAAATGGACCTGGCGCACCCTGCTGCAACCGATCTGGTACGCGCTGCTGGCGATTGGGTTTCAATGGGGCGTGGCGATCCAGGATCTCAAGCTCGGTCGCTGGTTCAAGGGCCGCATGCCCAAGGGCGAGCTTGCCGAGCGCGCGGCGCCGTTTTTGAAAAAGGCGCGCAGCCAGCTCTACAAAGACTATGTGCTGTTCCCGCTGCTGGCGTTCTGGAACATCCCGCGCGTGCTGCTCGGCAACGCGTTAGCGAACCTGATTCGCAGCCTGTGGACCAATGCCATCATCTTCTGCGGCCATTTCACTGCAGATGCGCAGGTGTTCACCAAAGCTGAGGTCGCCGGCGAAACACGCGGTGGCTGGTATCTGCGGCAAATCCAAGGCTCCAGCAACCTCGAAGGCGGACGCTGGTTTCATCTGCTCACCGGCCACTTAAGCCACCAGATCGAGCACCACCTGTTCCCCGACATCCCAGCACCGCGTTACGTCGAGATGGCGCCACGCGTCCGCGACATCTGCGCGCGCTATGGCATTCACTACAACTCGGCGGGGTTCTGGCGTCAGTACGGCACCGTGCTTTGGCGCATTCTGAAGTACGCGCTGCCCGTCGAACGGCGGCTACGATTGGTCCGTGCCTGAGCGACTTACGCAACGATTGGTGCGGCACGAATGATTCGATGATCGACGGTCCGATCTAGCCCGATGCCGGGCGCGATGAATCGCGCCCCTACAAGGCCTTCGTAGGGGCGCCATTCATGGCGCCCGCGCTGTTCTGCGGTTCACAAAGGGCGTTTGCGCCACCGCCTAGACGTGCATCTCGATTGTTCGGCAGCGGCCGACTGCGCGTCTTCGCGCCTTCGTGCGAACGCGGCGATGCGTTTCGTGGCCGAACCATGCGCTCACGGCGGCCAGCTCATCGCCCTGCCGCCCAGCAGATGCACGTGCAGGTGGTACACGGTTTGTCCACCCTCGGGATTGGTATTCATCACCAGCCGGTAGCCGCGCTCGGCGATGCCAGCGGTCCGGGCGTAACTGCGGGCGGCGAGGATGATGCGGCCCATCAGCTCGGCGTCGCCCTCTTCCAGCGCGTCGGTGTTGGCGATGGGTTTTTTCGGAATGAACAGTACATGCACCGGCGCCTGCGGATGGATGTCCTTGAATCCCAACACGTCGTCGTCTTCATACACAATCGTCGCCGGGATCTCGCGGCGAATGATCTTGCTGAAAATCGTCTCGCTCATCGCTAGGCTCTCCAAGCTTGGGGTGGATGCCTTGGAGCATACGAAGTTGCTTAGCAGAATCTACAAGGGCGCGTTGAAATGAGTGGCGCAAAGGTCATCGCGTTACTGGTTACTGGCTTGCTCGTTGGCGTGATGGGCACATCCGTCATGATGAGCGCCTGGCAGCAACGCGGCGTATTGCCGAAGGGCACGATGGCATTGATGGAATCGCATCTGACCAAGGCGCGCCGTGCGGCATCGGGTGAGGCATGCGATCTGGACAAAGCGCGCCACCATCTGCAGCGCATCGACGCGCTGTCGACTGACGCGATTGATATCTTCACCGCGCTCGGCACGGACAACTTCCCGATCGAGCAACGCGCCTTTGGGCGAGTCGTAAGCCAGGCCATAGCGGCAAATGACTGTACCGCGTTGGGCACAGGCATCAAGATGGTGGCCGATGCCTGCGATGCTTGCCACCATAACAATCATGGCAGTCCATGATTGTTATGCCACTCCGATTCCTACCTAACCCTCCCCGAACATCGGGGAGGGAGTAAGGGCGATACTCATGATTCCACTAGAGAGACCGACGATGCGTAGTTCGCTGCTTCTCCTGTTTGCTGTTGCCACGGCTCACGCCGAGCAGCGCCCGATCACGCACGAAGACCTGTGGCTGATGCCGCGCGTGGGTCCAGCCGTGGTCTCTCCCGATGGCCGACGCGCTGTCGTATCGGTGATCAAACCGGCCTACGACGATGCCGAGCAGCGCAACGATTTATGGTTGATCGACGTCAGCGGCAAAGCGGCGCCGCGGCGACTCACGTTCGATGCGGCACCCGAGAGCGGCGCGACATGGGCGCCGGACAATCAACGCATCGCTTATTCGAAAAAAGGCGTGGGCGATAGCGCGGCGCAAATCTATGTGATCGACCTGCGCGGCGGCGAAGCGCAGCGCGTCACGACGCTTCCCACCGATGCGCGCACGCCCCAGTTCTCGCCGGACGGCACCAAACTGCTGTTCGTCAGCAGCGTTTACCCCGGCGCGCTGAATGCGGCCGACAATCAGAAGGCGATCGACGATCGCGCCGCGCGCAAGTACAACGTTCGCGTTTTCGACGGCTTCCCAATCCGCAATTGGGACAAGTGGCTGGATGAGCGACAAACGCATCCATTCGTTTTGACCCTGGGCAGTTCTGATGAACCCAAGGATTTGCTGGCCGCCACCGCATTGGCCAAGGAAAAGGGTCTGGGCGGGCGGCAAACCGAAACGGGCGAGGAGCTGGATGCGATTTTTGCGCCCGATAGCGCGTCGGTGATTTTTGTTGCCAGCATCAATCGGCATCGCGCCGCGCTGGCGTTTACCAACACCGATTTGTACCAGGTCGACTTGAACGGTGGCGAGCCCAGGCGTCTAACGGGCGATGGCAACGTCGATGCGCCGACCAAGAGTTACGGCCGACCGCGTTTTGCGCCCGACGGCAAGACCTTGTTTGCGCAGGTTACGCCGATTGGCGGCCGCGCTTACTTCGCCACGCGCTTGTCCGCGATCGACTGGCCGAATGCTCGCGTGCGCGCCAGCATCGAGTTACCCAATCAATTGGCCGTCAGCTCCTTTGCGATCGACAAGGATTCGAAAACACTGTGGATCAGCGCCGAGGATCAGGGCGAAGAGCGCATCTATCGCGCCCGGGATGGTCAAGCGCCCTCTCTTTGGATCGATCCTGCGGGCGGCGTCTACACCAACTTGAGCGCCGGCAACGGTACGCTGATCGCCGGCTATGAACGCGCCGATTTGCCGGCTGAAGTGGTGCGCCTGGATCTATCCAGGAAATCCCACGCGCCGCTGACCGCTTTCACCGCTGCGAAACGCGCACCGCTGGACCTCGCGCCGGCGGAGAGCTTCACGTTTACCAACGCCGATGGCATGGCGGTGCAGAGTTATCTGATCAAACCGCCGGGATTCGATCCGAACAAGAAATACCCGCTGTTCGTGCTGATCCATGGCGGCCCGCACATCATGTGGCGCGACCAGTTTTTCCTGCGCTGGAACTACCATCTGATCGGCGCACCGGGCTACGTGGTGCTGCTGACCAACTATCGCGGCTCCACCGGCTTTGGCGAGACTTTCGCGCAAGCCATCCACCAGGATCCTTTTCGCGGTCCGGCCAATGACGTGAATGCCGCCGCCGATGAAGCGATCAAGCGCTACGCGTTCATCGATGGCGAGCGCCAATGCGCGGGCGGCGCCAGTTACGGCGGGCATCTCGCCAACTGGCTGCAAGGCACCACCACGCGCTATCGGTGTCTCGTCAGCCACGCGGGCCTGGTCAACGCCGAAGCGCAATGGGGCACCAGCGACACCATCTATGGCCGCGAGATCGCTGCCGGCGGCCCGCCCTGGGAGCAGGGCCCGGTGTGGCGCGAGCAAAACCCGATTCGCCTTGCGGCGAGCTTCAAAACACCGGTGTTGGTGACCATCGGTGAGCAAGATTTCCGCGTGCCGCTCAACAACACGCTTGAATACTGGTCCGCGCTGCAGCGTATGCAGGTCGAAAGCCGGCTGATCGTATTCCCCGACGAGAATCATTGGATCTTGAAGGGCGAGAACAGCCGGTACTTTTATGCTGAGCTGCGGGATTGGCTGGCGCGGTATCTGTGACCAATCTCCTGCAGTCGGCCGTGATCAAAGTCCGCACGCTCGAGCCTGGCGACAATGCGGTTTACCAGCGTTTGTGGCTTCAGGGATTGACCGAACAATCCAGCTTTTTTCGCAGCGCTCCGGAGGATGATCCTGCGGCGAACATACCTACGCGATTCACGCCGGACAGCTTCACGCTTGGTGCTTTCTTTGAGCGAGAACTGATCGGGATTGTCAGTCTGGAGCGCGACCATCGAGTCAAGCTGCGCCACCGCGCGCTCATTTTCCGGATGTTTGTGCGCCCATCGGCAGCGGGCGGCGGCGTTGGCAAGATGTTGCTCCAGGAGCTGATGCGGCTGGCGCAAGGCATCGCCGGTTTGCGGTACACCTATTTGACCGTTCTTGCGTCCAACCAGCGCGCCATTGGCCTGTATTCCTCGCTCGGCTTTAAGGCGTTCGCTTGCGAACCTGGCGCGGTCAACATCGATGGAAGCTTTGTGGATGAGTTGCAGATGGCATGCCAACTGAGCGCCGCCCTACAATAACCGACCACCCAGAATCGGCAGCTTCATGCACGCCCTGATCGACAACAACCCCGCCATCTGGCGCGCACGCGATGCGCTGCAGCGGCGCGTGCCGGCGCAGCCCACGCGCCACGCTGCGCTCGATGCGGTGTTGCCGGGCGGCGGCTGGCCGGTGGGCATGCTGAGTGAAATTCTGGCCCCGCAGCTTGGCTTCGGCGAGTTTGCGCTGCTTGCGCCGATGCTCGCCGAGCGTTCGCGCCAGGGACATCGCGTGGTATTTGTGCATCCGCCCTGCCCGCCTTACGCACCGACGCTGGCGCAACACGGCATCGCGCTCGATCAAGTGCTGCTGATCGATGTCGCTCAGGAGCGCGACGCACTGTGGGCGAGCGAGCAGATTCTGGCCAGCCGCACACCAGCGGCGGTGCTGGTGTGGGTCGATGCCGCCAACGAGCGCGCGCTGCGCCGATTGGCGCTGGCGGCCGAAGGCGGCCAGTCGCTGGCGATCGCCTTTCGGCCGCTGTCGGCGGCAAGCACGATTTCACCGGCCGCGCTGCGCGTATGCCTGGATGCGCCGGATGCGCCGCTGCGCATCATCAAGGCGCGCGGATTGAACTGCACGCTCGCGCAGCCTCTGCTCGTGCCGTGAGCCGAGCGCGCGCTTTCGCAGCGGATGAGACAGGCAGTCAGAATGCTGCGCCGGTTGCAACACCGGATTTGCTCATGCTCGCGCCACTGCAAGACACCGCCATCGCGCCGCCGCGCTGGTTGCATATCGCGCTGCCGCAATTAGCCATCGATCTTGTCGAGCGTTTGCATGTGCAAGGCGCGCATGTTGTGGTCGATGGGCCTGTGCAGCGCGCAACGATCTACGCCGCCAATGCAGCCGCGCTGGCAGCGGGAGTGCAACCGGGAATGCGTCTGGCGGCGGCGCAAGCGTTGACGGCACTCATCGTGCACCGTCGCAACCCACAAGCCGAAACCCAGGCGCTCGAACACCTCGCGGCCTATGCGTATGGATTTACCAGTCGCGTCGCCGTCGATACCGGCTTGACGCTCGAGATAGGCGCCAGCATGCGTTTGTTCGGTGGCTTCGATGCCCTGCATGATGCGCTGGGGCGTGGCTTTATCGCCCAAGGATTTCGCGCGGTGTTCGGCTACGGCGATTCGCCGAGCGCGGCGCGCTTGCGCGCGGTGGCAATGCGCGATCGGTTTGCGCCGCTCGGGCCGATTCCGCTCAATGCAAGCCCGCTCGACCCCCGTGTGATCGCCACCCTCGCCGCCACCGGCGTACACACGCATGGTGAACTGGCGCGTCTGCCCAAGAGCGGCGTTGCGCGGCGCTTTGGGCAGCGTGTGGTCGATTATCTGAGCCGGCTGCAGGGCGAATTGCCCGAGGCGCTGACCTTGTTTCGCCCACCCGATCGTTACTACGCGTGGCTGGAGCTACCCGCGCCCTGCGCCAACACCGAGGCGCTGGCGTTTCCGATCCAGCGCATGCTCGCCGATCTTGCTGCGCAGCTCACCGCACGCGATGGCGGCGTCGAGCGCTTTACGCTGCGCTTTGCGTTGGAGAAAGGATTCACGGGGCGCGGGGAACGAGGCACCCCTGCCGACAGCGACGTCGTCCGCCTCGACATTGGTCTTCTGGAAGCCAGCCGCGATGCTGAGCGGCTGTTTGCATTGACGCGCGCGCGGCTGGATCGATTCACGCTACCGCGCGCGGCGCTCGGCATACATCTGGAAGTGGCGCGACTGCCGGCATTTACGCCTGCCGCCAGCGATTTGTTCGACGATCCGAGCATCGACAAGACCGCGCTGAAACCGCTGCTGGAACGCTTGAGCGCGCGATTGGGGAGCGCCAGCCTGCGTTACCCGCAGCTCGTTGCCGAGCATCGCATCGAGTTTGCTCAGCGCTGGGATCGTACGCCGGTCGCCCCAACCATGGCGCCTGCAAAAGCACCGCGGCCCGCGTGGCTGTTGCCCAAACCCGTACCGATTCGCATCGACGACTTCCGTTTGTTGTCGAACGCCGAGCGCATCGAAGGCGGCTGGTGGGACGATCAAGACCAACGCCGCGACTACTACTGGGCCGACGTCATCCGCACCCGCTCAGGCCAGGCCGTACACGCCCGCGCCTATGTGTTCCAGGATCTCAAGCAGCGGACGTGGTTTTTGCAAGGGTGGGGGTAAGATATGCGAACTGTTGCCGAGACAGAATTTCGACGCTGCGCGAGGAGCAGAGGATGGACGCTGAAATGCAAGCGTTTCGAAACGACCTGATCGAATCGGTTCGGCAAATGCGCCAGGGCGAGGCGGTTCGTACTACGCAAGTGCGCATGACCGATGCCTTCATCTCCGCACTGGAGACATTCGAGACGGGAGCCAAAATCGAACGCGAACAACCGCCGTTCGACGCTCGCGACAACATTCGCCCGGCAAGTTGATTCGCTAACCCAACGTTTCCCCATCCGCCCCCAACGGCGGACACACGCGACTCGGCAACCGCTCGCCATCGAGCTTGATCGGACTCTTCAGCACACGCAGCGGGCCGCTGGGATGCGCCAGTGTTTGCAGCATGCCCACGCGCTCGACATAGGGATTGTCGAGCGCCGCCTTGATGTCATTCACCGGCGCGATGGGTAGAACACCCGAGAACTGCGCCAGCCAGTGCGCGCCGGGCTGGGTCATCAACGCCGCATCGACGATCGGCGTCAGCGCTTCGCGATGCTCGCGGCGCGCGGGGTAGTCGATGAAACGGGGATCGGTTTTCAGATGCGCCAGTCCGATACCGTCGACAAATTGCTGCCAGAACTTGTCCAGCATGCACATCACCATCAGCCAGCCGTCGGCACTTCGATATAGCTGGCACGGCACCGTACCCGGGTGCGCCGAGCGCGGCAGGCGCGTAGTTTCATGCCCCGCGTTCAAATACCACGTGGCCGGGTAACTGAGCTGATGCAGCGCCACATCGAATAACGACACATCCACGTCGCAACCGATGCCCGTGCGCTGCGCGCCAATGATCGCAGCGAGCACGCCGGTGGCCATCACGCTGCCGGTCATGAAATCGACCATGCTCAAGCCAAAACGCGCCGGCGGGCCATCGGGCTCGCCGGTGAGCAGCATAAAACCGGCTTCAGCCTGCATCAGATAGTCGTATCCCGGCCAGGCGGCGCGCTCGTTGTCGCGGCCGTAGGCCGACAAGTGCGCGCACACGATCGCCGGCTTGATCGCCGCCAGATGCTCATAGGTGAGCTTCAATTTTGCCGGCTGATCGCCGCGCAAATTGTTGGTCACCGCGTCGCTCGAAGCCACCAACTTCTCGAACTGCGCGCGCCCTTCTGTGGATTTCAAATCCAGCAGCAGCGAGCGCTTGTTGAGGTTGAAGGTTTGAAAAAACTGGCTATCGCCCTCGCCCAAAAAGTACGGCCCGGTCGCGCGCGACACATCGCCAGACGGCGGTGATTCGATCTTGATCACCTCCGCGCCAAGGTCGGCAAGGAACATCGACCCATACGGGCCCGCGCCGTATTGCTCGACGGCGAGGATGCGCAGGCCCTTCAGCGGCAGAGGTCTCATGGCTCTTGGTTGTTGGTTGTCAGTTGTTGGTTCGTGGTTCGGCCCGGCTTCGATTGCGGCTGTTCCAGGAACCAAAAACCCACAACCCGCAACCGCTCTTAACCTTGGCGTTCAATCAACTGCTTGGCAATGATGATCCGCTGGATTTCATTGGTGCCCTCGCCGATGCACATCAGCATCGCGTCGCGGTAGTAGCGCTCGATCTCATACTCTACCGAATAGCTATAACCGCCAAAGATGCGCATCGCCTCGGCGGCGCAAAATACGCCGGTTTCGGTAGCGAAGTACTTGGCCATGCTGGCCTCCAGATCGCAGCGCTCGCCGGTGTCGTACTTGCGCGCCGCGCTGTCGATCAAGAGCTTGCTCGCTTCTACCTTGCTTGCCATCTCCGCCAGCTTCAACTGAATGGCCTGATGCTCGCAAATGGGCTTGCCAAACGCTTGCCGCGTTTGCGAATACGCCAGCGCCAGCTTGAGAGCGCCCTCAGCGATGCCGCAGCCGCGCGCGGCAACGTTGATGCGGCCCAGCTCCAGACCACCAGCGGTTTGATAGAAGCCCTGCCCCTCAACGCCACCCACCAGATTGGCGGCTGGGATTCGATAGTCCTGAAACGCCAGCTCGCACGAATCGATGGCGCGATAGCCCAACTTCTTGAGCTTGCCAGCGACAACGAACCCGGCGCCCTTTTCGGCGATGAAAAGGCTCATGCCTTTATGCCGCGGCTTGGCTTCGGGATCGGTCTTGACCAGCAGCAACACCATGTGTCCGTAGAGCGAGTTGGTGATCCAGGTCTTGCTGCCGTTGATGATGTAGTGCTCGCCTTCGCGCCTCGCGACCGAGCGAATGGCTTGTAAGTCCGAACCGGCATTCGGCTCCGTCAACGCAATGCCGCCGCGCTTCTCGCCGGTTGCCATCAACGGTAGAAAGCGCTGTTTCTGCTCTTCCGTGCCGCAACGCTCAATGGCACTGGCCATGATCAAGTGCGAGTTGAAAATGCCCACCGGGGCCATCCAGGCACCGGCCACGCGGATCACGATCTTGGCGTAGATGCTGGCGGGCAATCCCAAGCCACCGTACTCAGGCGAGATCGTGGCGCCGAACAAGCCCAGCTCCTTCATCTGCTCGACCAGCGCGTGCGGATATTTGTCTTCCTGATCATGCTCACGCGCAATCGGTTTGACCTCGCGCTCGATCCAGCGATCGATGTTGTCGAGCAGCGCGCGTTCGTCGTCTTGAGTCCAGGTGGTCATCATTCGGTCTGCAGTGATTGGGGCGAGTAGCGGCGGTTCCTTCGCGACAACAAAAACCCTCGAGGAAGGCGGATCTTGTCGGTCGCCCTGGATTTTCCACGAAGCAGCGCTACTTTTCAGCCCCCAAAGCTGCCTTTACGTCGACCGCGTGGCTCCACCGATGGCTTTACAAGCGCTTACCTTCCGCCGCGCAGCGCCGTGAGCTGTGTGGACCTGGTTGCTGAGTGTCGACATACCCTGAAGGCCTTGGCCCGTGGCCCCAGCGTCGGGCCACCATTTACCCATCATGTCGACCTACAAACGGCTTTAGGCACCCGCCGCCGTATCGTAAATCATCTGAGCCCCTGTAAACGTCGGCCCCACATCTTCGGGCGAGCCGGGTGGGGTGTGGTCGTTGTCGAGGCGCCAGCTGAACATGCCCTGGAGGCCGTTTTGTAGGGCGTATTGGGTCCAGGCCTGGGTGTCGGAGAGTGAGGTCAGATACTGACCATTTTCGGTGCTGACGCCGCCCATGAGTTTGCTGGCTGGGATACCTGCGCTGATCCAGATGGGGGCGTCGATGGGTGTGCCGGCGGAGGAATAGTCTTGTAGCTCCAGGACGTCGACGTAGGCGTTGAAGGCTTGAACGGCACCCGCGCCGTAAAGATTGGTCGGGCCGCCGCCGGGCCAGGGAACGGAGATGGCGATGCCCAGACCAGCCGCCTGGAAGCTCGGGCCGAGCTGGGTAACGAAATCGGGTACCACTTGCATCACCGCATATTCCTCCGCGTCGATGGAGATGCCGCTGTAACCGTTGGCTTTGAGCCATGCGACGATGTTGGCGGTGGAGCGATTGTTGTTGGCGGTGTTGTCGGCCACGGCTGCGGCGATGCCGGTGCTGCCAAGTCCGATGTAGACCACGGCAGTAGGCGCCTGCTTGAGGATTTGAGCCTGGACCTGGCTGGCGAATTGCCCTGCCCCGCCGGGTGCGTATCCGCCTGAGGACTGTGCGACCAGACTGAAAAACGCGAGGTTGTAGCGCCCGGCAAGATTCAGCGGCACGATGCCGTTGACGAGGTTATCGAGCCCGGTTTGGTTCCAGGTGTCGTACCAGGTGGCGATTTGGAAAGCAGCCATGTGTTCGCTCCGTGCGCACGCGCGGGATGCGCGCGTTTGCGGGCAAACTAGCACTGCAGCGCTGGCGCCTTCGCGGTTTTCGAAGCAGACAAATCTCGCAAATTCTCACAAAGCAGGCCAGGCGAGTCAGTGGTCTGGCGACGCTCAGTGCGCTTGTTCACACGAAGGCGCGACGCCACGAAGAGAGGCAAATCAATCCTGGCGCCTCTGGCAATCCCTTTGTGTCTTCGTGTGAACCGCGGTTGCTTTGACGTCCACAAACTCGAAACTATCGAAGTAAAGACGTTAGCTCGGCATCGGCAGGTTTCTTGCCGAGGGCGCTTTCGGCGGCAAGGCGCCAGGCCAATTTGGCGCGCTCGCTCTCGCCGCGGATTTCAAACAGTTGGGCGGCTTCAGTGAGGGCCTCGATGCGCGGGTTGGCCGACAGCGACAGGCGCAAGTAATCTTGGGCTTTGCCGGTGATGTCGGACAGTCGGCACCAGCGCGCCAGCGCGAGCAACAAACCTGGGCTGCTGGGGTGTTTGGGCAACATCGCTTCGGCGCGTTTGATGCGAGCGCTGGCCGATTCGACCGGGGCGCTGGCGTAAACCTCAGCCAACGGTTCGGACCATTCTTTCGCAAGTGCGGCCTCGATGGCTTCAGCCGCCAGATTGCGGCTGCCGACGCGCGATTCGGCGCACACCAAGGCGCGCAGGACGATCAGATCGCGGCGTTCGACTTTGCCGAAACGTTTCCACAGCGCGTCGAGCGTTTCGCGGTCGGGCGCTTGTTCGAGCGCGGCAGCGAGGACACGCAGCTCAAGGGCAGCGAACTCACGATCGCCGATTTGTCGCAGGCTGCCAAGGCGTTCGAGGATGGGCACAGCGTCGGCCGCGCGGTGGCGCTTGAGCAGGCCTTCGATGTAAGCGCGCAGAACCACCGGCGGGGCATCGGCTTTGTCGGCGCGGACGCCGATGGCGAGGAATGCCTCTTCTTCGCCGCGTTCGGCGCGCCAGACATCGCCCAACACGGCCGCGATGTCGACACCGCGATCGAGTTTTGCGGCATTGCGCAGGATCTCGTCGACGAGCGCGATTTCGCCGCGTCGCTGAGCGACATCCGCAGCGGACAGCAAAGCGCTCAGGCGCTGGACGGGTTCGGGGCTGGCTGCAAGTAGCGCGCGTTGTGCGGCGTAAAGCTGACCGGCGTAGCTGAGCACCAGTCCCTCATCGAGGCGCGTGGTGGCCTTGGTTCTGCGTCCGTGGCGCCAGAAGCGCGGCAAACGCACTACGAGCACGTACAAGCCATACAGCAGTGCGGCCACGACGATGGCGGCGATCATCAGGAATACCACGCTGGTGTCGACTTCAAAGCCGTGGAAACGCACCAGCACCAGGCCGGGATCGCGGCGCAAGAAAAAGCCGATAAGTGCCGCCAGGGTTGCCAGCGCCAGGAACCAGGCGAGTCGCAATATCCAACGCATCAGACGCGCTCGTCCGCTGGTGTCGCCGCGTCGACAGGCGCGCCCGCCTCGGGCACTTCGCTGGGCGGCGCTGTGTCTTCGACAGGCGGCCCGTCGGCTGAGGGCGCTTCGGGCGCCAACGCATCTGGCTGAACGGATGGTGCCGGCGAGTCGTTAGTCGCCGGGACATTTGCGGCTGGGACAGCGGCGCGCTGCAAACGCGCCAACTCGCGCCGCGCTTCGCCTAAAACAGGCAATTCCGGCGCCAGGGGCGCTGCGAGGATTTCGTCGAGCTGAGCCAAGGCTTGTTTAACGCCGGCATCGCGCGTTTCGAGACGCGTGCTCATGGTTTCTCGGACGCTCGTCAGTAACGCCTTGGCCGACGCACCTTCGCCGCGCAACAGCAGCCAGCGTGCGGCGCTCAAGTCAAGCGCGATGCGATCGCGCACCCATAGGTCGCTGGCCTGCGCATCGTCGAGTCGCCGCACTCGGAAATAGCGATCCAGCGCCGCCAATGCGCGCTGGTGCCACGCTTCGCCTCCTGCAGGTGCCAGACGCACGGTGCTGGCAAGTGGCCAGCCATTCGCTGCGTCGGAGAGCGCCTGCAATCTGGCCAGCAGCGGCGGCAGGTCGGCGCTAGCGACGCCGGCAAGAATGTCGATTTCCAGTTGCAACGTTTGCCGCACGGTAGCGGCGCGCACATCGCCGCTGACCTTCAGCTGGCCATCGGCCAAGCGCAGCGCCGCCAGTGCACCGGCCACGTCGCCGAACAACGTCAGGCGCTGTTCGGCCATGTGCAAGAGGAAATCGGCTTCGACAAGGCGCTGCGCGTCGATGCCCGGTGCACGACTTTCGCCCAGATTGCCGATGTTCTCTTCGATCACGCCGAGCCGTTGCGTCAGTCCCAGCACCTGCTGGCGCAACGCGCGGTTGACCTGCGCGGCATCTTCAAGCCGTGCTCGCAAGGAATCGATATCCGGCGCGACAACCACCGGTGCCGGCGCCGACGCGGTCGTCGCGACGACTTCTCGCGTCCACCACCAGTAACCAGCGCCGACCACACCAAGCAGCAGCACGAACAGGAATAACCAAGGACCACCGCGCTGGCGCGGCGACGCCGCCGGCACTGCGCCAGCGTCGATTTGTTGCGAATCGTCGTTCATAACCAGATGGTAGCCGAAAGCGGCTAGCGCTGTTGTTCGATCGCGGTCACCCGGCGGCTTTGCGAACAACCTCTGGCAGCGGAACCGGCCTCCCCGTCTTCGGCGACACCCAAACAACGACACTGTTGCCGTCGGAATAGAGTTCCGCGCTGACGGTGTTGACGATGCTGTGCTCCAACGTCAATGACGAATAGCCGATGCGGCCTGCCGTGAGCACCACTCGCAGCTCCGCGGGATACAGCATCTGACGGCGAAAATTCACATTGGCCGCTGCGAGCACCGGTTCGGCCTCTGCATGACGCCACGGGCCACCAAGCGACGAGAACCAACGGATACGCGCTTCCTCGATAAAAGTAAGGAACTGAGCGTTATTGACGTGGCCGTAGGCATCCAAATCGCGCCACCGCAGTGGCAATACCAGATCGATCAGCGGCATTTTCGGCTCGCAACGGGAGGGCCTGGAAACCCTACCTGACGCCAGCCAGTTTCGCCAAGGTCGGTGCGCGCTTCAGCGCGAGCACCAACTCAGCCAATTGTTGGAACGCGGCGGGCTCGATCTCGTGGAACTCGACCCCGATTCGCGAACCTTCGATGTGCGCGACGCGCGCTTGTGCCGTAAATGGTCTACTTTCGTCCAATTCCAGCAACAGTTCGACACGATTTCCGATGCCCCCGAGGCTGCCTTGCTGCTGCTCCAGCAACGCGCCATTGAGGGAAACATCGATGACCCGCCCGCTGATTGGCTGCTCGGACACCACGCGAAACCGTCCTGGCAAAGCGAATCTCGGCTCCTGACGTCGATCTAAGATCACATGTCCCATGAATTCGCCATTGTCCGCTACGTTATCGGTGGCATCGAAACTCTGCATGGTGAGTGCCTCGCGAGTTGTGAACCAGTTCATAGCTGAGGAATTGGCAAGAACTGTGCCTTCACAAGGTCTTCAAATATTTAATGCCGTTCGCACCCGCAGTGGCATTGCAATCTGAAACTCGACACCCTGCCCTGGTGCACTGATGCAGTCGACGCTGCCACGCAACAACTGCGTCACCAGGTTGTACACCACATGCAAACCCAGTCCGCTGCCGCCATGGCCACGTTTGGTCGTAAAGAATGGATCGAAGATGCGTTGGCGAATCTCGTTGCTCATTCCGACGCCATTGTCGCGATAGAGAAGCAACCACTCCTCGCCGTAACGATCGCACTCGATGCGGATCTCACCATGTTCGATACCCTCGAAGGCGTGGATCAGCGAGTTCATCACCAGATTCACGACGATTTGCGAGAGCGCGCCGGGATAGGTAAAGAGCTTCAGGTCATCGGGGCATCGCACCGTCACACGGTGCTGCGTTTTCTTCAACGCCGGGCCGAGCGAAAGCAGCACTTCATCGAGATAGGGCTTGAGCATGAACTCGCGCGCCTCTTCGCTGCTCTGATCAACTGCGACTTGCTTAAAACTGCGCACCAGTTGTCCGGCGCGGCGCAAGTTGCTCAAGATCAGTTGCGCGCTGCTGATCGCGTCGATCTGGAAGGCCTCCAACCCCGACTTCGATAGCTTCCCCTCGCTCATCTGTTGCATGACGCGGCGGGTCTCGTCTTCCAGATGCGAAGCGGCCGTCACGCCAATCCCGATGGGCGTGTTGATCTCATGGGCGATCCCAGCCACGAGGTTCCCGAGCGCGGCCATTTTTTCCGACTCGACCAACTGCCGCTGCATGAAGCGAATTTCTTCCAGCGATTCTTGTAGTTCTCGGTTCGAGGTCGAAAGCGCCGCAGTGCGCTCCTGAACCCTCGCCTCCAACTGATCGTTCAAGCGCTTCAGCGCCTCGGCTGACTCGGCTGAGGCCGTGACATCGCGGCTGGTGCCAACCATGCGCAACGCTTGTCCAGACTGATCGCGCTCGACCGCAAAGCCGCGCGAGAGTATCCAACGCCAATCGCCGTTGGTGCCGCGGATACGGTAAGTGCTTTCATAAAATTCGGTTTCGCCGCGCGCATGCGCCTCAAAATGCCGGCCCACACTTTCGCGATCGTTTTCGTGGATATTGGTCATGAACGCTTCGCGCGAGGGGAAGCTCAAACGCGCGCGCGAGCCCAGCACGGGCAGTGTGTTCTCGCGCTCCATCGTGCCATGTCGCAGATTGATGTCCCACAGCTCATCTCGCGATGCCCAAAGCGCCAGCTTCAAGCGCTGCTCGCTGCGCGCGATGGCGGCAGCGCTGGCATGTTCTCGTGCCCAGCGAGCGCGCGTGCGTCGCCACACCAACAGGCCCAGCGCCAGCGCCGTGAGCGCATAGCCGATCAGCGCTGCGGGCGAGCGCCACCATGGCGACAGCACAGTGATCCGAAGACGGCGCTCGGGTCCCACCAGATCGCCCTCGCTATCGCTGGCGACGACACTGAAGGTGTAACTGCCCGCCGGCAAATTGGTATAGGTCGCCGCTCGCTGCGCATTGGTCGAACTGATCCAGGAAGGATCGAAGCCTTCCAGGCGATAGCGATAACGGATACCGTCGGGATTGGCGAGGTCCAGCGCCGAGAAACTCAAGCTCAAGCTGCTCACCGTGTGCGGCAGCACTAAGGCTTCGCTGTCGGCGATATCGCGCTGCAGCGGCGCATCGCGATCGTTCGGCGCCAATCGTGCCGGCGCATTGTTGAGCAGCAATTGTGTCAACGCCACGGTCGGCGCGGCACCGCGTTTGGGCAGCTGCTTGGGATCGAACACCAGTGCGCCACGCAATCCGCCGAAATAGATCTCGCCGCCAGGGCCTACAGCGGCACTGCCGATGAAGTAGCCGGAGCGATCCATACCATCGCTGGCGCTGAACGTGCGCACGCTGCCGCGGCGCGGGTCATAAGCGTTGACGCCAACCGTGGTGCCGACCCAGATCAAGCCTTGCTCGTCTTCGATCACCGTGCCGATCGCTTCGGCACCCAGCCCCTGGCGCTTGCCTATGCTCTCAAAACGTATTTCCTGGCCGACGCGGATTGCGCGATTCAGCCCGCCGCCTTGTGTTCCCAGCCACAGCGTACCGTCGCGCGCCTGGCTGATCATGGTGACGGAGTTGTGGCTGATCGAACTGAGATCGCCGGGTCGCTCGCGCCAGTGTTCGAAAGTGCCTTGGTCGCGATTCATGCGCGCCAGACCAGCGCCAAAGGTGCCAAGGTAAAACTCGCCTTCGCGCGTTTCGGTGATGTAGTAGATGCTGTTGGTCGGCAACGAGTCGGGGCGCTTCGGATCGTGCTGAAAGCGCGCGAAGCCCTGGCCTTCGCCACGCCAGCGTGCCAAGCCGCCAGTTTCGGTGCCGATCCACAGAATGCCTTGGCGATCGACGTACAGGCACTGAATCACATTGTCCGGCAGGCTGGCTGGATCGGCAGGATCGTGGCGGAACGTATCGAATCGATCGCCGTCCATGCGCGCGAGGCCAGCGCCTTGTGTGCCGATCCAGAGCCTGCCATCCGGCGTGCGCGCAATGGCCTGCACTACATTGCCTGGCAATCCATCGGACTTAGCGGGATCGTGCACGTAACGGGCCAACAGGCCGCGCTGAAGATCGTAATGCACCAGTCCACCACCTTCGAGCACGCCCATCCAGAGTGTGCCGTCGTCATTCTTCAGCAACGTGCGCACTGGGTTGGCCGGCAAGCTGGTGTTATCTCGTCCATGCGCGCGAATTAATCGAACCACCTGCGTGGCTGGGTTATGGATCGACAAACCACCGGTCCAAGTGCCAACCAGAATCAACCCATCGCGCGACTCATAAAGCGTTGCGATGCGATTGCCAGCCGGGCTGCCGACGTCGCTAGCGTCGTGCCGCCAAGTCAGAAAAGACTCGGTTTCAGGGCGATACATCGCCACCCCGTTCATCGTACCGACCCAGAGTTGGCCGCTGCGCGTCAAAAGAAGCGCACGCACTTGGTTATCGGGCAACCCATTCTCGCCGCCGGCACGAAAATGGCGCAGCACCTTGCCGCCATTCGATATCTGCAGCAAGCCTTCACGAGTACTGCCGACAAAGATGCCGCCGTTGCCATCGGCGCTCATCGCCTGCACATCGCCCAAAGCACCCACGCCAGCGCCGATCCGGCGCCATTGGCGAGACAGCGGCAGCCAGCGCCACAAGCCGCCGCTGCCCGCAAACCAGACCGCCTCGCCGCTGATGGTGATCGCGCGAATGGCGCCAAAACGGTGATCCTCAGGGGGCGCGATTCGCTCGAAGGCAACGCCGCCTGGCATGAGCCGCTGGACAGCGCCGGCACCGGTCGTAACCAGCAGCGCCCCATCGTCCAGATGTCGCAGGGCGATGACATTGTCGCTGGCGAGACTGGACGAGTCGCCAGGTCGATGGCGAAAACCCGAGAACTGACGAGTCGATGGGTCGAGCCGATTCAATCCTCCAGCCATGGTGCCGATCCAGATGGCGCCATCCGGCCCCAGCGACAGCGCCGTGACGTGGCTATCGCTCATACTCGTTGGATCGCCGCGATCACGATGGAACGCGACAAACTCATAACCATCGAAGCGATTCAAGCCATCCTGAGTGCCGAGCCACAAGAACCCGCGCGAATCCTCGGCGATGGCGCGTGCTGTGACCTGCGAAAGTCCAGTCGACAGCCCGTAGTTGCGAAAGCGCACAGCATCTACCGTTACAGCGCCAATGGCTGGCGCCAGAAGCAGCAGCAGCCAGCTAAGCCACCGCATTGCCGGCCTCTTGCGGCGCGACCCGCGGGATGCGCAGGCGAAAGTGCGTGCCTTTCCCTTCGGTGGAATCGCAACTCACTTCACCTCCGAGCAATTGCGTGGTCAGGTTGTACACGATGTGCATTCCAAGGCCGCTACCGCCGCTGCCGCGTCTGGTAGTGAAGAACGGCTCAAAAACGCGGCGCTGCACCGCTTCGCTCATGCCTTTGCCGTTATCGCGATAGTCGAGGATGACCCGATCACCCTCGCACCAGGCTTCAATTCGAATGACATTTCCGCTGCGGCCTTCGAAACCATGCACCAGTGAGTTGATGACCAGATTGACGACGATTTGGTAGATCGCTCCCGGATAAGTATCGAGCGCCAGCGATTCTGGACACTCGATGTCGACCGTCACGTCGATCTTGCGTATCCGCGGTTGTAACGACAGCAAAATCTCGCCAAGGTAAGCGCGCAATCGAAATTCGCGGCGTTGCTCGCTGGATTGATCGACCGCCACTTGCTTGAAGCTGCGCACCAGTTGACTGGCGCGGTCGAGATTGCGCAGCACCAGGTCGGCACTCTGCGTCGCTTGCTCGATGAAGCGCAGCAAGTCGCTCTTGCCCAGCCGTCCCTCGGCGAGGCGTTTACCCATGACCTGCGCCTCCGCCTGCAAATGCGAAGCTGCGGTCACGCCAACGCCGAGCGGCGTGTTGATCTCGTGCGCAACACCGGCGACCAGCCCACCCAGGGCCGCCAACTTCTCGGATTCCACCAACTGCTTCTGGGTGCGCGTCAGTTCGTCCAGCGTTCGTTGCAGTTCGCGGTTGGACTTGGCCAACGCTTCGGTGCGCCTCTCGACGCGCGATTCCAGCTCTTCATTCAACTCCCGCAAGGCGTCCTCGGCGCGCTTGAGTTCGGTGACATCGCGGTTGGTACCGACCATGCGCAACGCGAAGCCCTTGGCATCGCGCGCCACCACCCTGCCCTTGCCCAGAATCCACACCCAGCCGCCAGCCAGATCTTTGGTTCGATAGCCGCACTCGAAGTGCTCGGTTTGGCCCTTCACGTGACTCGTCAGCGATTGCGTCAGCTTCTCGCGATCGTCGGGATGGACGAAGGCTAGGTAATCAGACAGCTTGGGGAACACTGCCTCGTTGGCGAGCAAGGTTCTCGGCAGCGGATTCTCGCGACGCACGGTACCAGACTGAAAATCGATATCCCAGAGCTCATCGCCGCTGCCCCAGATGGCCAGCTTCAATCGCTCTTCGGACAAGCGCAGGGCGGAATCGCGCGCGCGAATGTCGGTCACATCCAACGTTGTGCCAACCAGGCGCAATGCACGACCATCCGCATTGCGCGCGAACACGCGCCCACGGGTGTACAGCCAACGCCAGTCACCATCCACATCCTGGACACGATACTGCGCCTCGAAAAGGTCCACATCGCCGCGCACTGCCGCCTTAAGCGCCTTGCCGAACGCGTCGCGATCCTCGACGTGGACGAAGGGCGCGTAAGCCATGAGCGAGTCGTCTTTGGCATCGCGCGTGACCTTCAGATGTTCAAGCCGATTGCGCCGACGCAGTCGCCATTGCGGGGTGGATAAATCGGCGTCCCACAACTCGCTGCTGCTGCCCCAAAGCGTATGGTTGAGCAATGCCTCGCTCTGCGCCAAAGCCTGTTCGGCGCGCGCGCGTTCGCTCTGGCGCAAACGCACTCGCCATGCGATCAGCGCAACGAGCGCCAATGCCATCAGCAGATACGCCCAACGTGCTGGCGCACTCCAATAAGGCGACGGCTCGACATCGATTCCGAGGCGGCGTTGCGCCAGCGGCGCGCCATCGATGCCGATCGCGTTGATTTCCAGCACATAGCGGCCCGCCGGCAGATCGGTGAATGTCGCGATGCGTCGCGATGCGTCGGCAGGGATCGGCTGCGGATCGCGACCAAGCAACTGATAGGTGTAGCGTAGTGCCGTGCTGGCGCTCAAGTTCAGCGCCGCGAACTCGATGCTGACCACGTCTTGATCGTGCGCCAAGGCGATTTCGGCGGCGTCTGCAAGGGGCGAAGTTAGAACTCCGCTGCCGGCGGGAACGGTCTCATTGGCGATGCGCAGATCGGTCAGTGCCAACGTCGCTTTAGGCGTTGGCGGGTCGAAATTCTCTGGTGCAGGAACCACCACCATGCCCTCGGGGCCGCCGAAGTACATAGCCCCGCCCGGCCCTTGGGCCGCCGACGCAATGTAGTTGTCCTTGGTCAAGATCGGATCCAGGTAACCGAGGCATTGTGCGCGCCCAGCGTCTGGCCGGAACAAACACAGACCGCGCGTCGTACTCACCCAGAGCCGCTTACGGCGGTCCTCGAGGATGGCACCGATCATGGATGAGACCAAGCCATGGCGCTCATCGAAGCTACTTACCGCAACAGGCTCGCCGTTGGCGCTACGTGCGATATGGACCATGCCGCCGCCTTGGGTTCCGGCATACAACTCGTCGTCGTTGGTTTCCAAAAGCCAGGTGACTGATTCATGCGGCAACCTCAGCGGCGCAGACCGCGCGTCGATAATGCGCCAGGGTTGAGCTGCGCTGGCCCGATATGCCAGACCGCGCGCCATGGCAATGAACGACCATCCGTTACGAGTTTCGAGACTGTGATTGATGCTGGCCGTTTGCGCCCGCGGACTGTCGCCCAGCGGGACCTGCATCGGCACGAACGCGTCGCACTCGGCGCAACGCGCAAACAATCCACCCTCCAAAGTGCCGACCCAGAGCGTTCCATCGTTGTCGCGGCGAAGATCGAGTACGCCAACGTTGGGTAACCCGCTTTGTTGAAACTCTCCCAAGGCTGCTCCGGGCGACCAGATATCGATGCCACCGCGGCCATAGCCCAGGATCAAGGAGGGGCCGTCCATCTTCAGCGCCATGATGTCGCGACGCCGCGGCAGTGGGCCGAGATCGATGCGTTCGCTCGCTGCGAAGTCCGGCGCGATCCGCGTCAATCCACCGCCGTCCAGTTGCCCGACATAAACCTCGCCACTCGCCGCAGCGGCGATCGCAGCGACCGGCGGGACCGGCAGCCCAGGCGTCTGCCCTGTCGCTCGATGGACATAGACAAAAGCTTCGGTCTGCGGATCGGTGCGCGCGAAACCGCCTGTCCATGTTCCGACATACAACGCGCCGTAGGTGTCGCGGGCAAATTCGACAATGTCGCCACTCGGCAGGCCATAGGTGAGGCCAGGCACGTGCCGAAAAATCGATACTTGATCGTCCTCGATGCGCATCACGCCATCGACCGATCCAATCCACAGTCGCCCGGCATTGTCCTCGATCAGGGTGCGCAAGACCTCGGCGGGTAACTCGCGAGGGGCGAAGGATTTACGCAAGGAGCCGTCTGCCGCGAACAAGTACAACCCGTGTTCTTGCGTCGCTACTGCCAACTCGCCCGATGCGCGGCGCACGATGGCGGTAATCGAACTGTCCACAGGCAATACGCCGGCGCCAATTTCGTCGAATCCATCCGGGCGCCAGCGCAACAGGCGATGATCGTGCGCCAGCAAGACGCTGCCGTCAGTATCGAGCGCAAGCGCACGCTGACGTCGCTGAAACGTCGGCAAGCCCGGCAAAGCCGCAAAACGGCCAGCAGCCGCATCGAAGCGTTGAGCCCCCGCAGAACGCGTGCTAACGATCACCGCCCCGTCGGCGGTCGCCAGCAATTCCTGCACCGCGCCGCCGGCAAAACCGCTGCTGTCATCGAAGCGCGAAACGCGCCCGTCTAAGCCCATTCGGCTCAGAGACGCCGGCCCGCCCACCCAAAGGTTACCGGCGCGATCTTCGGCCAACGCCGTGACATTGTTTTCCGCGATCGAATTGGGATTGTTTGGATCATGATGGAAAACGACGAAGCGCAGGCCATCGAATCGATTCAGGCCATCCTGAGTACCGATCCACAAAAACCCGTGTCGATCGAACAACAGCGAAGCGGCGGAGGCTTGCGACAAACCCTGCGCCGTGCTGTAGGTCTGAAAACGCACACGCTGACCAACCTCCGCAGATGCCAGCGAGGCAACCAGTAGCGCGCCGACCATCGTCCAAAGCGCCCGACCATTCATCGCGGCACTGCCCCCGTTTCCCGCGCTGAGGTTAGCAATTCCCCCGGACGCCCGCCAACGCTATACGCCGATCAATGGTTGCGCATCGAAACAAAATGCTTTGCGCTTCACCAGATGCTTGCGATTCCGTTGGTGCACAGGCGGAAACGGCGCGCGAGGTTCGGGGACGGCTTTCGTGGCGAATATTGCGTTGATCGGGGTGCCATGGCGCTGCGATAACGTGCCAACCGCCGGAGATTCAAGTCGGCTCGCGGCATGCCGCGGGATCCGCCGACGTTCACATTGCGTTCGCCGTCCTTTGGCCGGCAGGTGTCCCTTAGGAACGCCCAACCGGCTGCATCAGCTACGGCAGCAATCCACTACGCGTTGCAGCTCGATCAGTCGTCGCTCGGCGTCGATTTCGCTCAAACGCGGTGCGTCGATATTGAACATCGGGCCGGGCCAACCGATGTCGCCGACATTGCGTGCCACGATGTGGACATGCAGCTGCGGGACGACATTGCCCAAACTGGCGATGTTGATCTTGTCGCAGCGCGTTTCCGACTTGAGCGTTCTGGCGAGCGCCACCGTCAAGTTGGCGAGCTTGATTTGGTCGGTCTCTGGAAGATCGAACACCTCCACGCAGCCGGAACCCAACGGGATCAAGACCAACCATGGCCAGGGCGCCGTGAACTTGCCGCGGACCTGGATGTTGTCGATCTCGCCGAGCGCGGCGCTGGCGCTTTGCAGTCGCGTGTCGATCAACGGCTTGCTCATCGGGCATTTTCTCGGACGAATGCGAGCGTGCGTTGCAACGCCAGCGCGGCGGAATCAGGTTCGCCGTGCAAGTCGCCGAGGCGATTGAAAGCATGTCCGGCAGGATAGCGGTGCAAGGGCAGATCGGGATATCGAGTCGCGATAGCGTCAACGGCCTCCGGCGGAATGGTCTCGTCGCGCTCGCCGAAGTGGAACAGCAGCGGCGCTTGCGGCACTTCATGCAGGAACTGGCTGAGCAGGCGTCCGTAATAGCTTACCGCCACCAACGCCAAGCGCGTGGCGGCCAGAAACGACACGCTGCCGCCCCAGCAATAACCGATCGCGGCGATGCGCCGCGCGCCGCGCGCTCGCAACCACTGCGCAGCGGCCTCGACATCTCGCAGCGGAGCGTCCATGCCGAGCTGCGTAATCAGCTCGCGTCCGCGGGTGATGCCGGCAGCATCCGTGGCAAGCTCGATGCCGGGCTGGATGCGATCGAAAAACTGCGGCGCGATGGCCATAAAGCCGCGTGCGGCGTAGTCATCGACGACACTGCGAATATGCGCGGTGACGCCGAAAATTTCTTGCACAATGACGACGCCGATGTCGCCTTCGCCACGCGCATACGCGCCAACGCTGCCGCCATCGCGGGCGCTCAATTGCATCGCTTACATCCCCAGGCGCGCCCGTAGCGCACCCACCTCAATGCCGGCGCTATCGAGCTGTTGGGCAGCAATCAGCGAATTGCGTGCGCTATCGATATTGCCGCTGTCGAGTTGTTTCTGACCGAGTTCGGCATAACCTTTGGCGACACGTCGCTTGAGCGATTCGATATCGCGATCGCGCGGCGCCACGGTTTGCAGCGCTTCCAAGTCCCCGTGGGCGCGCGTAGGCCGACCTTCCAGGAGCCCATCCTCGATGCGATCTTTGAGCGCCTGCGCGACTGCGTCCATGCCAGCGCGCGCTTCCTCACTGTTGCGAACCAGCGACATAGCGCCACGAAATTTATCGAAGGCAGCATCGCCAGGCGGTTCCACCAGTTGCCCGGTGGACAATGCGATTTCGCCTTCGCGGATCAACTGATCGTGCCGAGCACGCTGCTCTGGCGTGGGTCCTTTGGCCGCTTCGATCGCAGCGTCGATGCGCACTTTGGCTTCGCTCAAGCCCTGAGTTCGCGGCGCCAGCGCCTGAATTCGCTTGACCAGTCGCTGCGCTCGCTCGATCTGCCGGCCATTGAGCGCATCCTGCACTTGCAGCAGTGCGCCGGCGACGGCCGCATCCAGGCCGGATCGCGCCTGCTCGTTGTTGCGGTCCAGACTCAACGCCGCCAGATACTTGTCGGCGGCGCTGGCGCCGTTGGGTTCGACGAGGCGTCCACGTTCGGCCAACGTCCGAGCTTCATTCAACAGTGCCGGTATCTCGCTCAAACGCTGTGCGGCGCGGCGTGCCGTTTCGAGCGAAGCGGTCAGAGTGGTCACCCGCGCCGACGATGCCGTGTGCGTCGTCAGCGACTCCAGCAAGCGTTGCGCGCGCGTAAGGTCCCCGTCGGCAATTGCCGCTTCCGCGTCGCTGGCGATACGCTCGGCGATCCGGTTCGCAGCCTCGACAGCTGCCGCATGGCCGGCTCCGGCCGCCGCCAGATACAACGCCAGTGCTCCATCCGCGCCGTCGAAACGGCCGGCAATTTCGGCGCGCTGTGCGGCAGCATATTCGCCAGCGCCGGGTTCTACGCGCGGTGGCGGCGGCGACGGCGGCTCGACGGGCTCGGCCGTTGTCAATAGCGCTTCAAACCGCGTACGCAGATTCGCACCGCCCGGCACGCCACGAAGGCGCCGCAGTACATCGTCGATACGGGCCTGATCGCGGCTTTCGCTCAGCTGCGCATGCAGCGCATCAAGTGTCGCTGCGAGCCCGGCGCGGGCGCGCTCGTCGCCCTCGTCCAGCATCAGCGCGGCGACGAAAAAGCTCAGCGCATCCTGACCGGGTGAAGTGAGCAACCGGCCTTCGCGGAGGGCGATCTCGCCGAGCGCGGTTTCGTTGGGCGACTTCTCGAAGTACGACTGCGCCAGCGGCAGCCACGCATCGCGAAAATGGTATGCACCTGCGGCGCCCACCAGCAGCGTCAGCAGCGCCAGCCATTTTCCCAACCCGCCGCGTTTTTCTCTTGGAGCCGGACGCGGCGTTGCTCGAAGTGGCCCGCGTTCGACGTCGTCCATTCGCCCGATTTGCGGTTCGGTACGTACATTGCCGGTGTTGTCCAGCGCTCGCGAGCGCTCGGCACGTATGGAAGGCTCGCTGCGCCCACGCGATGCCTCGCGCTTTCGCGGCGGCGGCGTATCCATTTCGCCCGCTTCGAGTTGCCGCTGCACCTTGTCGAGCGCCTGATCGATCTCGGCGCCACTCTGGAAGCGATCGCCGGGCTCCTTGGCCATCATCAGATCGAGCACCGTCTGGAAGGCCTGGTACTCGCGCGGCAGCTGCGGCAACGGTGCGGTCATATGCATGATGCCGATCGCCAACGAGTCGCTGGCCTCGTACGGCACCCGCCCGGTGAGCAACTGGAAAAAGACCACGCCCAAGCTGTACAAGTCCGCCCGACCATCGATCGCGCGACCGCGCAATTGTTCCGGACTCATGTAATGCGGCGTGCCGACGACCGCACCGGTCTTGGTCATGACGGTGCCCGAATCGGCCGCTCGCGCGATGCCAAAATCGCTGAGCACGCACGATCCGTCCTCGCGGAGCAGGATGTTATCGGGCTTCACATCGCGGTGAATGAAACCCTTTTCGTGCGCGTACGACAACGCCATTGCGATCTCGCGTACGCAACGAACGGCCGGCTTCAGCGCCAGCGGCGGCGCGCCGCGACGCATTACGGGTCCGCCGGGCAGATACTCCATGGCGCAGTAGTGCACGCCGTTGTGCACGCCAACATCGTAAATGCTGACGACATGCCGATGATGCAACTTCGCCGCTATCCGCGCCTCGCGCAGAAAACGATCGCCGAACGTCGGATCGGCCGACAGTTGCGGCGCCATCACCTTGAGCGCCACTTCGCGATCCACCGAGTGCTGTGTGGCCAGATAAACCGTAGCCATGCCGCCTCGCCCGAGCTGGCGGGAGATCGAATAGCCTGGGACTTGCGGCGCAGCTTCAGTCATACGGCCGATGATGGCACGCGTTTAGGGTTGCTGGTTGCTGGTTGTTGGTTCATGGTTAAGCGTTTCCACTGACCAGATGCCAATCTGCCGCTGGCCGCTCTGCTACAGCGACCCAGAAATCGAACACGATGTTGAGAAACGCACTTCCTGTGCGTTTCTCAAGTCGCGATTCCAGCGCATGTCCGGACTCGCTCTCTATGGATCAAGCACTTACATGCTTGGTCCATGAGCGAACCATTCCTGGTTCGCACTAGCATGCTGTTGCTCAATAGCCTGCTAGTCAGCGCCTCTCCAGAACGTACACCGAGGCAGGCGGCAGATTGAGCCAGGTAAATCCGACACGACGCGATCGCAGACCTAGTCGTTGGCGAGTGGTGCGGGAAATCGGGCAACGCGGCCCGTAAGTGAACTGGATAAGCGTGCCCGCCGGACCCATCGACGCAAAAATGGCATCGACAATTTCATCCACCAACGCCGGCGGCATCGACAAAAATCCCAAGGAACTGACCACCGCGTCGGCCCGCCCGTCGAAAGTCGCATGTTCGGCCAGTAACGCCGGCAACTGCCGAGCATCGCCGCAAACCACGGGGCTGTTGGGAAAAGCAGCCGTCAGCTCGCCATGCAGTTCCGCATTCAACTCAACGATAAACAGGTTTTCCGGGCGCACCCGATAACGCAGCAGCGCGCGCGTTATCGCGCCGGTCCCGGCGCCAAGTTCGACCACTTTTTCGGCGCCCGGCGGAATCGCCATTGCCATTGCCCGGCCCAGCCGCGGGCTGCTCGGCACCACCGAAGCGGTTTTCAGCGGCGCACGCAGCCATTGGCGAAAAAACATCCATCCGCGTCCAGTTTCCCGGCGCCATTGGGCAAACGATTGCTGCAGCCCAGACATTTCATGAGGTCGCAAGGAAATGGCCCTATTTCATCGTAACGGCGAGAACATCTGCAGCATGGTCGAACCGACAAACGAGTCTCGGCCATTTCCTCGCTAACGCGGCTCTTGCTCGTTCTTTGAGCCGGACTGGTCGTTGCTCGTCGTCGCAATGGGAGAGGAGCATCGCTTGCGCGCGCAGCGCGCGATGCGTCGAGCGCTCGGCAGCTTCGCTGACCAGCTGGGTCAACCATCCCTTCTTCTCGCGCCTCGATTCCTGCGCAAAGCCCTTCGCGATCATCCGCGCTCCCTCATGAAATGTCCGGGCTCGCCCCGGATTGGTCATCTCTCGACTTTCGCTTTGGCTTTAACCTCGGCGGCCAAGTCCAGTGCACGCTTTCTCTGAATCGACGCTTTGACCCCTTCGCGAACGCTTTCGAACGCTGGCGGCTGGAAGGGCCGTCGCGCACGCAGCATCGCCACGTGATAACCGTACTCGGTTTGCACCGGCGCCGGTGTGATGGCGCCTTCGGTCATCGACTCGAGCGCGTCCGCCAAAGGCGGCGGCACTTGCGGCCGGCGCACCCAGCCCAGATCCTTGGCGTCCTTGACACCTGTCTGTCCCTGCGAAGACGCGATCAAATCGTCGAAGCTGGTGCCGGTGTTGAGCGCAATGACGGCGGCATCGGCGGCTGCCTGATTGTCGAACAGCACATGCGCCGCCTGGAATTCGGTGGCGCCGTTATTGGCAACTTCCTGATCGTACGCCGCTCGCAGTTCCGCCTCGGTGGGCTCAGGCGCCGAGCGCTTGACGAACTCGCCGCTCAGCCGATTCAAACGCTCCACCTCCAATTCCGCCAAGAGAATCGGGTCATCCAGCAGGCCGCGCGCTTTGGCCTCTTGCGCCATAGCCACAAGATCAGCGACGCTGTCGATGACTTGCTGACGCTGACCTGGATCTTTGACATTCCAGCCGCGTTGTTTGGCGAAAGCCTCGATCATGGCTTCAGGTACGGCTTCACCATTGACCTTAAGCTCGCTCGGATTCCCAGCGATGCCAATCACGCCACTCGGCGCCGCTGCGTCTTTCTGGCCGCAAGCTGCCAACGCCAGCAACACCGCGATTCCCAATCGTCTCATGCCACGTCCTCTTTCGTTCCGCGCGCCTCGATGGCGAGCGCATGGATATCAGTCTGCATCATTGTGCCCATCGCGTCATAGACCAATCGGTGCCGCGCCAGAGGTTTCAAGTCATCGAAGCGCGCGCTTTGGATGCGTACGCGAAAATGCCCGCGACCGTCCCGAGCGCCAGCGTGGCCACGATGCTTGTCGCTTTCGTCGATCACGTCCAATGCCAAAGGTGCCAATGCCTGCAGGCGCTCGCGCATTTTCATTATGCGTTGCGCGTTCACGGCGACACCCGCCGAAACGGCTCAACTGTGAGCGTTTCGAACACGCCCTCGGTGGCGTAAGGATCGGCCTCGAACCATTCCCGCGCCGCAGCGAGCGAAGCGAACTCGGCAACAATCAAACTGCCCGTGACCAAGGTCTCGTCGGCGCGATCCGACGCCGGCAGTGGCCCGGCGACGACCAGGCGTCCGCTATCCACCAGCGCTTGAATGCGCGTCAGGTGTGCAGGCCGCACGGCAGCGCGGCGTTCCATCGAGTTGGGCCGGTCTCGGCCCAGAAGCATAAAGAGCATTCGGCTATTCACTGTCTTGGCAAGCTAAACGATAGCTCGGTGGAGGCAAGTTGAGCGCAATATGAGCAGCTTAACAACACCGACAACTCCCGATCCTACAACTCCCGTATCCTCCGCGCCCCGCTCTCGACCCCTTCGCCGTGGCCAAACGCCTCATCATTCATCCGCAATCACCGCAACAGCGCCTGATCGATCAGGCGGTGACGGCGTTGCGCGCGGGAGATCTGATCGCGTATCCGACCGACTCAGGTTACGCATTCGGCTTCACGCTAGACAGCAAAACGGCATTGGATCGGGTGGCGCGGGTGCGGCAACTGAAGGCTCGCCACAACTACACTCTGGCGTGCCGCGATTTGAAGCAAATCGGTCAGTATGCGCGCGTGGACGATGCCGCATTTCGACTGATGCGCTCGCACTTGCCGGGTCCGTATACGTTCATTCTTCCTGCGAGCGGCCTTGTTCCCAAACGCGTCGCCACCGAGAAGCGACGCTCCATCGGCGTGCGCATTCCCGATCATCGCATCGCGCTGGCGCTGATTGAGGCACTGGGCGAACCGCTGTTGTCGTCGAGCTTGCTGCTGCCACAGATCGACCTGTACGGCATGGAAATCGACGACATCGTCGAAACCATCGACGAGCACGTCGATCTGATCGTCGATGGCGGCCCGTGCGGACTGGCGCCCACGACCGTCGTGTCCCTGCTCGATTCGCCGTTCGAAGTGCTGCGGCTCGGTGCCGGCGTGGTCGACTGGGAATAGACCATGGTGAACGAACTGCACGCGGACGCGGCCCAGGCACGGCAATCGGAGATTCCGTTCGCGGTGGTCCGCGGCCAACCGTTCTATGAGCTACCCAAAGATCTATACATACCGCCCGATGCGCTCGAGGTCATTCTCGACGCCTTCGAAGGCCCGCTGGATCTGCTCCTGTATTTGATCCGTCGGCAAAACCTCGACATCCTCGATATTCCGATAGCGGCGATCACCAAGCAGTACATCGGCTACATCGAGCTGATGCAGACACTGAAGCTGGAGTTGGCAGCCGAATATCTGGTGATGGCAGCCATCCTCGCGGAGATCAAGTCGCGCCTGTTGCTGCCGCGTCCACCCGAAGCGACCGACGAGGAAGCTGATCCGCGCGCTGAACTGATTCGCCGGCTGCAGGAATACGAGCGCTTCAAGAAGGCCGCCGAGGACATCGATGCGTTGCCGCGCATCGAACGCGACACCAGCGTGGCCGGCGCCTATGTGCCCGAGCGTAAAACCACATTGGTGCCACCGGCGGTGGATTTGCGCGAGTTGCTGCTGGCATTTCGCGACGTACTGAATCGCGCCGATCTGTTCACCACGCATCAAGTCCGCCGGGAAGTGCTCTCTGTCCGGCAAAAGATGACCGAACTGCTGGCGATGTTGCCGGCCGGGGAGTTTCGCGAGTTCACGTCACTGATCGCCACTGGCGAGGGCCGCCTTGGCGTTGTTGTGAGTTTCCTGGCGATCCTGGAACTCGGCAAAGCCGGCATGATCGAGATTGTGCAAGAACGCCCGCTGGCGCCGGTTTACGTGCGCTCTCGCGTGTCAATGGAAGAAGCTGATGACCTTGGACCGATTGAAACCGATTCTTGAGGCCGCTCTGCTCGCGAGCCAACAACCGCTATCGCTGGCGCAGCTGGAGCAGTTGTTCCTCGATCACGAACGCCCTTCGCACACCGATCTGGCGCAGGCGCTGGAAGCGCTGGCAGCGGACTGCGCCGGGCGCGGCGTGGAGTTGGTCGAGGTCGCGAGCGGCTTTCGCTATCAGGTGCGCACCGAGGTGCACGTGTACGTGACGCGCCTTTGGGCCGAACGCAGCCAGAAATACTCGCGCGCGCTGCTCGAGACGCTGGCGTTGATCGCCTATCGTCAGCCGATCACGCGCGGCGAAATCGAAGCCGTCCGCGGCGTGGTGGTCTCGACGCAGATCATCAAGACACTCGAAGAGCGCGAGTGGGTGCGTGTCGTCGGCCATCGCGATGTACCGGGGCGCCCGGCGCTGTACGGCACCACACGTACCTTCCTGGATTACTTCGGCCTCAAGAATCTCGACTCGCTGCCAACCCTGGCAGAGATCCGCGATCTCGAAAGCCTGATGCCCGAACTGCAGTTCCCACGCGAAGCGCCAATCCCCGCTCAATTGAGCGATGATTCGACGCTGGCGCCATCGACGGAGACGCGACAATGAAACCCAAAAGCACCCTGTCGTTGCGCCGCTCTTCCCCGGAGACTGCCGGTCCAGAGCGATTGCAAAAACTGCTGTCGAAGGCCGGTTTGGGTTCGCGCCGTTCGATCGAAGAACGCATCTTGCGCAACGAGATCGAGGTCGACTCGCGCCCGGCGAAAATCGGCGACAGCCTGGGCGATGGTCAAACGATCAAGATCGATGGGCGCAGCTTCATCGTCCGCGCTGTGTCGCACATGGGGCCGCGCGTACTCGCTTACAACAAACCGGAGGGCGAAGTCACCACCGCGCATGATCCTGAGGGTCGCCCGACGGTGTTCGATCGGTTGCCCAAACTTAAAGGTTTGCGTTGGATCGCGGTCGGTCGCCTTGATCTCAATACTGCCGGGTTGTTGCTATTCACCACCGATGGCGAGCTGGCCAATCGCCTGATGCATCCCTCGCGCGAGATCGATCGGGAGTACTTGTGCCGCGTGCATGGCGACATCGACGTCGGCGCGATGCACCAGCTGACCCACGGCGTAGTGCTCGAAGACGGGCCCGCGAAGTTCGAAGAAATGGAAGCCTTGAGCGAAACCGAAAACGAGGGCAGCAATCGTTGGTACCGCGTGCTGTTGCGCGAGGGTCGTCAACGCGAGGTGCGGCGTTTGTGGGAAGCGGTCGGCGCTGAGGTCAGTCGCTTGAAACGCGTCCGCTACGGGCCCATCGAGCTTGGCAAAGATCTGAAACGCGGTTGGTATCGCGAGCTGGTCGCTGAAGAAATCGAAGTGCTGATGAAATCGGTTGAGTTGCCGATGACCTCGCGCACTGAATTGCGCATCGTGCCGGCCGAAGCAGCCCACAAATTCGACCGCGGACAGCGCCGCGAGCGCCGGCCCGACGACAACAAGCCGCGTTGGAAGCGCGAGGCCGCCGAGAGCTTCGCCGAACGCGGCAGCCGCTCGCGCGGACCGCGGAGCGCGCCCGGCGCACGCGGTTTCGAGCGCCGCGACGGCGCACCGCGCAGCGACAGACCCTACGCAAATCGCGATGGCGCACCGCGCAGCGACAGACCCTACGCAAATCGCGACGGTGCACCGCGCAGCGAGCGGCCCTATCCGAACCGCGATGGCGCACCGCGAAGCGACAGACCGTATGCAAATCGCGACGGTGCACCGCGCAGCGAGCGGCCCTATCCGAACCGCGATGGCGCACCGCGAAGCGACAGACCGTATGCAAATCGCGACGGCGCACCGCGCAGTGAGCGGCCCTATCCGAACCGCGACGGCGCACCGCGCAGCGACAGACCGTACGCAAATCGCGACGGCGCACCGCGCAGCGAGCGGCCCTATGCGAACCGCGACGCTGCGGCGCGTGGCGACCGTCCGATGCCCAATCGCACTGGCGCTCCGCGTGCTGATCGACCGGCATCCCGACCCGAGGCCCGCACTGGCGATCGTAACCGCGGTCCCAGGCCCGAGGGCGGAGCGCGTCGCGATGCGCGTCCTGCCAAGCCAAAGGGACCGAAGACTATTCGCACCGACGACCGGCGCACGCGGTGAAGATCATCGTGAGTAACCATTAGCGGTCTGTTGACCCAAAACGACTAGCGCACGGAGTGAGTGGATCGGTCGGCTATGCCCGGGCTTGAGCTGTCGATGTGCGCTTTTTCGCTGGCCGTCGTTGTTCCCCAAAAAAGGGGAACGAAATGCACGTTCTGCGCTGCGTCTTGTGCGTATTTCCATCGATCGCGGCCGCACAGGGCACGGTGCCCAGCCCGCCGCTGCCAGAACCCATCGTATTCGTTGCGCAGATGCCGCCGATGCGCGGCTATCCCTCGCTCAACGATGTGTTCACCAACCATCAGGCCGATCCAGAAAAAGCGCCGCGCGGCAGCGATCTTTACATTCTTTATCCCAACGGCACGTTGAAAAATCTGACGCAGCTTGCGGGCTATGGCTGCACACAACCGATTTGCGCGACACCTGGTTCGCCCGCCCAACCTGGCTATCCGGCTGCGCAAGATCCGGTTGGAGCGTTGGGCGGTATTGCGGTGCGCGATCCCGAGCCGAACTTTGCGGCCGACAAAGTCGTGTTCAGCATGGTGGTCGGCAGCCCGGCGCGATTTCAAGTGCACAACTGGACCTGGCAACTCTATGAAGTCGCCGGGCTGGGCATCGGACAGACGCCGGTCATCACCAAAGTCGCCAATCAGCCGCCGTACAACAACGTGCAGCCGTCGTACTTATCCGATGGTCGCATCTTGTTCGCATCGGATCGGCCGCGGGGCGGCATTGCCCACCATTATCCGCAGCACGACGAGTACGAAAGCCAACCGATTGTCAGTGGCCTGTACGCTCTGGATCCCGCGACCGGTTCGCTGCAGCAGATGACGCATTCGCCGTCGGGCGACTTTCATGCGCGCGTTGCCAGCGATGGTCGCATCGTCTTCAATCGCTGGGACCATTTGATTCGCGATCAGCAAGCCGATGCAGATCTCTTCGCAGGCGGCGGCTTCGGCACTTTCACCTACGTCGACGAGAGCGCCAACGCAACGCGCTTGCCCATCAACGGCTACCACGAGGTCTTCCCAGAACCTCGGCAACAGGCGTACATCAACGCACTCTATCCCGGCTCCAACTGGGTGCCGCATGCGATGAACATGTTCATGCCCTGGGAGCTGAGACAGGACGGCAGTGCGCTGCTGACCTTGAACCATTGGGGCCGCCATGAGCAACTAGGCTTCTTCGAACGTTCCTTCAACAACGATCCAGCGTTAGTTGCGTTCAACTTTCAGGCGCCGTTACGGCCCAACCAACACAGCACCGACAATTTCCATGACCTGCGCGAGTTGCCGATGCAGGCGGGGAAATTCGTCGCAGTGCGCACCGTCGAGTTCGGCGCGCGTGGTGCTGGCCAGTTGATTTTCCTGAGCGACACCGCTGAGCCCAACACCGCCACCGCAATGCGCTCCTCCGCCCTGACGCACCCGAACACCTATGGTTTTCGCGGCGATAATGATCCCCAACGCCCGGGCGACTCCGGCCGATACCGCGATCCCGCGCCGCTGTCCGATGGCCGCATGCTGGCCGCGCACAGCGCAGAGACGCGCACCGATGTGTCGAGTTCGAATACCACCAGCGAGATCATCAACGGTCAGACCGTGACCGTATGGAATCCCAGCAATCGCTACGAATTCCGCTTGCGCTTGTTGGCCGGCGCACCCGGAGATGCGGCGGCGATGCTGATCGCATTGACCGGCGACAACGGCATTCGCAAGACCACCGCGTTCTGGCGCCCCGACGATTTGGTGCGTTACACCAACGTGCGCCTGTGGGAAACCGATCCAGTGGCGCTGCGGCCGCGCCCCGTGCCGCCGCTGACGAACGAGGGGCCCGTGCCGGCGCCCGAGCTGAACATCTTTAGTCAGGAGCAGGTCGATCCAGCGATTTTTCGCGACTGGCTGCGCGTGCGCAAGCTGGCGGTGATCGTGACCCGCAATCTGACCCGGCGCGATGCCGTGGATCGACAACAACCCTACAACTTGCGCGTGCCCGGCGGTATACAAACCATCAGCCCCCAGCCGCCGGGCGCGCAGTTGTACGACATCAGCAAGTTTCAGGTGTTTCAAGCCGATCTGGTTCGCGGCAAAGGCGGCATCGCGAATCCTCAACCGGGACGTCGTGTCTTGGCGCGCGAACTGCACGAGGTGCCGTTTCCGGACCAGCAATCGGTCGGCATCGCGGGCGCCTATCCGATTGCGCTGGACGGATCAATGGCCATCTTCGTGCCGGCCGAACGAGCGCTCACCTGGCAGAGTTTGGCGCCGAACAATGCGCCGGTGGTTCGCGAGCGCGTGTGGCTATCGATGCGAGCTGGTGAGATCCGCAGCTGCCCCGGATGCCACGGCATCAACACCGTCGATCAAGCCGGCAACCCGTCGCCGAGCAATCCGCCCGAAGCCTTGCGCGTGCTACTGCAGCGCTGGAAGCAGGCGCAGGAGATTCTATTCGCCAACGGATTCGAATAGCAGCGCGAGATTCGCCTGGCCCTGGCCGCGCTGCGGGTCGCGCCATGACGCGACCTACAACACCTCAAGGCACCAACACCAGTTTGCCCACGGTCGAGCCGCTCTCAATCGCACGCTGCGCGTCGGCGGCGCGCGCCAACGGGAACTCGGTAACGGTCGGCGGCACCAATCGTCCATCCTCGAAACGCTCCAGCAACCAGCGCATTCCTTCGAGCAGACGCGCTTTTTCGTTCGACAAGAAACTCAAGTTGCACGCCAACACGCTCTTGTTATCGCGCGTCAGATTCATCGGATTGAAGCGCGGCGTCGCCAGCCAATCGCGCGCCAGAGCCAGCCAATTCAATCGGCCGTTGCGCGGCAACATCGAGGCAAAGCCGTAGATGCATAGTCGGCCCGTTGGCGCCAGCAACCGGTAGCTGCTCGCCAACGTTGAAACGCCGTTGGCATCGTAGATCGATTGGAAACCTTCAGGCGCAGCTGCACGCGCCGCTTCCACCCAGTCGCTTGCGGACTTGTCAATCACGATATCGCAACCGAGCGCCTGCGCCGTCGCCAGTTTATGTGCCTGGCCAACAACGCCGATCACGGTGGCGCCAGCAAGCTTCCCGAGTTGCACCAACGCGCCGCCCACACCACCCGCCGCCGAGTGCACTAGCCAGCGATCGCCGCTGCGCACACGTTGTTGCTCATGGACCATCCACCACGCTGTCAAAAACACCGTCGGCAACGCCGCCGCCTGGGTGAGCGACAAACGTGCCGGGCAGGCAAACACGCGATCGACATCAAGCACAATGTGGCTTGTGTAGCCGCCGAACAGCGTCAACGCAAGTACCCGATCGCCAATCCGAAACGTATCGACGCCCTGCCCTAACGCATCGATCTCACCGGCAACTTCAAATCCCGGCGTAATCGGGTAGCCGTGCAAGCGTTTAGCCGACTCGTACAGCCCCATGCGAATGATGCCGTCCGCGTAGTTCACGCCCGCGGCGGCGACACGGATGCGCACCTGACCGGGACCCGGCCGAGGATTGTCGGATTCGATCAGACGCAGGCACTCGTAACCACCCGGTCGATCGATGACGATGCGCTGCATCAGCGGTCTTCGAAGCCGTTTTTCGACAACGGTGCTCCAACGCGAATCCAGTCGAAGAAAAGCCTCTGTTGAACCAACGACAACGCAGAGGCGCCAAACGGCATCTGGGCTCCCACGCCGGGCGAATCGCAGTTCATCTTGATAAAGAACCAGCTCTGCTGAGGATTGCCGGGTTCCACGCGAAACCGCATCGAATCCTGAGCACTAACCACGCCAACAAGGTTGTTGTAGCTAAAGCCATCGCCCAGCCCGAGCGCTGCTGAGCCAACGTTCCCGGGATGACAAGTAGTGCAAAGTGTGTTGCCCGACTTCGGATCTACTGTGTCATAAATCGCCTGGAACTGGTCGTAGCGGAACTGCGTGAACGGAACGATAGAACTAAGATCAGCGCATCCCTCAGGGACAATTTGAGCTTGCGACGACGCGCCGATTCCAAGTGTAAGCAAAGCCACAATCAACCGCGCTGCCATATCACCTCCATCCCCTCGCGTTCCCCGAGTGCCGCACCCATCGTCTTGACCAGATCGTTTCGGACGCCAGATTCGGCCAAGAAGTGCAAAGTCGCCAGGTCGATGTAGTAGTCCTGATCGTCGCCGGATTCCTCCTCCAGCGCCGCCACCAATGCGGCAAGATCGGTTTCATCGATATCGGCGATGTGCGCCCCAGTTTCGCGATCCAACAGTTTGATCATGGCAAAAACTCCGTCATCCAAGAACGCCTCGGCGCCGTCCAAAATGGCCGGCCCATGGCGCATTGTCGCGCAACTCATGGAGACTTGCGCATCTGATCTTGTGGCGCGCGTCGTAGCATCGCCATTACGGTGCTAGTCCATCGGTCCATCAACACACTAGAGGCTCTTATGGTCATTGTGCTTGCTCACGCCTTCATTCGCCCCGAAGCCGTCGATAACGTCGCCGCTGCCGCGCGGATACAGGCGCACACCAGTCGAACGGAACCCGGTTGTTTGCAATATGAGGTGCTGCAAACGCTGGATCAACCAACGCGCATTGCCACTACCGAGCGTTACCGAAGTCGCGATGCCTTCGACGCGCACATGGCGGCGCCACACACGCACGCTTTTCTGGCGGTCGTTGGCGCCGCTGTGACCGCCGCACCCGTTATCGAGTCTTTCGAGGTCTCCGAGCCATGAGCTTCGCGATCAACGCGCATGGCCTGACGCCGGTGCTCAACGTATCGGACCTTGAAGCCAGCATGGCCTGGTTCGAGCAGTGGGGATGGACGCGCGGCTTTTCCTGGGGCGACCCGCCCGCCTTCGGTAGTGTGTGCTCGGGCGAGGTTGCCATTTTCCTCTGCGTCGACGGCCAGGGCAGCCGCGGCAACAGCGGCATCAGGCGCACCTTCGGGCGCGATGGCGACGATACGCTCGATAAAGGCGTGTGGATGTCGATCTGGGTCGACGATGTCGATGCCGTTTACGCTGTATGCCTGGCCGCTGGTCTCGATATCACCTGGCCACCCACAGACATGGAATGGGGCGTCCGCGAAATGCACGTGCGCCATCCAGATGGACATGTGTTTCGCGTAAGCAGGGGCCTCTCCGTCGTAGGCCTGGCAAACGATGCGGGTGAGCAGAGCATTACGGCAAAGTCGACAGACTATCAACACTGACGCCTGAGCACTGCGGTTTGTCACCGATTGCTCTTTACAACGTGGAAACTGCCGGCACACCCCTCGTGCGGGCTATCCTCGATGAGCGATGCGATTGTAATTCGCATCCATTCTGGCTTTTGCGCGATCGGTTTCGATGCGCTGAAGGATGCCTATCTTGAGTCCACGAGAGTCTTACTCGACAGCGGCGCAAAATCTTAAGAACTGGGCGAGCGGACCGCTGCCACGGGTTCGGCTTGGCTCAGAAAGCTGATCAACGAAGTTCGCTGCACCGATGCCGTGCAGGCCGCGCAGCGCGTCCGCAGAACGGCGAGTCGCCAGGATGGCAGCCGATGGCGTAAGCGAGAAAGGCGGAACTGGTTTGCAAACGAGGCTTTAAGTTGCGCATTACAGTGGGTCGGATAGAGTTTGCGTCGCTGTTAGGGGGAAGCGCAATGATTCGTGGGTTTGTTTGGGTGTTGGCCTTGTTGGCGGCGCAAGGATGGGCGGCGCCAGGACGTTGGAGCAGTGAGGGGCCCTATGGCGGACGCGTCGACAGCGCCATCGCCAGCCCGTTGCAAGCCAACAATTTGTATGCAACTTCGCATCGAAGCGTGTACCGCTCGGTCGATGGCGGCGCCAGCTGGATTTTGGCCAGTGCGGGCTTGAACACTATCGAGGAGGACGAGGCGGTGGTGATCGCGCACCCGACCATCGCCGGACGTCTGATGCTCGCAGGCGCGCGTGGCGTCTTTCGGACCGACGATAGCGGCCGTAGCTGGCAACGCAGCGACGTGGGGCTGCCAGTCAGCAGTCCCAACTTCCGCACGGTGGACATCGCTTATGTGCCGCAAGACGGCAATAAACTCTACGTCGCCACCAAAGATCATGGACTGTATCGCAGCAGCGACGGCGGTTTGTCTTGGAGCAACAGCGGCGGCACCACCGTGCCACTGTCGCTCAACAAGGTGGCTGCAGACCCAAACAATCTCGGCACTGTGCTGATTTGGGCAGGCGTGCGCAATACCACTACGTTCCCCGCCAGCCTCTACAAATCCTTGGATTTTGGGGTTAGCTTCACGCCGATAACGGGTCCCTGGGACAGCGGCGGGCCCATCGAGGACGGGCTGGAGTTGTTGGCTTACAACGGCAATGTTCCTAACAGCATCTTTCTCGCAGGCGAATTCGGCGCGTTTCGTTCTATCAACAATCTGGCTTTTACCAGTCTGTCGACGCTGCTGCCATTCCCCACGCAGCGACTGCAAAGCATCGCATTCGATCCCACAACGCCGGGCCGAGCGATCTTTGGCACCAGCGCAGGCGTGTTGATCACGGCGACTAACGGCAACGCGTTTTCGCCGCGCAACAACGGCCTCGACATCAACGGAACAGATGCCGCGTCGATCGGGCCGGTGATCATCGATCCGGCAAACACGGGGAGATGGCTGGCGTTCTCCGTGTCCGGCGAGGTCTTCGTAACCACCAATGCCGGCAGTAGTTGGACCCCATCGAGTTTTGGATTGCGCGGCACCGATGTTGCATCCCTGTCGGTACAACCGGGTCGGCCGCAGCGTCTGCTCGCGGGCGTACGCAACGAACGCAGCGAGGCCACATCGCCGGCGTTGTTCCTGTCCGACAACTTTGGCGCCAGCTGGGTGCGTTCGAACAGCAACTTGCTGCTCGACACGGTGCAAGGCATCGCGCACGATCCGGCCAACCTGCTTGCGCCGGCAAATGTGCGGGTGTACGCCGTCGGCGCCGACTTCGCTCCGCTCGGTTTGCCGACAACAAGCTACCGCGGCGGCATTTTTGTCAGCAGCAATTCTGGCGGCAGCTGGGCACCCGCAGACACGCTGATCCCGATGCCGGCCGGAGGACCGAGCCGTCTGGGTACTGTTCGCCAGCTCATCGTCGATCCCACAGAGGTCGCCGGGTTTGTGTCGCAGAACCTGTACTTCGTCAACGATGGACGTGTTACCTGTGCCGGCGTTACGCCCAGCCTGAGCGTTGCGCGCGTCTGGCGCAGCGTCAATGGCGCAACGTCCTGGGCTCCGGCCGATAATTTGCCGCTCGGCACTTGCACACCGACTCTGCAGTTTCCGCGACCATTTCACGTTTCATTCGACCCGAGTACGCCGACCCGCGTCATTGTGGGTACACGAATTGTCGGTTACGACCCGAACGTCGATCCGCTACCGACGATTCCGAACGGGTTGTTCAGAAGCACCAACAACGGAGTTACATGGTCGCCGATCAACGATGGCCTGCCGCGTATCGGGGGCGGCACCAACAGTCCGTGGAACGTAACGGCGCTGGTCGCCGTTCCCGGAACCAGCGGCACGTTGCTGGTGGCGGTGCAAGATCCCAGCGATGACGACATTCCTGGTCGTGTCTACAAGAGCGTCGACGGCGGCAACAACTGGACGCGCAGCGATGCCGGAATCGTCGGCAACGTTGTACGCTCACTGCGCGTCGATCCGCTGACGCCGCAACGCATCATCGCCGGCGCGGCGGGCGTCGATACCAGCCCGGGCGGCGTATACGTCAGCGAAAACGCTGGCGATACCTGGTTGTCGGTATCGATCGGCATGCCTATCGATTCGGCGGCCGCAGTGGCCATTTCGCGACCGAGCGCGGCAACCCCAACACTTCACGCGGGGACGGGCGAAGGCGTTTTCAGCTTGACGCGCGTGCCCGACGATGACAGCGATGGCCCGAGCGACGATGTGGAAAATCTGGCGCCGAATGCGGGCGATGGCAATGGCGATGACATACTCGATCGGCTGCAGCGGGATGTGGCCAGCTTCGGGGACTCGGGAGGCGCCTCGGCGGCGAAAGGCGGCAAGAGCAAACAAGGCACGCTGAGCGATATCGAATTGCTGCGTGGTGGCGGCAATTGCGAGCAGCTGGTTGACGCCCACTTCGTAGATATCGATGAGCTTCCCTCAGACCCGCAATTTTCGCCCTTTCCGTTCGCGATCCGCTTTGAGCATGTCGAATGCCTGAACGCCACGATGCAGTTGATCCTGCATGGCGAGGATCTATCCAGCGGCCAATGGGTCTTGCGCCGCTACGGACCGCTCAGCGTCGGCAATCCACTGACGTTGCAATGGCACGATGTCAACAGCGCGCAGTTCATATCGCCCAACCGCGTCCGCTTCCCGCTGGTCGACAACGTCACGGGCGATCTGCGCAGTGAAGCCTCCCGCGTCCTGTACATCGTCGTTCCTGCGCGTGTCAGCGAGGTGTTTGCGGACGGTTTCGAGTCGCCTTAGCCTCAGATTGCTTTGACCAGACCGGCCCCAAGCCACCCGTGGTCGGAGAGGGACGTGAGCACGCGCATTTGCGCGCTGCCCACAGCCTTGATGACTGGCCGAAAACAACGCCAAAGCGTAGCGTTGGCACATGATTGAACGCCCTTCCCTGTCGTCCGTTACCGCGGTCCAGCCGATCGACCTCCCGTCGCACCTGTCGAACCCCACGGCATCGCCCGGATTGGCGGGCCCGTCGGCCTGGATCGGGCGCGAGATCGACGACTACAAAATCGTTCGTGTCATCGGCGCCGGTGGCATGGGTGTGGTGTTTCTTGCCCAACAAAAACACCCCAAGCGGCATGTTGCGATCAAAACCTTGCACGCGGGATTGCATCAGGCGGAACTTCTTGCCCGCTTCCAACAAGAGGCAGAAATCCTCGGGCGCTTTACGCACGTCGGCATCGCCCAGATTTATGCCAGCGGCCGCACCGATCCATCGATGGGCAGCGTGCCCTACATCGTCATGGAGTATGTCGAGGGTGCGCCGTTGCTGGAGGCTTGTGCCGCCCTTGACGTCCGTGAGCGACTGAGTCTGCTGCGACGGGTGTGCGAGGCCATCGAACACGCGCACATCCGCGGCGTTATTCATCGCGACCTTAAGCCCGGCAATATCTTAGTGCAGTCCGACGGCCAACCCAAGGTGCTGGACTTCGGCGTCGCGCGGTTTTCGGTTGGGGAGGAACGTGGGACCAGCGACCTGACCACCGCCGGCATGGTCGTCGGCACCATCGCCTACATGAGCCCGGAGCAAGCGATGGGCGAGCCGGGCGCAGTGGATATCCGCACCGACGTTTATGCGCTCGGCATGATCGGCTATCGCATGCTGACGGGCGACTTACCGTATGAGGTGACGGGACACAATCTGGCGCACGCCCTGCAGCAAATATGCGATGTGGCGCCGACGCCGTTGTCGCGATACGACCGGCGCTTTTCGGGGGATCTGGAGACGATTTTCCAGAAAGCGCTGGCGAAGGAAAAGGACCAGCGATATCGCAACGCTGCGGAACTCAGCGAGGACTTGCGGCGTTTTCTCTGCGACGAGGCGATCCTGGCGCGGCGCGCCAGCGTATTCGCCGACATACGCCGTTTCGCGCGGCGCAACGTGGCGCTGTTCGCGGCAATCGTCATCGTCTTCGTTGCGATGATTGCCGCAGTCGGCATCAGCACGCAATTCGCGCTCCGCGAACAGGCGCAACGACGCGAAGCCGATTCCATGTTCCAGCTCATGCTCGGTCTGCTGTCGAGCGCCAACCCGATGTTCGCGCAAGGTCGAGAGGTTACGGTCAAAGAAGTGATGGCCGGCGCTGACGCGCCCTTGGAACGGGATCTTGCAGATGCGCCGCGGGCGCGCGCGCGGATGCGCGCGGCGCTGGCGGAAACCTGGCGGGCGATGGGCGATCTGCCGCGCGCAAGCGAGTATTTCCTGGCGGCCGAACGCGACTACGAAATGGCCAACGCCGACGCATCGGCGCTGGCATCGGCGCGCCTGGGACGAGCGCAAATCGAGTACGACAGCGGACGCGTGCTCGACGCACTCGAGATTCTCCAACCGATGATGGCTGAGCTTCGCAAATCGACCACACCGGTGGCACTGATGGTCACCGCCTTGCATGCGAAGACGCTCATTCAAATGGGCGATACCGGCGTCGCACTCGATGAGCTCGATTGGGTTTTGTCGCACATAAAGACGGCCAATGAATGCACGCAATGCATCGCCAGCTGGCGCACGCGACTCGAACTCGACGCGCGCATCGAACGGGCGCGCATTCTGGCCGCGGATGAGCGCGCCGATGAGGCGCTGCGGGCGTTGCTCGCAAGCCAACAATATGCAATCGCCGAATTGGGTCCGACCGATCCGGACACGCTTCGCGTCTCGCTCGAGTACGCCAACTTGCTGCGCGACGCCGGAAAGCCGGACGCCGCGCTGAAAGAAATCGAATCCGTCGCGTCTGAGCGCGAGCGCTTGCTGGGCAAGGGCCATTGGCAAACTCTCAACGCGCAAAACAACTGGGCGATGATTGAGGAGCGCATCGGCAACGGAGAACAGGCACTGGAGCGCCTGAAAGCAGCGGCGCAGCTCGCACTCGAAACGCTCGAAAGTGGGCACGAGGTTCGGATTACCATCGATGAGAACCTCGGCAGACTGCTGTTTCTTGCAGGACAAGCTTCCGAAGGCGAGGCCCTGCTCGCGAGCGCCTATCGGCGGCGAGTGGACATTCGCGGCCAGACCCATCCGGAAACGCTGCAAACCGCGATCAATTTGAGCGTCGTGTACTCGAGCCAGGGACGCCATGCGGACGCCAAACCGCTGCGCGAAGCTGCCATTCGCGGCAACGAAGCGCGCTTCGGTCGCGATCATCGGCAGACCTTGGCGGCGCGTTCCGAGTACGCCGCACTATTGCGCAACATGGGTGATTACGCTGCCGCGGATGCGGAGTTTGCTGCCGTTCTGCGCAGTGCCGAGCGCCTGTTTCCGGCCGGCGATGGCGAGCGCCTGCGCGTGCTGTATCAGTACGCTGGCTCACTGCAACGCCAGGGACGCTGGGTGGAGGCCGAGCGCCTGAGCGGCCAGTTGCTGGCCGAATCGCGCATTGCGTTTGACGCCGAAGCGCAGCATGCGCTGCTGGCGCCTTTGCGCCACGCGCGCTCGCTGATGGGGCTGAAACGCTATGCCGAGGCAGAGCCCTTGCTGACCCGGCTGGAGTCCGACCTGTCCTCCGAACATCATGCACAAATGCGCGAAATGACCCGCCAAACGTTGGCGGAGTTGCGCGCCGCGAGAAGTGCGCCAAGCCCTTGATCGCCACGCGCTTGCCGGCGATCAACCAATCTCAAGAAGCTTTCCGACCGCCGGAACCGCACTGAAGGTCTGCTCCTCTGGGCACCACCGCGATCGCGGCGAGACGCACTGCCGCATCCGTGCACAATGTCTAGGCGTTTCTCGCTATGCTCGCCGCCTGCTCACATTCAGCCGTAAAGACGGCTATTCGCGCCGATGCTTTCATTGCCGTTTCGCCAACCTGCCGAGAGCCAGCGCCTGATTACGGACGCTGCGCGGCGCATTTTGATTCTCGATGGCGGCATGGGCACGCTCTTGCAGCGTTACCAACTCGACGAGTCGGGCTATCGCGGCGAGCGTTTCAAGCATCACGGGCATGAGCTCAAAGGCAACAACGATCTGCTGGTGTTGACGCAACCGACCATCGTTGCCGCCGCGCACCAGGCCTATCTGGACGCTGGCGCGGACTTGATCGAGACCAACAGCTTCAACGCGACGCGCATCAGCCAGGCCGACTATGCCCTGGAGGCGGCGACCTACGACATCAACTTCGCCGCCGCGAAACTGGTGCGCGAATTGTGCGATCGCAAAAGCAACGACACCCCGGACAAACCGCGCTATTGCGTGGGTGTACTTGGACCCACCAATCGAACGGCGTCGATCTCGCCGGACGTCAACAACCCCGGCTTTCGTGCGATCAGTTTCGATGAGCTGAAAGACGCTTATCGCGAGTCCACGGAAGGCTTGCTCGACGGTGGCGCGCAAGTGCTGATGGTCGAGACGATCTTCGACACGCTCAACGCGAAGGCGGCGCTGTATGCCATCGACGAGGTGTTCGCGCGGCGCGGATGGCGACTGCCGGTCATGATTTCCGGGACGATCACGGACAAGTCCGGGCGCACCTTGTCGGGGCAAACGGCCGAAGCGTTTGCATACTCGGTGCGCCATTCGCGGCCCTTCAGCGTAGGCCTGAACTGCGCGCTCGGCGCCAGCGATTTACGCCCGTACATCGAGGATTTGTCGCGCAATACCGATGCGCTGATCAGCACCCATCCCAACGCCGGCTTGCCCAATGCCTTTGGCGAGTACGACGAGACGCCGGAACAAATGGCGGCCACCTTGTCGGAGTTCGCCGGCTCAGGGCTTTTGAACATCGTTGGCGGTTGCTGCGGCACCACGCCGAACCATATTCGCGCCATTGCTGAAGCCGTGGCGAAGCTGCCGCCACGCGACGTACCGAGTCTCACTCCGCACACGCGACTCTCTGGGCTCGAGCCGCTGGTCATCACGCCGGAGCTGAACTTCGTCAATGTCGGCGAGCGCACCAATGTCACGGGCTCAGCGCAGTTCAAGAAGCTGATCAAGGAAGACCGCTACGACGAGGCCGTAGAGGTGGCGCGCCAGCAGGTGCAGAACGGCGCGCAGGTCATCGATATCAACATGGACGAGGGACTGCTCGATTCCGAAGCGGCGATGGCGCGTTACATCAATCTGATCGCGGCCGAGCCGGATATCGCCCGCGTACCGCTGATGATCGACAGCTCCAAGTGGAGCGTCATCGAATCGGGCCTCAAGTGCACGCAGGGCAAAGCGATCGTCAATTCGATCAGCTTGAAGGAAGGCGAAGAAGCCTTTCTCGATCACGCGCGCAAAGTGCGCGAGTACGGCGCCGCAGTGGTGGTGATGGCCTTCGACGAGGTCGGCCAGGCCGACACCGTGGAACGCAAACTGGAAATCGTGCGCCGCTCGTATCGGCTACTCACGGAGAAGGCAGGATTTGCGCCTGAGGACATCATCTTCGATCCGAATATTCTGGCGATCGCTACCGGCATCGAGGAGCACAACGACTACGCCGTCGCGTTCATCGAGGCTGTGCGCCAGATCAAGGCCGAGATGCCGCTGGTGCATGTGTCCGGCGGCGTGTCGAATGTGTCGTTCGCGTTTCGCGGCAACAATCCCGTGCGCGAGGCGATCCACTCGGTGTTCCTGTACCACGCGATTCGCGCCGGCATGGACATGGGCATTGTCAACGCTGGCGCGTTGGCGATCTACGACGATCTGCCCGCGGAGTTGCGCGAGCACGTGGAAGACGTCGTACTCAATCGTCGCCCGGACGCGACCGAGCGTTTGATCGCACTGGCGCCGAAGTACAGCGGGGCACGGGGCGCGGGGCAAGGGGCACGTGAGAACGTCGAGTGGCGCGAGTGGGATGTGACCAAGCGCCTCGAACACGCACTGGTGCATGGCATCGACGAGTTCGTTGAGGTCGACGCCGAAGAAGCGCGCCAACGCGTTGCCAAACCGCTGGAAGTCATCGAAGGCCCGCTGATGGCGGGGATGAATGTGGTCGGCGACCTGTTCGGCGCAGGCAAGATGTTCTTGCCGCAAGTCGTCAAGAGCGCGCGCGTGATGAAGAAGGCCGTCGCATATCTGATTCCATACATCGAAGAGGAAAAGAAACGCTCAGGCGATACCGCGAAAAACAACGGCAAGATTCTGCTCGCCACCGTCAAGGGCGATGTGCACGACATCGGCAAGAACATCGTCGGCGTGGTGCTGGCGTGCAACAACTTCGAAGTCATCGATCTCGGCGTGATGGTGTCGGCTGCAAAGATCCTCGACACCGCCAAAGCCGTGGGGGCCGACATCATCGGTCTCTCCGGTCTCATTACGCCCTCGCTCGATGAAATGCACCACGTTGCTAAGGAAATGCAACGCCTCGGGCATACGCAACCACTGTTGATTGGTGGCGCCACAACCTCGCGTGCGCATACGGCGCTCAAGATCGAACCGCATTACACCGCGCCGGTAGTGTGGGTCAAAGACGCCTCGCGCGCGGTGGGCGTGGCGCAGAATCTGGTGAGCGTGGGCGAGCGCGAGCGCTTCGTCGCCGGCATCAAAGCCGAATACGCCGAAGTGCGCGAGCGCCACAAAGACCGCGGCCCAGGCAAACGCCTCGTGCCGCTGCAACACGCCCGCAACAACGCCTTCGATGGCAACTGGAACGAACACGCGCCCTGCCCGCCCGCATTCACCGGCATTCGCGTCTTCGACGATTACGATCTGGCGGAGTTGCGCGAATACATCGACTGGACGCCGTTCTTCGCCACTTGGGAGCTGGCCGGCCGTTATCCGGCCATCCTCAACGATGATGTGGTCGGCATCGAGGCGCGCAAACTTAAAGCCGATGCCGATCGCATGCTCGATCGGATCATCGCCGAGCGTTGGCTAACGGCGCGCGCGGTGATCGGCCTGTGGCCTGCGCAACGCGTCGGCGATGATGTGGAAGTGCTGGACGACCACGGCCATCCACGCGCGACCTTGAGCTTCCTGCGCCAACAGGCCGACAAGCCGCCAGGTCGACCGAATCTGTGCCTGGCGGATTTTATTGCGCCGGCATCATCGGGCAAACGCGACACCATCGGCGCGTTTGCGGTGACAGCAGGCATCGGCATCGAGCAACACGTGGCCGCGTTCGAGGCAGCGCACGACGACTACAACGCGATTTTGCTCAAAGCACTCGCAGACCGCCTCGCCGAAGCGTTCGCCGAACGGATGCACGAACGTGTGCGCCGCGAGTTCTGGGGCTACGCGCCGAACGAAGCACTGGACAACGACGCGATGATCGAGGAGCGCTACCGCGGCATTCGCCCGGCGCCCGGATATCCGGCGTGCCCCGATCACACTGAGAAACGAACGATCTTCGACCTGTTGCAGGCAGAGAAACACACGGGCATTGCGCTCACCGAAAGCTTCGCGATGTATCCGGCTGCGGCGGTGAGCGGGCTGTATTTTTCGCATCCCGAGAGCCAGTATTTCGTCGTCGGCAGAGTGACGCAGGATCAGGTCGAGGACTATGCGCGGCGCAAAGGTATGGCGCTTCGCGAAGCCGAACGCTGGCTGGCACCGATTCTGGATTACGAGCCGGCGTGACGGCGGTTCGCGCTGTGATACAACCGGACTGAGTGATTGAAATTGCCCCCTGCCCCGATTTCCACCTCGCCCGATGGCATGCGGGGCAACAGCGCGGCCCATCGTTGCCCATGACCGACATCGACTGGATGCAGCAATGCCTGAGGTTGGCCGAAGAAGCCGAGAACCTGGGCGAGGTTCCGGTGGCGGCCCTTGTTGTGATCGGCAATGAGCTGATCGCCAGCGGGTTCAATCGCAACATCATCGATCACGATCCCAGCGCCCACGCCGAGATCGTCGCGCTCAGAGCGGCAGGAAAAGCCGTCGGCAACCATCGATTGGTCGATGCCACGTTGTATTGCACGCTGGAGCCGTGCCTGATGTGCGCCGGTGCGATCGTCCACGCGCGCGTGCGACGGCTCGTTTACGCTGCAGCAGACCCCAAGACCGGCGCCGTCCAGAGCGTCTTCAACGTCCTGCTCGATCCCCGCCACAATCATCGCGTCGAGGTGGAATCGGGTCTACTGGCCGACCAATCCGCCGAACGACTGCGGGCATTTTTCCGCAGTCGTCGGCACTGAAGCGCTCAGGCTACAGACTAGCTGAGATCCTGATCGGGCCAGCACAGACGCTGCAACTGCTCGCGGGTCTGGAAGCGCGCCTGTAAGCACCGCTCACTCTTCCTTTTCAGCGATGTAGCCCGAGTATTCGATGCGCGGACGGTCGCCGCGTACGATGCGCAACTCATCGCCCAAGTTAGGGCCGAAACCGGCCACCGCGTAACGATCGCCGCCGAGCGGGCGCAGCGCCACTCGAGGCCGGATCGTCAGCACGAACGGCAACTCGTAGGCCAAGGCAAGGATGCCGTCTGCAATGTCGATATCGATGGTTTCTACTTCCAGCTGCTCGGTCAGGGCATCGCCGTTGACCAGCCGATAGCTGCCGACGATGTCGTCGAACTCACCAGCCCGCGTGTCGATCTTCGATCCGAACAGGAAGTAACGATCGCGCGCGTAGGCCAGGAGCGCCTCGCGTCCATCGATGATCACCGGCCGGATCAAAACCCGACTGACGGCATCGACATCGATCGGCAGCACACCGAGAAATCGGAATCGCAGACCCCACCAACCATCGCTGCGCGGATCGACGCGAAAATCGAAGCCGAGAAATTGCGCGTCGAATCGCGCGCCCTCCGGCGCAAACACCATCATTCCCAGCGGTGTGGCATAGGTGGGCGCGAACGCCGACGCCACCGCGCCCGGCGGCAGGCCAACGTGCTCGGGGAGCGGGCGGTCCTTTTCCCGCGGCTCGATACCCTTGCTTGCGAGCACTGCATCGGTCGCCGCCGCAACCACTTCATCGAGCGGCTCATACGCCTCGCGCCAATTGGCGATGGCCACGATGCCCAGCCGATGCGTCGGCAGCCAGCGCAACTCTGCGCGGAAGTTTGGGTAGCCCGAGGATTGGATGGCTACCTGACCAACGCCCGGCCGTAGACTTGTCGCCAACTCCCAGCCCAGGCCAACCGCGTTGCCAACGTCTAGGGCGACCTCGGCATTTTGAACGGCGGTCATCGATTCTCGCGTGGCAGGGCTCAACCAGTCGCCGCCGGATGCAGGATCCAGCGCAATCAGCAAGCGCGCGAGATCAATCGCGCTCGATACGACGCCGAGCGACGCGGTATCGCGCGCGATCAATGGGTCGAGCGGCTTACCTTTACGGTGCGCGCGCGCCGTGCGCTCGTCGATGGCGACACCGGTGTTTTGCAGCGCCAACGGCGAGACGATCTCGCGTTGCAATAGCGCCGAGAAAGACGCGCCGCCCTTGGCCTCCAGCACCCGACCCAGCAGCGCATAGCCCAAGTTCGAGGAGTTCATGAGTGTGCCGGGCGCATAACTCATCGGCAGCTCGTCGGGCAGACGGGCGCTGGTGCCGGCTTCGTGAAACATACCGTTGAGCCAGTTCGGCGCAAGGCCACTGTGATGGGTGAGTAACTGGCGCACCGTCATGGCGCCGGCGTCGCGCGAGAAGCGCTGATCGGGCAGCACCGATAGCACGCTGTCATCCAGCGCGAGCTGGTTCTGCTCCACCAGACGCAAGCTCAGGGCGGCGGCGTAAACCCGCGTCAAATCGCCGATCGGCATCGGCGTTTCGAGCGTCATCGGCGTTTTTCGACCGCGGTCGGCGAAGCCACGGGCGATAGACATCCGCACCTCGCCTTCATGGACAACGACCAACGCCATACCGGCCGCTTTACGCGTATCGACAGCGTCTTCGATGGCGTCAGCGAGTTCCAGTTCGACCGTAGACCAATCGACCCCCTGCGCGCCAACGGGCGCGCAAAGGACCAGCAGAAGGAGCAAGTGCAGGCGCATCTGCTCATTTGAGCGAAGCGCGTGTTGACGGCGCGTGTTGATGGCGCCCTGCAAGGAGGGCCGCGAACTTCCTGCGGAGCAATTCCCGCAGCTCGCAACCGGATCGTCAGCCGCGTCGCGCCAGCCGGATCCAGGTTTCGACCACCGTATCCGGATTCAACGACACGCTTTCGATGCCCTGGTCGACCAGCCATTCGGCCAGATCCGGGTGGTCGCTGGGGCCCTGCCCACAGATGCCGATGTACTTGCCCTTGGCCCTGGCGCCCTTGATCGCCATCGACAGCAGTGCCTTGACGGCGTCGTTGCGCTCGTCGAACAAACCCGCTACGACTGCCGAATCGCGATCCAATCCCAGCGTGAGCTGCGTCAGATCGTTGGACCCAATCGAAAAGCCATCGAAGTGTTCGAGGAATTGATCGGCGAGCAATGCGTTCGACGGCAACTCGCACATCATTATCACCTTAAGATCGTTCTCGCCGCGCTTGAGTCCGAACTTCGCCAGCGTTTCGATCACGCGCTCGCCCTCGCCCACCGTGCGAACAAACGGAATCATCGCCCAGGCGTTGGTCAGGCCCATGGCTTCGCGCACCTTTTTGAGCGCGCGGCACTCCAGCTCGAAGCACGGCTGGAAGCTGGGGTCGACATAGCGCGAGGCGCCGCGGAAGCCAAGCATCGGATTCTCTTCCTCCGGCTCATACGCCTTACCGCCGAGCAGATTGGCATATTCGTTGGACTTGAAATCCGACAAGCGCACGATCACCGGGTGAGGAGCAAATGCGGCGGTGATGGTGGCAATACCTTCGGCCAGTCGATCGACGTAAAAATCGACCGGGCTTGCGTAACCGGCAATGCGCTCGTCGATCCTGGCGCGGATGTCGGCGGGCTGTTTCTCGTATTCGAGCAATGCTCTGGGATGTATGCCGATGTGCGCCGCGATGATCATTTCCAAGCGCGCCAGACCCACGCCCGCGTGCGGGAGCATCGCGAAATCGAAGGCGCGCTCCGGGTTCGCCACGTTCATCATGATCTTGATCGGCGCCGGCGGCATCTCGCCTAAATTGGCTTCAACGCGGTCAAACGGAAGCTGGCCCTGGTAAATGAATCCGGTGTCGCCCTCAGCGCACGACACGGTGACGATGGTGCCGCTCGGCACCATGCGCGTCGCATCGCCGCAACCCACGACCGCAGGTATTCCCAGCTCGCGCGCAATGATCGCTGCATGGCAAGTGCGCCCGCCGCGATTGGTGACGATGGCGCTGGCGCGCTTCATCACCGGCTCCCAATCCGGATCGGTCATATCGGTGACCAGCACGTCGCCTGCCTGCACCTGGTCCATATCGTCGATGGAGCGCACCACTTTAGCGGTGCCTGCTCCGATTCTCTGGCCGATCGCACGACCTTCGGCGAGAACCTCGCCGCGCTTCAACAGCTTGAATTTCTCCTGCACCTTGGCGTGGCCACGGCTCTTCACCGTTTCCGGGCGCGCCTGCACGATATAGAGCTTGCCGGTCAGTCCATCCTTGGCCCACTCGATGTCCATCGGCCTGCCGTAATGCTTTTCGATGGTCACCGCCTGGCGCGCAAGCTCGTGCAAATCCTCGTCGCTGAGCGCGAAGCGGCGACGGTCTTCAGGAACAGTGTCGATGGTGCGCACCCGCTCGCCCGGCGTGTCGCTGTAGATCATCTTCAGCGCTTTCGAGCCCAGGCTCTTGCGCAGAACCGCGTGCTGACCGCGCGCCAGTCCAGGCTTGTAGACATAGTACTCGTCGGGGTTGACCGCGCCCTGCACCACCATCTCGCCCAGACCGTAGCTTGCGGTAATGAACACCACATCCGGAAAGCCACTCTCGGTATCGAGCGTGAACAGTACGCCGGAGGAGCCGATATCCGATCGCACCATCTGCTGGATGCCAGCCGACAGGTAAACGTCTTCGTGCTTGAAACCATGATGGACGCGATAGGCGATGGCTCGGTCGTTGTAGAGCGAGGCGAACACGCTCTTGATCTTTCGCATGACCTCGTCGGCGCCGCTGACGTTCAAGAACGTTTCCTGTTGACCTGCGAACGAGGCATCGGGCAGGTCTTCCGCTGTGGCGGACGAACGCACGGCAACAGCCACATCGTCGAGGCCGATACGGTCGCAGAGCTGGCGATAGGCGGCGCGCACATCGCGCTCGAACGCATCCGGGAACACGCCGTTTTCGACCCATCCCCGTATTTCCTTGCCGGCGCGCGCCAGCTCGGCGACATCTTCGATATCCAGCGTTTGCAATCGCGCGTAAATGCGATCGCTCAGTTGGTTCGCAGCAATGAACTCGGCAAACGCAGCGGCGGTGGTGGCGAATCCGCCCGGCACGCTGACGCCAGCGCCAGATAAATTGGCGATCATCTCGCCAAGCGAAGCATTTTTGCCGCCAACCCGATGCAAATCGGCCATGCCCAGTTGATCCAACCACGCTACTCGTTCGGTCACGCCTGTTTGCTCCGTGTCTGCACTTTCTATCTGGGTCTGAATCATTGTCGGCTCTCGTTCTTTCCGGTTCCGCCTCGCGCTCCAGCGAGGCGCGTGGCGTACGCAATAAGTCCAGAGCTGAAGAGACGATTCCGTTCTCAGCGCGTCGGCCCGAGGCGACCAGCATTCTGCCCATTGGGTCTCATGTAGCGGATCGACTGTGCATACAGCTCTCGGACCTTGGCCCAAGACTTGCGATGCCAGTCATTCCATTTGCCTGACAGCATCACCCGAAACACCCAACCGCCGCTTTCGCGATTCTGCCACTTCCGAAACTAAAGCTCTGCTCGACAGACCTGGCGGATAAGCGCGGTAGCGTACGCACCGGCCGGCAACGCAAAGTTGAGGTGAAGAGCACCCGCGTCGAACGACCAACTGAGGTCGCTGGCGAGTACGCGCAGGGCTCGGCGAGTGGTGTCAAGACGCTCCTTTTCGAGGCCGCGCTTCAAGTCATCCAGCTCGCGACTGGATTCGTCCTCCAGTTGTGCCAGCCTTTCGCCGAGTGGAGCAGGTTTGTCGCCCCACAATGGGCCCGTGGGATGGATCTCGCCGCGAGCGCAACGATCGGCCAGCGCAACATCGTCGATATCGGTCTTGAACCAAGCGCGCGATTTATCGAGCATGGCCAGTTCACCAGGTACGATCTGGTCCCACGTCCCATCGACCACACGCGCCGCCAGCACCGCGTTGAAGATCGCACTGCGCGCGGCGCTGAGCGCGAAGGAGCGCTGGTTGCGATCCAGGCGGCGGCCGGCGAACAGCGCGCGAGCGCGAGCCAGATTGGCGCCATCGATACCGAAGCGCTGTTCCGTGAAGTAATTGGGCGCTCCCCGCAACGCCAGCGCGCTCAGTTGTTTCTGGGCGACATCGATATCGCCCTTGATCTCGCGCAAGACGATGGCGAAACGATTGCCATCGTTGCTGCCGCGCTGGATCTTGCGCGAGTGGCGCTGTACCTCCAGCAGCCGCACACCGTCGATACGGAGCTCCGACCAATCGAGCTTGCGCCCGGGCAACTGCACGGTGAACGCCTGCCGTGTGACGCCTTGGCGATCCTTGGATCCCGCATATCCAACCGCAACCTCGCGCACGCCCGCAAACCTGGCGAGCTGCCCCGCAAGCCACGCGGTATTCACGCCGCGTTTTTCCACCATCAACCAATCGTGCTCGCCAGTTCCATCAGGACCGTAAGGCAGGAGTTCGTCGACCACGAAGTCCTCAGGCGTCGACTTAAGCACGCCAGTCAATGCCGGCGGCTCGCCTGCGAATGGAAGATTCAAGATGGCAACCTTTGCGGCGCAAATTGGTCACGCACGCCGATTACGTTCGTCGCATTCAGAGGGTTATTCACACGAAAACGTTTTTCGTTACGCGGTCCATGGGTCCGCGTACCACAACATGGCGCATGCTTATTTTCCTGACCGATGAGCACCGACAGGTTCGAAGCGATCTCGCGAGCTTGGCAGAGTGTTCTGGTCATTGCGAGGCTCGGGGGACCAGCAACACCACCGCGTGCGCCGCGATACCTTCTTCACGCCCGGTGAAGCCAAGCTTTTCGGTCGTCGTTGCTTTAACGCTGATCGCATCGATTTCCACCGCGCAATCGCTGGCGATGCGCTCGCGCATCAGCTGCGCATGCGGACTCACTTTCGGTCGTTCCGCGAGAATGGTCACATCGGCATTTCCGAGCGCCCAACCGCGTTCGGCAATCAATGCCACGCAATGGCGCAATAAAGCGCGCGAGTCGGCGCCGCGCCAACGCTCGTCGCTCGGCGGGAAATGCTTCCCGATGTCGCCCAAGGCCAGTGCACCAAGCAGCGCATCGCACAGTGCGTGAAGCGCCACATCGCCATCGGAATGCGCCACCAGTCCATGCGAGTGCGCTATGCGCACGCCCCCGAGCATCACGTGATCGCCGATTCCAAAGGCGTGAACGTCGAAGCCGTGGCCTATGCGCATGTGGTCTCCAGCAGCCAGCGCGCCAGCGCAAGATCGCGTTCGGTGGTGATTTTGAGATTGTCCTCGCTGCCTTCGATCAGCAGCAATGGGTATCCCGCCCACTCCATCGCCTGGGCCTCGTCGGTCGGCACACGACCGGCGCCAATGGCGGCGATGAGCGCCTCGGTCAATGCGGCGCGCGGAAAACACTGAGGCGTTTGCGCGCGCCACAATTGCTCGCGCGGAATCGTCAATACCTTATGTTCGGATTGCTGCTTGACCGTATCTCGCATCGGCACAGCCAGCAATCCGCCGCCTGGCGCAGCTCGCAGCAAACGTTCGACATCGGAAGGCTTCACGCAGGGACGAGCGGCGTCGTGTACGAGGATCGACTCGCTGTCGCCTACCCAGGGAGGCAACGCCCGCAATCCGGCCAGCACCGAATCGACACGCTCTGCCCCGCCGATGGCCGTCAGAATCTTGATGCCATCGATCTCGCGCCAGTCGGGCCAATGCGCATCATGCGCCGCCAGCACGACAACGATGCCATCGATACCCGGCACTTTTGCCAGTTGTTCCAAGGTCCAGCGCAATACCGGCTTACCGGCGATCTCGACATACTGCTTGGGAAGCTCACCGCCGAAGCGCCTGCCGCTGCCTGCCGCAGGGACGACGACCCAACTCACCGCGGCGCCTCGTCGTCGGTTTTTTCTTTGACAGGCGTCGAGTCTGGCGTGGCGACCTGGATCAGCACTTCGCCCTGCTCGACCATACCCAACTCGGAACGTGCCCGCTCTTCCACCGCATCGCGGCCGGTCTTCAAGTCCTCGACTTCCGCAGCGAGCGCGGCATTGCGCGCCTTCAGCTTCTCATTCGCTTCGCGTTGCTCGGCGAGCGCTTTTTCCAACGCCCAGACTTCGTTCATGCCGCCCCGAAACCACAGCTGATACTGAAGTCCAATAAGCAACAACAACAAGATGAGAAGCACCCAGCGCAAGGCTCAAGCTCTTAGCAGAAATGCGTTGCGCCCAGCGTAGCGGGCGCCAGCGCCGAGCGCTTCTTCAATGCGAAGCAGCTGGTTGTATTTGGCCACGCGATCGGTGCGGCAAAGACTTCCGGTCTTGATTTGGGTAGCAGTGGTGGCTACCGACAGATCGGCGATGGTCGTGTCTTCGGTCTCACCCGAACGATGCGAAATCACCGCAGCGTAACGATGCTTGTCGGCCAGCGCGATGGCCGCCAAGGTTTCGGTGAGCGTGCCGATCTGATTGAGTTTGATCAGGATGGCATTGGCGATACCGCGATCGATGCCTTCCTGGAAAATCTTGGTATTGGTCACGAACAAATCATCGCCCACCAGCTGCACCTTGCTGCCGACGCGCTCGCTCAGGAGCTGCCAGCCGTCCCAATCGTCCTCGGCCATACCGTCTTCGATGGTGATAATCGGGAACTGGCGGGTCCAGTCGGTCAGGTAGTCGACCATCTGCTCGCTGGTCAGCCAGCGACCCTCGCTGGCAAGGTGGTAACGATGGTCCTTGAAGAACTCGCTGGACGCAACATCGAGGCCAAGCAATACATCGTCGCCGGCGCGATAACCGGCGCGGCCGATGGCCTCAAGGATTACTTCAATCGCCTCTTCATTCGAGCGCAAATCCGGCGCGAATCCACCTTCATCGCCCACCGCTGTTGCCAGACCGCGCGCTTTGAGCACGCCCTTGAGCGCATGGAAGATTTCCGTGCCGCATCGCAACGCCTCGGAGAAACTGGCTGCGCCGACCGGCAACACCATGAACTCCTGCATATCGACGTTGTTGTCCGCATGCGCGCCACCGTTGATGATGTTCATCATCGGCACCGGCAACAGCGCCTGTCGGCCGCCGAGGATGCGTTGCCAGAGTGCCTGACCGTTGGCCTTCGCTGCCGCGTGGGCGACCGCCAGTGATACGCCGAGTAAGGCATTGGCGCCAAGGCGGGCCTTGTTCTCGGTGCCATCGAGCGCGATGAGTTCGGCATCGAGTCCCGCCTGATCATTCGCGTCTTTGCCGATCAACGCTGCGGCAATCGGCCCATTGACGTTGGCCACTGCCTTCTGGACGCCCTTGCCCAAATAGCGCGTCTTGTCGCCATCGCGCAGTTCGATCGCTTCGCGCGCCCCCGTCGACGCACCGCTCGGTACCGCCGCGCGGCCGACAACGCCGCTGCTCAAACTGACATCGGCTTCCAGAGTGGGATTGCCGCGACTGTCGATGATCTCGCGGGCACGGATGGAGGTGATTTGGGTCATAGTTGGCCTTTGGTGGGGTTACGTCCAGAGATGCGACTGGCGAGTAAGCTCAATGGTGAATAGTCAATGGCAGAGCACAGGCAGTGCCGCTCGCGCTAGCGCAAGCAGCGATAGGTCCGAAAACCGCTCACGAAAGATCGGCCGCTTTTCCATTGACTATTGACCATTGACTTTTGACCGTCTGCTCTGCGCGACAATCCGATCGCCTAAAGCATCGGCCCCGATTTTACGGCACGATCGAGCGCCACGAGCGTTTCGAGAAGCTGGCGCATTTGGGGCAATGGCCAGGCATTGGGCCCGTCCGATAGCGCCTTGTCGGGTTCCGGATGTGTCTCCATGAACAAACCCGCGACGCCCACCGCCACTGCCGCACGCGCCAGCGCCGGCACAAATTCGCGCTGGCCGCCTGAGCGATCGCCCTGCCCGCCCGGCAGCTGCACCGAATGTGTGGCATCGAATACCACCGGCGCCTGCGTCTCGCGCATCACGACGAGCGAACGCATATCGGACACGAGATTGTTGTAGCCAAAGCTCGCGCCACGCTCGCAGACGAGAATGTCGTCATTGCCAACCGCACGCGCCTTGTTGACCACGTTCTTCATGTCCCACGGACTCAGGAACTGGCCTTTTTTGATGTTCACCGGCTTGCCTGCGCGCGCGACGTTCTGGATGAAATCGGTCTGCCGACACAGAAACGCCGGCGTCTGCAGTACATCGACCACACTCGCCACCTCGCCCATAGGCGTGTACTCGTGAACATCGGTGAGCACCGGCACACCGATTTGGCGCTTCACTTCCGCGAGCACCTTCAAGCCCTCTTCCATTCCCGGTCCACGGAAGCTCGTGCCCGAGGAGCGATTGGCTTTGTCAAAGCTGGATTTGAAAATGAAAGGAATGCCCAGAGCGGACGTGATTTCCTTGAGCTGACCGGCAACATCGAGCTGCAACTGCATCGACTCGATGACGCACGGGCCACTGATCAGGAAGAACGGCCTGTCGAGTCCGATGGGGAAGGAACAAAGGGAGTTCATGGGTGCGCCTTGAACAAATAACGGAAGCGAGGGCACGAGCGGCAGACGATCACGCCAACATAACCCCTTCTCCCCGTACCCGCGCTGCCTTGTAACGTCGAGCGGCGCCGATGAAGCCTTCGAACAGCGGATGGCCATCGCGTGGTGTGGAAGTAAACTCAGGGTGGAACTGGCATGCCAGGAACCATGGGTGATCGGGCAATTCGACGATCTCGACGAGCAAATCATCGATGGATCGACCAGAAATGACCAACCCCAGTTCCTCGAAACGCTGGCGATAGAAATTGTTGAATTCGTAGCGATGTCGATGGCGCTCGCGCACCACTTCACTGCCATACAACGTGCGCGCCAGAGACCCGGGCTTCAATCGGCATTCTTGGGCGCCTAACCGCATTGTGCCGCCCAAGTCGGAGCTCTCGGTGCGCTTCTCGACGGCGCCTGTTGCGGTGCGCCACTCGGTGATCAATGCGATCACCGGATGCTCGCAATCGCGCGCGTTTTCGGTGCTGTTGGCGCCTTCCAATCCGGCAATCGAACGTGCGAAATCGACCACCGCCGCTTGCATGCCGTAACAAATACCGAAGTACGGAATCTTGTGTTCGCGGGCGTGGCGCGCGGCCAGGACCTTGCCCTCGAATCCGCGCTCGCCAAAACCGCCCGGCACCAGGATCGCATCGCAGTTCTCCAAGGGCTCGGCGCCGAGCTTTTCCAGATGCTCCGACTCGATCCAATGCAAGTTGACTTTGGTGCGTTGGCGCAAACCGCCATGGCGCAGCGCCTCGGCAAGCGACTTATAGGCATCGGAATGTTCGACATACTTGCCGGCGATAACGATGTTGACTTCATCCTGCGGGTGCAGCGCCGCATCGACCACCGCTTCCCATTCGCTCAAATCCACCGGACCGGCCGGCAGACGCAAACGATCGACCACGATCTGGTCGAGCTGCTGTTGATGGAACCACATCGGCAGCTTGTGGATGACATCGACATCGATCGCCGATACCACCGCGTTCACCGGCACGTTCGTGAACAGCGCGATTTTCTTGCGTTCGGCCTCAGGAAGCGGATTGTCGCAGCGGCACAGCAATACGTCGGGCTGGATACCGATCGAGCGCAGCTCTTTGACTGAGTGTTGCGTCGGCTTGGTTTTGATCTCGCCAGCCGCCTTGATGAAGGGCACCAGCGTCAGATGGATAAACAGCGCCTTCTCTGGTCCACGCTCGATGCGAATCTGGCGGATCGCTTCAAGAAACGGCAGCGACTCGATATCGCCGACGGTGCCGCCGACTTCCACCAGCGCCACATCGTAGCCTTGCGTCGCTTCATCGATGCAGCGCTTGATCTCGTCGGTGATGTGTGGGATCACCTGCACCGTTGCGCCCAGATAGTCGCCACGGCGCTCTTTACGGATCACGTTTTCGTAGATGCGCCCCGTAGTCACGTTATTGCGCCGCGTCATGCGCGTGCGCACAAAGCGCTCGTAATGACCAAGGTCGAGATCGGTCTCGGCGCCATCGTCGGTGACGTAAACCTCGCCGTGCTGGAACGGGCTCATCGTGCCCGGATCGACATTGATGTAGGGATCGAGCTTCATCATCGACACGCGCAGACCGCGCGCCTCGAGAATGGCGGCCAACGAGGCCGAGGCAATGCCTTTACCCAGCGACGAAACCACGCCGCCGGTCACAAAAATCAGGGGAGTCATGAGATGCCCGGTTGAACCACGCCGGGAGCGTAGTCTAGCGGTTGACGACCGAGTCAATCTACCAGCGCGGCGACGCGGTTCAGACTGGTACGATTCAGACGGACGAATATTGCAGGCTTCGCTCGTGGACACGCCTTTCGGCGTGTCAGCGCCGTGCGCATTCGCTCAGAAGACGCCAATACCGGCGATGCGATCGTCGATCGGCTCGAACCCGGCTGCAACCGCAAATGCCCGGCCCCGCGCGGCGTAATTCGGGTACTGATCGAAACTCGGCGCACCGGGCGACAGCAGCGCAACGCCGCCGGAGGGCAGCATCGATTGCGCCGCGGCGACAGCCGATTCCATGTCGGCAACCTGCACGGTTGGCACGCTAAGGTTGGCAGCGCTCAGCGCCGTCAAGATGCGCCCGGCATTTTGACCGGTGACAACCAGACCATTCAGTTTCGGCACCGATGCAACGAAGGATGCCCAATCGACGCCGCGATCGAATCCACCGACGATGACAACCAGATCGCTGCGATTCAGCGCACGAATCGCCGCCAACGTCGCCGCAGGCGTGGTCGCAATGCTGTCGTCGATGTACTCGATGCCATCGCGGCTCCCGATGGACGTCAGGCGATGCGGCAATGGCTGGAACGACGCCAACGCCGGCAGCAACGGCCGCGGATCGATGCCAAAGGATTCGACGATAGTCAGTGCGGCCGCGACGTTGCCGGCATTGTGCTCGCCTCGCAATGCAGTCTGCGCGAGATCGACCACGCACACGTCGTCGTACCAGACGGTAGCGCCACGCGCGTGCCAGAAGCCGCGATGGTTGAACACGGTCTTGTGCTCGATGCCCGCGAGGCGCGACATCAACGTCGTATCGCCAGCGTTGGCGATGACCAGATCCGCCACGCCCGGCGCCGCAAGTCTGAGCTTATCGTTGTAATAGGTTTCAACATCGCCGTGCCAATCGAGATGTTCCGGGCTCAAATTCAGCACGGCAAAAATCGCCGGATGGCCGACGAAGTCCGCCGCCTGATAGCTGGACAGCTCGATGACCCAATAGTCCGCAGGCGGATCGACGGCGATCACATCCAGCAGCGGCAATCCGATATTGCCTGCCAAACCGACGCGCGCGCCGCTGGCACGCAGCAGCGCCGCGGTCAACGCACTCGTGGTGCTCTTGCCTTTGGTGCCGGTAATCACCGCGGTTTTGTCGCGCGGGTGATGCCCGAACCACAAAGAAGTGCCGGAGATGAAGCGCGTACCGCGAAACCCTGCCCACTCCATCGCTTTGCGATACGGATACGGACTGATGCCCGGCGATTTGATGATGTACTGGAACTGCCCGAACGTGCCGGCGCTGGGTGGATCGGTGACCACCTCGATCATCGGATCGTCGCCAAAATCCCAGCGCGCCGCTTCGTCTGCGTCCAGGATCAATCCGAACTTCTTGTTTGGGAAGTAAGCGCGGAGCAGCCGCAAAGCAGCCTGGCCTTCGGCGCCATAACCCCACACAGCCACTTTGCGCAGACGTAGGGAATCGAGATGCAGGGCCATGCTAAGCGACGATTGAACGGGGAGAAGGATGTTACGGAAAAACAGCCGCTGTCGGTGTGAGCTTTAGATGAGCTTGTGCGCGAAAAAGTCCCGGAAGCCTGCAGCAGACACACGCCTCACACGTGCAACACGCTAGCATCGCGTCATCCACCATCAGCTTGAGGCCAATCATGCCCATCGAATTGCCCGCCCTGCCCTACGCCCGCGACGCGCTGCTTCCGCACATTTCGCCGGAAACCATCGATTTTCATTATGGCAAGCATCACCAGACGTACGTCACCAACCTCAACAACCTGATCAAGGGCACTGAGCTTGAGAACGCCTCGCTGGAGGAGATCGTCAAGGCATCCAGCGGCGGCGTGTTCAACAACGCCGCGCAGGTGTGGAACCACACCTTCTACTGGAACGGTTTGAAACCCGGCGGTGGCGGCGCGCCGACCGGCAAGGTCGCCGATGCCATCAACGCCGCCTTCGGCAGTTTCGACAAGTTCAAAGAAGAGTTCACCAAGACTGCCATCGGCACCTTCGGCTCCGGCTGGGCGTGGCTGGTGCAGAAGAAAGACGGCACGTTGGGTCTTGCGAGCACCAGCAACGCCCAAACTCCGCTCACCGGCGAAGACACCCCGCTGCTCACCTGCGATGTGTGGGAGCACGCGTACTACATCGACTACCGCAACTTGCGGCCGAAGTATCTGGAAGCGTTCTGGAATCTGGTGAATTGGGACTTCGTGGCAGGGAACATGCGCTAGCCTCTTGCGCTCACGCATTCAGGGAAGGGCCGGCGGCACGCCCCTTTCTTGACTCCGACGATCAACCGGCAATAACCCAGGGCGCCAGCCCTGGGTTATTGCGTTACGCCCCTCTTGGCAATGACGTCTCCCTGGACAAGCCAATCACCGCCAGTGTGCTTCAAACCCGTCTAGTGATTCGCGCAGCGCCTGTCCGCGTTCACCCAGCATTCCAAGCCACTCGCGCACTCGCTCAAACAGTTGCGCCGGGTGCTCAGCTACCACCGTCATATGCCCGACCTTCCGCCCCGACCGCGGCTGCTTGCCGTAGTCGTGCCAATGCGCGCCCGGAATGGCCAGCGCCGTTGCGCGATCAGGTAACGCACCGACCCAGTTCAACATGCACGAAACGCCACGCGCCGAGCAGTCGCCCGTGGGCAAGCCGGCGATCGCGCGGATGTGGTTTTCGAACTGGCTGGTGACCGCGCCTTCAATCGTCCAATGGCCGCTGTTGTGCACGCGGGGCGCCATTTCGTTGGCGACTAGTTGACCGCCGACATCAAAAAACTCGATGGCAAACGCTCCCACGTATTCAAGCGCGTCGGCCACGCGCACGGCGATGGTTTCGGCTTGTTTTTGCAACGCCGCAGTAACGCGCGCGGGCGCCAGACTCAAAGCGAGCACGCCGTTCGCGTGCACGTTTTCGGTGAGCGGATAGCAGCGCACGTCGCCGCTCAAACTGCGCACCGCAATAATCGACAGCTCGCGCTCGAAAGCTACCTTCGATTCCAGGACGCACGGGACGTCGCGCAGCGCCGCGTGCGCTGCGTCCAGCGCATCGCGCGACGAGACCCCGATCTGGCCCTTGCCGTCATAGCCAAAACGCGTGGTTTTCAAGATCGCCGGGAAACGAAAATCCGCTGGGATATCACCGGGAATTGCGCAATGCGGCGCCACCGGCACGCCGAGCGCAGCGAACAGCGCCTTCTCTTTGAGCCGATCTTGCGAGGTACTCAAGGCCAATGGCGGCGGCCGCACCGGACAGCGCGACGCCAGCTCCGCTAACGCCGGCGCCGAGACGTTCTCGAAGTCGAACGTCACCAGATCGCACTGCTTGGCGAAGGCTTTGAGCGCCGCCAGATCGTCGAAATCGCCATTGACCAAATCGGCCACCGTACTCGCGCAGGCATCCGGCGCCGGGTCGTACACCGAGAAACGAATGCCTAGCGGAATGCCGGCCAGCGCCAGCATGCGCGCCAATTGCCCGCCGCCGACGATGCCTATGCGCATGGCGGCAACCGCGGATCGGAATCGTTGAGCACTTTGTCCGTCGCGCTCTGCCGCCACGCCTGCAGCCGCTCGGCAATACCCGAATCCGCCAGGCCCAGGATAGCCGCCGCGCTCAGGCCCGCGTTACGCGCACCGGCAATGCCGATGGCGAAGGTCGGCACGGGGATACCTGCCGGCATTTGCACGATCGACAACAAAGAGTCGAGACCATTCAGCGCTTTGGATTGCACCGGCACGCCGAGCACCGGCAACCAGGTTTTCGCCGCCAGCATGCCCGGCAGATGCGCCGCACCGCCAGCGCCGGCAATGATCAGTTTCAAGCCGCGCGCAGCCGCCGATTGTGCGTAATCGAATAGCAGATCCGGCGTACGATGCGCGGAGACCACGCGCACCTCATGGGCGATCCCGAGTGCCGTCAGCATTTCGCTGGCGCCACTCATCGTGTCCCAATCCGAACGCGACCCCATCACCACACCCACCAGCGGCGAATTCGATTCCATCGTTGCTTTGAGCGCAGTGGCCAGCGCGCTATGTTAGCGACATTCTTGGCTTGGGACCTCTCATGAGCATCGATCGCCGTCTGCTCGACATTCTGGTTTGCCCATCATCGCGCCGTCCGCTGCGGCCACTCAGCCGCGATCAGCTATCGGTGTTGAACGCCGCCATTGCAGCAGGCGGTGTGCTGCGCGTCGACGGGAGCGCCGAAACAACCGTGCTCACGGAAGGCCTGATCAGCGACGATCGCAAGGTGATTTACCGAATCGACGACGACATTCCGGTCCTGCTGGTCGAAAGCGGCATCGGCACCACGCAATTTCGAGAATTTCCCTGAAACCAGAGCGATCTAACGTCGCAAAGGGCACCGCTTTGCGATATACGTCACACAAATTGTGTGATCTTGATCAAAGTTTGGCCAGACGTGACGTTCTACGTCATGTGCTTTCGCTAACCTTGCAGTCGAATCTCGCGCGAGCGAGAGCGACAGGGGCGTTCCATCGTGTCGATCAATTCCGATAACAAAGTTGTCGATCTGCAGCAACGGCAGGCGGCTCAGTCTCAGCAGCTCGACCGCGTCGGTGAGCTGATCAAGCAATGCCGCGGCGTGGCGCAGAAGCGCCTGGCGCTAATGGTCGGCGCGCTGTTCGACGGCGTCGACGATGCGCTGTTCGACCTGGCCGAAAAGGCCGAGAACAACACCGTCCAGACCAAATACTTCGACGGTATGCGCGAAGTGCGCAAGAAGCGGCAACTGGTCGAGCGGCTGTTTCAGGAGAATCTGACGCGCGAATTTGCGCAGTTCGGCAGCGGTTCGCCACGCCCGAGCGAGGAATCCACAGCGGTGCCCAAAGTTGGGCTGGCGTTGCTGGAAGACAAGGAACTGGAAGAATCCCTCGCCGTATCGGCGATGGCAGGCAAAGCCGAGAACCGACTAGCGCGATCGCTCTATGGGCTCGATCAGCGCATGTCGGTCATGTCTGGCGGCAACAAGGTCGACGACAGCAACAATCCGGTCGCGCCCAAGCCTTTGTGCAAGGCTTTTCAATCGACGTTGGCCGAACTCGACGTGGATCTTCACGTCAAGCTGCTGATCCTGAAGCTGTTCGACAAACACGTGATGGCCGCGCTTGACGGCCTGTACGATGAACTGAATCAGATGCTGATTCAGGCCGGCGTGCTGCCACAGCTCAAGCACCAATCGCCCGTTCGTCGACCGGGCAGCGCCGGCCCGACGATGCCCGGCGGGATGCCGGCTGCCGAAGCGCCGCCGGATGAGTTCGACCCTGGTACCGTGCCGAACATGAGCGCTGCGGCACACGCGCATGCTCAGGCGCAATCGCAGTTCTATTCCGCCACGGCGGCCGCCGAGGCGGAGCTGCAGATCGAGTTGTACAACACCGTGCGCTCGCTGCTGGCCTCGCGACGCGCGATTGCCCCGAATCCGGGCGTACAGGGTGTTCCCGGGCAATCCTATGCGCCAGTGCAAGCGGGTCCGCCAGCGCCATCCTTCGCCACCAACGATCTGGTCAATGCGCTAACCATTCTGCAAAGCCAGACGATGGCGATGTCGTCGCCGCACGCGCCGGCTTATGCGTCCATGACCGGTCTGGTGCCGGCTGCACAGGTCAAGGACGATCTGGTGGGGCAATTGCAACGCCTCGGCAGCGGCGAGCAGCACCGAGTTGCGGCCGCCGACGAAGACACGATCGATCTTGTCGGCATGCTGTTCGAGTTCATCCTGCAGGACAAAAATCTGCCGGTGCAAATTCAAGCCTTGCTGGCGCGATTGCAGATTCCCTACCTGAAATGCGCAATTCTCGACAAAGCGATGTTCGCAAAGAAGGAGCATCCAGCACGGCTGTTGCTCGATGAATTGGCGCAAGCGAGTCTGACCTGGAGCGAAGAGGCGGACAAAGACAATCGTTTCTTCGACAAAGTGCGCTCGGTGGTCGAGGCCTTGCTTAAAGATTTCGATGACGACGTCGGTATCTTCGATCGCCAGTTGCGTGAGTTTCGCGAATTTGTGGTGTCGACCAAGAAACGCGCTGAAGTCGCCGAGTTGCGAGCGGCAGAGGCGGCGCGCGGGCGCGAGCGCCTGCAAGGCGCACGCAAAACGGCAGCGCGCGAAATTCTGTCGCGCATCGAGACGCAAAAACTGCCGGAAGTGATCCGCCACATTCTGACGCGTCCCTGGGCGAACGTGCTAGTGCTCACGATCTTGCGCCAGGGAGAAGGCTCTCACCCTTGGAAAACGTCGCTTCGGGTGGCGGACGAGCTGGTGTGGGCGGCGATGCCGAAGCAAACCGATGCCGAGCGCGCGCGCCTGCGCGCCCTGACGCCGGAGCTGGAGAAGGCGCTGCGCCAAGGTCTGGCAATGGTCGCCTACCATGAGAACGATGTGCGCCAATTGCTGGCTGAACTCAATCGGTTCTATGAGCGTCAACTCGATCCCGCAGCACCAGCTTACGAGGAACCGCTCGCCGAAGCGCCAGCAGCTGAGGGCAGTGAAACCCCATCAGGACTGGTGATTGAGGACAAACGCCCGAATGTCGTTTTGCCCGCTACCCCGGAAGAAAACTTCGTCGAGGAGATCTCGCGTGCGCCGGTTGCTGAACCGGAGCACGAACCGTCCGACGAAATCCAGGATCAGTATTCGCAGCAGGTCAAGGCGATGAAGGTCGGCACCTGGGTCGAGTTCCGGCATATCGATGGCCGCGCCGAACGCGCCAAGCTGTCCTGGATAAGCCCGATCAGCACCAAGTTCTTGTTCGTTAATCGCAAGGGCCTGAAGGTCGCCGATAAAACGGCCATCGCGCTGGCGGCAGAGCTGCGCAACGGCAAAGCGATGCTGCTGGAAGATGTGCCGCTGTTCGATCGCGCGCTCGATGCCATTGTTGAGCGGCTGAAGAACACGGTGCCGACAGAACCAGCCGAGGGCGCGTCGGACTCGGACGCATCTGGCGAGCCCGCGCCGGCCACGTGATGTCTATCGAGGTAATTCGCGCCAACGTTGCGGCGGCGTTGGCAGAAGATGTCGGCTCCGGCGATGTATCTGCCGATCTGGTTCCAGAATCTGCCGCGGGTACGGCCACCGTGATCTCCCGCGAGGCGTGCGTGCTGGCCGGCCGTCCCTGGTTCGACGAGACTTTTGCCGCTCTTGGTGGCGCGCGAATCGACTGGAATCACGCGGATGGCGATGAAGTGTCTGCCGGGTCTGAGCTGTGCCGTATCGCGGCGCCCTTGCGCACACTCCTGACGGGCGAGCGCACGGCACTCAATTTTCTGCAGCTTCTGTCCGGAACGGCGACAACCGCACGCGCCTATGTGCGCGCGCTCGGGGCCTCGCGAACGCGCATTCTGGACACGCGCAAGACCATACCGGGCTTGAGATTCGCACAGAAATACGCGGTGCGCTTGGGCGGCGCGAGCAACCACCGAATCGGTCTTTTCGATGCGGTGCTCATCAAGGAAAACCACATCGCCGCCTGCGGCGGTATCGCGCCGGCCATCGAGCGCGCACGCACTCTTCATCCCGGTCTGACGGTTGAGATCGAAGTCGAATCGCTGGATGAATTCCGTCAAGCGCAGGCAGCGAAACCGGATCGAATCATGCTCGACGAGTTGCCGCCCGACGAGCTTCGTATCGCCATCGCCGAGCGCGCGCCTGGCATAGAACTCGAACTCTCCGGCGGCCTCTCGCGCGACGACTTGCCATCGATCGCAACACTCGGCGTCGACTATGTTTCGATCGGCGCGCTCACCAAGCATGTCCGCGCCATTGATTTGTCGATGCGGATTGTTGGGACCTGGTAAATCGTTTGCGATAGCAAGCGGTAAATGTGAATAGTGAGTAGTGAATGGCGAATGGTGAAGTTGATGAATATCAATCGCACTATTGACCATTGACCATTGACTATTGACCGCTCACCACTCACCACTCACCACTCACCACCAGAAAATATTCAAACCCCTAACGCCTGCGTGCCCACGCTGGCGCTCGGTGCGACGCGCGGAATGCGTAGGCAGAAGCGCGTGCCCTGCGAGATGCTGACGATGTCGATGACACCGCCCAGCACGCCCGTTGTCAGGTTATGGACCAGGTGCAAGCCCAGACCCGAGCCGCCTTGATCGCGCCGCGTCGTGAAGAAGGGCTCGAAAACCTTCGCGCGATGCCCGTCTGGTATCCCGCGCCCGTTGTCGCTTACGTAAATCACGACCTCATCGCCACTGGCAGCACCCTCGATGGACAATTGACCGCGCATATCGTCCGTAAACGCATGCTTCATGGCGTTTTCGACCAGATTGGTGAATATCTGGAAGAGCGCGCCGGGATAACTGTCGAGGACGATGCCGCTCGGCGCGTCGATGTTGAGCACATGCGGCGTTGATCGAAAACTGGGCTGAAACGTGGTGCGCACCTCGTCCAGAAACAATGCCAGATCGAAACGCCTTCGCTCTTCGCTGGATTGATCGACGGCCATTCGCTTGAAGCTGCCCACGAGGCGGCTGGCGCGATCCAGACTCTGTTGCGTCAATCGTTGGCCTTCGCCAGCGTGTTCTTGCCAACGCTTTAACTCGCCTTTAGTCATGCGCCCTTCCTGAAGTGCGCGCCAGGCCTCACTGTTGATCTCACCCAACCGGGAAACGGCCGTCACCGCCACGCCGAGCGGCGTGTTGATTTCGTGCGCAACACCCGCAACCAGACGCCCAAGCGAGGCCAGCTTCTCGGATTGCACCAAGTGATCTTTGGCCATTTCCAGATCGTGCAAAGCCTGCTCGGCGCGCAGCTTGGATTGCGATAACTGATCGGTACGTTGAGCAACAAGGCGTTCGAGTTCCAGCGCCTGTTGCCGAAGCAGGGCGAAACGCACGCGCACGCCCAGGGCTACGGTGCCAACGAAGGCCAGCAGCGCCAGCGCCTGCACCCAGCCGCGTTGCCAGAAGGTTGGTTGTACGGTTACATCCAACTGCAGCGCACTTTTCCCATAGCCATGAAAGCCATCGTCTGCCTGTACCGCGAACCGATAGTTACCCGGCGCCAGATTTCGATAGACCGCTACGCGTTGCGTGGGCGGTACCTCGACCCAGTTCGCATCCACACCCGCGAGTCGATACCGATAGCGCAAGGTACCGGCGCGGCGGTAATCGATAGCGGCAAACGTGACCGACAGATTCCGCTCTGAGGACGTCAGTTCGAGACTGGATGTGGTGAGCGGCAACGACCGCTCTCCGGACTGAATGGAGGTTGCGATCACCTCCGCTTCGAAGGCTTCAGGTGCGAACCAATCGGGGCGAATGACTAACAGTCCGCGACTGCCCCCGAACAAAAATCGCCCGTCGGCAAGCACGTCGTAGGAACGAAACCAGCCGGTGCCAAAATCCGTCGCCAGAGTGGCCGGTGTGGGATAGACGCGATCGGAACCGGGCTCAAAAATATAACGGTGCGTCCAGATACGCCCCTGCTCATCGGCGAGTAAATTGGCACCAAAATCCCCATCGACATCGAGCCGCCGACCGATCGACACCGGCACGCTGGAACCTGCATCCAGGCGGTGCAGTCCGATGTCCGTGTCGATCCACAAGGTGCCACGATCGAGCAGCAATCCCAATACCGTGCTAGCGCCGGTCGCGAACGACACCGGTGCCACACCCTGGTGGGTGCCAACGTACAAGCCTGCGTTGCCACCCATCCAGGTGCGGCCATCGGGCGTATGCGCGAAAGCGTTGACCTCGCCGCTCAGCGCGCTGCCATCGCTCTGCGCTATCCGCGACAGCGCGATGGTTTGACCGCCAACTCGACCCACGAACGCACCATCGCTGGTACCGATCCATAACTCGCCGGACGACGCGGACAAACGCCGCACACTGAGCGAGGTGAGGCCCGCCTCAACACCAAAGCGTTCGAAGCGTTCGCCGGCATAACGATGGACGCCATCGCGGCTGCCAATCCACATCGCGCCGAACTCGTCCTCGGTCAGCGCCGTGATCCATGCCACGGCCAGTCCGGTCTCGGCTCCCGGCTTGAATCCGCGTTGCAGATTCAATTGCGAATCGAGCACCGCGATGCCTTTGCCGCGTGTGCCCAACCAGATCTCGCCGCTGCGGCGCTGTTCGATGGCCGACACATTGGGATTGGCGAAGACGCCACCGAATCCAGGTTCGCCCTTGAGCACGGCCAGCCAGCGCGACGCCGGATCGTGCCACTGCACGCCGCTGCCGAAGCCGCCCACCCAGATCAGGCCGTCGCGCGCTCGAAGCACGGCTCGGATATCGCTGCCGCCCAGGCTGCTGGCGCGCTCCGGCTCGTGGCCGATCCAGCGGCGCAAAGCACCCGTGGCGAGATCGCGAACTTCGATGCCGCTGGAGCGGGCCAGCCAAACCTCGTCGTCCGAAACACGCTCCAGATCGGCGATCGTGTCGAGCATGCCGGGCCGCGCAGCCACTTCCGAGTCCTGCGCCAACGCCACTTTGGAGGAGGCCTTGTCGAAGAACGCCAGCCGTCCACCCTGAGTGCCAATCCACAACCGCTCGCCACTGTCGAGCAAACTGAAAATCGGATCGACCGCAACCTGCTCAAGCACGCCAGGCATCGACCAAAGATCCTCGATGACGCCATTGCCGCGGCGCCGCCTTAGTCCGGCATAGGAGCCGATCCAGAGGTCGCCATTCGCATCGATACTGAGTGCATGAATCAGATCGCTGCGCGGTGCCTGTTGCCCAATCTGGCCTTCGCGCAACAACGTCGGCGCTGAAGCGCCACGTTCGAACACCATCACACCGATGCCGCGGGTACCGCCGTAGATCGTGCCATCGGCGGCTTCAACCAGGGCCATTACCGATGCTGAAGCCACGGCCGAATCGTTGTTGCTCGACGGCCTGAAGTTCGAGAAGCGATCGGTGACCGGGTCGTACACACTGACGGTCGCCGAGTCGAGGCCAATCCACAGGCGACCGTCGCTGGCCAACAGCAATGAACGCACCAGATTGCCGCCCAAATGCCCCTCGCCGGCATGCGCTACGAATCGCTTGTACTCGTAACCATCGAAACGCACCAAACCGCGCGTGGTACCGATCCACATCAGACCACGTGCGTCTTGCGCCAGGGCCGTCACCACACCATCCGGTATCGATGCCGCATCGCCGACGTTGGTGAAGCGCGCGGTGCGGTCGACCTCGGGTTCGGCAAAAGCGATGCCTAGCCAGCAGCTGAGCAGCAAGGCAGCGATGCGACCGGGCGCGTATTGCTGTCCCGGGATTCTCGCCTTCACCGGTTTAGCGAGTGGCGCCAGGTCCCCGCCCCGCAACTCTCGCCCCGCCCGGCTGCAAACGAGTCGTGCCGTCTGGAATCGCACACACCTGAACATAATTCCAGCTGCATGTACGAACCTACCGGCAGCAGACCGCGCCAGGGCAAGCGCGCCACCTGACGAACCCATCGCACTAAGCCACATCGCTCGGCGGTCGCGGCCGGTCGAACAAGTACCCTTGCACCTCATCGCAGCCAAGCGTGAGCAACACCTCGGCCTGCTCGGCCCGCTCCACGCCTTCCGCCAACACCTTCAATCCCAGCGCGTGGCCGAGTTTGATCACCAGATCGACGATGCTGCGATTTTCCGCCCGGACATCGAGATCGGTGACGAACGAGCGATCGATTTTCAGTCGATCGATCGGCAGTTGCTGCAAGCGGCTCAACGAGGAATGACCGATACCGAAATCGTCGATGGCGATGCGCACGCCGCGCCCGCGCAATGTGGTGATGATCTCGCTGGCGCGATCGCCTTCGCCGAGCAAAAGCGATTCGGTGATCTCGATTTCCAGCCGATCTGGCGCAATGCCGCTGTCGGCAATGGCGCGATCGACCATCGCGGTGAAATCGGCGTCTTTCAACTGCCGCGGCGAGACGTTCACGGCCATCGACACATCTAAGCAACGCGCTGCCCACTCGCGTTGCTGGCGACACGCCTCGGCCACGACCCAGGCGCCGATCGGCACAATCAGCCCGGATTCTTCGGCCGCATCGATAAATCGATCCGGGCCGACCAATTCACCCGGTCCACGCTGCCAACGCAGCAACGCTTCGACGCCCACGCGTTGGCCGCTGCCGAGGTCGTACTTGCCTTGATAGTGCAACCGCAGCTCGCCGCGCTCGACGACGTGGCGCAATTCGCGAATGGTATTGAGGCGTTCCTTCAACTCCACCTCAAAGCGATTGTCGAACTCGCGATAGCCGCCGCGGTCGCGACGCTTGGCTTGTTTGAGCGCGATACCGGCGTTACGAAACAGCGTTGCCGCCGCATTGCCATGCTGCGGAAAACGCGCCACGCCCAGCGTCATCGTCATCGGCACGGCGTGGCCATCCACCAACACATTGCGCGCCAGGCGCTGCGCAAGGGCCGCCAGCAAGGTCGGCAATCGCGCCACGTCATCGACGATTAGCGCGAAGTTATCGGCCGCGGGTCGCGCCAGGAATACCGCAGGCCCGAAGGCATCGGCCAACAGCGCTGCCGCGGCTTTGAGCGTGCGATCGCCAATTTCATGGCCCAGGCCATCATTCACCGCCTGGAAGTTGTCGATATCCGCGAGCACCAGCGCAAAGGGCGACCCAAGCGCCGAGCGCCGCGCCAGCTCGCGCTCCAGCGAGGTCCGATTCCACAATCCGGTCAGCGCATCGTGGAATGCGTACAGCTCCAATTCCTCGAACAGATGTGCGTTGTCGAGCCCCACGGCGACGTTGATCGCGTAGATGTCCAACAAACGCCGGTCCAACTCACTGGTGCGCTTGTTCGTCGGCACATCCACCACCAGCGCGCCGAGACGCGGCGAGCGCAAGAACAGGCAGGCGCCACTGGCGGCAAACTCGCTGCGCTCGGTGCGCCGTACGGTTGCGATGCGCGCGACTCGATCGCTATCGCCCAGCGCATCGAGCGGTCGCCCCGCGTACGCCGCATCGCGCCCAATCGCCGCCAGAATCTGCAAGCCGCCGTCGCCATCGCCGCACAACAATCCGTCGGCCGGCACCGCAAGAATGTTGCAGATCTGCAGCACCACGCGCTCGGCAAAACCTCGCACCGCGCGCACCGTCATCAAACCCGATGAAGCATCGAGCACGCGCTGCAAGCCGGCCCGATTGGATTCGATGGTGCAAATCTGCTGATACGATCGCAGCGCCGCGGTCAGTGAGGTCAGCAGGCGTTGACTGGTCAGCTCCGACTTCGCGCGATAGTCGTTGATGTCGTAGTTCTGGATGACTTCGATTTCCGGCGCATATCCGGGCTGACCGGTGCGCAACACAATGCGCACCGCTGGATCTTCGAACCGCTCGCGGATTTCGCCGACGAGCTTCAAGCCCGCGTCTTCGGTTTCCATCACGACATCGAGCAGAATCAAGCTGTAGCGCGATTGCGCCAGCAGCGCTCGCGCCTCGTCGGCCGAGTACGCGCTGTCAAAATGCAAAGGCCGCCCAAGAACGCGCGAGCCTTGAAGCGCAAAGCGCGTGACCTGATGCACCTGCTCATCGTCGTCGACGATGAGCACCCGCCAAGGCGTCTCGTCGGCGGCCAGCGCCACCGGCTCGTCGTCGCGAAGGTCGATCAGATCGAGATCAGACACGCCCCCTCCGGTGCTGAATCTTCTGTCGATCATAACCACTCATTGAGGTCAATGCGGAATGGCAATTGCCGAAAGTCAGCGACGCGAACAAATGGTCGTGCAACACGGCCGGGTTCATTGGCGGCCGAGGCCAACATCGCCCGGTCCCATGCGAGGCTGCATTCCATCACACGCTGATCACGTGCCCGATAGAATCCGGCCGACCTTTTCATACTGCTCTGTCCTTGAGAACTGCGGCGCACTTCTTTTGCATGCTGACCATAGGTACAGCACTTGCTGCCGATCCGATCTCGGATTGCCGCACACTCCGCCATGGCGATACAGAACTCGCTCTACGAGCCTGCACCGATGCGATCGAACAGACCGATCGCACGAAGAACGCGGGCCTCGTTGTCGAACTGCTGCTGCATCTGGGCGATGTGCAGATCGCACGCGGCCAGTTCGATGCGGCCGCCAAAGTCCTGAACGAAGCCGCCGCCATTCCGTTGACCGCCGCCGATTGGGAATTCGAGTTCAAGATCAAACGCAAACAGGGGCAGTTGGCATTTCGCCGTGACGATCTTGCCGGCGCCTTGAGCTGGATGCGCATGGCCGAACGTCTGGCGCATCGCGAGGACGACCGCAAGGCGAAAGCCACGGCGGCGGTGGACCTGGGCGTGTTGCTGCGACGCATGGGCGATATCGAGAGCGCGCTCGATCAGTACCAGTCAGCGCTGCCGATTTATCGCCCGCTGGGCGGTGCGGAACTGGCAGCGTTGCTCAACAACATCGGCGATATCTACAGCGATCTGGGTGAGTGGGACCTGGCCGTCGAGCACTTTGAGGAAGCACTGGGACTGTATCGCGCGAACGATCGACTGCGCCAGGCGGCGCATACGGAAGAGCGGCTGGCGGTTTCGTTGTACAAGCGTGGACAACGAGAGCAAGCGCGAGATCGACTGGCGCAAACTGGGGCGCTTTTTGCGAAATTGGCAGCGTGGGCGGACGTCGATCGCGTTCGCGCGCGGGAGCTCGAGTTCGCCCTGGATGCCCAGGATCTGGTGGCCGCAAGACGACTTGCGGCGACCAACTCGTCATCCACTATCGCACCATCGATACGCTTAGAGCTGCAGCGTTCGCGGCTGTTGCGGATGGAGGGTCAGCCCGAAGCCGCGCTCGAAAAGCTGGACGCTTTGGCACAGCGGGTGCAGGACCAGGGAGCACTGTATGTAGCTTGGCTGGAGCAACGCGCGCAGACGGTTTCGATACTCGAACCGGACCAACAAACGGAACTATGGCAAGCGGTACTCGCGGCCGAGCGGCGCGTGGTCGAGCAGCGTTATCGGTCGAACGTTGCCAATCTGCGCGTGCGCTTTGAAGTGGCCGAACGCGAGCGCGAGCTGGCCGATTTGGATCGCGAGCGCCAGAAAGACCTCGCGCGTCTGGCCACCGCCGATCGCAACTTCAGCCTCGTTGTTGCGCTGGCGTTGTTGGTGATGCTGATCTGCGGAGCGTTACTGTGGCGCTTGCAACGCAAACGCATGCAGCAGAATCTGGAGAGCCAGCAGGTGATCGCGCAGAGCCGGCAACTGGCGCAGCAGGCGCTGGCGGCGCTCGCTTCGCAGCAAACGCACGCAAGCGAAATCCTGTTGCGCGTCGATCAGCCACGCGCTTTGCTCAATCGCGGCGGCCAATCGATCCGAGTCAATGCCGCCTGGTCGGCACACAGCGAATCCATCAAGACCGATAGCCCACAGTTGCAAGCCGCCATTGGGATGGCCGATGAGCATGACGCAGGCCAGGATTTTGACCTCGGCGGTGAGCCGGCTCGGCTCGACCCTCTCGACCCCAGCTCCGGGCTATTCGTATTGACGCTATTGGACCGCGCGAGCGCCAGCGCGCCGCAGGTACCCGCCGAGAGCGACGACCTGAGCGGCGCACAGTTCTGGCAACAGACGCCACATCGCGAAGCACTCGTCGAGCTGATGGTATTGAGTTTGCGCGCATTCGAACGCAGCACCGGCAAGACCCGCATCGAGTTGGCCGAACGCAGCAAACTGTGGCGGGTGACGGTGGACGATGGACGGCTTCGTGTGCGCGCGATGGAGCGCTATCTCTCCATCGCACGTTTGCCGCAGGTACCGCGCTGGCGCGAGGTCATTCGCACCGCGTTTTTTGTGCTCGCCGAGTGCGAGTTGACGATGCAAGAGCGCCAGCAACTTGAGCAGCGAGTGCAGAATTTGCAGAGTCAGGCCGATCGGGCGCAGATTGCCCCGTAGATCAGTTCTGCGGCGAGATCATGCATCGACTGCAATAGCCGTCCAGTCGCTGGACCGCCTGATAAGCCGTGTGATGGTCGTTGGCGTAAAAAGTCGACTGCTGGTTCGTCACAATGGCTTGTACCTCGCCCTCGTCGATCAAGGTCGAGTTCGGTGATGGTGCGCTCTCGAAAGCGTCGCACGCATGTTCAGCAAGAAAGCGCGCCGCTCGCCAGTCATCTGGGAAGTCCCCGCATTCCTGCGCGGTTGGCGGACAGTTCGGCTCGCCCTTCTCTGTCCGATTGGCATTCGGAACTGGCGTAACCACACGGGTGTACGGATCGCGACAGGCGCCGCTCAATAAACACTGCTTGGCGCTGACGATCTGATCTTCTGTGAACTCGAACACAAAGACGTTAACGCGATGGCCTGAAGTGCACCACTGCGTGGTCTGCACAGGCGAGCCATGCGCCACCACCACCGTGGACACGGCGGAAAGGCAAACCGCCAATATCAATCGCTGCATGTTGATCCAACCTCCACATGTACGCCACACGACGCGCTCACAGTCTCTACGAGCCGCCGCGGATTTTTGTGCTCGTTCTGTGGAAATCGCTCCGGGATGCGGGAACAACCTGGGAAGAAATCGCGTTCTTCCCGCCTCAGTTTATCGATGTCGAACGCGCAGAACGTGCCCGCGAGGGCCGTTTTCGCCCGGCTTCGCACTTCGCTTCGCACCAGGCATGCGGCCAACTGGCGGCGAGTCGGCGCATCCGGCGTCTGACCGATCAACTGAGCGAGGAGCGAAAAATGTCCAAGTTTCGTGTACGAATACTGGTCGCTGCGGTAGGAAGCTTGTTGGCCACGCAGGCGCTGGCCGATCCCACGGTCAATCCGGCGCCCAACACCAGTTCGCGATGTCCGCAGTTGCTGGTCCACAACGGTGAGGTCGGTGTGCTGCCGCCGCAAGCAGAAGACCCGCAGTTCATCGATATCGACCAGGTATTGGGGCCGGTGTCAGGCCAATATCCGAATCTGGATACCAGTTACGACAGCTTTTACGAGCAACTGCCCTGCCCGCCTGCGCTGGGAGGCACATTACCGCCGGAGGCGACCGCGCCCGATTCGCCTGAGGAGCAAGCGTCGGACGCCGAGTTCGAACAACTCACCAATGCCCGGCTCGATGACTTGTTGGCCAGCGCTCCGCCGCCGCCCTCGTTGCCACCACTGCCGCCGCGCAACCCGCTGCCCTGCGCTATCGACGGCGTGCCCGTGCCTTGCGACAGCGACCGGTTCTTGATGTCCGGGCAGCCGTTTGAGGGGCGCGACATCATCTACATTCACGGTTATTCGGTCGATCACATGGTTCAAAAAGCCATGGGCAACGCTGCCGCGCTCGCCGAGTGGCCCCAGGATCGGGGCGCTTTCACCTCGCCAGGAGGCTATTTCTTCGACTACGGCCGCGCCTATTGGCAAGGCCATATCGAGGAACATCTGTACAACATCAACAACTTTGCCGACACCACGGCGGGTTATCAGAACGCGAGTTACGTTCCCAAACGCAATCGCGTCCTGACGGTGGGCTGGGCCACGACGCAGCGGCTCGAAGTCGCGCAACATGCCGTGTTGACGCAGATCGTCGAGGCCATGAACAACGGCACCAACGTCATCACACCGCCGAACTACCCTGCGGCATTCGATAAGGGTTTCTGCGCCAATGGCTGCGTGGTGGTCTCGCACTCAACGGGCGGCCTGTTGTTCAGCACCGCGATGGGCAAACTGGCGCGCGGCGAATACGGCAGCGACAATCGCGACTTGCCCGGATACTTCCGTGGACACATTGCCATGTCCGGTGCATTCGGCGGGTCCAGTCTTGCTCAAGCGCTCCTGATCGCCTCCGACACAAATGTGGTGACCGACCTTTGCAACACCATCATGACCTGGACAGGCAACAGCGGCTGCAGCTGGGATTCCACCGAAGCGCTGGCCAGCGTCAATGTCGATCTCACGCCGCGCTATACCTATAGCGAATGGAGCGACGAGATCAACGACTCACCGGTGCTCACGCTCACGGTGAGCGGACAACACAACGTCGGCAACTATCACTTAAGCGGCATCGGCAGCAAAATGGTGTTGCCGGGCGTCGACGATGGCGTGGTCCCGATGCATTCGAGCTGCGCGAACCCGATTCCACTCGATGCGCCCTTCAATCCGCCGGCCGGCATGCAAATGACCGATCCGGTGCGACCCTTCGATATGGGCGTGCCGCTGCTTCGCGCCGTCTTGATGTATCGCGACCAGAATCGATCCAAATCGCTATTTGAACCCTCCTGGCCATACTTCACCGGCATGTGTACACCGGCTTTGAGCCCATCCTCGATGGTGCTCCCGATTGCCAACAGCTACCGAAACGACCCCAACTACGATGCGCGCGCGCGCTTCAACAACCACTTCTCGTTTGTACAAGGTTCCGTCGATCACTCACATCTTGGCGGCGGCGATTCCAACAATCCATGGCCGTCCACGCAGGGTTCGCCAGCGCAACAACCCAGACCTTACGTCAGTTTCGCGGGCGACAGCTACCGGGAAGAAAGCAGCGCGATCACTGATCTGAACGCGTACCAGCGAGGCAGCGATGGCGTGTATCTGGTCCACCCCACCTTCGGCAATCTGCCCATCGAAATCGAACGCGGCCGCGCCGTTCGCTTCCGCCTGTTCGGTAACCGCTACCAGTTCTGGATCTGGCGCCGGATTTACCACCCGCTCGCCGGTTGGGAGCAAAAGTCCGCGAGCCATTACGCTTACGAGTACGCGTTGCGGCGCTGACCGGCGCGGGCAGGCAGCTTGAGGGAAATGCTCAAGCTGACTGTCGATGGCATGCAGCCGCTGCTCGCGCCGCCTTCCGGCGCGAGCAGCCCCGTTTACAGGCACTTGTCCTTCCACCGTTGTAGCGCGCTACGCCGATTTGCCCGCACCAGCACCCATCCGCGCTGTTGCCCCCGCATTAACCCGCTTGCCTTTCTTTGCAAAAACGGCATCCTTGGTTCACGGTCAACTCTGGGGAGAGCGCGATGCGGATTGTTTCAACCGATGTCTACAGCGGTCCAAACCGCTTCGCCCATTTCCCGTGCATCTTGCACCTCGTGGACCTCCAGGAGCTTGAGCAGTGGCCCACCGACAAGCTCGGCGATGACTTCATCAACGCGCTCGTCAAAGCAGTCCCGTCGCTCGCCGATCACGGCTGCTCCTACGGCGAGGCCGGCGGGTTCTTGAAGCGCATGCAAGAAGGCACCTGGATGGGCCATGTCTTCGAACATGTGGTCATCGAAATCCAGAACATCGCCGGTCACGACGTCAGCTTCGGCAAAACCCGCGCCGCAAAAGCGCCCGGCCAGTACAACGTGGTGTTCGAAATCCAGGATCAGAGTGTGGGCCTGGAAGCCAGTCGCCTCGCGCTGCGCCTGATCCACTCGCTGCTCCCCGACAGCTTGCGCACCAAGTACGCCGACAAAGATTTCAACTTCGACAAAGAGCGCGACTGGTTCATTCGCTACACGCAAAAACGAGAGCTTGGCCCCAGCACTGGCTCCTTGGTGAAAGCCGCCGAAGCGCGCCACATCCCGTGGCTGCGCTTGAACGAACACAGCCTGGTGCAGCTCGGCCACGGCAAATACCAGCGCCGCATCCAAGCCACGATCACCAGCGAAACGCGCCACATCGCCGTGGAACTTTCGTGCGACAAAGAAATGGCGCACAAGATTTTCGAGGACTTGGGGCTACCGGTCCCGAAGCAGGCCACCGCCAGCAGCGAGCGCGAAACCGTGCGCTGCGCCGAGCGCATCGGCTATCCGGTGGTGGTCAAGCCCTACAACGGCAATCACGGCCGCGGCGTCTGCATCAATCTCAAGACGCCAGAAGAAGTCGCGCGCGGTTATGAAGTGGCCAGCGCCGTCAGCAAAACCGTGGTCATCGAGAGCTACATCACCGGCTTCGACCACCGCATGCTGGTGGTCAATGGCGAACTGGTCGCCGCCGCCAAGCGCGTGCCCGGCCATGTCATCGGCGATGGCAAACATTCCATCCGCGAACTGATCGACATCGTCAACGCCGATCCCCGCCGCGGCATCGGCCACGAGAAAGTGCTCACCAAGATTCAGATCGACCATCAAGCCGACGATCTGATGGCCAAGAAGGGCTACACGCTCGATACCGTGCTGCCCGTCGATGAGATCTTCTACCTGCGCTCCACCGCCAACCTGTCCACCGGCGGCACCGCGATCGACGTCACCGACATCGTCCACCCGGACAACCGAGCGATGGCGATTCGCGCCGCCAAAGCCATTGGCCTGGATGTGTGCGGCGTGGATTTCCTCACCGACGACATCTCGCAGAGCTACCAAACCCACGGCGGCGGCATTTGCGAGATCAACGCCGCGCCCGGTTTCCGCATGCACGTCGCGCCCGCCGAAGGCAAATCGCGCGATGTTGGCGGCGCGGTGATGGACATGCTGTTCCCACAAGGCGCACCTTCGCGCATCCCGATTGCCTGCATCACCGGCACCAACGGCAAAACCACCACCAGCCGCATGCTCGCGCACATCCTGAAGATGGCCGGACACACCGTCGGCTTGACCAGCACCGATGGCGTTTACATCGACGGCAAGCTCACCGTGAAGGGCGATATGACCGGCCCCGTGGCCGCGAGCATGGTGCTGCGCGATCCCACTGTCGATGCAGCGGTGCTGGAAACCGCGCGCGGCGGATTGCTCAAGCGCGGCATGGCCGTGCGCGACTGCGATGTCGCCGCCGTGCTCAACGTGCAGAGCGATCACTTGGGCCTGCGCGGCATCGACACGCTCGACGAGCTGGCCGAAGTCAAACGCACCGTGGTCGAAATCGCCAACGACACCGCCGTGCTCAACGCCGACGACCCGCGCGTGCTGCGCATGGCCGCTCATTGCCGCGCCAAGCACGTGTGCTATGTGACCATGAATCCGCGTCACCCGCTGGTGCAGCAACACATCCGCGCCGGCGGCCGCGCCGTGGTCCTCGAGCAGGGCATGAACGGCCACATGATCGCGCTCTACGACAAGGGCTCGCATTTGCCCTTGATGTGGACCCACCTGATCCCCGCCACCATCGAAGGCCGCGCGCTGCACAACGTGCAAAACGCCATGTTCGCCGCCGCCCTCGCCTACGGCCTCAAAGTCAGCCGCGAAAACATCGAACACGGCTTGCGCACCTTCACCACCAGCTTCTTCCAGGCGCCCGGCCGCTTGAACGTGTTCGACGAACATCCGTTCAAAGTCATCATGGACTACGCGCACAACGCCCACGGCGTCACCGCGATGGCCAATCTGACCGATCAGCTCAACGTCGTCGGCAAACGCATCGTCGTCATGGCCGCCCCCGGCGACCGCCGCGACGAAGACGTACTCGATCTCGCCAAAGCCGCCGCAGGGCACTTCAACATTTACATCTGCAAGCGCGACGACCACACCCGCGGCCGCCGGGGTGATGAGGTCCCCGCCCTCCTCCGCCGCGGCCTTATGGAAAATGGCGTGTCGGCCGACGCCATCGAAATCATCGAAGACGAACAAGAAGCCATCATCTCCGCCCTCAAACGCGCCGTCCCCGGCGACCTCGTCGTCGTCTTCGCCGACAACGTCGCCCGCAGCTGGAAGCAGATCATTTACTTCAAGCCAGACGTGCAGGCCGCGTCCGAAAAACCCAACCTCGCGTCAGCCCCCGCATCAGTGATCGGCGCGCTCAAGGGATTCGAGGAGTTCTCCGAGACCAGTGCCATGGAGATACGGCAGGATGAGCGTGGGGTTTACGTTGTGGTGGAGGATGCGGATTGAGGGTTTGTGGCCATGGCGTTACGCGGAACATTCGCATTACATGTTAATGTCTAGTTCTAGCCGGATACCTTGTTCATGTCTAAAATAATGATGCTGGTTTACTGTTTCCTGTTTCTTGCGATAGCGACCGCATTACCGAAAGCTTCAAACGCATCCTCGTTGGTTCTTGACGGTCAAGATCGTGTGGTCGGGTTTTATCTAGGCAATGCCCCCAGTGGCGCCGGCGACGTAACCGAGGCAGCTGTCTCTACTCGTGGATATCGATTCCTGTTTCGACGATTGCAGCCGTCTTTACAGTACCGAAGCAATATCCGCGTTGGCTTCTCAATGCCCAACTGTACTGGTGTGGTTTACATCGAAGCAGGTGATGCTCCGGGCTTCGTTTTCTCGACGGGTTCGTTCAATGCGACATTTTATGTTCCCCAAAACCAAGCAGTCGTTTTTCGAGACTTCCAATCATTTTTAGACAGTAGCGGCGACTGCGTAAACGACTTGCTTCCCGCGACAAGTGTTTATCAAGTTCTACCAAACGATCCCACCGAAACCGGAGTTTCAAACACTTTAAACCCTCCGCTTAGAGTTGGAAGTTCCGGCTATTTTTCTAACGGCTTTGAATCCCTATCCTAAAAGGGTTTGTATGGGCGATTACGTAATTTGGGAACCATTTCAAACGTTCGCAACCCGAGAGGACGCGTTGGCTTGGCTGATCCTGAACAGGGGTGGAAATGGGTCCATAGAGTACCACCCGGGAGTTAGATTCATTGATGGTCAACGCCACCATCCACCCAGTCGAATATGGGACGTTAAAAATGGACTATTAATTGGATAAGCGTTTCCAGCAGACCGGGGCGCCATCATCATTTCTCAAAACTGAGACTACGCACGTACCAAACACACTCTGTGCATTCGCCACGCTGAGAGAGCGGGACCGCCAAAGCTGAGTGAGTACTCTTCATGGCTGCTCTCTGATCTTTCGGTGCAACAATCAGACGCAAAGCGAGCAGCTCTTACTACAGCGCACCTAGTTGCAGGCTGTCTCCGCATTGATCGAATATCTAACAAGTAGGGCGGAACCCGCGCGCCGAGGACAAATGACAATGCCGCCATCCACCCGCGCGGATTCCGCCGCTCGGCCCCCGACACACCATCGTCCATCGTGCCGTGCGCGTGGTGGCGGAATCCGCACGATGAAGCGTGTGCGGGTTCCACCCTACACGGGAATCCGCCTTACGCGGGTTTAACTTGCGAGGATCGGGATGACCTGCCCTGAGGTTTTCGGACCAACCCAATCTTGAGAGGATGCCTCGTGGCAGAGAGTTGGGATGGCGGGTGGGCTGGCGGTCTGTTGTTGGGCCACTGAACGAGGAAAGCCTGTCACTGATCGCACGAATCTCTAGAAACGAGATGCGACACAGGCAGGGATCGACGACAAGCAACCCGCATATCTTCGCCTAATCGTTCGAAAGGAATCGAGTCGATACGCGCCGCCAGGCGTTTTTCGTGACCGAAACCGCAGCATTTTTGCAGTCTAAAATTAAATTCCATGCAATGAGAAAGTCTCGTAGAGCCAACTGATCTTCTTTATGCCAATTAGAATCCGAATTTGAGAAACCAAACACTTTGAGCGCAGTTAATCGAAGAGGTTGGCGACGATCAATTTCAGAAAACTCATGTATATTTAACCTCAATATCCCTTGATCATGCACAATCCTAACGAACCCTTCTTTGAACGCTAGGCTTCCGTCTATCGCACTTTCGCCTGTCGGATCGAAGAACTCAGCACCAAGTCGGGCAAACATCATTGAGCTACTGTAATGACCCAAACGGATATTAAGGCTTTCAGGTGCTGCATAATTTAGATAACCAAACAGCGCTACAGCTCGGCGCTGAGCGAACTCGCACGGGTCTTTTGTTGGAAGGACGACGCCATTAACCCAAGCAACAAGCTCACGAAGATGTTGCGATTTAGATAAAAGGCTATTTGAGGCGACCGCCATCTGATCTAACAGGAAATCCGCCGGCCCCATACTTGCAAGCAAGAGAAAAACTTGCCGCCATCGGACTTCAGTTAACCTTTGGTGAATTATAGGAGCGATTTGATTGTGTTGCTTTAAATGAAAAGCAGTCAGATACTCCTGCAAAGTAAGATGCGCGAACGTAAAAACGTCTGATGCGCGCTGAACCAATATTCCCTGAAAAACTTCTATTTCTTGCAGAACATCATCGGCGCTGAGGCTCTTCCCGTAGTCGACCTGCCGATCAAAAAATGACTTCATCAGTTCAATTATTCGAACACGCTCAAACGCGATTGCATCATCCTTAAAAAGAACCGACGCGATTTCCGAGAGCATTTGCAACTCCAGTTCGACCGACATTCTGGGTTGCCGTTCAGGGTGACTCAGTCGTTTGTGAGCAGCCCATTTCCGCAAATAGATGTCCAACGCGTCCCGATATAGAGACGCAATATGTCGGGGCAGATCCTGATTTTCCGAGTAAACAACACATATAAAATTTAAGAGCAGTGGTGTGTGTGCCAATTCCAGTGTCGACCGATTGCCTTGATCTTCGAGTAACTGTATTAGCTTTTCCGCCGTCTTAAATTCGCAGTCTTCCCTAGCGAACCAATTCGTGATAAATTTCTTAACTTGGTCTTCATTGAAGTCAAGAACAACGGCGTCCTTAAATCTATGAAAGTCACCTTCGTAGAACTTCGTTCTACACGACGTAACGTAGCGATTCCTTGGGTACTGATCAACAAGGTCAGAAATCTCAACGACAATACGCCTGAGAATTGCCGGGCTGACCTCGTCTAGTCCATCCAAAAGCACCAGGAGCTTACCGCACGCCATGGCGTCTTGCACAAATCGCCTAGCCTCGAAGAAACCGGCAATCGAGAATTCATGAGCCAGCGCATCCAGTACAGTCTTTCTCGGAATTCCACCAAGACTTCGTAACTCTATATAGACAGGCAGAAGGTCCCTACCAAAGCGAGACTTTTCGGTCGGGTCTAATGCAGCTAGACCAAGTCGCCTCAAGAACGTACTCTTACCGGCTCCAGGTTGACCAAGCACATTTAGGTATTGAGTGCTCTGAGCGAGCTTTAGTCCATCAGTCCGCTCATCATGATCAATATATGAAAGGCCGCCTCGCCGCTCACCGAACTGAGATGCATACTGTCCCGGGGTAAGCTTACGTCTGAGATAAGAACGATCAGCGAACTTGACTGGAACGTAAACATCCGCCAGATCAATTGGTTGATCAAGACCAATGGGTTTAACTTTGCACCATCGATCCTTGTAATTCTCACAGTACTTTGCAGTAGCGTCCTTGAGTTTTGCATGATCCGTAATTTCGCGACCTGCTCGAGCCAGAATTTCGGCGGCGAGTTGGTAAGCAAGGCGCGCTGCGGCCAGCCAAGCTGATTCCACCATATAAGTTGCCCCCTCACATACGAATATGCTGAAACACAAACACCGCAGTCACCTGCAGGCTAGAATCCAAAGAGTCGTCGAAGCGAGTCCGAGGCAAGTGCTTGCCGAGACACTTCTTTTGCAAGAAACGGGTATCGACGTTGAAGAAAACCAATACTTACGTCACCTCTTGCAAAGTCCATCAAAATGTCGCAACGGCCCTGCACATAATTGTCATCTTGATTAAGGCGTAACAACTTTATCGTCCTTGTAACTCGATCCCGAATTGCCTGTTCGAGACCAGGATTAGGCTTTAAGAGGCATCCTGGAAGGTCCAAATGAAACCAGTCGTTATCCACCACAAAAGGGTCAACAATGTCGGTGGAGTTCCCTTTGTAGGTATTAATTCTACCGCTAGCTAGGCGAAAGTTACTCCATTCATACGCTTGCGCGGGATAGGCGGTCTTCGGCAGAAAATGATCGACAGTTCCCTGTTCGGGAAGATACATCGCCGTATATGCACATATGCCCGAATACGCAATGTGGAGCTGTCCGGCAGCGCGGGTCCAAAGATTCTTCTTCTTAAACTGATCCGAATTCGGCTCAGGGCAACTTGCCAAAAACGCCTTGCCAGGGCGACGTACATCAGCGTCAAAGCTTGGATACTCTGGACTTACAATAACTCTAATCATAATATCACACCGTGCTTTTCGGCAAAGTAAAGCCACCTTGGCCAAAACTTATCATCGCCTGAAAGATTCGCTTGAAGTCGTCTCGACACCGCTTCGATTTCCGCCGAAGGCGGTTGGTCCATGAGCTGTAACGCTTTAGCCGATTCGATCGCCACTTCTGCTTCTCTAGATCGCGCGTGCCGGAGACCAAAAAGTGGTGATGTCAACCATCCTGACGCATCGCCATATTTGACGAATGCTATCTCCTCAAGCTTTACTTCAGCGCCTTCTCCGTACAAATGGTAAAGCAAATCCAAGCCTGAATCGAATGTCGACTCGAGTGAGGCGAGGATCATTGGAGAATGGGTAGCTGCAATGGTTTGAACAGCCAAATCACTGCTGAGCAAATCGCCTACCTTCATCAAGGCCGGCAATACTATTCTCTGCCATTTTGGATGCAGATGCGCCTCCAACTCATCGACAATGACCATCATACGTCTGAGTCGTAATTGCCCCAATCTACTGGCGGCAAGCTCGTGTTCTTGCCATGACCAAATCATGAGGTAAGCAAGTAGCAGCACACGCTTGACACCAGAAGACGCGAGGGTAACTGGCACCGAACCATATCGATGCTGGATAGTTGGAATTTCGCGTGCATCTCCCGGAAGGCGTATCGTCGGACCAGGAGTAAGTGCGCCTAGATCGTCCGGAGACAAGCGCTTGAGAACTGCGCAGAACTGATCAAAGGCTTTTTGATCGGGAGAGGTCTGCCAAATAACCCAATCACGAATCAACCCCTCAATAATACCGGTCCTTCCGTTCCAAACTTCAAATCCCGACAGACAGACTGAGGAATGACTATTCCGATTGAACCGCGCCCGAACTGGGTCCGCTATTGCGTATGAACCATCTGAGCGAGAAAAAATCGCCAATGCCTCTATGGTCATCGAATCATTCGGGCGTGTCCAAGAAAATGTTTTTTGCTCAAAGCGAGAGGTGAATGTTCTTGAACGACCAGAAAGCGTACTAAGTGAGTAATCCACTTGGGGCCGAAGCCCGCAATCAATTGATGGAAGCACTTCGCGTTCCGGCCAGGATCCCGTTGCCGCCCACCAAGTAAAATCCAATAGAAAGGATTTTCCAAGTCCGTTGTCGCCGGTTACAACGGTGAGTCGTTTGCCAAAGTCCAGCTTAACTTCATGGACCGGCCCCGCATTGGCTAAACGAAGTGACGTAATGGTTCGTCCACCGTCTGCTGCCGCATCTGGCGGCTCCGGAAGCTCCTTTGCTACCGAGTTCAACTCGAGCGGCTCTGCCGAAAACGCAGACGTCTGACCAAAAACATCTGTCATCATTCTGAGAGAAAAAAGTTGTAGCCGCTCATCTTCAGATATATTGAAATCAACGAAAAACTTCTCCACAAGCTGATCATAACTGGCAATATCTCCAATATTCTGATCCTTATACAACCAGATAGCCAATGCGTCGACCGGGACATTGGTTGGATAGCTGTTCTGCTTCAAGATCTCTTTAATTCTGGCCAAATAGTCTTTCGCAAAACCCCACTTTGGTTGGTTTCTTGGATGAATGAAGGCAGATGAAAATGTTTGGGTATTGACCGTCTGCAAACCGCTGGAAGGATAGCGATTTGCGACCCACCACGGGTTACTCTTGAACGGTTGAAAAAAGTACTTGCTCCGTCGGTCAATCCTATGGTGGGCTTCCATGTGCTCGCGGGTAATGCTGTCGAGACTCACCTCGTCGAACGAACCAATACTAATTTTGATGCGCCTGCACGCAACGAACGTGATCCCCAGAAAGGGATGAACATACGCGCGAAGTATTTTGATTGACGCTAGGATGGCATCGGTGGTTAGGTACATATTGTCGGATCATCCTGCTAAGGTTTTTTTCACTATTCCTGATCAGAATTTTCTTCCTCGACTAGACCTTTGAGCTGTTCGACCATTAATTCGCAGTAGTCTCTTTTAGCATCAATTCCGATTGCACGGAATCCATGCTTGCGGGCCAGAACTAATGACGTCCCGCTACCAGCAAAGGGGTCTAGTATCACGCCCCTAGGTGGAGTTGTTGTCAAGATTGGAATGCGGACCAATTCTTCCGAAAAGCGGGCCTTGTGACGTCCGACTTGACGACGCGCTGGAGCGAGTTGCCAAGTGTCAAGTGGAGGGAGTATGACTCCAGTATCCGATATTCTGCCTACGGAATTCTTATCGAAATAGTACCACCGCTCCTTGACCAAGTGGAAAACGTACTCGTGCGAGATTGAACATCGATCTCGAACTTGATCCGGAATGGGATTCGGCTTAACCCAGACGTTGTCGTTGCGTACGAGCCAGCCCCGGTCTTGCATTTCAATGGCGAATCGATGCGGAATCAACAATAATTGCTTTGGAACACACCATTTTCCATCACCCTTCTTATCCTGTGGGCGAATGCCGAACCTTCGCGCCGTCTGTTTTGATTCCCCGCTTCTGTGTTCTCCTTTTCCGCTCCAGTACGTATCACCGATGTTGACCCATAGACTGCCATTGTCAGCCAATACTGTTCCAGCCAAATCGAACACATCGGCAAGTGACTGTATGAATTCGGAGGGGTGCGATTCGAGTCCAATTTGTCGTTCTACTTCATAGTCGCGCTGGCCGTAGAACGGAGGAGAGGTTACGACGCAATTCACTTTCACTCGGGCGTCGGCGAGAAGGCGCAGGCCGTCTCGCACATCCTTTTGAAGTATTATCGTCGTGTCGTCACAGTAGTAGGCCTCGTCCCGAAGGAGAGGTGAGGTGAAGTCCTCCTCGGACATAACTTGTGGGTGCATCGCTTCATTTGCACGAGTGGAACGACGTTGGTCTCCGGATTTCGTATCGCCGTCACTGATTGATGTTTTTGATTTCAGGATCATGTTGCAAGCACTATTCGAGAGGCACCAGAGTCTTTTTGCTGATCAGGCAAGTGATTGCCTGCACTTATATCACCCATCCGGAGCAGCTAGCTCGGTAGTCTCGGCATTGTTTTGTCGTCTTAATCATAACTTCCGCCTGCCAGATGCTATCTTTTTCCGGGAAAAAGGGCTGGCCCACACGCAGTTGCGGATCCGGGATTGCTGTACTAGACAAACATCGCGAGCGGGGACATCCAGCGTTGGGACGAGAACAAACAGCAACAGCAACATGCGTACATCCAGCACCAAAGCATGCGGACAAAGCATGCGGACATCCAGTGAACCAGAACAGCACAGCCGTCCAGCCGTCTCTACGGCCATCCCGTGGTAGTTTGGAAGTGAGGTTTCAGCTCGAAGCCAACACGCACAGGCGCCTGCGGCGCCAGTTGTTCCCGATGATTTCACTCACCGGGTCACGAGGCTCCTTGCGAAGCCAATGCCTTTGAGCCACTGCTGTTTCCACTCTGCGGCTTTGGCTTCCAGTGCTTCAACGCTGGCGACCATGCGCCAGTAGCCGGATCCGATGCCTTTGACGTGCGCGGTCCAGTAGGCGGAGTCGAGTCCCAGTTTGCATAGTGCGGGCGGTTCGCGCTCGTCGATCTAGGGCGACGCGCATTTTGCTGTCAGAGTTCTCCTACAACTGCGAATCGCAGTCGCAACGACGGCTGCCCGCGCGCCGTGTCCGGCAACAAGTCGATGGATTCAGGTCCGACGCGAACGAGGAAACTTCATTCGGCCAACAACGACATGCCGGGAATTCGAGCTGACTTTCGATCGAACGTCATCGTCGCGACTGCGCCGATGCTCTGGTTAGATGCCGCAATCAAACAGTCGGCAAATTCGCTGTTGGTCTCTGCCCAGTGTTGGAGCGCACGCTCGATGCTGGGCTCGTTGTCGAAAACCAGCCCCGGTGTGTTGAGTAGAGGGTCGAAAGCGGCCGTAATGTCCGGCTTCGAGAGACCGTACCGAGAACGCAACACCCACTCGCAATCGAGCAACACCAGAGACGAGATTAAGACCGAATCTCCTTCATCCAGACGCGCGTCCAGCCAACGCGCGACAATTGCGCTTTGGCGACGATCATCCTGTGCCAAAAGGCGCACCAATACGTTGGTATCGATGGCGAACATGACTGTTATCGACTGAGGTCCCGCATTGCCAGCTTCTTGGCGGGTTTCAGGATGCCTTTCAGCGCCTGGATCGAGCCAGTCTTGGCGCGAATCAATACGGTGCCGTTAGGCAGATCGGTAAATGTCAGTCGCGTTCCAGGCTGCCAACCTAAGCGCTGACGAATCGGTTGCGGGATGGTGGTTTGTCCTTTAGAGGTGATCTGAGACTCCATGATCGATCTCCTTACCAGCGTCGAATTGGTAAGAACAGTCTACCCGACCTGCGATCACGGATCGGTGCGCTGGGCTCGACGTCAGTTGAGCGAGCACCGCCTTTAGGATCAGGCTGCCCTTGTTATGGGGCGGCGCCAAGGTTTCTTGGTGTCTTCCGCTCACCGATTTGCAGCAAGGCACCTTGCAAAGCCGATGCCTATTAGCCACTACTTGATTCGACCAAACGTCGCCGTCGAGTCCAAGTCTGCGCACTGGCCGGTGGCTCGGTTTCACTGATCCGGCCGCACTTGCCCTTCTTGATCTGGCGGCCGGTGTAGTCCACCAGCTCAATGTACTGGCGATTGCTCATTGCCAGTCGGCCGGCGATTTCTTTGTTGCTGAGCACGCCGAATCCGGCGATGGGCAGTAGCAACTGACTCGCGCGTTCTGGCGCTCCTCGCGGCTCGTTGTTGCGACGCTGCACACGCGAAACAGCGACACCGTTTGGTTTGTTCTGAAGGAACGCCGTATCGGAGCGGGCAATTGGCGCCGTTCCGTCGCGCACGATCGTCGACTCGACGGACTTAAGACGTTCGGGTGGCTCGCCTCGGGCGGTCCGCGACGCGCGTACTTAGTCGTCGTGAAGTCGCCCCGGAAACAACCAGCCGTCGCTGATCCAACACCCGACCGCCCATGGCCGGTCGGCCAAATAGCGGCTCTCGATATCGGCCGGGCTCAACAGACCCACGTAGGTTCCGACGTCGGTACCATTCCAGTCGCGCGCGACTTCAGTTCCGCTGCCGACCAGCACGCCGATTTTTTGCAGCGCGGGCAGGTTCAGTTGGTGTACGAAGTCCAGCGCAACGTCGGTGCGGCTGAGGTCTAGTTCGATCAGCCGTTCGCTATTCAGCGCCAACAGTCGGCGGCGATTGGCGACGTCGATCTGCCCGCAGATGCCAAGGCGCCGGAGCCCATTTTTTTGCTCCAGCAGCACGGCCAGATAAGCTTGAGGAAACCAGCTGACGCGGAGCGTGGTCAGTTGCTGGCAGCACGACCATGCCGCTTGCAGTGCCCTCGCGTCCGCATCGGCGACGGGGGGTGTATGCCATTGGCCGTTGACGATCGACCGCGTTTCGATATCGAGGGCAGCCGCACGTAGCCTGGGATGTCGGGCCATCGCCTCGATCAAGACCGGTAGTTCCGCGGGCCTGATTCCGATCACTTGAAGTACGCGCAAGTGTGGAAGACGCTCCAGGGCCTCGATGGCCAGGCTTAGCGATGCGGGCTAGTCGATCGTGATGGATTCGCGCTCGATGTTTTCCACCCAGTATTCGCGTTCGCCGAGCAGCGCCGGTCGTTTCGGCGGCCTGGGTTTGGGAATGGTGGGATCCAGCGCCGCTGCCTCGGGGAGAACGCAATCTCCTTTGCCATCGACCATGGTGGCGAGCAGCAGATCCGGCTGAGTCAGCAGCACCTTCGCCAGCCCAGGAACAACATGGAACGAGACTTCGGCGTTGCGGTGACAAAAGTCGATTCTCAGTGCGGCGAATTCGCGCCGTTCGTCCCCCATCACCTTGCGCACCCAGTCTGCGCTCAGCGAGCGGCGCAGCGTTTCGGCGGAAACGTTTCGAACGCTCCACTTGGACTCGCTGCCCGGAACCGCGCAATCGAAGCCGCCATCGAGTAGCTGTTGGTGCAGTGCAGAAACATCGACATGGCTGCACGATTTGCCGGTGGCCAAAAGATCCCAACCGTGTCGAAGCACCGCCAACATCGATGTTGCGTCGATGTCAATCGCCGCCAGCGCGTCTACCATCGCCTGCCAATCTGCCGTCATCGGCGGAGCGTTCATGTCGGTGGGTTCGTCTCGACCAAGCGGCGAGCGTCAGTCTATCGCTACCGTCCAGCCGCCATTGATGCTGTGTCAGGCGTTCGACGCTCGGGTCCGGGCGTCCCACCGGGACGCTGCATACCAGCCCAGGGTACCCTGGGTTGGCGATGAAGAGATCGACGTTTGATTTTCGTCCGCCGTTGCCGATAACGTCGCGCCTAGCGAAGCCGTCGTCTTGCGGGTGAAGAACGCGTGCCGCCCGTCCTGCCTGCGGGCACGTGAATCAGTCGCGAGTGCCGGCCTCGCCTTGCAAGACCCAAGGGTCGCCGGTCGTCCCGGCGACCCCGGTGATCAGTCCTACTCGAATCCGTTGGCGAAGATGTTTGCCGACACCGGCAGGTTGCTGAGGTTGAACGGCAGGCTGAGGAGGGAGCCGCGGGTCGTGGCCGTCACGACGTGATTGCCGGCCACCGCGTTGGCGGTGGCTGCCAGGCTCGCCTGGCCACCGGCGATCGAAATCGTGCTCGTCGGCGGATTCAGGCTGGGGCCGGACAAGGCGGCCGAGAAGCTCACCCGGCCGCCGTTCACGGGCTCGCCGAAGTTGCTGCTGACGGCCACCACCAGCGGGTTGGCGAATGGCGCGTTGACGACTGTCGACTGGCCGCCGCCCGACACCGCTGTCACGGCAAAGCCGCGCGACTCGAAGGCGCCGATGTCGCAGACCAGGTTTTGCGGACGAGCGATTCCGCGTTGGTCCACGGTGATACTGCTGCCGTTGATCCGGGTGCAGACGGTAGCTGCTTCGATGGCCGGGCTGCCGGGCAGCAGGGCATGGGTCTCGGTGGCTCCTCCATGGTCCGCCAGCGGGGCCATCAGCAGGACGCTGTTGGACGCGACGTTCGCACCGAAGCGCGTGGCACAGGTCATGCCGTCGTCCAGGCTGTTGCCCGACCCGCTCCAGGTGGAGGGCGTCACGTCGGTGTTCTCCACGCAGCGGGTATTCGCCAGGATGCTGTTCTTGAGGTTGACGGTGGCGGCGTTGGCGTAGATGCCGGCCAACTGCGCGGAGGTGTTGTTGAACAGCGTGGACTGCTCGATGTTGAAGGTCCCGCCGGTCAAGAGGTAACCCGCGCCGCCGAGCGACGTCGCGCTGTTTCCGGAGACCGTGGCGTTGCTGAGCGTGGCAGTGCCGTTGGTGTAGATGGCGCCACCGAAGGTCGCCGTGTTGGCCGAGAGCGTGCTGCCCTGGAGCAGGACACTGCCCTCGCTGTAGACCGCGCCGCCGCTGCGTGCGCGATTGCTGCGCAGGGTGGTGTTGAGCAGGTTCGCCCCGGCGCCCGCAGCGACGTAGATCGCGCCGCCATCGCGGGCGCCGGTGCCGCCGTCTGCGCAGCCGTTGGCCAGGGTCAGATTCTGCGTGCCCAGCGTGCCGGACTGCACGAGCAGCAGGCGGAACTCGCCCGCCGCCTGGGTGCTGTTGAAGGTGCAGGCATTGCCGGACTGAATCGTTGCACCGTTGCCCTGGACGGCGATGAGCGAGCTCACCGGCGGCAAGCCGGTGCGGCCCAGGGGTGCGGTGACGGCGGCATCGGTCAAGGTGTACACCGCGCCTGGCGGCAGCACGATCTGGTCGAGGCCGGCGACGTGGCCGGGCTCGCATTCGGGATGGAGGAAACTGGCCGACGTCGAGTTGGCGTTCTCGAACGCTTCACGCAGCGAGCAGAGACCATCGGTCCGAACCGCGACCACGCCGACACCAGAGACCGCATCGGCGTTGATCACGGTTGCGGCCGGCGGTGCGGTGTGCACCTCGATCGCCCCGATATCGCAGACACCGGCTTGCGGCCGTGCGAGGCCGCGCTGGTCGGTGGCAATGGGATTGCCGCTGATGGCGGTACAGTCGCTGGCCGCATTGAGGGCGGGGCTGCCGCCGAGCGGAGCATGTGTGCGCATGGGGCTGCCGTTGTTGGCCAGAGGACCGAGGTTGGGGGCGACGTTGGAGGTGAAGTTGGAAAAGAACACCGCCAAGCAGCTGTCGCCGTTCTCCAGGTTGTTGCCGGTGGCGATGAACGATCCGGGAAGCGGGAAGGCCAGCGGCGAGCCGCAAGTCGAATTCTGGAACACCGTGTTCTTGGCCAGAACTTGGCCACCTGCGAAAACGAAAAAGGAAATAGCGACGCCACCACCGCTCGGTGCCGAATTTCCGAATAAGGTGCTCTGCTCCAGATGCAGTTTGCCGGAGAACACGGTCGCACCGCCGCCGTCCACGGTTGCCGAGTTTCCCGACAGGGTGCTGTTGCGCAGGGTAATGTCGCCACCCGTAAAGAGCGCGCCACCGCTCGGGGCAGCGTTGCCCGACAGCGTGCTGCTCTCGATCAGCGTGGTATCGAGGAAGGCAACAATGGCACCACCGCGATTCCCGGCCTGGTTGTCCCGGATAGTGCTGCGCCGAATGGTCAGGTTTCCATAATTCAATATCGCGCCGCCACTACCGCCCTCTTCACCGGCGTCGGCACATCCATGGGCAAGCGTGAGGTCTTCGATCGTCAGCTTGTGCAACATTTCCACGAACAGCAGTCGCAGTTCGCCGGGGTCGTTCGCCCCATTGATGTTGCAGGCCGTCGCCGTGCTTCGCTGGATGGTTGCGCCGTTTCCCTTAATGGCCAATTCCGATTTCACGTAGGGTAGCCCGGTGTTCCCCTGGGAATTGCTCACGAAGGCATCGCCCACGGTGAAAACGGCCCCGGCCGGCAGCACGATGGTGTCCTCGCCATCGCCGCCGGCTTCACAATCCGCGCGCAGCGGGACGGCTGCGTTGGCATTGTCGATCGCCTCGCGCAGCGAGCACAGCCCGTCGGACAGGATCGGCACCACGCCAACACCGTCAACCGCGTCGACGAAGATCGTTTGCCCCGGCACCATCGGGAGCACGAGTTCGAAAGCGCCGATATCGCAAAACGCGCCCTGCGGCCGTGCTACAAATCGTTGGTCGTACAGCCAGTCACCAGGTGACTTGATGAAGATCAACCCTTCCTGGAGTGTGCAGTCACGGGCGGCGTTGATGGCGCTGCTGCCGGTCAGCAGGGCGCGGGTCTGGGTGGGGCCGCCGTTGTTGGCGAGCGGGCCAAGATTGATGGTGGCGCTGGCCTCTATGTTGGAGCCGAACAGGCTCGCGCAGTGCACGCCGGTGTCGAGGTTGTTACCCGACGCAATCCATGTGGACGCAGGGGCGCCTGCGTCGGCAGCGCAGCGAGCATTGCGGAAGAAGGAATTCTTGATCCTGACCGTGGCATTTGACGCATAAATCTCGTTCGGCTGCGCGGACGCGCTGCCGTCGTCGCTCACGAAGTCGAAGTAGAGCGAGGCGCCGGGCCGCAGGTAGGCGCCCGCGCCCAACGAGAAGGTCGAGTTGCCTGAGATCGTCGAAGCGATCACTTCCACTCGGCCGTCCACGTTCAGGGCCGCACCCAGCGTTGCCGTGTTCCCCGCCAGAGTACTGTCCAGGATTCCGATGCCCGCGTTGCCGTCGCTGTAGATCGCCCCGCCGCCGTAGGCGCGGTTGCCGCTCAGCGTGACCTTCCAGGCAAAGAACCGGCTTTGGTCGACGTAGATCGCTCCCCCTAGTCGGGCGTTGCCAGTGCCATCCGCGCAACCTTGGGACAGTGTCAGCTCATCGACGGTCAAGGTGGCGCCCACTACCCGGAACAGCCGGAATTCACTGGGTGTCTGGGTGCCGTTGACATTGCACGTATTGCCCGATCGGATCGCGCCACCGCCGCCGTTGATCCAGAGATCCCGGGTGATGTAGGGCAAGCCGGTATTGCCAAAGGCATCGCTGACGGCCCTATCCGTCAGCGTGTAGACGCCCCCTGATAGAACGAGGAAATTGTCTTCGTCAACGTCGCCGGCAGGGCAATCGGCGTGGGTCTGGGCAGCGTTGTTGGCATTGATGATGGCCTCGCGCAACGAGCACTGGCCGTCGTTCGCGATGACGACCACGCCGGCGGCCACGTCGATGCGCTCGGCACGGGCTGGCGCCGCCGCGAACAAGGTGGCGAGGACCAGCAGCATCAGCGCAGCCCAGCGATGGCGGTAAGCCTGCGGGAGCCCGGGCGAAGACTTCAATGGCCGATGATCCGTGCGCGCCGGCCACCGGTTTGCACGCAAGCACGTGGTCTGCATGGAACACTCCCCCTTCTCGGTCTGTAGTCCAAGGTCCGAGACATTCGGATCCTAGAGCGCTAAAGGCGCAGAAACGGGCGTGAAGTGATCACAGGCGACGGGGACCAGGCGAAGCGCGGACTCTCATCGCCGCTCGACTGCCTGCGAGGTCCGCGTCAAAGCGCCTGCAGTGCAAGCCGCGAAGCGGCGCCAGGGTCGAGCTGCCCGCTCAGGATTTCCCGGGCCTGGTCGCCCAGTTGCGTGCGCTCGGGATTGCCGGCCGGGGTCAGCAGCGCCGCCTGCAGCAGGGCCCGGCCGCGTCCTGGGTGATTTTCCCGGCCGGAGCCTTGCCAGGCGGCTGCTGTGGCCAGAAAGGTTTCTCGGGCGGCCGCCGATCGCCGCAGTGCCAGTTGCGCCCGAGCCAGCATCCAGAGCCGGTTGGGCGTCTCCAGTGATGGAGCCTCGGCCCCCGGCTTCAGCATCGATTCCGCGTCGGCCAGCGCGGCCGACGCCTCTGCGCCCTTGCCCTGCACGGCAGCGAGCCGGGCGCGCAACAGCAGCGCTTCGCTGCGGAAGGGCGCCTCTCCCGCGGCTGCGAGCAGGGCGTCGACCTCTGCCAGCAGGCTTGCGTCGGTCGCGCGCTCCGCGCGGGCAGTGAGCAGTGCGAGCTGCGTTGCCTGGGTGCGTCGATGGGTCGCGCCCAGCGTGGATTGCGACAGCGCCAGTGCTTTCTCGAAGTGCGCGATCGCCTCGTCGAAGCGTTCGGACTCGAAGGCCAGCAGGCCGAGCGCGTGCAGACGCGAGGCGTGGTCATAGGTGCCTGCCTCGCCGACGGCCGCGGACACTTCGAATGCGCGCCGCAATAGCGGCTCCGCGTCGGCCAGCCGGCCCTGATTGAGCAGCAGGCGGCCCAGGTTGGCGTAGCTGCCGCTGAGTTTGCTGTGTGGCTGCGGGAACAGCTTTTCCGCCAGTGAGACGGCCTCAGTCAGGTAGGGCTCGGCTTCGGCGGGACGGCCCAGCCGGTCGAGCGTGATACCCAGCCAGCCGAGCAGGGCGAGATGTTCGAAGGTGTGGCTGCGACCCGCAGCGCGATGGCCTGCATCAGCCGTCCGGAAGGTTTCGAGGGCACCGGCCATGTCGCCACGGGCACTCTGGATGGCCCCGAGCGTCACCCGCATGGCGGCATCGTCTCCGCCGGGGTCTCCTGCGGCTTGCAGAACCGGTTTGCTGGCGAGACCGATGCGGATCAGGCGCTCGGCTAGCGGCAGATCGCCCTGCCGTTGTGCGCTCGCGCCCCACGCGGAATACAGCTGGGTGGCTTCGCGGGCCTGGTCGGCCGATACCGGCCAGCGCTCAAGCGCTTCCCCGGCCTGTTCGAAGAGACGGTCGGCGTCTTCGAATCGGCCATCGCGGCTGGCCAGCTGGCCGCGACGCGACTGCATCCGGATCCAGCGCAGGTCCCCGCGATGGCCGGCGCCTTCGATCAGTGACGTGGCCTGCTGATAGGCGCGTTCTGCAAGCTCGCGACGGTCGAGGTGCAACAACAAGTCGCCAAAACTGCTGAGCAACTGGTAGTGGGAATCGGGATCGAGCTGGTTGGCCTGCTCGAGCAGGCCGAGCTGCTCGACCACCAGATCCGACACCCGCGGTTCCTCGCCGCGGTTCAGGCTGGGATTGGCGCTGTCGAAGGCGCGCAGCAGGAAGTCGCGCATGGCCGCCGCGCGATCGCGCTCGGACTCTGCCCTGGCCGTGGCCTGCTGCGCCTGCATGCGCAGGGTAGCCTCGCGCCAGAGCCAGGTGGCGCCGGCCGCCATCACCAGCGCGGCGGCTGCGAAGGCCCAGCGATGGCGCTGCACCGACTTGCGCAGCCCGTGCATGCGTCGGTGCCGGAACAGGGAAATGACCTCGCCGCGGCGCAGGCGCTCGAGGTCTTCGGCGACACTGGACGCGGCGGGATAGCGTCGCGCCGGATCTTCGCAGCTGGCCTGTTCGCCGATCGCGCGCAGCTCTTCGCGATGGCGCGCCGGAATCAGCTCGACACAGTCCAGCAGCAGTTTGCCGAGCGAATACACATCGGCCGCCGCGCTGTGCGCCTGGCCTGCCACGGCCTCAGGGGCGGCGTAGCCGGGACTGTGCCAGCCCGCGCCCGCGGCCTGGGTTTCCACCTCGCTGCCAAGGCCGGCCTTGAGTCCGGCCGCGATGCCGAAGTCGATCAGCTTGACGCTGAGGCCCTGCGGGGTGCGGCACAGCAGCACGTTTTCCGGCTTGATGTCGCGGTGGACGATCAGCCGGGAATGCGCATGGCCGATCGCGGCGCACAGCTCCGACAGGTGCCGGAGCAGGGACTGGCCGTCGAGCCGATGGCGTTCGACCGCTGCCGGCAAGGGCAGGCCGTCGAGCAGCTCCATGACGAACCAGGCTTCGTCCTGCGCGGTCGTGCCGCCGTCGAAGATCTGGATGATGTTCGGGTGCTTGAGGCGCGCCAGCAACGCCCGCTCGGCCGCGAACAACGCGCCCAGCTCGGGGCGGATGCGGTCGCTGCGCACCACCTTGAGCGCCACTTCGAAGTCGAATTCGCCGTCGTCGCGCTCGGCGCGGTAGATCTCGGCCATGCCCCCGAAGCGCAGTCGCTCGATCAGCCGGTAGCGATCGATCTTCTCTCCGGAACGGTCGCGCGGGGCGGCCGAATCGCGCGCGAACTCGCCGATCGCCTGGCCGAGGCCGGTGGCCTCCGCCTGAGCGTGTTCCAGCATGCGCTTGAGCAGTGTCGCCTGCACCGGATCGCCGCGCAGCTGCTCGTCCACCCACGCCGCGCGTTGTCCGGGCGGAAGCTGAAGGGCCAGGTGGAACAGGGTTTCGAGGGCCGACAGCGCACCTGGGCCGGTCTGGCTGGTGGCCACGTTCGGGTCCAGCGCGGCGCTTAGCGAGCCGCGCTGAGCTGGGCGTGGATCCAGCTCCGCGCAAAGCTCAGCTCACGGCCCAGGGTCGCTGGCGACAGGCCGGTGACTTCGGCCATCTCGGAGCGCGTGAGGCCACCGAAGTAATGCATTTCCACCAGTTGCGCCTTGCGCAGGTCGGCACGGGCCAGGTCGGTGAGAAGGTTGTCGAGCTCCAGCAACTGCACCGCGCCGCTCTCGAGCTGATCGCGTTCGCTGCTGTGGAGTGTGATCCGCACCGGCCGCGCCCCGCGCTTGGCTGCCTGTTTGCGGCGAGCGTGGTCGACCAGTACGCGGCGCATCGCGGTCGACACCATGCGCAAAAAATGGCGACGGTCCTGGAGCGGCATGGACAGGCCGGAAAGCCGCAGGTAGGCCTCCTGGACCAGGTCCGCCGCTTCCAGCGTGATCGCCTCGCGCTCTCCCCGCAAATGCCGTTCGGCGATCTGTTCGAGCAAGGGCAGCACCGTGGTGTTCCAGATGCGCTCGTCGATCTCCACGCCGGGTTGCGGATTTAGCGACGCTGGTGGGCGCTCTTGAGAATCGGGCATCAAAGGATAGGTTTACGAACGCCGCTTTTCGCGCAGTTTACGCTGCGGACTGGTGCCGTCAAGGGTGCGGCGAGAACCGCGCTCGGCAGCGGTTGATCGAAAAAGTAGGCGCCGACGGCTTCGCGGACGTTGGCTCTAAGCTCATCCCAGCTGTCGGCCTGCGTGACGATATCGTGCGTCAAACATTCGGCCACGTACCGCCTTCCGATTCTTGCGTAATGCTAAAGACGATTTCCACAAGGCCTCCACGCATTTGCGGCAGTTTAAATCCGGACAGGCAACAAAACAGGACAGGACATCCAGCGCTCCGCTCGACTGCTAACCCGCCAAGCGCGCACAAAAAAGCCGCCTCACGGCGGCTATTTGGTGTTGCTTTGTTGTCGGCGTTACGCCGCCTTTTTCTCCTCGTCCGGCGTGCGCCGAGATTTGGAGAAGCGGGAGCCGAGCCCTTTGCGTAGCCCATCCAGGCCTTCACGGCCGCTAACCGATTTCAGCAATCCGTAGCCACGCATCGCTGCCGCCATGGCATCGCTGCCGAGCGCGAATTCGGTGTCGTTACCTCGCTCCAGCAGACGCGTCAGTCGCATCAATCTCGGACGCAGCGCATCGCGGGCTTGCAGATCCGCAATGGCATCGTTGACATTGAGATTGGGCGGTACGACCTGCGGGTTCTCTTGCAGCATCTGCAGCGTTTGTCGACAGAAGAACTCCGACTTTTCGCCGAGCTTGGCGGCTCGACGTTTGTCGAGGGTGGACAAGGCCACCAGGCCCGAGAGCTGGCGTTCCAGTTCCGCAATCGCGGTGTCGACAGCGGCCAGTTGTTCAGTGCTGAGGTTCAGTGTAGCGAGGTTTTGCATCATATTGACTTCTCCATTTGGACTTCCGATACCCACCGACGCCATCGCCGATGAGGTGTGCCACTCGGCACGGACGTCAGTAGACCGCTCGCCCGTCTCATATCCTGAGACGCGACGCAGCAGAATGTAAACGTGCGTGACGTTTTCCGCTTCCTGTACGCTCGATTGGCGGGACTGCCCTACTCCGACGACCTTGCGTGACGTTTCGGAATCCACGCGTCGATTCGATGCGCCCACGCATGCAGTGGCGGAATCCATCGCTGTGTTCCGCCCATCAAAGCCTGCAGTGACGGAATCGACCGTTCTAGTCCGCGACCCAACGCGTGCAATGGCCGGATCAACCGGTGCGTTCGCCGGATCAACGCTTGGATTGGCAGCCATCCAACGATGCATTGGCGCCAATCCATCGATGCTTGTCACGAATCAACGCGTGCGTGCGTGCAATTCATCGCTGCGCTCGCCCGATCGACGCATGCATTCGCCTCACTCAACGCATGCAGTGGCAAGTATCGACGCGTGGATTCCATCACTGCAGGCGTGCATTCGTTCGATATCAACCATCCATTCGAACCGTCAACGCATCGATCCGCGGAATCGATGCTTGCAGTGCGCGATCTGCACGCGCTGATATCGCGAATGCAGGCGTTGGTTTCGAGCGCTTGCACAACGACAACGCCGAGTTGGCGCATAGTGGCCATCGCCTGCGGGCGCTGTCTTTGCGCTGAAAACTTACGTCCATCCAAACCTGCACGAAATGGTCGCAAAGACGGCTAGACGGCTTTGTTGTGCTGTTTCGCACGATTTGCTTGCTCGTTCTACGACGCAAGGATGCGCGTTGCGCCGAAAGGCACCGACTTTGTCCGCGACCATCAATCCAGTTGTAGCAGATCCAAAGTAAACTACCGCTCACTGGAGCTTGCCGGTTCGACAATGCGCTCATTGATGTTTCTGATTCTGTGCCTTTTGGCTGTCCAATCGACCGCGGGGACGCTGAGTGGGCGAGTGACCGATACGGACGGCGCTCCGTTGGAGGGCGCAGCTGTCAAGGTCTTTCGGATGGATGTGTTTAGCTACGTGTTGCTCGCGTCTCGGACAACCGACGCTGACGGTAGGTATTTGGTGCCTCAACTGTCAGGTCACGTTCTCGTTACCATCGTTCCTTTAAACCACGTCGCAAAGCGATTGGGGCCATCGGGCGAACCAGTGACCTGTCGCCCACCGGTGGACATCACAATTTGCATAAGGGCCCAACCGGGCATCTCCATTCCGGACGTTGGGGAAGTGCATTATCAGACCACCACCGAGCCTGCGGGGGTTTTGACTGGCAACGCGCGCGCCATGGGAGGAGATTCGTCGAGGCTTCGAGTCAGTATTCGTGACTTACAGTACTGGTGGATCTCGTCCCGCTCGATTACTCCCGCAGCTGACGGGAGTTTCGAGTTCAGAAACGTCCCTTCGGGCGAATACCAGATCGTCGCATGTGCCAATGGCTCCGTGTGTCGTGATTCAGGTGGGGTGGAGTTAGACGTTTTTGGAGCCGATGCTCCGCCAACAGTTGTGCCCATCATCGGAATGCAATCGATCCGGCTCCCCGACATCACTCTACGTGAGGGCGCCGTACTTTCCGGGGCCTTAGCCGATGACCAGATTCGAGCCTATCCGCCTTCGGTTTACGTACATTCTCCGGACTCCGATGTTATTGCACGTGTGTCTGCGCTAAAAGGATTTAAGCTTGACAGATTGAGAGCGGGCACATACCTAATTCGCTCTGGAGAAACCGATTCCGGCGCTCCTGGCCCAACTTGGCGATCAATCTGGATGGGCAATGTTGTGTGCGATCCCGAATGCGATCCGGCCGACGGGCAACCGATAACGCTCGCAAGTGGCCAGACTGTCGACGACCTGAAGGTTCCCATTGCTCCCCGGCAATGGCTGCGAGGGCGAGTTTTTGATAGCAAGACAATGGCGCCTAGCGCTGGAGTAACCGTTCGGGTCGGCTCCCCATTTGTGTCGCCGACGTGGTTTAACGAGATTTCGCGGACCACTACAAACGCCAATGGCGAATTCGTTCTGAATGGCATGTCGCCTGGAGATTTTTACCTATTGGCCGGTGGCGACCCGACCCCCCCCTATTACCTGCGCACTCAGTGGCCGCGGTTTCGCTGCACAGCCTTCGATCTTCTGTCTAACTGTCTGGGAACAATCGGCCCCATCTCAATCGCTCAAGATCAGGCACTAGATAATCACGATTTCTTTTTGCAGCACGGTGGCGTCATTGAGGGATCGGTTCGTCATGCGATCACTGGTCAACAAATTCCGAACCACATCTACCTGACCAGCTCAGTTTCCGTGTCGTCTTCACCCCTGTTGGTGGAAAGTAATGAAGTCCTTCCTGCCGGCGTTTACTACGCACTGGCGAGGACTGCGAGTATGCGGGAACGATTCAACTTTCAGCTCTGGCTCGGCATCGATTGTGGCGTTTGGGCAGGGTTTTGCCCATTTGGACAGGGAACGAGGTTGATTCTGGAGGAACAGAAGAGAATCGCATTGAATTTCAATTTCGACCCAGACGACATGATCTCCCGCCGTGACTTTGAGTAGCGGTAAGTGCGGAAAGATCAACGAGCGCGAGCCAGCTGTACTGAGCAAACTTGGATTCGGTGCCCACGGCTGAATCGCGCACTTCAAAGCCGCCAACTCTGCTTGGCGCAATCGGAACATTGACATCGAACAAGATCATGTCGGTTCCAGCAACGATGACACTCCATCGCTCGAAATCGGCAGGACCGGAGCGCCGAGCTTGACGTCAGTTGCGCGGACACCGCTCTCTCGGATCTGGCTGTCCACGTTGCCCGTTGCCGGTGGGCCGATTTTCCTTTGTGCTGCGCGTTTAGTCAGTGAGCGGCCGATATCGAGCAGAGCCGCGTCACCGTCAAACGGACACTCGACGCCGGTCGTTCGAGAATCTGGGCCGGCAATTGGAACTTGCTCAGACGGCGTTCGCTCTCACTCGTAGGCTTTAGCAACCGACCTCGACGGAGTACATCCATGAAGCAACTTTGTTCGGTACACTGCAGGCAAATCACGCGCGCACGTTCGAGCGACACACCAGGGGACTTGCCATGAACGTAAGATCGTTTACAACAGCGGCTCTCTTCTTGATGACTCTAACCGTCGCAGACCGGGCCCAGGCTTGCTCGTGCGCGGCGTCACCGCCGCAAGCGACGAGCTTCGCGAATGCCAGCCTGGTGTTCCGTGGCAGAGTGCTGCATACCACGCCGGCCGCGGGCAATTCCTTGGTGGAGGTGGGCTTCGAGGCCAGCCAAATCTGGAAGGGGCCGGTTGACCTGCTGAAGTCCTTGCGGACCGCCAACAACTCGGCCGCCTGCGGGGTTAACTTCCAAGTCGGACAGGAATACGTCATCTACGTGCAGGACCAGTCCACGAGCGTCGTCTTCCTGTGCGACCGCTTGCGCGCAGGCAGCGAGATCGAGGACGAAGCCCGCTTGCTGGGTGCTGGCATTACTCCTGCGAGTGCAACGCTGCCAGACGTGATTCGGCACTCGCGCATCTCAGGCACCTGGTACAACCCGGCCCGCAATGGCGAAGGCTTCATCGTCGACGTACTGGAAGGCGGACGAGCCGTGGTCACCTGGTTTGGCTATCGGCCCGATGATCCCCAGGCGCAGGGATGGCTGACCGGTGTCGGCCAATTCACCGACGATCGCCTCACAGTGACTCAGGTGTCGCAGCCCAAGGGCGGCGGTTTCGGCGCCAACTACGATCCGCGCGCGGTGCAGTTGATCCCGTGGGGCAGCCTCACGATCGACTTCTCCGTCAACGGCAGCGCGCGAGTGCGTTGGACCAGCACTCTGCCCGGCTATGGCAGTGGCGAGATCAGCCTGCAACGCCTGACGCGTCCGCCGATGGTGCGGCCAGCGCTGTAAAGAGAGAAACGAGGCTACGTATCGCCGCCTGCCGTCAACGCCTGCTTCCAGTTTTTGCTTGGAATCCGTTCGCTTGGATTAACTCCGCCCCGTCTCAGCCGTCGAGATCGGGGTGCAGTTAGATCGGCGATTGATTTGCCGCGCCATCAAACCCTGACCTCACTGCCCTTGACTCCAAACGCATACAAGCCCGCGGTAATCGCCGCGGTCGCGACCGCCGACGCCCACAGTAGCGCCTGCAACGCCAGGCCCCATCCCTGCCATGCACCCGAGATGCCGTACCAGAGCAGGATCGCGCAGGCACCCCCATTGCTGACGACGCCGACCCAGACCGGCCCCATCGCACGCGTTCCGCGCAGTGCCGCCTGCAGTCCAAACGCGTAGCCCACGCACAACGCGAGATAAGCCCAGCCAAGCAGGCGGACGAATAAGTACGTCGGTTGTTGCGGCATACCGATCGCTTCGAGGAGCGCTGCCGGAAATAGGATCAGCGGCACACACCAGCAAGTAACCGTGGCCGCAATCTTCAAGACAAAGACCTTCGACAGCGCGTTCATGCCGGGAAACCTCGGTAATTCTCATTGCGTCCGAAGCACATCTGCGCGGCAAGTCTACTTGTCGACCGGCGCGGCCCGCGCAGCGATCACGGCGATCACGAGCAAACCGGTCGCAACGCCGAATGCCACACGCGTGCCGTACAGTACAGCAAGGCCATTGGCGCTCGCGATGTCGACCACACCCGACGCCGACGCGAACACCGCACTCATCGCTGCGGCACCGGTAATCAATCCCAGGTTTCGGGACAGGTTGAGCAAACCGGAGATGACGCCACGCTGGTGCGTCGGCGCGGCAGCCAGCACGCCGGTATTGTTCGCCGCCTGGAATGTGGCGAATCCAGCGGTGAGGACGACCAGCGGCCCGATGTATCCCCAAACGCCGAGGGTCGTCGAAGCTATGGATACCGCACCCGAACCCAGCGCCATGGTGCCAAGTCCGACGAGGCCCACGCGCCGAGCGCCCCAGCGATCGACGCCCCTGCCCGCCGGCATACCGACCAGCGCGGCTACCAGCGGCCCGACGGCCATCGCCATGCCGGTTTCGGCGGCGCTGAGTCCGAGCGCACCGGAGAGATAGAACGGGCCGATCACCAGAGTGGTCATCGCCACCGTCGTAGCCAGCGCGCTTGTGGCAAACCCGCTGCGTATCGCGCGACTGCGGAACAGTGCCGGCTGCACCAGCGGCGCAGGCGACTTCAACTGGACCATGACGAACAGTCCCAGGAGCAGAACTGCGCCGCACAACAGCGCCAGGTTGACGACACCGAAATCGCCGCTTCCGAAGGTCATCGCCAGCGCATAGGCGATCAGCGCGACGGTCAGCAGCGCTGCGCCGGGGTAGTCGATTGCAGCTGGTGCGCGAGTGGCCTTGTGGCGCGGCAGAAACCGATATGCAAGCGCCAGCGCCAGCAAACCGGGTGGAACGTTAACCAGGAAGATCGCCTTCCAGCCCATACCGTCGATCAGCACACCGCCGAGCGATGGACCGAGTGCCGTGCCGATCGCCGACATCGTGCCGAGCAGGCCCATCGCGCTGCCGACCCGCTCCTTCGCCACAGTCTCGCCGACCAGCGCGATGGTCAGCGCCATCATCAGCGCCGCGCCCGATCCTTGTACCACACGGGCGGCGATCAGCCATCCGAGGTTGTCGGCGCTGCCGCAGGCGATCGATGCCGCGGTGAAGATGCCGATGCCGGCTAGCAGCAAGCGACGACGCCCGATCAGATCACCCAGGCGCCCGGCGCTCACAACAAGCGCGGTTACCGCCAGCAGGTATGCCAGGACCACCCATTGCACGGCCTGAAACGAGGCGTCAAAGGCCCGCGCCAGGGTCGGCAACCCGACATTGGCGATGCTGGTTCCCAGCGATGACAGCAGCATGGTGAGCGTCAGACTAGCCATCGGCCAGCGCGGCGCAGTGACGACTTCGGCTTGTGCGGGAGCGACTAAAGTATTGACTTTCATGGGATGTCTCGACCGGTCCAAGGGTGGCCGGCCCGTCGCAGCTCGCGAGCGACTGCGGATGACCGACGACAGCAGCGTAGGCGCTTGGCAGACATGGCGGTAGACGCATTGAACGAAACCATCGTTTGCGTCAAACGCCATGTCATAAACAAGTCGTGGTATTCCTGCAGGTATGACCCAACTCGATCTCAACTTGCTGGTGACGCTGGATGTTTTGCTGAGCGAAGGCAGCGTGGTCGGCGCAGCACAGCGCCTGCACCTCAGCGCTTCGGCGATGAGTCGCGCCCTGGCGCGATTGCGCGCTGCCACCGGCGATCCGCTGCTGGTGCGGGCGGGGCGCGGACTGGTTCCAACGCCCAGAGCTCTGGAACTGCGGGATCGCGTGCGCCAAGTTGTCGACGCGGCAGAATCGCTGCTGCGGCCGGCACTGAAGCTCGACCTCAAGTCCTTGCAGCGCACCTTTACGATCCGCAGCAGCGAGGGCTTCGCCGAGACTTTTGGTCCGCGCCTGATGGCCCGCGTGCACGCGCAGGCGCCGCATGTGCGACTCTGGTTCGTGCCTAAACCGGACAAGGACAGCACGCCATTACGCGACGGCGCCGTCGATCTCGAAACCGGCGTGATCAGCGCCGCGATGGGGCCTGAGCTGCGGACGATCGGCCTGTTTCGCGACCGCTTCGTCGGCGTCGTGCGCGCCGGGCACGCGCTGACACGCGGCAAAATCACGCCGGATCGCTACGCCCGCGCCAACCACGTACTGATCTCACGTCGCGGACTGGAAACCGGAGCGGTCGACGAAGCGCTGGAAATGCTCGGGTTGGCTCGCAACTTCGGTGTCACCGTCGGTGGATTCGCTCCGGCGATCGCGCTAGCGCGCGACACCGACCTGGTCGCCACCGTACCTGAGCGGCACACGCGCCGCCTGTTCGAGGGCATGCACTCGTTTGAACTGCCGATGTCGGTGCGGGAATTCACTATCTCCCTGCTGTGGCACCCGCGTCTGGAGGCCGATCCGGGCCACCGCTGGCTGCGCACCCTGGTGCTCAGCGAGTGCGCGGATGACCACGGCGTGCGGGTCGATGGCGGACCATCGTCGCTTTCCCAATGAGCAGTCGTTGCCGCGAGCTATAGATGGGTTTTTGATCGGTCCACGGCTCGGCCGGTGACCGGGCTGCGTGCGGTGATCGAACCAAGAACCAGGACCAAGGACCGGACAACCATGGAATTGTGCAGGCTCGCGAGTTCTTGCAAGGCTGGCAGGGCTACCTGCCAGCCGACCCACCAAGGCGCCGCGAATCTTAGTTCAGACCCGATCGGATTCGCGAGGACTCTGGACCTATCAACCAACGACCTATAGAGCTCGATGTCGTTTTCGAACCCGGCGTACGTATTTCAGGATTGCGGCGCCCCGCCGCTTTCACGAGATCGATCCATGCGCACTTGCCTGCAACTGCTTCTGGCCATCGCCCTGCTCTGGTCGACAGCCGCGCCCGCTGATGCCTCACTTAGCGCTCGCCTTGGCCTCGACATCGACCAGTCGCGTCAACTTGCCGACATCGAAGCCGACTACCGCCGCGAATTTGCGTCGCTGCGACAGGTCTACAACCGCGAATCGCGGGCCCTGCGGAGGGCAAGGCTCGCCAACGACAGTGCCGAAATGGCGCGCCTGACCACGGTCACCGAAGGCCTGCGTCAGCAACTGATCGACCTGCGTGAGGCCCAGGATGCGCGCATCGCTGCGCTGCTCCGTCCCGAACAGCAAGCGCGCTTCGTGGCCTATGTCGAAGAGCGGCGACAGATGGCCGGAAGTTCGCGCGACGAGCGCCTGTTCGAGTGAACTACTCGCATTCGAGCAACGCGATCATCTGCTTGCCAGCCCAACTCTTGCAATCTGTCGCGATGGGCGGCAGTCAAAAGCCATCCGAATGAAGCTCATCGATACTGCGCAAATAAACGTGAGCCTCGTTCGTTTGACGCAAGTTGCAACCTACTGTCAAGGCATTGCACCGCAATGTCAAACGCGTTGTCCGCGGCGAGATCAGGCTAGACGTCACGGACCGCAACACCAAATGAGCTGCTCGTGCGGTTCCGGCGCGCTGGGGAGCCAACTCCTCAGACCCTCAATATCGTCCGGAGAATCGTTCCATGGCAAAGACTACGGTCACCATCAACGGCAATTTAAGTGTACGTACCACGCGAGGTGATTCCACCCTCCCCCTCGCCCAACGGCTTCCGTTGGCGCGCGTTCGCGTCTTCGTTGAAGGGCGGCGCGGTAACGGTGTTTGGAACAACATCGGAGAAGCGCAAACCGATGCGAATGGGAACTTCACGATCAACAATCGCGAGCGCGTTCGCGACCGTCGCTATCGCATCCAGGTGCGCTTCAAGACCGACGACTTGGTCGTGCGTGATCAGGCGGCGGCGGATTGGGACACGGTGTTCGAGCAGCCGCTTGTACGCGGCGAAGATTTGATCGGCGCCAACATTGTCATCGGCGACAGCGCCGCGTCGGACATCGACGCTCGCGGCTTCGTCGACAACACGGCGCTCAAAGAGAACGCCGAAGTGTGGGCGCTGTCGCGCCTCTTGCTGGACCTGCTCGACGACCTCGGCCAGCCCTTCGCGGGGCGGTTGATTCGCCCCTTCGAACTGGAAGTTGTCACATTGGCGAAACGCACGTTCGCCGATCCGGTGCGCCGCAATGTCTACCTGTTGCCGAACGAGGACCTGAGGACCATATTCCACGAGGCCATGCACATTTGGGCATACGACCACACGCGCTCCGTCGCGGCCGGGCAATTGCGACTCATCGGTTCGCTCGAAGGCGGCGGCACGCATGAGACGCAAGAGGCACGCACCACCGCTTTTCACGAGGGCTTCGCTGAGTATGCCGCCAAACAGATCGTCCACCTGATGTTCAACACGCCAAGACCGCTGCCGCGAAGTCGTTTCGGGATTGCCTCTCTGGGCCTGAATAGCAACGATGAAATGCTGCATAACGACTTCGCTTGGGAATCGATCTTGACGACCTTGTCGACAGCAGGTCTGCGCGAGCTGGCGTTCGGAACCCGTGCGGGCGGGAGCATTTTTGTCTCACCGGTTGTCCCACCACCGCCAACGGTGCTCACGCCGTTCATCAGTTTCAGCCGGATGCTGGGTTGCTTCGCTCGCGAAGGATCCGTTGGCGAACACCAACGCTTGGGCAGCGGCGAGATGCGCAACCTCTCCGACTTTTTGAAGCGCGTTGAGGCCATCGTCGGCGGCAATATGACTGGCCGTGTCGATGAGTACCTGCGCTTATTCGATATCAACGAGACGGTCGAACCTGCTGCGCTTTTCGTCTAAGCAGACTTTGCGTTGGATCGAATGACTGACGAGCCGCGCAGCGCGTTCTGCGCGACTCGCTGCGGTGAACCCCAATCCAACCGAACTCGCCGCAAGCTTCGCGGAGGCGAACACTGGGTGTTCCTTGTGACGGGATTTCCCGCATATGACTCGCCTTATTTTTGATCTTCCGGAGCGTCAAGTTGCTAAGGAATAGGCGCACGACTATCGCGACTTGGTGAGCTGTGCGTGCGCGCCGACATCGAAAAGCTTGGCAGCCGCCAGTATCGCGAAATACAGCATGCCGGCCGCAATGACAGTCTGCGGCTGATCCACCCACAGCCCGCTGCCGGGAATGGCCGCCGCCGCGCGCGCGATTTCATCGATGCCGAATTCCGGTACCGGCACAATCGCCGTCAAGAACACCACGCCCACGTACGTCGCTAAGGAGATTCCCCACGACACCATCTGTCGCTGTCGTTCCAAAGCGCGCGGCTTCGGTTCCAGAACAACCATCGAGAATTTGCTCAGCAGTAACCAACCAAAGGCCGCCACCGGCCACCATTCCCGAAGCGCCAGGCAGAACGCGAGCACGAAGATCATGTAAAAAGCGCCGAAGCCGACGATAACTTTGATCTTCGTCGAGCGCGCCCCATCGCCGAGCACCGTCTGACCGATGAAAGCGCCGGAGTGCACCACCAAAAATTCCATCAACATCACCAGCATCAACGATTTGATCCAGTGGTAACCGAGCCAACTTGGCGCAATCCAGCAGATCGCGTACAAGCACGCGGTCGCCACGTCAGGCAGTGCGGAGAAGAGGCTGCGTAAGCTCATGCGAATCGCTCCGTCGGTTGCAGTCGGCGTGTCCAGCAGCGTGTCAGCCGAGCATGCTCGTGCAGCCGTCATTATGTCCGCTGGCAAGGCGGCGCGATTCACTTTCGCGATCACGCTCGATCGCGCGCATGCCGCCGTATGCTCGCAGCTCCAGCACCGACGATGCCGAAACGACGCCGATGCGCATTCTCTTGGTCGACGACCACCAGTTGTTCCGCGAAGGGGTTGAACAGGTACTGGCCGCACGGCTGAGCGGCGCGGTGGTGCGGTCCGCCGCGAGCGCGAACGACGCGGTGGCGCTACTGGATGGCAGCGTCGATCTGGTCTTGCTCGATCTGGCGCTGGGCAGCGACGATGGTCTGGCGTTGTTGCGGGAATGGCGCAGGCGCGAAGCTTGCCCGCCGATCGCAATACTGAGCGCTTCGGCCTCGGTCTCCGACATGAACGCGGCGCTGGCCGCCGGCGCTCGCGGCTTCATTCCGAAATCGGTCAGCGGCGCTTTACTGGTGGGTGCGATCGAACTGATCCGAGCGGGCGGCACCTACGTACCGCCGGAGATGTTGGCTGGCTTGCAGGCGCCAGGCCCGGCGCCGTCTGCGCAGCGAAGCGCCAGCGTGGACGCGCTTACGCCCCGCCAGCTCGATGTGCTGACGCTGCTCGCCGAGGGCCGATCTAACAAAGAGATCGCGCGGCGCCTGGAGATGGCCGATGGCACGGTGCGGACGCACATCAACGCCATTTTCCGCGCGCTCGATGCGAGCAATCGCACGCAGGCGGTGATGCGCGCACAGCACGCCGGCTGGATTTGATCGCTCACGGCGCGCTGGCCAACGCCTCGACCAGAGCGCGTTTCAGCCGCTCGGCGCCAATCGGTTTGCGCAACACCGCGATGCCGCTGGCGGCGAGTTGCGCCTGGGCTTTGTGATCCTCATCGGCAGTGAGCAGCACCGCCGGCAGGGGACGATTGAATTCATCGCGCAGCCGTTCGATTGCAGTCACGCCATCCGGCCCGGCGCCTAAGCGGTAGTCCGACACCAACAGGTCCGGCGCCAGGCGCGCGTCGACCATCGCCAGCAGCGCCGACTCCAGGCTTTCCACCGCAACCACGTCGCAGCCCCACAGTTGCAGCAGCGCATGCAGGGCGTAGCGATTCTCTGGATCGTCTTCGATGGCCAGAACCTGTCGACCTCGGAGCGCCTCTGCGTTCGCCGGCGCTTCGGCCCGATCGGGACAGACGTTCGCCGGGATGACCAAAGTGAAGCGAGTGCCGCGGCCCAGGCGCGAACGTAGCCTGATCTCTGCACGCAGCGCGGCGACGATGCGCTTGACCAGCGCCAGGCCCAGGCCAAGACCCGGCGTGTTCGCGTCGCTCGCCACTTGAAAGAACTCGTCGAACACCCGCGGCTGATGGTCGGGGGCGATGCCGATGCCGGTATCGACGACATCGATACGCACTGCGGCGCCTCGTCGACGCGCCGCCAACAGCACGCCGCCGCGTGCCGTGTAGCGCAGGGCGTTGGTCAGCAGATTGCGCAGCGCGCGCAGCAACAGCGTGGGATCGACCCGCGCCGGCAGTTCGGGCGGGGCGTACAGTCGCAACTGCAGTCCACGCGCCTGCGCTGCCGGCAAAAACTCGGCGTGCAGGTCGCGCACTAGTTGAGCGATGTCGATCGACTGCGGCTGAACCTTCATCGCCGTGTCCAGTCGCGACAGGTCCAGGAGACCATCGAGTAATTCGGACAAAGCGGCGGCCGACACTTGCAGCCGCGCGACCTGTGCCCGTGCCGATCCATCGACGCCGAAAGCCAACGCATCGAGCTGCATCGACAGCGCGCTCATCGGCTGGCGTAGATCATGACTGGCGGCGGCAAGAAATCGAGTCTTGGCCTCGTCCGCTTGCTCCGCCAGCTGGCGCCGGCGCTCCGATTCGATCAGCAGGCGGCGGTTCTCCAGGCGCAACGACAGCAGCTCGCGCAACGCCGTGTGCGCACGCAGTCCATACGTCAGCAGCATCGCCGCAAACAGCAGCACCAGGGCGGCCGTCGGCAAACGCGCCTCGGGCGCGGCGCCGAGGGTCCACAACAGCAACGGCGCCAGGCAGCCGAGGATCATCGCCATCATTGCCGGACGATGGGCCTGCAGGGCGATTGTGGCGCTGCCGGCAACCGCACAGACGGTCGCCGGCAGCACGCCGGCGGCGAGGCTGTCGCGTACAAAGAACAGCGGCATCAGCAGGCCCACCAGTCCCCCGTTCAGTAAACAGATCAGCACGGCGCTGCGCAGCGCGTTCTGCACGTGGAGACGGCGCCAACCGATGCCGAGCGCAATCGCCGCAGCGCCGACCAGTTCCGACAGCACGAGCCAGATCAGCAAGGGCGCCCGCGGAGCCTGTCCCCACAGCACCGCCGCTATCGACAACGGGCCGAGCGCGCTCATCGCCGCTATCGGCGTCCAGCCGTAGAACAACCGTTGCGCCAGCGCCTCGGTCAGATCGGTGGGTTCCGGCAGCGCGGTTGGAAATATCGATCGGTCCATGGCCTATTGATAGCGCGACCGCATTGCCGCCGCTATCGGTCGTCTGGCGGATGCCTACGTCATTTGGCGTAGGCGATGCGGGCGATTTTCTTTGTCCGGGCGCCGGCCGACACTGGCTGACATCGCAATGTTGCCGCCCAGGGAAGTGTCCGATGAAACAGTCGCCAGAAACCATTGCTCCCCACTCGACCGGAGGATCGCGGCTGTGGCCGCAAGGCAAATGCGGGTGGCCGAGGTTGGCGGTTCTTTGCGCATCAGTCTGGGGCGCCGGCCCGATCGCGGCGGCGACCTACTGCGTCGACCCCACAGCGACAACAGCCGGCACCGGCGCTTGTTGGAGCGCACCCTTCCAGCGTCTCGAATCGGCGCTCGCTGCCGCCGCCGCGAGTGCCGGCAGCGACGAAATCTGGTTGCGCTCGGGCACGTATGTGCCGGCGCCGCCGGCGAGCGGCGATCGGCGAGCAGCGCACTTCGCGCTGATCAACGGTGTGGCTATCTATGGCGGTTTCGCCGGCAACGAATCCCAGCGTTCCGCGCGCAACGCCGATGCCGCCAGCAACGGCACCGTGCTCAGCGGCGATGTGCTCGGCGACGATGGCGCTAACTTCGGCAACCGCAACGACAACTTGAACACCGTGGTGCGAATGGACACCGCCCTGGCAACTGCCACGCTCGATGGTCTCAGCATCCGTGGCGGATTCGCGGCGGCCCTGAACTCCTCCAATGACGCTTACGGCGGCGGCATGTCGATCCGCCGAGGCCTGGTGCATCTGCGTGGCGTGCACTTCGTCGACAACGAGGCAGTGAATGCTGGCGGCGCCGTGTCTATCGATGGCGCCACCGGCAACGATGGCGCCACCTTCGCGTACTGCGAGTTTCGCGGCAATCGCGTCAGCCAGGACTTCGATACGGTGGGCGGCGGTGGCGCCTTGTGGATGAAAACGACGTATCCCGTTGCGATCACGCATTCGCGCTTTCTCGGCAACCAATGCACCTTCTTTGGATGCCGTGGCGGCGCCGTGCGCATGCAGATCCTCAATCAATCGCCGCGCGGCTTGATCAGCCACAGCGTATTCAGCGGCAACCGCGTTCCCGAACCCGGGCTCACAGGCGGTGGCGCGTTGTGGGTGGACGGCCAGGGCGCGGAGATCGTCCACACGACGTTTTCCGAGAACTACGACGGTGCGACCTTGCAGGCGATCAGAATGCGCGACCATGGCCTGGTCGACATCAGCAACAGCATCATCGACGGCGGCCTTGGCCGAACCGGCTTCGGCACACTGGGCATCGCCCACTCGCTGGTCAACCGCTGCGGCTCGACTCAGCCCGCGCCCGGCCCAGGTCTGCCGCCCGATTGCAATGCCGTGGACAACGGCGGCAATCTGCGCGCCGCTCTGGGATTCGTCAATGCCCTCGGCGGCGACAACATCGCTGGTACCGCTGATGACGATGTGCGCCTTGCGATTGGCGCCGCCGCCATCGATCGTGGCGACAACACAAGAATCGGTAGCGACGTCAACGATAGCGATGGCGATGGGATTACTAACGAAGTCACGCCGCTCGACGCGGCGCGTGTCGCCCGCCGTGCCGATATCCATGGCCAACCGGATGCGGGCAGCGGCGCCGCACCTCAGGTAGACCTCGGCGCTTACGAGACGGTAGGCACGCATCTCGCCTTTGAGACCGCTGCCAGCACGGTTCTTGAGGGAGCTGCTCCGCTGGCTGTCGCGCGGGTGCGGCTGACCACGGTCAATGGCGCGCCGCTGGATTCAGCGGTGAGCGTGACGGCGACGACGGTCGATGGCAGCGCCTTCGCGAACGTCAATTACAGCGGCGGCGTACAGACTCTCAACTTCGCCGTCGGCGCGCCCAGCGGCAGTACGCAGAATGCCGTCTTTGAAATCCTCAACAATCTCACCCCGCAGCCGGTGGTGGACTTTCTCATACAGCTCTCGGCCGCCAATAACAGCACTCTGGCGACGCCCGCGACGCACACCGTCCGGATTGTCGATGACGATGGAATCAGTGTGCAGGATGCCAGCGCCCGTAGCGGCGAGGTGCTGCGCATACCGATCACGTTGCCATCGGAAGCTGTGCAGCCGCTTTTGGTCACCTACGAGCTGAACAACCAGTCCGCGATCGCGGGTGTCCATTTCAGTCCCACCACCACGCCCGTCTTCATTCCTGTCGGCGCCAGGAGCGCGGAGATTCCCATCATCACCTTCCCCAGCGCCGACGGCCAAACGCGAACGCTGGCGGTGGTGCTGACATCGGCAAGCGGTTTGGTTCTTGCCGATCCGATGGCCATCGGGACCATCGTATCGCCCACGGACGCCGTGTTTGCGAGCGGCTTCGAGTAAGTTCCTCACGGCGGATCCCGACCAGCAGTGCGTGTAAAGGCAGCGCTCAACTGGAGGGGAAGTCAGCGATTATCTTGATGGCAAAGGCGGCGATGGCGGCAAAATCGTCGGTGGCTGTGGCCATCATGTCCCGCGCCGCAGAGATGCCGCGCAGGTACTTTTCGTCACCGGTGGCCAGAAAATTCGTCATCGCGACGCTGGCCGCGGTTGTCGTGATCGTAGACGTCGACCGCAGCGCCTCGGTCGCGTCCTGGATCGCTATCGCCGCCGATTGAGCGACGAGTTGGTAGGCCTTACCGGCTCCGCTGGTGCGCACGACCTGCGCCGAAAGCACAGCCTGCTGGGTCTGCTCGATGGCAGCAACGATTCGAGCATTCACGTTGGACTCCTCGCCCTCTTCTGCGGACGCATCCGCCGGCGGCGAGGCCGCCGCGGCGAGAGGCGGAGGCGGCGGATCCGACGTTGTGGCGCCGCCCTTCGATGGTTTCTCCGAGGTCGCGGCTTTGAGTGCAGACTGCGCGGCTGATCCTGGAACGCCGGAGATTCCTAACGACAGCAAGGTTGTGCAGGCCATCAAAACCGTCGCTCTGCGAGCGAGACTCGCCTCCTGCTGCGCAGAAGCCGCATTGAACATGGCCATTCCAAGGGCCTGGGCCAAGACGGCGTCCAGAACCGCCTGGGAATAGGAAGGCGAAGTCCCGAGCAGCAGCGTATCGATATCAGCAGCCTGAGCGACAGAATGCTCTCCGTTTTGGCCCGTTTCGCTCATGAGCTGTGGTCCCTTGCCGTGTTCGGATGTTGTGGTTTGGAGGTCGAATATTGCTTCAGTTTGCGCGCAGGAAGCGATGCCAGGGCCGTCCATTTGCTGGTCACGAAAGGTCGCTGGGCGGGCGTTCCGCCGCTGAGTTGGCGCCCGCCTTGTCGAGTTCTTTCCGGGTAGCGATGGCGACCGTAGCTGTGTCGATGGAATACAGCAAGGTAATGCCCTGTGTTGTGCTCGCCTGACCTGTCACGGTGCTTTGTAGTTGCGCATTGACGGCATTGTTCGCGGCTACCGACAGCGCCTGCCCGACGGCGACATAAAGACGCTGGAGAGTTGTGGCTGGCGACAAGGCCAGCGACGGCGGAGATTGGCCGGCGGCAGTTTGATTGTCGGCAACCATCGCAAATTCCCTTCACAGTGGATTGCAGTAATCCTGGCGTGTTGTGCGCTCGCCGTCAATGTGATTAACGATCTGGCAAACGGCCAGCTGCTGGAGCGTCCAGAGTTCATCCAATGGTTGCCCACAGTAACCGACCGCGGCGACGAGTTCGCCGGCTTCCCGGCCTTGCTGGCAACCGCGAAAAGCCTGCGCGCCCACCTGAAGGATCAGAACTGAACCGCGATCGTGCTATTGGTCCCGGGCGTGTTCCCCGGCATGCGGGCGTGCGAAGTGCGCTTGCAGCGCGCCGAAGCAATCCAGTCGTTGAGTCCGCTCGCCTGCCCGCTCCAGACCGTCCAGGACATCTGGACACACGTACTGCGTCTCGCTGCGCCGACGAACCAACCGCCATCGACGTTTGATTTTCTTTCGCTGTTGCCGATAGAGTGATGCCGGATGGAACCCTTATCCACTCTCCGTATGCAGCCCATCGAAGCCGTCGTCTTGCGGGTGACGATGTGGCTCCTTGCGTTTTTCAGCATTGTGGCGACCGTTGCCACATTGATACTGCATACGCCGAAGTCTGCGGCCACGGCGGCATCTCACATCGGAATTCCGGTGGCGATCACGATTGCCTGCGCAGTCGCCATGTTGCTGGTGCGATCTGGCCGACCACGCGTCGGTGCCTGCGTCGTGCTCGTCGTAACCTACCTGGCCGTGGTGCAGTACCTCATCGTGTCGGGGCTGGGCTTGCGCAGTCACGCTACCGGGATATTCGCGTTGCTCATTATCGCTGTAGCGCTCTTGATCGGTTATCGCGCGAGCCTCTGGGCTGCGGGTGTCACGATTCTCACGGTGATCGGTCTGTATGGCCTTGAGTCGAGTGGTTGGTCAATCGACCAGGAGGCCGTCCATGCGCTTCGGTCCGACAACATTCTGGTGGTCTATTGCATCTTGTTCGGCGGAACCGCCACGATGCTGTACCTGTTTTCGAAAGCACTCCACGACTCACTCCGCGCCACCAGCGACCAAGAGCAACGCTTCCGGCAACTGATCGACCAGGCGCCGTTCGGCTATGTGATGCACCGCGACAGCCGCATCTTGCTGGTCAACCGCGTTGCCGCCGCGGCCACAGGCCTGGACACACCAGAGCAGGCCATCGGCATGAGCGTTTATCAGCTGTTGCCGGCCGAACAGCGCGAATTTGCCGGCGCGCGGGTCGCGGCTGCCGACGCCGACGCCCCTGGCAGCGACACGCCGGGCGAATATCGACTCACGGACAAGCGCGGTCGCGAACGGCGGATCGAGGCGTTGACGATACGACTGGTGCTCTCCGACGGACCGACGCTGCTAACAGTGCTACGCGACGTAACCCGCGAGCGCGAAACTTCTGCCGCGCTTCAGATTGCGAAACAGGAAGCAGAATCGGCGAGCGCGGCGAAGTCGCAGTTTCTGGCGAACATGAGCCACGAGATACGGACGCCTCTCAATGGCGTCCTGGGGATGGCGGATCTGTTGCAAGGTACGGCGCTGGGCGCGGAACAGCGGCGCTATTGCGACGCCATCAGGGCGTCGGGACGTGCGCTGCACGACCTGCTCGGCGACATCCTGGATCTGGCCAAGATTGAAGCCGGCAAAATCGAATTGGAGCAGGAAGACTTCGAGCCCTCACGGCTGATCGATGAGCTGGTGACCGCTTACCGGGAACTGTCCGCAGCGCGCGGCAACGCCTTTCGGACCACAATAGAACTGCCTGCGGGCCTGAGGTTATCGGGAGACTCGTTGCGGTTGCGGCAGGTCTTGACCAACCTCCTTGGCAACGCCATCAAATTCACTGAAAACGGCTGGATAGAACTTGGCGCGCAAGCCCAGCAACAGCACGCGGGCGACCCGCGTTACTGGGTGCGATTCACGGTACGCGACAGCGGCATCGGCATGAGCAGCGAAACCGTGCGCAAACTGTTCCAGCCCTTTTGTCAGGCCGACAGTTCGACAACAAGGCAGTACGGCGGCACCGGACTCGGGCTGACGATCGTGAAGCATCTTGTCGATCTCATGGGTGGAACCATCGATGTCGACAGTGCACCAGGCAGCGGCTCGGCATTTTATTTCGAGATACCGTTTGAGCCTGCCCGCGCCGCATTCGCCGCGCCAGCGGCGGAGTTGCCGAGCGCGGCCGGAATAGCGGGTGCGCCGCTGACCGTGCTGCTGGTCGAGGACAATGACATCAATCAGGACGTGGCCTGCACGATGCTGGGTAAAGCCGGGCATCGCGTAGAAGTAGCAAACGACGGTGCCCAGGCGCTTTACAAGTTTGCGCAAGGAAAATTCGACCTGATTCTCATGGACTGCCAGATGCCGGTCATGGACGGTTTCGAGGCTGCTCGCAGCATTCGCGCGCGCGAGGCCAGAAGCGGCTTGGGTCGCACGCGGATTGTCGCGCTTACCGCTAACGCCATGGCTGGCGACCGCGAGCGCTGCCTGGCGGCAGGCATGGATGACGTTCTGTCCAAACCCTTCGATACCATGTCATTGCTCGCAGCAGTGGCAAGCAGTCCCTCGAGTGCAGTACCCGAGTTGCGTCGCGACGAAACGCCGGTTTCGTTCGACCCGGACGTTTTCGAGGAATTGGTCAAGCTGGATCGCGGCACGCCTGGCCTGTTGGCCAGGTTCATCGGCCGATTTGTCGATAACACGCCGGCGCTCATCGACAGCGTGGCCGGCATAAACCACGAATCAGCCGCTGCTGCCGGGAGGGCCGCGCGTTCGCTCCGATCGACCAGTGCGTACTTCGGCGCCATGGCATTGGCTGGGATGGCCGCCGAGGCCGAAGCTGCGGCAAGGGCCGGGAGACTGGCCGACGCGCGAGCACTTGGCGAGGCGATGCGAGTGGAGTTCGACCGCGCCATCGACAGCATGCGCCAACATCGGAACGCATCCCACTCGCCCAACTGAGCGAACTGCCGCACCGTTTCGACCACACGCTGATCGAGGGACAGCAGCCGCGAAACCGCAGCCCACACCGCTGGTGCACCCGACTTTCTGTCTTTCAACGGACTGGTTTGAAGCAGAGAAGTTGGCATGATTGCGTTGCTCAGGTAGCGGCGTCGAACACCATGAAGACCGGTCGCAACGACCCCTGCCCCTGCGGCAGCGGCAAGAAGTACAAGCATTGCCATCTGCCGATCGACACTGCGGTGTCTCCCGAACATTTGGTTTGGCGACGGCTGAGTCGGGTCATCGATGAATCCAAGCTGCTGCCGCAGCTGTTGGAATTCGTCGCCGAGCACTACGGCATCGACGCCATCGATGAAGCGTGGGCCGAGTTTTTCGTCTGGCGTAATGTGGTTGATGACCTCGACGATGACGTTGACCATGCCGATGACGACGGCGACGTTGAAGCTGACGATGACGCGCTGGAGAACGATGACTATCTGGACCACGAAGCGAACGAACCGCAGAGGCAAGAGCACGATGCGGACGCCAGAGTCACGGGGTCCAAGCGTTTGATGACCGAAGCGAACGAACCGCAGAGGCAAGAGCACGATGCGGACCTTGATGGGTCCGAACCCATCGCGCGATTGAGCGAAAGTTCGAGCCAAAGCCCGGCGTCGCAAGTTGATGCGCTCATTCGCGATGCCCAGTCGCCCGCAGATTGCGTCGATCGCGAGGCCGTAGCGTCCACCGGCCCCGACGACGAGTTTGGCGATTGGTTCTACGACGAGGACGAGGTCGAGTACACCAGTTTCGATCCCGACTCACCTTTCGCAGAAGTGTTCGCGCACTGGCTGTTCGCGCTATGGGACCCTGACCCTCACGGCACGGTTGTTGCGAATCCGGACTTACACAAGGTTGCGCCAGTAGAGCTGTATTTGCGGCTGCGCGGCCACCGGCTCGATCCTTTGCTTCGGGAATACTTGACGTCGCTATCGACGACTGCGGTCAGTTTCTTTGAAGTCGCGGCCACGCACGATGACGGTCGCCTGGAAGTTCGCGATGTCATGCTGCAAAGCGCGCACACGGTATTCGATGGCCATCTTCACAAGACGGTACGGCCTGGCGATGTGCTGATGGGATTTATCGGCAGCGCTGGCGGCATTAGCGTCTTCTCCGCCGTTTGGCCTTATCCGCTGGAGCCCAACGACACGCTTGCGATGACACAGCTTCGCGAGCAGATCTCGCTAACCCAGCCGCTGACGCGCGAAAGGCTTCGGGATTACGGCATTGAGTTGAGCGATTTCTATTTCGACAGCTTGGAATGGGCGGCGTCGAGCTGACCTCAGATGCCAAAGCGCTGTAGCTCATGTGCTCAAGAACGACGGCAAGACAGGCTTGAGGGAACCGGCTAGTGTGGTGTCCCAGAAATAACTGGCAGAAATGTCCGATGGATTTCGGCCCGAGGCAAGGCGCGAGAAGAAGTCATAGCAGCGCTATGGCGACGACGAGCAACGCAGCATTCGGGTCGAAAGACGCGGACATAATTCCAGTTATTTTTGGGACACCACACTAGTGTGGTGTTCCGTAATCAAGTTGAAGTAAGTTCCGATGCATTTTGGCCCGAGACTAGGCGAGAGGAGGGTGAAAGTCGGCCTCTTTCGCGGCATGCCGCGAGCCGACTTGAACGCCCGGCGGCTGCGCCGCCGGGCCGGGCGTCATAGCAGCGCTATGGCGACGACGAGCAGCGCAGCATTCGGGTCGAAAGACGCGGACATAATTCAAGTTATTTTTGGGACACCACACTAGTGTGGTGTCCCAAAAATAACTTGAACTAATTGTGGCGAGGTTTGTCTTTGTAGAGTACCTCACAGAGACTCTCGCGATGCGCAAGAAAGGGCGGCCGGTAAAGGGATTGATCGTGAGCGCGGCGGACCGCGAGGAGCTGATGCGTGCAGGGAAATTGATTACTATTTAATGGTAGTTATTTTTGGGACACCACACTAGCAGCGTCATCAGTTAACCCAGCAACTCAAACAGCCCCGAGGCGATCACGCTGCCGTTCGCCTGGATATCGATGCGATGCATCCCGGCGTAGTAGCGGCGGGTGGTGATCGGTCGCACCGGATGTTGCCGAATCAGTTCGCGATGCTCGCCCGGCGCCAGTTGCAGCGTCCAACCTTTGAACACTTTTGGCGAGCTGCTGCCGTCTGCCCTCACGTGGTGCACGATGTAATCGATCGACAGCGTCAACGGTGTTTTTGCCGTTGAGTGCAGGTTCAAGCGCAGTTGCACCGATTGGCCCAGCACAATCTGGGGCGGATCGACGATCAAGTTTGCGTTGCCCTTGAACGGCGCATCGATCCCCCAGACGGCCAGAACGCGGCGGTCGCCGCGCTTGATCAAGGTGCGGCTGGCGTGGCGCAATAGCGCGCGCCGGTTGGACGACGCAGTAGGCAGGTGCTCTTCGAGCCAGGCTGCCACCACGCCTGGATGGTCTTTGGCGATATCGTTCAAATGATTCGCCACGCTGCGTCGCACATAGTCGCTCGTATCATCCTGCAGCGCCGCCAACAGCGGCAGACTCGGCGCCGGATCCGCGACCAGCGGCTTGAGCACGATGCCCCAAGGCAACCGCGGCCGGCTGCCCTCGCTGACCAGCCGACGTACATGCGGGCTCGGATCGCTGGCCCAACGCGCCAACGTTTCGAAGCTGCGCTGCGGGTGCGCCAGGATAAAAGGCCGGATCGCGAATTCGGCGCTGAAGCGCTGTGTGATCGCATGCAAACAGGCCAGCGCCCGGTCGGGGTGCTCGAGCCCCTGGCGAGCGACAAACTCGCCGAGCGACCAAACGATCCAACCCGCCAATCCGCGGTCCGATGCGCGCAAGTCCTTGAGCGTTTCGTCGCCCTTTATCGGCATCAGCGTCGCTTCGATAGCGGCCGCCGCGGTGGGAAAATCCGCTGGCAGCGTTGCCTGCAACGCAGACGCGATCTGCATCGCTCGCGCTTTCATTTCCAGGCCATCGAAACCGTCCAACGCCAGCGATTCGAATCGCCGCCGCGCAAATGTCGGCAGCACCTTCGAAAAATGCAGGCCCGCACAACGCACCAGCTCCGGCGAGAGCAGCAGTTTGAATGGTTCGGGCACGTCCGCAGTCCATTGAATCGTCAGCTGAGTATCGAACAATGTGGTGCCATCGATGGCGACACCGCGCCCATTTGCAGATTGGATCGCACCAACCATCAGGATACGGAACGCCTCTGGTCCACACCTGATCTCTCTGACGATTTGGCGGGTTTGTTGGTGACGTCTGGCAACCCGTGCCGCCCAATGCTATTCACACCTGGCGCGAGCCCGAGGAGCCGTAATCGGCAATCCCGGTCTTGACGGCGGTGGCAGATTTTTCCAATAAAGGGAAGTTGCCTGCGAGTGGTGTATCAAAAGCCGCGCGACGTGGCGCAGACCTTCGGGCGGGTCTGCCGCGCTCAGCCCTCTACGCCATCTCTGAACAGCACGCCGGCGCAGGCAGTGGCGATGAAGGCGAGCGAGTTGTTTCCGGCGTTGGGAACAGCGATCTCGCCAATGCCGACGGTATAGGCGATGTCAGCCGGATTGGATTGGCTGGCGGCGAAGACGGTGAACTGGGATTGGGCGCTGAGTGGTGCGGGGGCGCTCAGGATGGCCGCGGCACTCCAGGCTGAGACGTAGCTGCGACCGTCGCAGTCCTGAACGATGCCGTCGAAGTTGCCGAAGGAAGTTGTCACGATCAGGGTGGCGCTGGTCTGGCTGGTGGTCCAGGCAAACAGACGCGCATTGCTGCCCCAGCTGGCGATCAGCAGACGCTGGTTGCGGCGGTCCCACCACAGGCCGTTCGGCGTGAATCCGGTAGCGTTAATCGGCGTAGTGTGGCTGACATTGGCGAAGTTGCCGATATCCACCTCGTGCAGCCGCTGGCCGCTGAAGTCGCTGGCCCACAAGCGCGCCCCACCGTCACTGGCGAGACCGTTCAAGAAGCTGGCGCCCGCGATCTGGTAGTTGACCACACGTACCGCGTCACTGAGGCGATAGCCGCGAATGAAACCACCGTCGGCGACGAAGACCGTATCGGCCACGATCTCCATGCCCGCAGGCGAAGCCGGATCGTCCGTGAACACGGACAGCGTACCCGACGGGGATCGCGCGAGGATCTGTCCGGCGCTGCGATTGCTGATCAGGTAGCGCTCGTTGGCGCTGTCGTACTCCAGACTCTCGGGGCCGGAGAGTGATTGCGCGTGGGCACCTTGCGCACAGAGGAAGAGCCCGGCAACAATGGCAGCGCGCATTGGGAGAGTCCGCTGAAAAGTCAGCGCGGACCCTACGCGCGCCAGGCCCTATTGCCAAGGAGCACGTTGGTCCGCAACGCTCCGCCGGGCGTCGGCGCCAGCTTCGGCGCCCGCAGATCATTCATAGCTGCTGGCAAAAATGCCATCGGGGCGCAGCGGTGTGCCGGTGATAACGATGTCGTCGAAGCGAATATTGGTGAGTCCGTTGAGGTTCAGGCCACTGACCGCGTCGAGACGAATCTCGATGGTCGAGTTGGATGTGGTGGACGGCAGGTCGATCGCCAACGGAGCGGCGAGCGGTTGAAAAAGGCTGCCAATGAAGAAGGCAACTTCGCCGCTGCCCTGCACCTCGGCAGCAGTACAAGTGGCGTCGTTGGCCCGAAATCGCCAACTCAGTTTGGCTTCGTCCGCGTTCAAACCGCTGCCGCGCTGGGCCTTGGCGGTGATCGTGTAGCGCCCCGGCGCCGGCACATTAAAGCATCGGCGCAGCACGGTCAGACGAGGCGCCAGGGAATCGGGCAGATTCACCAATGCCGACCCGGAGTTTGGGTTGCCGACGGCGTCTTGAGCATCCCAGGTCACACCAGGTATCGCCTCGCCATTGGCACTGGGTTCCCAATAACGCAGTTGCGCTGCTACCGAGAACGAGCCATTGACCAGCCAGATATCGCCCTCTTGGCGCTCGAACGCGCCCAGGTCGTCTCTGCTCAGTTCGGGCGCAAGAATGCTCAGTTCGACGGGCCGCGAGCGGCCGTCCAGATCGAGGTTGGCATCGATAGCCGGTCCGGCGGCGAAGGAGTTGACCGCTTCCGATCCGATTCGCAAACGATAGTCGTCAACGGCAGGGTTTTCGAAGCGCGCATCGCTCAGCAGCGCTTGCTCCGGGTTCGGCAGCGTCTGCGGGGCGTTCGTGGCGTTGTAGCGCCAATCGTAGTTGGCGTTGGCCAATCCAAAAGTGCTCACCAACGCCGTGCGGCCCGGCTGAAAGATCAGATTGTTGTTGAAACCGACGGCGGCTGGGGCGGTATCGAGCATGATGCTGGGATTGCCGGATGCGCCAGTGAAGGTGTTGCCACCGATCGTCACATTGCGCATCACCAGACCTTGATTGCTGAGCGCGAATCCTAGCCGGACGACGCTGCTGGCAACGGTATTGGCGGCGATCAGCGCGGTGTTGAGCTCGACTTGGGCAGCGTCTGTGGCGCTGATCACGAACCCTGCCGTGTTGTCGACCAGTTTGGCATTGCGCATCTTGAGCGCCAGGTTTTTGTTGACGGTAACCACGCCGCCACCGCTCGGGCCGCCGCCGGGCAGCTGGGCGATGTGGCCGTCGATCGTATTGCAGCCGATCGCAGTGCGATTGCAGCGCACCGGTGGCGCTGGTGCGTTCGCTGGAACGCTGCATTCGCTTGCCGTCGGCACGTTGTAGACCATGCTGCTGTTGGTGTCGTCAGCCACATCGGCGTACAGCGCGGCGCCACCGTTGGCGCGATTGCCGGTCAGGTGCACGTCCATCAGGCACACCGTGGCCGATTCACCCGAGAGCGAATCGGCGAGGTACACCGCACCGCCTTTGTCGCGCGCCAGATTGTCGGCGATGCGCGTCGGCGCGTTGGCGTTGGTCGAGTACACGACGACCTTCGCGCCGAGCGAGAAGCCGATGCCAATGGCGCCGCCGCTGTTGACGCCGCCATTAAAGGAAATGCCAGCGCGGTTCGATTGCAGAACGGCACTGCTGCCGAAACCAGCAGAGGCAATGTACGCTTGCGCTGATCCTCCCACGATCAATCCTCCGCCGATGCGATAGGCTTCGTTACCGGCGATCGACAAGTCCGAGCCGACGACGAACAGCACGCCACCGGCAAGACTGATGCCGCCGCCGCTGAGATCGGCGATGTTGTTCTCGATCAGCACACGGTTCGACAGGGTCACGATCCCGCCCGTGCTGGAAATGGCGCCACCCGACTGCGCCCGATTGTCGCGTAGATCCGTTTCGCTCAGGATCAACTCGCCAGATCCCGAGTATGCGATTGCCCCGCCGCCCGAGTTGAGGCCACGCACGTTGTTGCGGATTTGCAGCCCGATCAGTCGGCGGACACCACTGCCGGTCACGCTGATCATCGCCGGCCTGCTGTCGGGGTTAACGGCGTTACCGACGAGCTGGGCGTAGTTCCCGTTCGCGACGCTGTCGGTGCAGGTCGCAAACCGCCCGTCCAGCGTGACGTCCTGTTGGCCGATGGTCACACCCGCTGGTCCCCAGGTGGTGGCATTCGATATCCGCACAACATCGGCACCAGGGTTGGCGGCGGCGGCGTTGATGCCTGCCTGGATCGTGTTGAAATTGCAGCCCGCACCCGTTCCCACGAGAAACGTAGCGGCTGGGGCCGAACCGGCGATAGCGCCGCAGAACAGAAAAGCCAGCGTTTGGCAGAATCGATTGGCGTTGAACATGGAGTGCATCCTCGAAGGGTTCGTCGGCGAGTTGAACCGAGCAACGAGCGATGGATGCGGTTTGCGACATGCCGCGGCAAATCGATAGCAGCGCACAGCTGCGCCGACGTTTTTCCGCCGATGGCAGCAGCGCAGTTTGCCCGGCGCTGCGAGGCAATAGCGCAAGCGGATCAGACGGACATCGATGCATCAAGCCAGGCAGCCGTGGATCGCCGCCATGGACACGACCCATGGCGGCGCCCCAGCCTCAGGGCCGTTCTACGCGCTGGCTGGTGTGTTTCCTGGCGACCTTGATAAACCCGGCATCGAAGGTCTTCAACGAATCTCGCCCGGCGCTCAGCGCGAGATGAAAAGCATCAGCAAAGTCGAACCCGGCTTCGTGCCAATCGATCACCTGCGCGAGAAGTTGCCCATCAGCTACCGTCACGTTCTGCAGGCCGCAAATTCGCCGAAAGGCATCGCAAATCTCCGCGGGACTCAGGTCATAGGCGGCACGCAGCACCCACTCGGCTTCCAGCAGCACGCTATCCGGAATAAAAACGTCCTCGGATGCGAACAACCGTTGGCTGGCTTTGCTCTGTGTCGGATCGTCGTTGACCAGAAGTCGGACCAGGACGTTGGTATCAATGGCGACCACGCCAAACTCTCCGCAAGTCCGCCGTCAGCGCCGCTTGAATCTCGGCATCGGTCTTGGGCGAAACCCTGTTCTTGAACATGCCGACAACGTCCGCGAGATTGGAGGGCGGAAACGGAGCCTTGGGTTTCAGCAACAACCCTTCTCCGGTGTCGATGACCATCAGTTCAAGGCCGGGCTCCCAGCGGTGAGAACGCCGGAAAGCCTTGGGAATGATGACCTGACCTTTGCTGGAGAGCTTGGTGGTTTCCATGACAGCGCTGCAAACGTAAGACAAGGGTAAGATTAGGTTCGCGACCTGGCGCTGTCAAACCTCACGCCGTTCGTCCGAGGACTTGTGCGCTGGTCGTTGCGCCTTAATCGTCGTTCGCCCGACGCCGCTCGCGTAGCGCTTCGGCTGACTTGCGCAGGGTCGCGGGAATGCTGGGCAAACGGGCGAGTTGCCTCTCTGCCTCGGCTGCGGCGGCTCCCGGTTGGCCCAGTGCGTCCAACAGCAGCGCCTGCAAGAGCGCATATTCAACGCGCACCAGGGGGTTCGAACCCCCAAGCTGAGCGAGCAGCGGCTTCGCCCGGCGCAGCGCTGCGTCGGCATCCGCATAACGACCCGCTTCGAGGGCTACAGCAGCGCGCCGCACGTCGACATTGCCCAGCCAGCACGCGCGGGTCGGCGGCGGATCGCGATCGGCGGCTTGCAAGCGATCCAGCCACTGCAAGGCGGCGTCGGCATCGCCGGCCTGTTGCGCAAGTCGCGCGCGTCGTTCAATCGCGCCGCACAGTCGGTCCGGATCGCCATCGGGCAGCACGCGCAGCGCGTCGATCGCCCGCTCCAGTTCGGCGACGCCAGCCTCCATCGAACCGCTCATGCCGAGCGCGAATCCGTAAGCCGTGCGCGCAGCCGCTGCGCGCCAATGCGCCGCACCGAACTCGCGCTCGTAGTCGGCCAGGGTCTGGGCCAGCAGCGTTACCGCTTCCGGGTATTCGCCGCGCATTGCCAGCAGATCGGCCACACCGTAGCGCGCTAGTGCGGTATCCGGATGGCCCTCGCCGAGCGTAGCCACATTGATGCGCAGGGCCTCGCGCGCAACCGGGAGCGCTGCCTCAAGATCGCCGCGCTCGCGCAACACCATCATCAGCGCATTGAGGTTGACGGCCGCGTGGCGATCGTCGCCGGGGTAGATAGCCCGATCGATCTCCACCGCCGACCGAGCCGCCGTTTCGGCTCGGTCCAGATCCCCGTTGCGCCGGTAGGCACGAGCCAGCGCCGCGTACACATTGGCAACGCGAATATGGCGCTCACCGAAACGCAAACGATTCAGCGCTAACAGCTCTTCGTACGCGGCAATGGCTTCAGCAAAACGATCAGACGCCAGCAGCGCCACGCCCCAGTCGTTGAGCGTGGTGCGTACCAACTCGGCATCGCCGCTGCGATGCGCCAGCGCCATGGCCGCCGCGCCATCGCGTTGGGCACGCTCCAAATCGCGCACCCGCGAAGCGAGCACCGCCGACAGTGCGAGCCGCTCCGCCTGTTCGCGCAAATCGTCGGTCGGCGGCGGCAAGCCATCGAGCTCTGCTCGTGCCTGCGTAAACTCGCCCTGAGCCATGCTGTTTCCCACCCGTTGGATCGCGGCATCCATCGCCAGCGCGCTGGTCGGGCCCCAGCGTTCGCCGGCCTCCTGCCGCACATCCTCGATCAGCTTGCGCGCGGCGCCGAGATCGCCCTGACGCTGCAGCACTTGCGCGAGGCGCAGCCGCAGCTCGAGTCGCGCTTGCGGGTCGGCGCCGGGATCGGCATCGCTGGCGGCGACAGCCCGGCGCACCGCGTCGAGCACGGTTGCCGGCCCATCACGCTCGCCGCCGGGTTCGGCTTCGGCGAATGCGGCGAACATGAAGTTGCGCATGCTGTCGGCCCGCGCGGCCTGCTGGCGCGCCAAATCGCGCTGCGCCAGCACCAGCGCGAAGGCCACTACCAGGGTGGCCAGCATCGCCGCACCAACGGCCACGCCGACGCGATGGCGCGCCAGGAATTTGCGCGCCAGGTAAGCCCGGGAAGGTGGGTGAGCGGCGATCGGCTCGCGCGCCAGATAGCGGCCGATGTCGTCGGCCAGATGGCGCGCGGACGCGTAACGCTGGCGCGGATCCTCGGCCAGTGCCGTGCGCAGCAACGTGGCCAGGTCGGCGTCGAGTGACTGCCATCGCGCGCGAATGGCGCTCGCATCGGGCCCCGGCTGGATGCGCGCATCGGGACCGAGGCGGGCGTCGACGACTAGTTCCGCACCGATCACGCCCAGCGCATACACGTCGATCGCGGTGGTCGGCGCACCCTGCCGGTACTGCTCGGGCGGCGCGTAGCCGGGGGTCAGTGCAATGTGCTGGGTTTGGGTTGGGTCGTCATCATCAAGCAGCTTGGCGATGCCGAAGTCCAGCACCTTCACCCGACCGTCCCGGTCGACCAGAATATTGGCCGGCTTGAGATCGCGATGCGCGATCAGGGCACGGTGCGCCGCATCCACCGCAAGCGCGGTCTCGGCCAGCAGGCGCAGCCGCGCCGGCATGTCCAGCGCGCGGGCGCGTGCATCGTCGAGCAGCGGGCGGCCATCAACCAGTTCCATGGCAATGTAAGGAACGCCCGTTGCGCTGACGCCGGCATCGATCAGGCGCGCGATATTGGGATGCGTGAGCTGGGCGAGAATCGCTTGTTCGCGACGAAATCGGCGCCTCGCTTCGTTCGAAAACAACCCGGTGCGCAGCAGCTTAAGAGCGACGCGCTGCTTTGCCCCCGCGACATCGCGCTCGGCCGCGAACACCACCGATGACCCGCCCTGGCCGAGGCGCGCGATGATCTCGAAATCGGCGATGGATTGGCCGATCAGCTCGTCCACCACCTCAGCATCGACGTGCAATTGCGCAGCCCAGACCGCCGCCGGCGTTTCGAAAGGATCGCCGCTGCGTCCATCGGCGGCGAGCATCGATCGCAGCAATGTCGCCACCGGCTGCGCCGGCCGCTCGGTATCGAGCAGCGCCTCCCGCTCCGGGGACGGCAAATCGACGCAACGATCGAATAGCGCACAGGCTTGCGCCAGTACGTCGGCGGTGATCGGTTCGCGATCGGCATTCATGGCAGCGAGTAACGCAGTCCGAATCGCAGATGCGACACGACCGCTACTCCACTTGTGATAGCAGATAAGCGCGCGGCTGACGCCAGTCGCGATCAACGGTGCGCCGCACCACGCCCAACAATTGCGCCACCTTCTCCAGGCCAAGCCCGGCGAAGTAATGCAGCTCGACGACCTTCGCTGCACGCGGATTCGCCGCCGCCAACTCGTCGAGAGCACGATCGAGCAGCAGCGCCAGCTCGGGCTCCACGGCAACCGCATCGACGGCTGGATCGGTGAGCGACACCGCCAGCCGATCGCCGCCGGATTTGAAGCTCAGCCGGTGTCGCGCGCGGTCGACCAGGATGTGCCGGATCGCCCGTGCTGCGTAGGTGAAGAACCGATCGGGCGCGCCGAACTGGAGGTCGTTCCCCAGCTTGAGGTACAGCTCGTGCACCAGCTCCGTGGTGCCGACCGTGACCGGCTGACCGCGAGCCAGCTCCCGATGCGCCATCGCCTTAAGTCGCTGGTAGTCGGCCTCGAACGCGGCATCCACCGCGATCGGATGGTCGGGCAAAGGAGCATTGCCGCCAGTCATGAATGGCAAAACCGAGCGCCTGGGTAATCCCCATGGTGCCCAGCGTTCGGGCGCAAAGTCAACGCGTGCGAGGCTGGCACATGGACACGGTGCTACGATCTGAGTGCTGTTTCACGGGATTGACTGGCAGCTACGGCGACTCACGAGAACAACGATGGAAGCACCAGACCGCCTTCAACAGCTCCGCTTCCTGCGCGCGTCGATCGCCGACCTCTCGGTCGCGATGTGCCGGATGGCGCACGAGCGGGTATTGCGGTCGGTCGAATCCGGGTTGCCGATGACGAATCGCGTCCCGGAGGGCAGCTATCGGCGCATCGGATTGTGCGCGCCGACGCTGCGGGCCTTGCGCTTGGGCTGTAGCCACACGATGGCCAGGCTGCGGCTGCAAGACGCCATCGGCGCTCTCGCCAGCGACGTCCACGATAGCAGCGTAGGCGCATTGGCAGATGAGTTGACCGCGCTGGACAACGCCATCCACTTGCTCGACCACCGCAAGGGCCAGGCCGAAAAAGCGCTGGCGGATGCGCTGCGCGAGTTCCACGACACCAATGCTGGCGCCGACAGGCTGAGTGCACTCGACAGCGACGTTGGTCACTTGGAACAACTGCACGACGAATACGTCGAACGCATCGCACGGCTCCGGGATAATGTCTTGATCGCGATCGACGCCGAGATTGCACACAACCTCGGCAACTGATGCCACCAGCGATGGCGCTGCTGCGGCGCAAGGCCGCACGGAATCGCACGCGGTTTCGATCGATGTTTGGTTCTGGTGAGAAAGCCGGGCCTCGGCATCCGTCTCCCGTCCTGGGCGAAACGGATCGGCCTCAACCCGGTGAGCCCTCGGCCATCTCTGGCCGGCGTCTATCTCATTGGAGTTCGTTCGCATGCGTATCGCAATACTGGCCATCGCTTTGCTGGCAGAACCGCTCAGCGCTCAGACGGTGTCGATCGCGGCGGTGCAACCGCAGGCCGCAGAGGCGGGTCTGGTGGCCGGACAGGTTCTGGTCACGCGCACGGGCAGCACGACACAATCGCTCTCGGTGGTGCTGGGGAGATCCGGCACCGCGAGCAACGGCAGCGATTACGAATTCCTGCAGGCCAGCGTCCACATTCCCGTCAACGCAGCGTCGCAACGGATCGAGGTGCGGCCGTTGGCGGACAATGCCGTCGAAGGCTCCGAAAGCATCGTGCTGGAAGTGGTGCCGAGTGCCGGCTACAGCGTCGGCGTGGCCAACATCGCAACGGTGAACCTGAGCGACGACCCGCCACGACTCAGTGTCAGCTCTGGCGATATGGCGGCGGCGGAGCTGGGGCTCGATCCGGCAGCGTTGATCATTTCGCGCAGCGGCGGCAATCGTGCGAACCCGCTCAGCGTAACGCTGGCCCGTTCGGGATCGGCCAGCAACGCGAGCGACTACCAGTTCATTCCCTCCGGAACGGCGATTCCGGCCCAAACGGACAGCGTGTCGATTGCGGTTACGCCGCTTGCAGACAATGTCGTCGAAGGGATCGAGACCGTGGTGCTGGGTGTGGCCAGCAGCCCCGGCAATTACCTGATCGACGGCAGCGCAACCATCGATCTTTCCCTGGCCGACGATCCGCCGCGGCTGACCGTCACCTCGAACGATACGCAGGCGGCAGAACTAGGCCTGAATCCTGCGCAAGTCACCATCACCCGCAGCGGCGGCAATCGCGCCAGTGCGCTGAGTGTTTCGCTGGCGCGTACCGGATCAGCGAGCAACAGCTCGGACTATCAATTCCTGAGCGCGTCCGCCACCATCGGTGCTAACACCGATAGCGTCGCGATTAACGTCCTGCCGCTCGCCGACAATCTCGTCGAGGGGACCGAGACGGTGGTGCTCGGCGTGGCCAGCAGCCCCGGCAACTATTTGGTCGACGGCAGCGCGACGATCGATCTGTTGCTCGCCGACGATCCGCCGCGCCTGACGGTCGCGTCGAACGATACGCAGGCCGCAGAGCTGGACCTCAACCCTGCGCAAGTCACCCTCATCCGCAGCGGCGGCAATCGCGCCAACGCGCTGAGCATCAGCCTGTTGCGGGCCGGTACGGCGAGCAACAGCGCGGACTTTCAGTTCCTGAGCGCGACCACCACCATCGGCGCCGACAGCGATAGCGTGGCAGTCACCGTGCAACCCTTGGCCGACAATCTCGTCGAGGGAACGGAGTCGGTGGTGCTGGGTGTCGCCAGCAGCCCCGGCAACTATCTGGTCGATGGCAGTGCCACCGTCGATTTGACCCTGCTCGACGATCCACCGGTTTTGTCCGTCAGCGTGTCAGACGGCGACGCCAGCGAGACGCCGGGCGACACCGGCACCTTCTTGTTCACTCGCACGGGCGGCAATATCGAAGCCAGCCTGCCGATCGTGCTGTCGGTTGGCGGCAGTGCCAGCAACAGCATCGACTTCGAGTTCATCTCGACAGCGGCTTCGCTGCCGCTGAACCAATCGAGCTCGACCCTGGTGCTGCGCCCGATCTTCGATTTGCAGATCGAAGGGCCGGAAACAGTGCGCTTAAGCTTGGGACCGTCTGGCAACTATCTGCCCGGCGCGCCGTCGAGCGCCGAGATCGTCATTCGAGACTTTATCGATTCGGTGTTCAACAATGGCTTCGATTAACCACCCACCTGAGACAACCGCGCCGATGCCACAGACGGTTGAATCCCCAAGCCGGTCTCTGGCGTTCATCGAAGTTCGCCGCGTGCACAAGGCTGCACTGGCGAGCGGCCGCGCGCAGCTGGCAGCCTTACTCGGCTTCGACTTGCCCGACCAATGGCCAGCCTTCCCTGAAGCATTCGACCCCGACTCGCCAGACCCGGCAACACCGGAATGGCCGGCGTACTTTTTCGTTTCCCCTGAACGCGGCCTCGTGGTCGGCAACGGTGGCTACTGCGGCGCGCCTCGCCATGGCGAGATCGAGATCGGCTACGAGGTCGCCCCGGCTTTTCGCCGTCAGGGTTTCGCAACGGCGGCGGTCGCGTGGCTGATGGCCAGGGCCTTTGCGGCGCCTGCCATCCAGAGCGTCATTGCCCACACCTTGGCCGAGCGAAATGCTTCGAATTCGGTTCTGATCAAATCTGGAATGAGCTTCGTCGGCGCGTATCCGAATAACGAGGTGGGCACTATCTGGCGATGGCGGAAAGCGCGAGCGTAACTCGCGGTGCGTGGGATCTCGGGTCGAGTTTCAGCAGCGCCGGCGTCGCGCCCGTTCGTTTCGGATGGTGTTCCGACACCCATACGCATCGTGGCATGGCCGGCGAGAAAAACGCCCACTCGCGCTCGTCTAGCCATGGACTTCCTACTCGGATCCCGCCGTGAGTCTTGCTCTGTTGCTCGCTGTCGCGCTGCCTGCGATCAGTTTTCCGGACGCGCCCGTAGCCGCTCGTTATGAGATCGTCGAGTCGCTCGGCGCGACCGACGGCTATGCCGCGATGGCGATCGATCCACAGACCGACCACCCGGTGGTTGCGCTGATCGATACGGCCACACTGGACCAGACATCGGTGCGTCCAGCGGAGCTGTATTTGCGCCGCTACGATGGCTGGACCTGGCAACGCGAGCGTATCGGCTCAGTACCGATGGTGGGCACGATTGGCGATAACGCTCGCGACTTGCGAATCGCCGTCAATCCATTCGGCCGTGTGTTTGTACTGCTCATCGAGCCCCATGGCCCGGGCGCAGCCGACGATGCGCTGGTCCTCATCGAAGCCGTGCCGGGCGCCGCGCAGCGCACCGTACTCGACGTTGGCCAGGTGATTTCGCCCAGTCTTTCGATCAATACCGTTGGCGAACCGATAGCTGCCTGGGTCAAACAAACGCAGGTCGACCGAAGCGGTGAGCTGCGGGTGCGCCAGCGTTCGCTCGGCAATTGGACGGCGCTCGACATCGCCGCAGGCGCGCGCATCTCACTGCCAACCTTTGCGGCCAAGCTCAATCAGCTCGTCCCCGAACTGCTGTTTGCCGACATCTCCGCATCGGAGCATCGCGTGCGCCACGCGGTGATCAACGGCGCTCAGGTGAGCGTGCAAGACGTCGCCACCTTTCAGATCAGCGCCGGTGATCGCCTGCAGTGGCAGTATCTGGCCCAGCGCCCAGATGGCAGCGCCGAGATCGCAATGATCGTGGCTCGGCCGCCCGCGAGCTTGGGAGCGCCGGCGCCGCATGTGGTACATCGTCGGGTGCGAGCTTTCGGATCCTCAGCATTTGCCTGCGCGTCGCAGTGCGTGGAGGAGCTGCCGAGCTTGTCTGCTCAGGGTATCGCGTCCAGCGCGTTGGCACTGGGCACAGGAACGCGCCGCGCGTTTACCTTCATCGATTTCAATCGGCGTTTTCGGATCTTTCGCGAGGATGAGCCACGCGCAGCGTTTTCCGAACTCGCGGTGAGTCAACTCGCCAAGGTGCACGACGTGGCGTACAACAGCGTCGGGCAACTGCATGCATTGGCCCTCGATTTCAGCAATCACCGCGACCTGGTGCTGGTGCGCGAACTGGCGCCGTGGATTCGCTCGCGGGTTCCCTCGCCTGAGTTGGGTCCGACGATTGGCGGCGTTCCTCGCGGCTTTGCGATGACAGTTGCCGAGGACGGCTCACCGATCGTGTACGGCCGTCGAGATCTCAGCGATGGGCCAGGAGCGCTCTGGCGGCTGGAGAACGGTGCCTTCGTCGAGTATCCCCTGCCCGCTGGTCTGCGCGTGACCGACGTAACGCTGGTGGCCGGCGAGAGCGTGCATATGGCGTTTCGCAACGACAGCGATCAACGCGCCTATTACGCACGATGGCGAGACGGAGCCTGGCTGGTGGAGCCGGTCAGCCCGTCGCAAACCCCAATCAACGACATCGGCCTCGGCCTTGCGGTCAACGACGCGCCGCGCATGCTGTGGCGCGAAGGCAGCGTTTTGCAGTTGGCCGCGCGCGCCAACAACACCTGGTCGACGCGCGCACTTGCCATCGACGGCATGCGTCCGGTACGGGCCCGAATGACCGTGGTCGAAAACACGCACCTTGCTTATGTCGCCTGGTTCGACACGCTGACCGAACAGCTTCGGCTGGCATCGGTCTACGGCAACATTGCCGACGCACCGCAGGTCGCCGAAGTGGCGTTGCCAGAGCCACCGTCCGGTTGGACCACGGGTGCCCTCGCTTTTGATATCGCTCGTACGGACGACGGGATGCTTGCGCTGGCGTACTCCGAATCGGTTGGATCCTTGCATCGGCTGGCCTACATATATCGCAGTGGATCGACGTGGCTCACCTTTGGCGATCCAACCAGCTTCGCCGCGCCAACACTGGACCGCGTCTGGCTGGACCACAGCATGGGCAGCGCTCGTTCGCCACGATTGATGTGGACCGAACACCAAGCAGGTGGTCTGCGTTTGTACTATGGGGAAAACGCATTCGTCGGCGGCACCTGGCGCGTCAGCGATCTAGGCGAGGTGCAGCAGCCGATAGCCAATCTGGCTTTCCACGCCGACGGTGTGCCGCACATCGCGTATGCGGATCTCGGCCGCATGCGAATTGCCCGCAAGCTGGAACTCATCCAAAGCGAGACCGTCGGTCCCACCCTGCCGGCCAGGCCCACCTCCCTGGCCTTCTGCCTCTGCGCCCTGCAGTTTTTTGGGCGCAACCTCAATTGCTTCACCGGGGAGCTGGAACAAGCCGCGAACCGAACGACGGGCGCAAGCGCCAGCTTCGGCACAACCTTCCTCCGCGTCCGCCAACGCTTCACCACGACCCCCGCAGGCCGCTATTACATCGATCTCTACCAGCGATTCGGGCCCGACATTCTGGCGTTAACCTTTGCCGATCGTGGTCTGCATGAGCTGCATCTGCGCACGCTCGAGGATTTCAAGCCCGCGCTCACGGCTTTCGCGGACGGCAACGCCAGCGGTTACGTGCTCAGCCCACAGATGCTCGACAGCGCCCGGCAGCTCTGGGAAGGCTGGGCGCAACAGGGCCCGCCCGAACTGGCCGCAGCTATCCAGTTCGAACTCGAGCGCAGCAACAACTTGCAGTCCTACACGAACCTGAACTTTGAGGAGTGGTTCCAAGGTTTGCAAACCGGCCCCGGCGCAATGCTGGCGGACGGTTTCGAATGAGGCTTGCTGCAACCGCCTTCGCGGTGTTTTGATGCTTGGATGACCGCTCGCCTGGATGCACTGCTGACAGAGATCTGCAAGCCCTTGCGCTCGCTGGTGCGCTCGCGCGTGTCGCCGACGCTGGGACTGGATGCCGACGAGATCGAGCAGGAAGTGCGCATGAAGCTGTGGCGCGTGCTGGAGCGTGAGAACACCATCGTCCACCCACCGTCTTACTTGCACCGTGCCGTAATGAGCGTGATCGTGGACCATATCCGGAAACTGCGCCGCGCGCCGGAGCCGCTTAGCGACGATTGCGCCGTCTCGGACAACGCCGACGCGCAGACGCGATGTGCGCAGCTTGGTGGGCTGATCGCGCGCGCCCTGGCGCAGCTGCCCGAGCGCCGGCGACGTCCGGTGGCTTTGCATCTGCAAGGTTTCGATTTGGCGCAAATCGCGATCATGGAAAAGCAAAGCGAGGCGACCGTGCGCAATCTGGTGTATCGCGGCCTGGACGAATTGAAGGCTACCTTGCAGCAATGGGGAGCGAGCTATGACTAACGTGCTGGCGACAGCGTTTCAGCACCATGCGAGCGCTTGCCCACGCGAGGGCAAAGGGTGCCCAAGCGTTGAGGCGATCGCTGCTGCGATGCATGGCTCCGGAGACACTGACACCTTGGCAGCGCTATCGACCTGCACGCGCTGCGCGGCGATTGGGCAAATCGAGCGGGGACTGCAGACGCAGGGGTCGACACACGCCAAGATGGATGGTCGCAGGCGCTTCCCACGGTATTGGGCGGTGGCGGCCGGTGTGCTGCTGGCACTCGGCGCGGGGACCGCCATGACGCTGCTGCGACCGCCAGGCGCCGACGAGGTGCTGCGCGGCGGTGCCGGGGCACTCTATCCGGACATCGGAAGCGAGCTCGCCGGCTCGCCGAGCGAGTTCCGCTGGACGATCGCAGCGGGCGCCATCTGTCGCGTGGACGTGCGCCGACCCACGGGCGAGCGCGTCTGGCGCAGCGACGGGGTTCGCGGTGGCCGTGCGACCGTAGATTCGCCGCTGCCATCCGGCGACTATTTGTGGACCGTGAGCTGCGCGGCCGACGAACTCGGTCCATTCCATTTCCGAGTGAAATAGACCCGTGGTTCTCGTCCGGATCGCACTGTGGCTGTTGGCCAGCGCGACACTCACGCCGCTCTGGGCGACCACTTTGGCGGAGGTCGAACGCCTCAGCGAGCAACGACGCTTGGGCGAGGCCGAAGCGCAACTTCAGGCCCTCAGCGGTCACGGCGATCCCGCCGCGTTGGATTTGGAAGCGGCGCGCATTGTTTTGCGCCGTGGCCAGTTCGTTTTCGCCGAGCAGCGCATGCTGCGCTGGTTCGACGACCACGGCGCACAATTGTCCGACACCTCGCCGCTGAAGCAACGCGCCGCCATCGTGCTGGCGCAATCGCGCTTCGAGCAGGGCGAACTGCAGCACGCGGAAACGGCACTGCAAGGCATCCAGAGCGCGAACACCGCGATCCAGGCCGAACGCGCCTACGCGCTCGCAGCCGTTTACCTGGCGATGGGTCTCGCCGACCGCGCCCGCGATGAACTGCTGCCGGCGCTGCAAACGCCAGGCTTACCAGCGCTGCTGCGAGCGCAGCTCCTCTGTTATCACGCCTACGCGGAACTCGTTCGCGGCGATGTCTCGGCTGCGGGAGGCGCGGTCGACGAGGCGCTCATGTTGCGCCAACGACATGCCCCTGGCAGCGTTTCTGAGGGCGTCGCGCATTTTTTCTTGAGCCATGTCCAAGCAGCGCGAGGCCAGAACGAAGCGGCTGACCGCTCGCTGATGACGGCGATCGAACAACTGGAGGCGGAGCGTGCACGCCAGAGCGACGACGGCGATGTCCAAACGCAGTGGGCGGGCCAGTTTGCGTTTTTCTACCGCGAAGCCATCCAGCGCGCCGCCGATCGCGGCGACCCGGCAACCGCCCTGTCTCTGGCGCAACGCATGCGCGGTTCCCCGCCGCAAGTACCCAGATTGGATGAGCACAGCCTGCTGCTGTCGTACGTCGTACACGACCGTCGCACGCTGTTGTTGTCGTTGTTTCGCGGCGAGCTGCGCGTCGCCGATCTTGGCGTGACGCAGGCCGAACTGCACGAGGCGGTGACCGCTGCGTTGCTGATGATCGCGGCGCGCGAACACGCCGACCGCGGTGCGCTCGAACATCGTCTCTCCCAGCTCTATCGACAATTGGTTGCGCCGGCATGGCAGCCCGGCGCCCAGCGCGTGTATCTCCAAACCGACGGCCCGCTGCACGCGCTGCCCTTCGCAGCGCTGATCGTCGATCCCGAGACCGGCCGTTATCTGATCGAAAACGCGGCGCTGCTGCGCGCTGATCGGCTGCACGAATCGACCGAGGCGCCGATGCAAGAACCCGGCGCGCTATGGGTATTTGGCGATCCCGATCATGCGTCGGCTCACGAATTGCGCCGATTGTCAGGCGCGACCAGAGAAGCCCAGAACATCGCCGAGTTGTACCCGCAAGCGGCACTGCTGATCGGCGACGACGCGCGCGAAGCGGCGCTGCGCGCGCTCCCGGCGCATGCCGACGTGCACATTGCGGCGCACATGCTGCGCCACCCGTTGGACGACAAACGCAGCATGATTGCGCTGGCGCCCGGCGAGGGCGAAGACGGCTGGCTGCATGACGATGAGGTGGCCCGATATGCGGGACAACGAGCGCTGGTGGTGCTCAGCGGTTGCGCGAGCCAGCGCGGCACGCTGGCCAGCGGCGGGCCATTGAGCATGGCGCGTGCCTGGCATCGCGCCGGCGCGCATTCGGTACTGGCGACGCTCTGGCAGGTGCCGGATGACGCGACCGCAAGCATGATGCTGGCGTTCCATCAAACGCGCCTGCAGCAGCCCGACGTATCCATCGCATTGGCATCCGCCCAGCGCGACTGGCTGGCTCGGCATCGACAACCCAGCTGGCTGGATCGCGCACAGCTGTGGTGGTCGCGAACCAACGCCGAGGCGATGACCTTACCGTTCTACTGGGCCGCGCCCGTTGTCAGCCGCTCTTGAGGCGGCAAGATTTGTTTGTCACCCGAAGCGGGGGCGGGGGGCGGGGGTCACGGGCCGAGCATGAACGCCTTCTTAAGCACCTCCCTGCGTCTGCCAGGGGCAACCCGCATGTTTTACGAGGTCGCGAGGAAATGACCTGTTTTCGGCGTAACGGCGAGGAAATCTGCAGCTTGCGCGAACTGACTGACTGTTCGCAGCCATTTCCTCGCTAACGCGGCCCTCGCTCGTTCTTTGCGCGGGACTCTTCGTTGCTTGTCGTGCAATGGGAGAGGAGCATCGTTTGCGCGCGCAGCGCGCGATGCCCCGAGCGCCCGGCAGCTACGCTGACGGGCCGGGTCAACCATTCCGCCCGGTGCGGCGGCGCAGCCGCCGCCCGTTCGAGCGGGCGCGCCGCATTCGGCGCAAGCTTGACCGCTCTTACCCTCCTCCCGCCTCGATTCCGGCGCAAAGGTCCGGCCTGGCGGCAAACCGCCAGTCGTTCGTTCTGGCGCGCAACTCGCGCTGCGCAAACTTGCCAGCACTCACCCTTCGCGATCTTCCGCGTTCCCTCATTAAATATGCGGGCCATAGCGGTCATCGGCATAGACAAAAGTTTGGCCCCTGTCCCCCGCCCCCTGCCCCGTCGCTGAACTTAAATTGCCGGATAATTCTGGCCGGATCACGGCGCGAAAGGAAGAGCTCTGGACCGGCAGATCGTACCGCCCCGATCCGCCAGTCGACGTCATGCCCGACTACGAGAATCAGATCCAGGATCTGGTCTCGTAAGCCCGAACATACGGACGCGAACCGACTTCAAGGCCGCGTCAATGCTGTCGCTCGTCCGCGAGATGGCGAAACTGGGCGGAGATCATCCGCGGGAAGGTTTCACGCCGGAGCTGAAGGCACCGAGAGCGTCACTAGGCCTCAGAACTGCGCAACTGTCCAGGGTGCTGGTAAGGTTGTAGGCGTGACACGCGGCGAAGAGCCAAGTTGACGGCCAGCTTGAGAGGTGAGATGCAATGGACCACGATGCCTCGAAGAATCCCCTTGAATTGCCAACGACTGCGCTGCAGATCGAGGCGACGCTGGTTGCCAAGCTGAACCTGGCAGATTTCCAGAACTCAGTCCCCTTGCTAAGGGAACTGGTGATCGCCAACGAATCTGCTTCCGGTGTCGTCGACATCGAGATCCGGATCAGCGCAACGCCGGCATTCTTGAAACCCAAAACTTGGCGTCTGGACGCAATAGCCGCCGGCGGCCGCTGCAGAATCTCAGACCTTGATGTGCAACTGGATGGCAATGTGCTCGCACGCCTGACGGAGGCTGAGCGAGCGACTGTGTGCCTGACGCTGCACCAGCGCGGCGAAGGGGCAATTGAGCTGGTGCGCCGCGAGTGCGTAGTCGAGCTGTTGCCTCGCAATCAATGGGGCGGGATCGGGCATATGCCGGACCTAGTTGCGGCATTCGTGCAACCCAACGACCCTGCAGTCGATCGCGTGCTCAAGCGCGCGGCCGAGATCCTGCGGCAGAACGGCAAGATTCCGGCGCTGGATGGCTACAACGGTGGCAGCAAGCGGGCTTGGGAGCTCATGTCCGGCATCTGGAGCGCGGTGGCGGCGATGCGCCTGGACTACGCCCTTCCTCCAGCGAGTTTTGAGCACACTGGCCAGAAGGTCAGAGGCCCCGGACAGATCGAGGAAAGCGGGCTCGCCACCTGTCTTGATCTGGCGCTGCTGTTCAGCGCGGCAATGGAGCAGGCGGGCCTGAACCCGGTTGTCGTCTTCACCAAGGGACACGCGTTTGCGGGCGTGTGGCTGCGAGCGGAAGAGTTCTCGAGTACGGTAGTTGATGACGTCACTGCACTGCGCAAGCGCATCAAACTCCAGGAACTGGTGCTGTTCGAGACGACGCTGGTCACGCAACAGCCTGCACCAGGGTTTTCCTATGCGAGCCAACTTGGCGCGCAGCAGGTTGCAGATGAGAAAGAAGAGGCGTTCGAGCTGGCTGTCGACATTCGCCGGGCACGCCTTCAGCGCATCAAGCCCCTCGCGGCGGCGGAAGCGCCAGCGACCGCGACTGCGCCTCAGTCGACGGATCCGCCTGTGGCCCCCTTTGACGAAGCGCCTGATCTCACCGAGACCGAGGTACGTGCCGATCCGGCAACACTGAATCCCAAGGATCGACTGGCGCGCTGGCAGCGCAAGTTGCTGGACTTGTCCCTGCGGAACAACCTTCTGAACTTCAAATCGAGCAAACATAATTTGAAGATCGAAGCGCCGGACGCTGGCCTTCTTGAAGACTCCCTTTCCGAAGGACAGGCCCTAAAGATTCTTGCTCGCCCGGATCTGATGGATGGTGCAGATCCCAGAAGTCGAGCGCTCTATGAGAGTCGTGAGCGGGAGGACGTGCGGCGCAATCATGCCCTCGACGCGCTGAAACGACGCGAGATCTATGTTGGCCTGCCGCCCGCCGAGTTGGAATGGAGGCTAGTCCAACTTTTCCGGTCAGCGCGAATGACTTTGCAGGAGGGCGGAGCCAACACGCTCTACCTGGCGCTGGGATTCTTGTCCTGGACTCGCGATGGCAAGGCCGAACAAAAATACCGTGCGCCGCTCGTCCTGATTCCGGTAACACTGAGTAGGCGAAGCGTTCGATCCGGCTTCACGCTCACCCTTCACGACGATGAGCCTCGCTTCAATCCCACACTGGTGGAGATGCTGCGCCAGGATTTCAAGCTCAATCTCGGCGTCGTCGAGGGCGAACTGCCCAGGGACGAGTCCGGCCTCGATTTGCGAACCATTTGGGATACGGTGTCCCGAGCGATCAAGGACATCAAAGGCTGGGAGATTTCGGAAGAAGTCACGTTGGCGATGTTCTCGTTCGCCAAGTATTTGATGTGGAAAGATCTGACCGAGCGCACCGATCAATTGCGCGAAAATCCGGTGGTCAGGCATCTCATCGACACGCCGAGGGAGCCCTATCCCCACGGCGTGGCCTTCCCGAATCCGAGGCGACTCGATCAGGACTTCACGCCGGAACAGACCTTCTGTCCCTTACCGGCCGACTCGTCCCAGTTGTCGGCCGTCATGGCAGCGGCGCGAGGCAAAGACTTTGTGTTGATCGGACCGCCGGGGACGGGCAAGAGCCAGACCATATCCAACGTAATTGCTCAGTGCCTCGCCGAAGGGAAGCGAGTTCTGTTCGTTTCCGAGAAGATCGCGGCGCTCGACGTCGTGTATCGCCGCTTGCGCGAAGTGGGACTGGGCGACTTCTGCCTTGAATTGCATTCGAACAAGGCGCGCAAGCTGGATGTGCTTGCGCAGCTGCAGAAGTCCTGGGAGTCCAAGGGTGAGGTCGATGCATCCGCTTGGCGCGCGGAGGCGCAACGTCTGAAACGGATGCGCGATGACCTGAATGTCTATGTCGAACGGCTGCACCTTCGCCATGCGAACGGCATCAGCATTTTCGACGCCATCGGTCGCGTTGTGGCCGCCGACAGCTTCTTCGTGCCGTCGCTAAGCTGGTCTTCGCCGAGTGATCACGACTCTTCGTTGATGGAAGGCATGCGTGACGTCGTCGATCGCCTTGGCGTGAATGCACTAGCGGTAGGTCACCAAAGCCTGCTGGACCATCCTTTGGCGGCAGTGGGCAGTTGCGAGTGGTCGCCCACGTGGCAGCAGACCGTCGTCCAGTGCGCTCGCGATCTGATCGTGGCAGCTCGTCAAGTGGATTCAACTTATCGCGGGTTTCTGAATGCGTCTGGGCTTCCACAGATTCCTGCGACCCGCCGTGCGAGAGGCGCGATCAGTGTATTGGCGCGGACATTGCCGCATGCCGCGGGGCGAGATTGGCGGTTCGCCGTTCGGGACGATGCACAGGCTATTGTGGATCGCCTCAAAGCAGGGGCGGAATTGCTGCGGCAACACGCCGCACTTTCCGGACAACTCTCGCCTGCTTGGACACAGTCCATCGCTGGTGCTTGTCGCCGCGGCTTGGCGTTGCTTGAGAAGCGGCGGAGTGTCCGCGCCGAACTGGCTCCTTCCTGGCCCCCCGGTGTGATCGCCGATCTCAGAAAGGGTCTGGGGTTGCTCGACACACTCGAACAAACAGCCAGTCGCATGTCCGCCAAGTACAGCGATGCCGTCGAACAGATCAACATTTATCAACTGCAGCGCGAATGGACCGGGGCCGAGAAGGCTATTTGGCCAATGTCTTGGCTTGGGAAGCGCAAAGTGCGGTCGACGCTCGAAGCGGCAGTCGTCGGCAGCGGCGAACCAGACGTCGCCAGCGACCTTCAGGCATTGGTAGACATCCGGCAGTTGCGCGCGGAGATCAGCAAGTTCGATCCCGGCATACAGACTGCCGGGATGTGGGATGGACTGAAGACACGCAAGGAACTCGCGAATGCGTGCTTGAAGTTCCAGTTTGCACTCGACGCGGTCCGCCACGAGCGACCCTGGCAAGACCATGGGCTGGAAGCCGTCGCCGACGGTCACTGTGGTGAGCGCCTTGCCGCAGACTTGGCGCGGATGCGCGCAATCAAAGCGCTCGACGCAGAAATTGAGGAATTGGGTCCATTGGCGCAGGCAACCGATGGCCTTTGGGCGGGACTCGCGACGGACAGCGCGCGTCTTGCTGCCGCACTGACGTTTCATTCAACGCTGCAGGGAATCCGCGAACAAGGACCGCTGGTGGGGGACCACCAGAGCGTGGCAGATGGCGATTGCGGATCGTCGCTGCAGGCTGACCTGCGAACTATTCGGCAGCGCGAATCTGTAGAGCGCAGCATTGCCGCGCTCGAAGATCTTTCTGCTCTCACGGGTGGTTTGTGGCGCGGAGTTGGAACCAATCCAGGCACGATCGACACGGCGCTCAAGTTCCATGCGTACGTTTCTGCTGCAGTTGCGGGCCTCGCTAGCGAACCGTCTATCCTGTCCGACATCAGGGCGGCCCTGGATCGTCTTCTTGAACCGAACGGTTCCCACCTTGCCGGATCGATTCGCTCGACAGGGCAGGCCTACGTCGATGCGCTGAACGTGCTCCAGCCCAAAATCGATTTGCTCGCCGCAGTTGGTGAGTTCACTGAAGCATCGAAATTGCGATTCAGTGAGATCGTGATCAGCGAACTGATGGATGGCTGTAAGGGAATCGAAGCATCCGAACCGCGAATGAACGCTTGGTGCGCCTGGCGCAAGGTTCGACAGCAAGCCGTCGCGCTCGGACTGTCGCCGTTGGTGCTGGGGCTCGAGAACGGCGAAATCGCCCCCCATCATGTGCGGCCAGCTTTCGAGGTTGCATATTGCCGATGGTGGTTGAATGCCGTCGTCGACCGTGAGCCGATCATTCGATCGTTCGTGTCGGCTGAGCACGAAAAGCGCATCCACGACCTCCGAGCGCTCGAGGGGCGCTATACGAGTCTCACGCAGGCGTGGGTTCGGGCGTCGCTATGCGGAAATCTGCCTGATCAAGACTCGGTGGCTCGCAGCTCCGAGTGGGGAATTCTTCGACACGAGATGAGCAAGAAGAAGCGGCACATGCCACTTCGCGAACTGATGAAGAGCATTCCATCGGCGCTGACGAAACTGACCCCGTGCTTGCTGATGAGCCCACTGTCAATAGCGCAGTATTTAAGCGCTGGCGCGAGCGCGTTTGATGTGGTGGTGTTCGACGAGGCCTCACAGATCCCTGTCTGGGACGCCATCGGTGCTATCGCCCGTGGCAAGCAAGTGGTGATGGTCGGTGATCCTAAGCAGTTGCCACCGACCAATTTCTTCGATCGAGCGGAATCGGCGGCCGATGAGGAGGACGTCGAAGGGGACCTGGAAAGCATTCTCGATGAATGTCTGGGCGCCAACCTGCCCACCATGAATTTGGCCTGGCACTATCGCAGCCGCAACGAAAGCTTGATCGCGTTTTCGAACCATCGCTATTACGGCGGCTCGCTGATGACTTTCCCGTCACCAATGACCGAGGACCGTGCCGTGAGCTTCCACTATGTGCCGGGCACCTACGAGAAGGGCGGCGCGCGCATCAACAAGGCTGAAGCCAAGGCTGTCGTCGCGGACATCATCGAGCGGTTGAAGGTGCGTGGTTTTCGGGAATCGAAACTGACGATCGGCGTTGTCACGTTTAACGCCGAACAGCAGGGATTGATTGAGGATCTGCTGGACGAGGAGCGGCGACGCGATCCCTCCATCGAGCCGTTGTTTGCAGAAGTTGAGTTGGAACCCTTGTTCGTCAAGAACCTCGAGAGCGTTCAGGGCGACGAGCGCGACATCATGTACTTCTCGATTACCTACGGGCCTGACCTGCACGGCGCAGTCTCGATGAACTTTGGGCCCTTGAATCGCGATGGAGGCGAGCGGCGACTGAACGTGGCCATCACGCGAGCACGGCATGAACTCAGGGTGTTTTCGAGCCTCAAACCGGAGCAAATGGACCTTGCGCGAACCCAAGCACTGGGCGTTCGTGACCTGAAGCATTTCCTGGACTTTGCTGAACGTGGTCCTCGGGCGCTGGCAGAAGCAACTCGGGCCAGCCAGGGTGATTTTGAGAGTCCCTTCGAGGAGGCGGTCGCTGCAGCACTCACTGCAAAGGGATGGGCTCTTCAAACCCAGATCGGCGCCTCCAAATTCCGCGTGGACCTCGCCGTGGTTCACCCCGATGCGCAGGGGATCTACCTTGCAGGGGTCGAATGTGACGGAGCGACTTACCATCGCTCGGCGACTGCGCGCGATCGCGACATGCTTCGTGAGCAGGTGCTGCGCGGACTGGGCTGGGAAATCCTCCGTGTGTGGTCGACCGATTGGTGGGTCGACCGTGACAGTACGCTGAGGCGGCTTGACGAAAAGCTGCACAAGCTGCTCACTGATAGTCGCGCAAGGCGTGCGGCCGCTGCCGAGCAAGAGGCGGCTCGTCAGGCAGTTGCTGCTGCACTGACCAAAGGCAGTGCTGAAGCCACGGTCGAGCCTCCGCTGCCTCCGGCGGAGGGTGAGATTGGCGACGGAATCAATCAATCAGATGCGGCCCCGGGCAAGCCTGAGGAGAAGCGTGTTGCTATCGTCTCGGGCGTGGAATTGGAGTCCTATGCACGCAACACCAGCAGTGAGAAGTTGGAATCCTCGGCGACTTATCTTGAGGTGGACCCGGCGACGGCCGTCGCGGCTGTCGCGCCGGGCCAGTTCTTCGAACGCGGTTATGACACCGTGCTTCTCGAGATGATTGGGCACGTTGTCGAGAACGAAGGCCCAGTACTCGACGACGTCCTGGCACGTCGCATTGCTCGCGCGCACGGTTGGCAAAAGACCGGCAGCCGGATTCAGGAAAGGGTCGAAGGACTTGCTGCGACGGCATTCCAAACAACCACGGAGGACGTAGGCAAGTTCTATTGGCCCACGTCGAAAGTCCCCGGCATTCCATTTGCGTTTCGTCGTCCCGCAGATGACGCGGGGCGGGCGCTCAATGAAATCTGCATCCCGGAACTGGTAGCCCTTGCTCGCGAAGTGCTCGCCAGGGATCTAGGGGCTGACGCCGCAATAGTCGCGATGGCGAGGGACATTGGCTTGCAACGGCTCCGCGCTGCCAGTCGCGGGAGGCTTGAGCAAGCGATTGAGCTCGCCCGGAGCACTTGAATTGAGCTGGCAACACGGCGAAGGCATCAGTCGTTCCGACCTGCCAAGCATCGCGCCCGACCCCAGCCGAGTCAGCAACCATTGAACCGATCGAACCCTCGGGACCCGGCGTCGTGCGCATGGAGTGCGGATTGCCGCGACTGGTGCGACCTTGGGCCGCATGGTCGGCCAGACTGATTTCATGGATCGTTGACAAGCCGTAGCCCCGTCGATCCGCCGCCATTTCCGCCCTGTATGTCTTCACCGCCGTCGTTGTCCTAGCCTGGTTCTACACGCTCTGGAGCCTGCATCAGGCTTTCCGTCGTCAGCATGCGGCCGTCGCACGGAAGCGCGAGGTCCGGCAACTCACGAACGCGAATCGCGATCACCTAGTCCGGCGTCAGGTAACATCGAAAATCGGCCGGGCGGTATCGAATTTCACCGTCGACCAGACGACGAAGCTGTCGTAGCGGCGCAGCGCGGCGTTCGCCATCAAGGTCCGTTCGCCCCAGCGTTCGTAATCTTGCGGACTGGCGGCTGCCACGATCAAGACAAAGTCGAACTGCCCCGAGATGGTGTAACACTGCAGTACGCGCTCGTCCTTACGCATGGCGGTGCGGAACGCCTCATAAGCTGCTGGCGTCTCGCGCTCGAAACTGACGGTGACGACCACCAGGATTCCGGCACTGTCGGCGTTGTCGCCCATCAGCGCAACCGTCCGCGCGATGATGCCCGAGCGGCGCATGGCCTCCACGCGCCGCCGAACCGCGGAACCCGACAGCCCAACCAGCTCTCCACTCTGCGCATGCGCTACCGAGCGGCACGCCTGTGAGTATTTGCGAGAGTTGGCCCCCTATCGGAGAGGCGAAATTGCTGTAACGATGGCGAACGGCTGCGCATCCGATCCGGGGCGGTTGGATCGCACCGCGACCTACAAACGCGGCGACTACGACGCGCCTGTCTCTGTCTCTCTCTTGGAAGGACTCGTTATGGACCTGCACGCCAATCTGGACGCCAGATATCGAAAGCTCTTCGGCTACCGCGCTGGCTATCTGCCGCGTGAGCGGGCCGGTTTGGATGCCTGGCAGCAAGACTTTCGTGCGACCCTGTCGGCGGCGACCTGCGTCCCGAGCGACGCAGTCGCGCGCCTCGGCGCGCTGATCGAAACCAAGCCACTGATCCGGATGTACGTCTCGCAGATGATCGATCAGGTGCCCGACGCGCAAAAAGTCGTGCACAGCACACCCGAGTTGTTGCAGGCACTGGAACAGATCGTGGTCAGCGCGCCGCTCTACAACCAGGATCCGGCCAAACGCAACGCGTTTCCGATGTCGTCGCTGTTCGCTTACATGATGATGACGCCAGCGGGCGAGGCGCTCTTTCGCAACGAGGAGTTCAACAGGGCGATCAAGGACGTGCTACAGCAGTGGTGCCGATATCTCGACAGCCCCGCCAGCTCGCACGTGCTCAATGAGGGTCCGTTCGGCTGGTTGTCGGATTTCGCGTATCAGGACATGAAACTCTGGGAGTTCGAGTTCGATCGTACCAAGCCGCACTGGGGTTTCGCCTCATACAACGACTACTTCCATCGCGAAATCAAACCGCAGGCGCGACCGATCAGCGCGCCGGACAATCCCAAAGTCATCGTATCGCCGAACGACGGCAACCTGGTGACGATCGCCAGAGACATCAAACCGCAGGATAAATTCTGGCTCAAGGGCGAGCCGTTTTCGCTCGTCGACATGCTCGATCGCAGCGAGCATTGGGAGCGCTTCGTGGGTGGCTATGTGTTTCAGTCGTTCCTCAGTGGCGCAAATTATCACCGCTGGCACGCGCCGATCGACGGCACCGTGCGTCAGGCACGGGTCGTGGATGGACTGATGTTCAGCGATGCAGAGTCGGCCGGTTTCGACCCGAACGCCGGTGTCCTCTCGGAAGGGTACGATGCGACAGTCAACACGCGCGGCCTAGTATTCATCGAGAGCGACGATCCGGCCATCGGCATGGTTTGTATTGTACCGATCGGCATCACCGAAATCTCTTCGGTGCGGATTTGTGTCAAGGAAGGTGATCGCCTCAAAAAAGGCGCAGAACTGGGTTATTTCAGTTATGGCGGATCGAGCCTGGCGATCGTCTTCCAGAAGAGCGCCATCGATCATTTCACCGTTGCGCCACCACCGCCGTTAACGGTGGTCGATCCCAGCAGCGGACCGCCATTGCTGGTCAACGCTCAGATCGCCGTCGCGCGTTGATTCCGGTTTCGAGTAGTCGATCGTCTGCAGGGTCACCACCTAGCGCCCGGCGTTCTTGCCGGGCGCGATACGGCAGTGATTAAACTCAAGCATCGCGTGCATGCCGTCGTGGCTGGCAGCAATGGTGAGAAACGACTGACGGCGAAATGCGCGCATCGCTGTGCGCCAGAACGCCGAGCGGCGTTTAGCATCGCCAGGGTTGCCCATGAAGGTCACATTGCTCGCCATGTTCCGACGACGAATGTTGAAGTTGCTCGCCACCCTTGTTCCCGGCTCTACCTGTGCGGCGGGCAACATCGCCGCTGCTGCCACGTCCGTCGTACCTGCCGCGCCACCCCGTTTCATCCTCGGCCTGCTCGGTCCAGAGGGCTGGTTGCCGACGGTCGCGCGGCGTGTCGAAGCCTACGGCCATGGCTTCACCCTGGATCGCGACTACTCGATCGAGACATCGGACGAACGCATGCCGACATCGTTCGCGGCCTCCTGGGACCGGGCGCCGCCGTCGCACACCGAGCAAGACCGCAACGCGATGAGGTCACACGGGAGCGTGGCTTACGTGCTCTCGTCGGATCTCACGCAGCAGACCTCGATCGACACCGGCGTACGTGCGTTGGAGCTGATCGACGCGCTGTTTGAAGACGGTGCGCTCGCCTGCAAATGCGACACCGCCGGTGTAGCCCACGGCGCGAAGCGCTGGCGCACACTGGCCGCTCGGCTACGTGGGGCGGACCGCAGTGATCGTCGCGAGCGTGGGGCGATCCTCTACCGCGCATTCGTGCGCCGCCCGCTCAGTGACGAGGGCATCCTCTACTCCTGCGGCATGCACCAGCTCGGCTACCCCGACATCGAGTACATGGGCATGCGTGACGAACTGGCTGCCACCGATTTGATCGACCGCGCGGCGAAAGCCGTGCTTGCCGGCGACGCTGGCGACGCTGGCGACCTGCCGCACGCGCCATGCTCCCGTTACGAGGGCGACTTCTTCTTTTACAACCCCTACGGCTACTTGCGGATTGAGGAAACGGCCTAGGCGTTCGCGTTCCCGCGCGACCGGGTCTCCGATGAGACGCTCAGGTCTATAGCAGCGCTGCGCTTTGCAGCACCCAACCGTCGCCGGTCTGCGTGGCGGTCCAACGCAACGTCGGCTCGCCGACGTGGCGTCGCCATGCGCCGAGCCGCAGTTTCCCGTCGCCTTCGCGTATCGCGAGCGCGTACTCAACCTCGCCATTCCACGACCGCGCGTACACTCGCAACGCGGTGCCGCGGACGTCGACCAGGCTGAAAACGGGCATCGCCACCGAATCGAGCGCGCTTCGCAACGCCAATCCCGGCAGAACGAAGCTGCCGTTCGGGCCGTTCACCGTCGGCGCCTCGAACCCGTTGTCGAACAAACGATCGAGAATGCTGACATCGGTGGCGCTGTTATTCGCCGACTGCGGATCGTCGATCGTGGCATCGGCCGGCAATACCAAGCTGGCGGTATTGCTGATCGAACGGGGACTGCCGATCACGTTGGCGAACAAGGTGTAGTTGAGCAAGCCGCTGCGCGGCAGGATTGGGATCAACTGATCGAGATTGCCGGTGCCGGCGTTCTGTGCGCAGATCGCGCCCCCGCTCGCATCGCAACTCCATTGGCCCGCGCTCAAACCTTCTGGCAGGCTGTCCTGCAAGCCGATGTTCTCCGCGGTATCCGGTCCGAGATTTCGCACCTGGATGGTGTAAACGATCAAATCGCCGGGCGCATAGAACTCGCGACCATCGGTCTTGGTCACCTGCACATCGCTCAGCGCGAAGACCACCGTGTTGGCGTTGCCACCACCGCTGCTGTTCGAGCCCAGATAGTCGCTGTTGCCCGGATAGCTGGCGCTGATCGTGCGGCTGCCGAGCGCGCTAAAGCTCAGATCGCAACTGGTGGCCGGCAACGCGATCGTGCAACTGTTGGCGCCGCTCGTGACGGTCACCGTGCCGGTGGGCGTGCCGCCGCCGGGTGCGATTGCGCTCAGATCGATGCTGTAGGTCGCTGCGGTATTGATCCGCACGCGCGCCGGGCCGGCAACACTCAGGCGGGTGCTGGCCGGATCGACGCGGTGCGTGGTCGTTCCGCTGCTCGGTGCGAATGCGCTGGTCGATGGCGTGTAGCTCGCCGTCAGCGTCCTGGTGCCGGCGCTGCTGCTGATCAACTGACAGCTCGCCGTGCTCTCCGGCGAGTTGCCTGGACTCAGCGTGGCCGGCCCACAACTGGCGCTGCCATCGCTCATCGCAACCGTGCCGCTCGGCGAACTTGTTTGTCCACGCACGACTACCTCGACAGTGTAAGGCTGACCGACCAGACTGGGGTCTGGCTGATCGCTGCTGATCGTGGTGGTGGTTGGCTGCTGGTCGTCGTCGACGATCGTGCCGGTGGCGTTCAAACTGCCGGGCGTCGCGTTTCCGACGGCGGACAGTTCAAGCGCGAACTGCTGGTCGCCTTCGAAGTCCGGGTCGCCGTTGATCGTCACCGCAATCGACGCGCTGGTTTGGCCGGCAGCGATCGTCACCGGCGCAGCCGTCAGCGCAACGAAGTCCGGCGCAGCGCCCGTCGACACTGCACTGCCATCGGCTGTGGCTCGGTTGAAGCTCACCGCGCGGCCGGACACCGGCGTCAGGTTCACCGTAAAGGTCATCGTCGTGGTGCCGCTGTTGCCCTCGGTCTGCGACAAATCCGCCACCGACAACACAGGCAATGCATCGTCGTCCTGGATGATCCCTGTGGCCGTGGCTGTGGCGATCGGCAATGTGACGCTCCCGATCGCGGTCAGCCCCGACAGCGTGAGCGTGAACTGCTCATCGTCTTCGTCCAGCGCATCGTTGGCGATAACTACGTCTACCGTCTGCGCGACGTCGCTGTTCGGCGCGAAGCTCACCGTGCTGCCGCTGGTCGCGGCGAAGTCGGCCGGCGAAGTCGCCGTGCCCGGCGTCGAGTTCACCGTTAGCGTCACACCGGATTGCACCGGATTGCTCAGCGTCACCGTGAAAGCCATCGGACTGGTCGCTTCCGACTGACTGAGCGTCACCGGATTGAACTGCACGGTCGCCGAGTCGTTGTCGGTGATCGTGCCGGTGCCGCTGCTGTCGTCGATCGCGGCGGTGCCGACGGTATTCACCACATTGCTCAGCGTGACCGTAAAGGTCTCAGCAACTTCGACCAGCGACTCGCCGGTGATCGGCACATTGATCACCTGGCTGGGAGCGCCGTTGGCGGTGAAGCTCAGCGTGCCGGTGGTGCTCGTGTAGTCGCTGCCAGCCGTCGCGGTGGCATTGCTGGTGGCAAAGTCGACGCTGAAGGCGCCGCCATTGCCGCTGCGGCTCACCGTGAACTGCAGGTTCTGGCTGCCGCTGTCGCCTTCGGTCAGGCCCGCGTCGGTGATCGTGATTTGGGCGACGTCGTCATCGTTGATGGTGCCCGTGCCGCTCAGGCTGGTGACGTTCGCATTGCTGATCGCGGACAGGTCCAGCACCACTGTTTCATTGGCCTCGGACTGCAGATCGCTGATCACGGTCACGGGCAGCGTGACGCTCAACTGCCCCGCTGCAATGCTGCCGGCGGCGCTCACCACCGCGGAATAGTCCGTGCCCGCGGTCGCAGTCCCAGCCGCGCCGTTGGTGGCGTAGCTGAAGTTCACCGGCAGGCCCGAAGCCGTGTTCAGGCTCACCACGAAGTTCAGCGGCGAATTGGCGGGCGGATTGCCTTCGGTGACACTGGGCGCGCTGATCGTGATCGTCGGCGCGTCATCGTCGTTGGTGATGGTGCCGGTCGCCGTCGCGGTGCCGGGCGGCAGCGTGACATTGCCGGTGGCGACGAGACTCGACAGCGCCAGCGTGTAGGTCTCGTTGCCCTCGAACAAACCGTCGTTGGCGATAACTACGTTCACCGTTTGCGCGACGTTGCTGTTCGGCGCGAAACTCACCGTGCCGCCGCTGATCGCGGTGAAGTCGGAAGGCGACGTGGCCGTGCCCGGCGTCGAGTTCACCGTCAGCGCCACGCCCGATTGCACTGGGTTGCTCAGCGTCACGGCAAAGGCCATTGGCGATGTCGCTTCCGACTGACTGAGCGTCACGGGATTGAATTGCACGGTCGCCGAGTCGTTGTCGGTGATCGTGCCGGTGCCGCTGCCGTCGTCGATTGCGGCGGTGCCGAGGGTGTTCACCACATTGCTCAGCGTCACTGTGAAGGTCTCGCTGGCTTCGACCAGCGACTCGCCGGTGATCGGCACATTGATCACCTGGCTGGGAGCGCCGTTGGCGGTAAAGCTCAGCGTGCCGGTGGTGCTTGTGTAGTCGCTACCGGCCGTTGCAGAGCCGCTGCTGCCGGTCGCGTAGTCGACGCTGAAGGCGCCGCCGTTGCCGCTGCGGTTCACCGTGAACTGCAAGCTCTGGCTGCCGCTATCGCCTTCGGTCAAGCTCACATCGTTGATCGTGATGCCGGCTATGTCATCGTCGTTGATGGTGCCGGTGCCGCTCAGGCTGGTGACGTTTGCGTTACTGATGCCGCTGAGCGCCAGCACCACCGTCTCGTTGCCTTCGGATATCGTGTCGCTCAGCACGTTCACCGGCAGCGTGACGCTGAGACCACCCGCGCCGATGGTGCCCACCGAGCCCGCAATCGCGGTGTAGTCCGCTCCCGCCGTGGCCGTCCCAGCCGGGCCATTGGTGGCGTAGCTGAAGTTCACCGGCAGGCCAGAAGCAGCGCTCAGGCTCACCTCGAAGTTCAGCGCCGGATCGGTCGGCGGATTACCCTCCACCACAGTGGGCGCGCTGATTGTGATCGTCGGGGCATCGTCGTCGTTGGTGATGGTGCCGGTCGCCGACGCGGTGCCGGGCGGCAGCGTGACATTGCCGGTGGCCACGAGGTTCGATAACGCCAACGTGTAAGTGTCGTTGCCTTCGAACAAGCTGTCGTTGGCGATGGCCACATTCACCGTCTGCGAAGTGGTCGAGTTCGGCGCGAAGCTCACGGTGCCGCCGCTGATCGCGGTGAAGTCGGAAGGCGATATGGCGGTGCCTGAGCTTGAGTTCACCGTCAGCGTCACGCCCGAGGCCACCGGGTTCGACAGCGTCACCGTGAACACCATCGGCGACATCGCTTCCAACTGGCTGACGCTGGTCGACGCAAAGCTCACCACGGCGCTGTCGTTGTCGGTGATCGCGACCGTGATTTGCGTGCCCGGCAGGCTGCCGTAGGCTGGATCAGTGCTGCCCAGGGTATGCGAGATCAATGCGCTGTTCGGTCCCTCGACAAGGTTGTCGTCCGTGGCCGTCACCGTCACCGTCTGCGCCTGGTTCCAATTCGACGGACTGAAGACCAGACTGCCGGGCGAGACACCAATCCCTGCCTCTGCATTGAGGGTGACCGTCACGTTCGCCGTCGGCTCGCTGGCCAGCAGGAGGTCATAGGTGTCGGCCGTCCCGCCTTCGGTCACGGCTGTGCCGCCCGTTTGCAGCACGATCAAACCGGCACTGTCATCGTCGGCATTGCTCACGGCCACATCGGCCGGGTTCAGCCCGGCATAGTTCGGGTCCGAACTGGTCGCTGCAGCGGTGAGGATGACGTAGGCGATGTCGCCCTCATCGATCGCATCGTCCACGCCCGTCACCGTCACGGTCTGCGTCTGGTTCCAGTTGCCAGAGGTGAACGTGAGCGTGGCGGGCGCCGCCGTGCCTTCGCTGGCATCGTTGCTGGACACACCCAGAATGACATTGGCGGTCGGCTGGCTGGTCAGCCTCACCGTGAAGTCCGCTGTGCCGCCGGCTTCAGTGGTGATAAGGCCTGACGTCGGGGTCACGGTGAAGCCAGCAATGTCGTTGTCGGCGATCGTCGCCGTCACCCCGCTCACGTTCAGACTGTTGTAGTCGGTATCGGTGCTCGTCACGGAGTGACTGATGCTGCCGATGTGGCTGCCCTCGGCGACGGCGTCGTCCACCGCCGTCAGCGTCACCATTTGCGGCCGATCCCAAGTCGCCGGCGTGAACACCACCGGGGCTGGCGCAGCCGAGAGCTGCGCGTCCGCAGCGATCACCACGGTCACGTTCGTGGCCGGCTGGCTGGTAAGCACCAGCGTGTAGGTATCCGTGGCACCGTCTTCGGTGAGCGCCGTGCCGCCAGCGCTCTGCGTCACCGTTACGCCGGCGACATCGTTGTCGCTGTTGCTGACACCGACATCGCTCGGGTTGGTCCCGTTGTAGGCCGAATCGCCGCTGGTCGCGGCTGAAGTGACGATGGAATACGCCACGTTGCCGTCCACGGACGGGTCGTCCACGCCGGTGACCGTCACCGTCTGCACCTGATTCCAGTTTGCCGGCGTGAAGTTCAGAGTGGTCGGACTGACCGTGCCCTCGGTGGTGTCGCTGCTTGACAGTCCGATCGATACTTCCGACGTCGGCTGGCTGCTCAGCACCACCGTAAAGGCCGCCGTGCCGCCCGCCTCGGTGGTTGTCAGACCGCTCGTCGGTGTCACGCTAATTCCGGCCGTGTCGTTGTCGGTGATCGTCGCCGTCAGGACGTCCACCGTCAGGTCGTTGTAAGCACTGTCACTGCTAGTCACCGCGTGGCTCACGCTGCCGTTGTGGCTGCCCTCGGCGATGGCGTCGTCCACCGCTGTCACCGTCACCGTCTCCGGCATGTTCCAGTTCGCTGCCGTGAACACCACAGAGTTCGGCGAGGTGGTCAGCTGTGCGTTCGGGTTGATCGCCACGGTGACGTCGGCGGTCGGCTGGCTGGTCAGAACGAGCGTGTACGTGTCGGTCTCCCCGCCTTCGCTCACCGCGGTCGAGCCACCGGTAGCCGCCACAGTCACCCCGGCGTTGTCGTCATTCGTGATCGTGCCGGTGGCAACCAACGACTCGCCGAGGGTGTAGCCAGGGCCGGCCACCACCGTCAGGATCACCGTCTCATCCGGCTCGATCACCCGGTCCAGCGTCGGATCGATGGTCACGCTCGCCGAGGTCGCGTTTGCCGGAACGGTCACGCTCATCTCGCCGCCGGTGTAGTCGCTGCCCGACGTCGCCGTCCCGCCGACCGTCAGCGCCACCGTGGTCGGCGTCGGCACGCTCCGGCTCAGGCTGACCGTGTACACAAGCGTGCCCGCCCCGTCCTCCGGGACCGACGCAGGCACCACTGCAATGCGCGCGGCAGGATCCGGCAAAGCGCTCAGAACAACGTCGTTGCCGTCGCCGCCAGTGTAGCTGACCTGCAGCGGCATGCCGTTGAAGCTCAGGATGGCGCCCTCGGCCAGCCCGGCGAAAGTCCCCGACACCGCGTCCGCGCCGTCGTTGCGGATCAGCACGAAGGTCTGGCCCACCGTGGGCACATAGCTGCCGCTCAGGACCAGCGTCGCGCCCCCGAGGCTTACCGTGCCAGTCACATCGGCCTGATCGTGCTGAGTGCCCGGCGTGACGCCGTTGATGTCGAACTCGGCGCGCGCTACCCCCGCCAGACTGAGGTTGCCGGTCCGCAGCGTGCCGACCCCGCCGACCAACCCCGGCGCCAGCGCCCCCGCACCGGTCACGCTGGTCGGCCCGCCGATCTGGCCCGTGCCGCCCAACGTGGCGGCTAGCGACGTCACCGTGCTCGCCGCCGGCGTGCTGCCGGTGACCAGCAGGGTGCCCAGTCCCGCCGTAATCGGGCCGGTCAGCATGTTCGCCTGAGTCAGCGTCAACAGACCCTGCGTCTGCACTGCGCCGGTCCCGCTGATCACCCCGTCGAGAGTAAGGGCCGTGCCCAGCACGATGAATGCCGTTCCGGAACTGTCGACCGAAATCGCACCCGGAAAACTGCTGCTGCCGCTATTGGCGAACATCTGTCCGCCCTGGATCGTCAGCGTCTCCGGCTCGGCATAGGCCACGTTGTTCAAGTCGATCCGCCCGCCGGACGACAGCGTGGTCCCGTTCCCCGGGCCTGTCGCGCCCAGCGCCCGGGTTCCGGTCACGATGACCGTGCCCTGCACCGTCGTCGTGCCGGTGTAGCTGCTGCTGTTGCTGCCGAGCCTCTGGTTCGCGCCTGCGGCAACGACCAGGTTGATCGGACCGCTGATCGCGCCGACGTAGTTCGCGCCGCCGAAGCTTGACGTGCTGCCGGCGGTGCCGATCGTCAGCGTCGCGGCGGCGCCGGTGTTCTGCGTCGCGCCCGCACCCGCGTAGAAGTCGATCGACTGGTTGAAGCCGGCCAGATCGAACGCCCCGGAGTTGACGATGTCGACCTGCGCCGGCAGCCCATCGGTAGCGCCCAATGCCACAGCGCCGGAGGCAATGTTGAGTCGGCTGAAGTTGCTGCCCACGCCCGAGAAGCGATGCACGCCCGCCCCGAAGGTGCGCAGCGTGAAGTCGCCGCTGATCGGCCCACTCAGCACCAGCGCTTGGCTGCTGGCCGCCGCCACGTCACTGTCCGCCGTCAGCACCACCGGCGCCGCCACGGTCACCGTTCCCGTGGACCGCAAGGTCCCGCCGGCCAGCCGGAGCGCGCTCGCCGAGCTGTAGCTCGCGGTCGCCAGATTCAGCGTCGTCCCGCTGGCCACCGTGGTGCCGCCTGCCGCATTGACGGCGATCGCCGTGATGCCGGTCAGCGGTAGGTTACCGGAGTTGCCGTTGATCACCGGCCCGCCGTCGACGCTGAAGGTGCGGCCCGGCGCCTCGAAGCGTACCGTCCCGGCCACCGGCTCGCTGGCCTGCAGCGTGCTGCCGTTCGCCGTGGCGTCGGTAATGACGATGCTGGTGGCGGTGGTGATCACGGCGAAATCGGACGGCGGGGTGTCGTCGTTCCGGATCGTCCCCTGACCCTGTCCGTCCTGCAGCACCACACCGACCGGATTGGTCACGTCGACGAAGAAGGTCTCGTCGGGCTCCCACGTCGTATCGCCATTCACCGGCACCGTGAAGGTTGCGGTGCTCTGGCCCGCCGGGATCGTGACGCCGGTGGTGCTGGTGGCCGTGTAATCCGAGCCGGCCGTCGCCGTGCCGTTCGCGGTGGCGAGATCGAAGCGCACGCCGCCCGTGGGCGCCGGCGCGCTCAGGCTGACGGTGAACACCGCATCCGTCGTGCCGCTGTTGCCCTCGGTCAGGCTTGCATCACTGATCGATAACTGCGGGGGAACCGCAATGGCCAGGGTTGAATTAATCAGAGCCACACGATCCGAAACCCTGAAACGGACGAAGCACATGCCCCCAATAGCTGACGGCTCTAGAAAGAATCCTCCCTCAGCCCTTCCGAACGAAATGCAGCCCGGACCGGATATCGCGTCATCGGGGAGGAGGTACAACAGCGGATCGTTGTCGGGATCTCTGGCGACCGGAGCATAAGATACGAACGATATCTGACCCGCAGGCACGCTGAAATCCGTGCGCAACACATCAGGCGCGGAGTTGGTAAGCTCAATAATCAGTGTACCGCGGTATTGAACCTGGACCGTGCTGATGATCGGCACGTTGGTGTATTCCTTCCGGCATATGCCGGTGTCCCAGGTGATATCCCACGTCGAAACCGCCTCGGGATAGAAGTCGAATTCGTCCTGAAAGGGAACCTGGACCTTGGTAAAGGTGAAGCATTTTGGCCCCGGGGGCTCTGGCAAAGAATCCAGATTCGGGAATACAAAAGACCCACCGGCAGGATCCGGACCCAACGCCGGTGCCGGCAGCTGTCGGTAGATGTTCAGAACGTCCCGCCAGTGGTATCTGAACTCCCATCTGAGGTCGCTCCCGCCCGCCCGCGCCGGCGCCGGCCACAGGCACATCGCAAAGACCAACATCAACGCCAACCCGACCGACCACGCCTGCCCCATCACCCGGCCTTGATCCACTTCGCGCTTCCCGACCCCCAGTAATGCGCCGAAGAATAGCTCGGCGAGGCGGCACCTCCAATACGCGGCGCCGGCGCCATTTGCATCCGAAAGCGAGAGGCGCAAACAAAATTCTGCCGCCATGCGCCTTCACGCCGGCCTTCCGGACTTCGCCGCACCCCGGCTGCACGGAAGGGGGGCCGCTGAGCCGCAGGTCGTCGGCTCGAAGCGCTGGCGAAAGCATCGAATCCGTGTCAGGGCTCCGCCATTATCCGCAACCTCAGCTCACCTGCAGGCAGCCTTGCCTGCCAACCGTCGTCGACCGCCCGCAGCTCGTACAACCCGTATGGCGTGACCAGCGCAGCGCGCGACAGGGAGCCGCGGTCGGACAGGCTCACAATCTGCAACTGGCGACCGGGCCAGGCCGTCGCCTTGGCGAACGCGGCGGCCAGCGCGGCATCCGGCTTGAGCATGCCCACGCACCGACCCAGCTCGATCTCGAAACGTAGCGCGCCGCGGATGCTTGCGTCGCCGAGCGTGCCACGATAGCGCTGCGCCTGCAGCGGGCACTCGCGCTCGATCAGGCCGGCGGGCGGGTCACGGAACGGCGCGGCGAGCAGCATCGCCGAGCGTTCGATCGACGATACCCAGATCGCGTTCGACAGCAGGCTCGCAGCCGTATGCTCGTCCGGCCAGACCACCAGTGCCGAGCGTGCTCCCTCAGTGATGCCTGCGTGGTGCGCGATCGGCGCGCCATCCTCGTCGCGACCGCTGCGCCAACCGAGGCCCACCTGGTAATCGCGCTCGCCCGCGATCGATCCATCGTCCAGCACAAACGGCTGGCGCATCGCATGCCAGCTTTCCGCGGAGACTATGCGACCGGCCATCAGACGCCCGCCGAACGCCGCCACCGCGGCGGGCGTCGCGGCCATTCCGCCACCGGGTACGGTGTAGCTCATATCCCCGCCCGCCACCAGCACCGGTGCGCCAGCACCAATGTCGTAGAGGCGCGAGACGCGCGCGTCGGTGCCGCCGCCATCCTGGATCACGTCCAGGCCGGGGGTGATCTCGCGCTGGATGTAATCGATGTAACGCGTGCCGGCGATCGCCTCGATCACCGCGCCGATCAGCGTGTAGCCCCACGACGAGTATTCGTAGCGCTTCCCCGGTGCGGCGGCGAGCGGGCGCTCGATGAACCAGCGCACGGCGGCGCGGCCAGTGTCGAAGTAACGCTGGCCAAGTGCATCGTCGGCGGCGATGTAGTGGCCCAGCCCGGACGCGTGCGCTGCGAGCTGGCGGAGGCTCATCGGCGCCCAGCGCGACGGCAGCCAACTCAGGTAGTTGCCGACCGGCGCATCGAGATCGAGCTGGCCTTGCTCGCCGAGCCGAGCGATGGCCGTAGCGGCGAAAACCTTCGACACGCTGGCGAGACGGAAGATCGTGTCGGCCGCGACCGGCAGGCCGGCCTCGCGGTCGCGGCTGCCGGCGCAGCCGATCCACACGACGCTGTCCCGGCGCCACACCGCTGCGCCCATGCCGGGTACGCCGTTGACGTCGACCAGGGCGTCCAGCATGCGTTGGGCCGTGCGCGAGGCGGGGTCGTCTTGCGGGCTGCAGGCGCTAGCATGGACCGGACCGGTAATTCCGAGCAGCAGGGCGAACAGACTGTTGCGGACGATAGACATGGATGGCTCCTCGATGATGGGGAGCCGAACTGTATTCGCATGCAACGCGGCGCGTGGCGATGGCACAGCGGGTCGTGCACGGGCTGCGCCGACCCGGTGGGCAGCACGTTATCGACAGGCTCCGTCGCGACCGCACAAATGACCCAGGCTAACCCCGCACCGCCTGCAGTGCCGCGAGCAGTGCATCGATGTAGCTGCGGCTCACCCGCACCGGCGTGCCGTCGTCCAGGCGCAACAACGCGTCGCGATTGGTCAACGGCTTGATCTCGGCCACGCAATCCACGCGCACGATGGCCGAACGGTGCACGCGCACGAACTGGCGCGCATCCAGCTGCTGCGCCAGATCGTGAAGGGTTTGGCGCAATGGGTAGGCGTGACCGGCCGTGTGCAAGGTCGCGTAGTCACCGTCGGCCTCGATCCAACGGATGTCCGCCGTGACCACGTAGTACTCGCTGCGCCCGACCCTGACCGCGAAACGATGCGGCGACGGCACGGTCGGCGCAGGCGCCCTGCCCCGCCATTGTCAGCGTTCGCGGGCGCGCATCAGCGCTTCGGCGAAGCGCGCGGGATCGATCGGTTTGAGCAAGTAGTCGACCGCGCCCAGCTCGAAGGCGCGCACGGCGAACGCACTGTGCGCGGTTAGCAGGATGGCGAGCGGCCGCGCGGCGGACGGCAGCGAAGCCAGGACATCGAGGCCGTCCATCCCGGGCATGGAGATGTCGAGGAATACCAAATCCACGGGAGTGGCGCGCAGCCCTTCCAGCGCGGCGGATCCGTCGGAATACTCTGCCGTTGCTTGTACACCCAACATCTGCAGCTGATTGAGGATCGCCCGTCGCGCTGGCGCCTCGTCGTCGACCACGGCGATGCGCATCAGCCACTCCCGCCCGCGCGCCACGGCAGGCTGAGCCGCACGCGGAACTGGCCGTGCTCAGTGGTGCAGTCGAGTGTCGCCGCTGCGCCATAGAGTTCGCGCAGGCGAGCACGCAGGTTGGCAAGGCCGACGCCGCCCCCCGGCGACCCGACTGGCGGCGACTCGGGCAGATCGTTGGCGATCTCCACCCGCAGCGTGTCCTCCTCGCGCCAGCTGTGCAGACGTAGCATGCCGGGCGCACGCCGCGGCGACAGACCATGGCGGACCGCGTTTTCGACCAGGGGCTGCAGGCTCAGGGCCGGGACCTCGGCATCGAGGATCGCTGGCGCGATCTGCCAGTCGAGGCGCATGCGCTCGCCCATGCGGGCGCGTTCGATGTCGAGATAGGACTCGACCAGGGACAGCTCCGCGGCAAGGCTGTGCGTGGGTTGACCAACCAGTTCCAGCGTGGCCCGCAGCAGATCGCCCAGGCGCGCCAGCATCCGCTGCGCCAGCGCCGTGCGTCCCTCGCCCACCTCGGCCGAGATCGCGTTGAGCGTGTTGAACAGAAAATGCGGCTGCAACTGCAGCTGCAGTGCGTGCAGCTGGGCATCCCGCGCTGATTGTTCGGCCTGCTGCACGCGGATGCGCGCCGCGCGCAGGGCCCAGGCATGGACAATCAGTGCATGCAGCGCGGCATAGGCGAGCAAACCCAGCCACGGCGCCTCAAGACCCCGCCACAGCCAGGCGAGGTCGGGTGCCTCGCCCGTGGCGCGCTGCGGCCACAGGTGCAGCGACTTGGTCAGCAGCACCATTCCCAGTGTCAGTGGCAGCATCAGAAGCCAGGTCCGGCGCATGCCCCAGCCGCGCCGCCACCAGTCTCGCTGCAGCAGCGTGAGCGGCAGCATCCACAACAGCAAGGTGCTGAGGAACACCGTGCGCGACCAGGTCGCGGCACCGTAGCCGTAAAGCGGCAACGCCAGCACCGCCATCAGGCCAGCCAACAGCGCACCGGCCCCCAGGGGAAGCCATATGGGCGGCTGGACAGGGGCTGGCTCGTACGCGCGACGCATCGGCGAACTATCGCCGATCTCGTGCACCGGCGTATGCCGTCGGCGACGGTCTGCGCCGTATCGGTGGGCGCGTGCGGCAGGCCGGTGGGGTCCGCGAATTGGTTTGCGCCGAGTGCGGTCCTTAACTCACGAGCCAAACGCGACCAGGAGCCTGCGCTTGCGCGCGGGAGCTGCCAGCCGTTCTACTCGATCACAGCGGCGCCCTCTTGCCCGCCATCGCGCAGCCGCGCGACTTCAATAGCAACCGAGTGCCAGTCGCAAGGGCACTCACCAACGTCTGCTTGGCCGGATTCGCGCCGGAACACCCCTTGAGGAACAGCGCCAAGTTGATAAGCGATGCGGCGCCTACGACCCGGTGTCGACAATATCCACAACCAAGGCACGCACGGATCGGCCGGACTCATTCTTCCAGTAGTGGACCAAGCCGCTGCGCTCGAACGCGATCGCGCCAACGCCGCGCACAATGGGGCCCTGATGGTCGTTGCGGTGTTCGACCAACTCGCCTTCCAGGATGTAAGCCAGCCCTGGACGCTGCTGGTGCTCATGTACTGCGATCGTCGCACCAGGCGCAAGCACGAACTCGCGGGCGCGCAGCACTTTGCCTTCCGCTCCCGGAATCTCGCCATCCAGCGATACGCTGCCAAGCGGCGTGACCTTATCGACGCCGATGGTCTCGGTGGGGCCATCGGCCTTGAGGCGCTGCGCCGCTGCCGCCTCGTGCTCGGGAATAACCTCATGAGAAAGGACCGGCATCGCCACGCACAGCGCGACCATCAGCGCAGCAAAATGAGAATAGCGGTGACGGTTGAATCGAGAATTCGTACGCATCGGGTTGCTCATTGATTGGCACTGGTTTGAATTGTATGCGCCACAGGCCGCGAAAAGTCTGGGCGATCGTAGGCGTGGCGAATCGATTTTCCGAGTCGCTGCTCAGGCGCGTACCACCGATAAACCGGACCAACTTGCCAGCCTCTCGCTCGTCTGTTTGAGCAGCGGTCGGTGCGGCCTATGGTCCAGTCCAGCTGACGGCAACGGGAGGTCGTGAGCCATACACTTTCGCGATTACACAGGGCGCACTGCCACCGGGACTGAGCTTGACGCCCGCGGGATCGCTCTCGGGCACGCCCGGCTCGCGCGGCACCTACACCTTCACGGTCACTGCCACCGACCAGAATCAGTTCGCCGGAACCCGCACTTTCGAGCTAGCCGTGCGGGGCGTCCCCGGCGCGCCGACCGGCGTTGTCGCCACGCGCGGCAATGCTCAGGTCAGCGTGGCCTTCGTCGCGCCGACCGACAACGGCGGCAGCGCGATCACCGGCTACACCGCCACGTGCGGCTCGCAGTCGCAG